>Ga0194120_10011148_pt1 | contig 10881 bp, 9 predicted proteins | sample TA2MahCa65mmetaG_FD_148642 | JGI IMG/M metagenome (GOLD analysis project Ga0194120, IMG submission 148642) | Freshwater microbial communities from Lake Tanganyika, Tanzania - TA2015019 Mahale Deep Cast 65m | ecosystem: Environmental > Aquatic > Freshwater > Lake | place: Tanzania: Lake... | reverse complement strand
AAATCCGAGTCTGACGAATACTTGCTTCACATCCTCAAAATCCTCGAGCTTCTTGATGAGCGTGTCGATAATTACCCGCTGGACACGTGGACCCGGCATTGCAATCTCTCGCAAGTATCTCCGGATGGTTGAGGGCGGAATGTCGATGGCTTTTGCAACCACCTCGATACCCAACTCATCCACCGCTTTTCTCACAGTGTCGGTAAAACCCGGTAAAAGAGGCATTTTGCATCTCCTATGGAACTGAGCCATGATGGCTACGTCTGTATCGAAAATACCACAAAACAATCGTTTTTACCAGCGAATTTCACGCATGGAGGGCGTGTTTCCTCAGAAATAAAAAGCCGCCCCGATTGTGGGGCGGCTTCGTAAGGATCAAAGGCCGAGCATTTCCTCCGTGAAGAGCACACCTTTTGTGTGAGAATGATGCTCATGGAGATCCGTCTCAAACTCGTCGATTTTCTCCGATAGTTTGTCAGATGTCCGGGAGAGGATCTCAGGCCTTGCTTGCCAGACAATCTGCGACGCTATATCTGCCACGTCGACTTCCTCGTCGAAGGTATACTCTCTACCCCCTCCCGGAGACATGATGGCAAATTCGGCACTACCAGAGTATGTGTCATGCTCTTCTTGAGAGATAAGTCCCTCTCCCAAGAGTTTTTCCAGAATTTTTCGATACCGGAATGGGAGCAGGTCGTGGCCTTCTTGCGACCAATTTTCCAAGGCGATACGATCCCATTCTCTCGATATTCTTTCGATTTCCCGAGGGTCCATGGAAGCGGGCCCACGAGAAAGTCTGGTTGCCAGGTCAGGTCCATACCGATTAACAAATCGCTCTCCGAGCCAGATGTCCCGCCACATTTTGAAGAACTCGAGTATCCGGCTGATGTAAGCACGCATTTATCCCTCCATGTGAGACTTCTACGACTGATGACAATATACCACGAAATCAGTACATTACGCAAGTGATACGCCAACTCGCTCCCGCACCACCTGCATCTTCGCATCCGCTTGCGCGCGTGCCCGAAGCACCCCTTCTTCGAGGACGGTTTTTACGTCTGCGTCGGTGATGTGTGTGCGGATTTCGCGCATCGGGGCGATGATGCGCTCGATGTCTTCGATGAGCGCTTCCTTGAGGTGCTTGTACTTGCCCTTGTGCTCCTCGTAGAGTGGGATGAGGTCGCCGTCGGCCTGGAAGAGCTTGTGAATAGCATGCACATGATGGGGGAAGTCGCCGGTCGAATCGGTGACGATACCCATGACGGCGCTCGCGATCTCATCTTTGGTGCCAAAAAGCGGGATGGTATTGCCGTAGCTCTTGCTCATCTTTTTGCCGTCGGTGCCGGGGATCGTGGCGATCGACTCCATGATGAGCTCCTGAGGCTCTTTGAATGTAGTCCCAAACGCGTTGTTGAATTTCATCGCTGCCTCACGGGCATACTCTATGTGCTGCTTTTGGTCAGCACCCACCGGTACGACATCCGTATCGTAGAGCAGGATGTCGGCGGCCATGAGCATGGGGTACGTGAAGAGGCCGGCGTTGGCTTCGAGGCCTTTGGCGACTTTGTCTTTGTACGCATGTGCTTGCTGCAGGAATGGCACGGTGACGAGGCAATTGAAGATCCAGGCGAGCTCAGTATGCGCGGGGACGTCGGATTGTTTGAAGATCACGACCTGCGACGGATTGACCCCAAGCGCGAGGTAATCTTTGACGACATGCATGATATTGGCGCGCATGGCGGCAGGATCGCGCAGCGAGGTGAGTGCGTGATAATCGGCGACCATGAGCATGCTGTCGTAGTCTTCAGATATCTCCAAAAATGGCTTGATCGCGCCGAAATAATTGCCGATATGGAGTGTGCCGGAGGACTGTATGCCCGTAAGTAAACGCTTTTTCATCCACCTATGATAGCAGATACACAGGCAAGCAAGAAGCCTTTAGGGCCCGTTCATATATGCTCGCACACATTCCTCGCACACAGATTCAGGTAGTGGCTGACAATTTTCCCAATTGGGAAAATTGTCAGCCAGAGTCTCTATGTCCTCGTGGAATGTGTTGAGGGAGGATTAGGTCCCGTTCATAAGGCTCACTTCTGCATACATGACTTTTGGTCGTGTATGCAAGTGTGCACTTATATAGTGCAACACAAAACGAACGGGCCCATAAGCGTCGTCCACACATAACGTATCCGTTATGTGTGGACGACGCTTATGATGCGATCGGAAATTCTACCACGAATCGAGCGCCTTTGTCCGCGCCGCGGGATTCGGCCCAGATCTTGGCGCCATGTGCATCGCAGACCGTTTTTGCTACGAAGAGTCCGTAGCCCGTGGAGTGGACGTTGACTTTGGTGGATTCTTTCCCCTTTCCGCCTTCGGTGAAGAGGTGTGCTATATCGTCGGGCGTGATGCCGACACCCGTGTCCCGTACAGAGAATCGGATGGCGTCTTCCGTACGCGTGAGATCGGCATGTATTTCCCCGGACGGTGTGTATTTGATCGCGTTGTCGATGAGGTTGCGGATGACGTGCTGCGCGATTTTCTCATCATCGCCGACGATGGTGTATGAATCCTGTCCCATCATCATGTCGATCGTGAGGTGTTTCTTGTCGGCCATTGGCTTTTGCTGGCGAATGACTGACTCAATGGTGGCCTTGAGATCAAACGGGTTTTTGTTGTACTTTACGACACCTTTCTTTAGATTGGCGGCGCCGAGAATGTTCATGACGGTGGTGAGACCTTCCCGCATGTCGCCAAGCGCGTCGATCGACATCGTCTTGAGCTGATCCGATATGCTACCAAAATCTCCATCCGCGATGGAGGCAAATGCATACGAGCCCTTGGTGAGATATACCTTGACCTCGTGACTGACGAAGTAGAGGAGGCTCTCTTGGCGCGCGTTGATATTTTCCAATTCAAGCATGGCGCGGATGATCTGGATAGATCCGAAGAGAATGATGCAAAACGCGACGACGTTGATCACGATCGCGCCGGTGGTTTGAGAGTGGATAACATTTACGAAGCTAAACACGGTGACCAAAAAGCCCAGCCATCCCGTGGCGAACACCTTGATATCGAACAGATGGTAGCGATAGATCGCGTACGATATGAGCGCTATAAACGGAAAGATGAAGAGCCCGGAAAACGGCAGAAAGGAAAGCGTATTAAAAGCAATCGGCAATACGACATTGAAACTGATGATCAGAAGTGCGGTCACCGACATGCCAAAGAGGACGATGCCTGTCTGAGTGCGCTCCTGTGCTCCTGTCGTGGTGCGCCACTTGCGATAGAGCATGGTGAGGCCTAGGAAAAGGAGTCCGAAAGCGACCAGGGCGAAGAGGGCGATGCCGGGGCCGCGTACCGGATTCGTCACCATCCCCACGGGTGCGAGACTGTCAATATGACTAAACACAAGCGGAGTGAGGACAAGGATCGAGGTGGCAACGGTCACTGGTAAGACGCCAAGTGTATACCATCGCGGCATCCCCGTATCCTCGATCTGCGGAAAGACATATGAGAATCGGAAAAAACTAAATGCATGCCACGTGGCCACAAACAGATTCAAGCGCAGGGCGATCAGTGTCGCATCTACGGTCGTAAATTTGTACTGGACGAAATTTGATATATTCCAAGCGATTGTGAGTATTGCAAAGAAGAGAAAGCTGTGAGCCGTTTTACTGCGCGTGTTGTTGATGAAAATGAGGAATCCGATCAGGCCGATCGCGGCACTGCTGATGCCGACAATCAGGAGATCAAGATTAAACGAGGTGACGAAGGATGGTGTCATGAGATGTAGGTCGAGACGCGTTCAAGCGGGAATCGCGACGACCGGGCGGACACCGGCGGAGCGTGTCCGATCCGAAACATGAAGTAAGGAGTGTCGTCTGTCGTCAGCTGGAAGGTGTCTCTGATACTCGACTCATACTCGGCGATGAGCCGTCGGTCGTCCTCAGAAAATCCATCGGTCTCCCCTGCGCGCAGGCGCAACATAAAGTACAGGACACCTGTCAGCGGCTGCAGTGCGAGCCCGCGCGCGGTCGCGGTGAGCCAGAGTCGCTCGACGAGCATGCCTATCTCCAGCGCACTTTGCGGCGATTCTTGAGGTGCACTGATGATGCCCATGAGTGAGGCGCTCCCATAGAGCTGTGCATTGCCCGCCGCTACCACCCGATTGAATCGCAGTATGCGATTGAGCCATTGGGCGCGACTCCACGTGCTGATGAATTTGAATCCGATACGCGCAGGCGCGGGTAGCTCGAGCGTGTCGATATAAAAGCCGGTCATGCGGGCGTCGTCTTCTGCCTTGGTCCAATTCACGTGACTGAAGAAAAATGAATGGAGAAGCCGGTTTCCCAGCATGATGCGTTCGTTCCCGGAGCCTACCTCTGCGATCTTTTTGATAGCATCGCGCGACTCGATGAATCGCACAGAGCCGTAGTGCCCTCCGGAAGATGCGGTGCGTAGAGCGGCGATATCTTCGGGTGTGAGCAGCTTTCCGTCATAGGGCTTTCTGTTGGTCACGCGCGCAGCGATGTGCGAGAAAAGTCCGTCTCCGTATCCGTCGCTTCCTTCGACGAGTGTGATGCGTGCCGCATGTCGCGCGTGTATGTCGGGCAATAAATCTATCTGCGCGCTCCAGCCCGATGCCGCGGCGGCAATGCGCATGTTTTCGAGTGCAGCGCCTACTGCGACATACGAAGCGCGCTCGCCCCATCCGTAGAGCGACGCGCCCTTCTCTGCGGGGATGTGTACGTCGATGATGGTGCCCTGCACGGTAAAATGCCACGGCTGCACATTTTCACCCGATGGCGCACGAATCGCCGCTTCAAGTATGGTCTTGATGTGGGTAGGCATATTATGCGATAAAGCGCGGCTTCAGGCCTGGTTTGAAGTATGTCGGGTCTTGGTACGGTCGCAGGACGATGCGTGGCACGAGGTCTTTCTGCAGATTATTGCGCAAGAACAAATATTCCATATTGACTTTTTCGAGGGTATTCACGATCGCTTTTTGGATTGATGCTGCAAGCGCAGGATCCGCTTTTCTATGATCGCATAGTTCGATCAATATCTCCAGGTATTGATCCATGTCTTTTGTGTATTGCTTTCGCATGAGGAATTTGCCGGTAAGCTTTGGGACAAATTCTTTTGCTTCGAGCGCTATCGATATGTGTTCGGGATACACATTGGCGGCATAAAAAACGAGTGTCCTATCCGATCTACCGGTAAGCGTGACGAATGGCAGCTTCCAAGGGAAGCGAGCACCTTTGTGTGCGGGGCACGCGCTGTGTACTTCTGCATACGAAAGCACGCGTCCAGCGTCGTGCTGATTGAATCGTATGAGCGGTATGCCGCTTTTGGCGGTGATGAGCAGATCGTGTCCGTCTGTTTCGATGTATCGTAGCTGCGGATTGTATTGAAAGAGATTTGGTGTGACCGTGCTGCCAAATAAGCGCGCGTTCAGCGCGGGATTCTTCTCCGCTTCTTGTCGTATGCGGATAGTGTAAGGATTTTCATACCCGACGAGTAAAAATTCGGATGAACCGTATGTATTGAAGAAGCTTGCATCCGCGCTTCCGCCAGCTATCTGTGCGACGTACGCACGCCACGTCTCGTTGAATCCTTCGCTGCACGAAAGCATACGCGTGCGGGACTTTTTCCAATCGATCCCCTGCTTGATACCCGTCTCGAGGATATCTTTGAGGAAAAAAGGATGACCGACCAAGACGATCTGTTGATACTGAGCGCCTACTGTCTTGACGAGGCTCAAAATGGCGTCTTTGTTGTTGCCTACCGTGGCGATAGTCAAGCGCGGATGATCCAAAGAGACATTGAAAGAGGGAAATGCAGTCGCGATCCCCGAGACGTATATCCCCATGGGGAATCCGATAATAAGGAGTGTGCGATAACGGTCGATCTCGAAGAGTTCGGTAAAAAGGAATTCATGTATGCGCGTCGCTTCGCGTTCTTGGGAGGCGCCGCGCGGCCAGAGCGTCGGGCTACCGCTCGTGCCCGAGCTCATCGCGAGCATGCAGTGATCCGATAGATCGCCATCCCACGAGCGGTCTTTGAGTGAATACGCGGCTATATAATTTTCTTTTGTTGTCGGAGGCACCTGGGCGAAGTCGGCTGCGGTCTCGATATCCTGGGCGCGTACTTTGTGTTTCTTGAGGAAATCCTTGTATGCCGGTATGCGCTGTGCCGCCCTATGAAAGAGCATGAGGGCTTTTTTTGAGCCCGCCGTACTCTGACGGGATCCTTTACCACGCGATGTCGAGTGATTCATCATAGCGGAGCGCTGTGCGCAAAGCTTCGAGCTCGGATGTGAGGGATCGATCATCAATGATAGGCTTCACTGATGTGCGTACTTTTTCGACAAGTGCGCGGGATGCGGGCGAGAGTTTGCTTTCTACATCGAGCACTGCGACCGCCTGTGACAGCGCCACGAGCTCTATAGCGAGCACGACGAACGCGTTGTCGAGGACTTTGGCGGCAAAGAGTGCCGCATCGGTGCCCATACTCACGATATCCTGATTGTCGCCGTTGGTCGAAATAGAATGCAGCGAATGAGGGTAACCGAGTGATTGGCTGTCTGCGGCGGTCGACGTCGCGACAAATTGCAAGCCCTGCAATCCGATGGTGAGTCCCGGCGTCTTGAGATTTAAGAATGGCGTGAAGGTGTGATTGATGTTTTTATTGAGAAACAGATTGATCCGTCGCTCCGACATGAGGGTCATTTTTATGAGCCCGGCCTTCATCTGGTCGAGTGCTGTCGCGACATAATCGCCATGGAAATTGCCGCCATGCAAGAAGCGCTTGCTTTCGAGATCGACGATCGGGTTGTCGGTCACGGAGTTTATCTCGGTGTACACTGTTCCCTCGCTCTTCCAGAGAGTCTCGAGCACAGGTCCGAGCACTTGTGGGATGCATCGGAGTGAATACACTTCCTGGAGCAAGATGTCGGTCACGTGTGTCGAATCATTGATTTCGACTTTCGCCAGTACTTTCTGGCGATTTGAGAGTAGTTTCGAATTGCGTGTGAGGTCGCGCATGGCGCGGGCGATCCGCTCTTGGCCCTCGTGCGGGCGGGCTGCGTGAAGTGTCGGGTCGATCACATCCGTGAATCCCTTCATGAGTTCAAAGGCAAGTGCTCCAGCGCGCGTGGCGATCGCAAGCGCGCGCGATGTTTCCACGAGCAGGAGTGCGCCGATGCCGCTCATGACCGAAGTGCCATTGATGAGGCAGAGTCCCTCCTTGGGACCTAGTGTATGCGGTGTGATGCCGGCTTTTTTGAGTGCGCGCAGCGCCGGCTGCCTCTTGCCCCAATACATCACCTCCCCTTCGCCGATGAGCATGAGCGCGATATGTGCGAGCTGTACGAGATCGCCGCTGGTGCCCACGGCTCCGTGTTCGGGTACGATGGGAGTGATCCGTGCATTGATGCAGGCGGCGAGCGTCTGCGCGAGCGCGGACGATGCGGCGGAGAAGCCCTTTGCCAGGGTATTGAGTCGTACAATCATCGCCGAGAGGACGAAGCGGCTGTCGATCGGCGTCCCCATACCTACCGCATGTCCGCGGAGCAGATTGTATTGAAGCGCGGTGATTTCTTGTGCGCTGATGATGTGCGTCACCATGGGCCCAAATCCCGTATTGACGCCATAGATAGCCTGCGTCTGTGCCGCCCCGAGAAGGAAATCCCGATGCGCTTTCATGCGTCGGAGTGTCTGTGGAGAAAGCGAGACGGTCATATCCGGCTGGCCGACAAAAGCAGCGATGTCGGTCGTAGTGAGCGAGGAGCCGTCGATGGCGAGTGTCCTTTTCTGTGTAGGTCGTTTGGTGCGGGAGATAGTGACGTTTTTCATGTGTTTTTGCCATGTAGCTTGATTAAATGCCCATCTGTCGTGCGAAGTCTTCGGATAATTCCTTGCGGCGCGCGGTGGCTTCGGGAGAATGGTAACCGGGGACGAGCTTTTCGTCCATCGAGATAAGGGCGCGGCTCATTTCGAGCGGTTGGCCATTGAGGATTTTGCGCACACAGTATGCGACGGCAGCGCCATTGACGAGTGCTGCACCCCCGAGCTGCGGCCAGGAGACGATTGATTTGCCCATCTCCATGAGTGATCCTTGCATACGCTCGGTGACATTTTCAGACCCGACCCATTTGGTGATGAGTCTGCCGATGCCGAATTTGTCGAGGCTTTTGAGCATCTCGTACGAGACGTCGCCCATGCGACCGTGGAAAAATGGCGTCTCGGGGTCCAGGTCAAACCGCTCGATATCGACTACCGCATTGTCACCGTTGTCGGCGGCCATGACGATCGCAATACGGCGCTTTTGTGCCTGTTGGCGAATCAGATATTTGACCGAGAGGTCATCGATCTCGTCGATGATGATGTCGAGTCCTTCGAAAAACGCATCGATATTGTCGGGCGTGAGACCTTCTGAGTGGAGCTCGATTTGTGCGTAGGGATTGACCTCGTAGATTGTGCGTGCGGCCATCTCGACTTTGAGGATCCCCAGGCGATCGGCGCCGCATAGGATGCGATTGGTATTGGAGAGCGCAAGGCGATCCATATCGGCGAGCTTCATACGCCGGGGGCCGCCGGAGAGCGCGAGCGCAAACGCTACCGATGAGCCGACGGAAAGCCCGGCGATACCGATCGTCGCATTGTAAAATTTTTCCTGCTCATCCCGGGTGATGAGATTTTGGTTGCGGGCGGTGCGTACGAGATGGTATTCAGACTCAGGGAGGATATGCGACGCCGTATTGCGCCACGGGAAATACACCCAGAGTCCGTGTTGTGAAAGTGGTTTCTGTGCCTTGAGGTCTGCGAGATGCGCGGCGAATTCGTCTTTGAATCCAGGGGTGTATACGTGTGAGGGATTCTGAACGCCATACAGCTCGCGCAACTGCTCCTCATAATCATCCGAGATGTGTCGGATATCACCCGACGCGATCAATGCTTCAAACGGTGCGTGGTCGGCTTCGTGGGAAAGGTCGAAGAACTGAGGGGTAGACACTGCCGCGGTAGATCCGGCGCGTGCAATAAGCGTATCGATAGTATCTGACATGAAGGACAGTATAGCATCTTGGGTATATTCAAAAACCGCACATGTAGCTACTCGGACACATACACATACATATAAAGAGAAACGCGGCTGACAATTTTCCCAATTGGGAAAATTGTCAGCCGCGGAAAGTCCGGCGATTTTGAAGCAAAAGAAAAAGCCCGCATAAAGCGAGCCTTTAAGTTCGAGGGAGGAGCTGCGAATGTTATTCGAATTCGCCGTCCATCACTGGTTCAGGAGATGCCTGTTGCTGCGGGCGGACGAGCCTTTGTGCAACAGCTTCGTCATGGATCCGTTTCTTGATCCAATTGACCTGCCGCTCGTTAATGCCGTTACCGATCGCTTCACGAGCCTGCGCGAGCAGGATCGCATAGTCTTCGCGACTAAAGATCACGAAGACCGACTGATTTCGCATCGGATCAGGACGCAAGCAGAGGGTCCCGTTTCCGCCCCAGACGCTTTCGAAGACCAGGTCGTTATTCACCATAAAGTTGTCTTTATGGAGAAACGGCGAACAGGCCGCAAAGTTTCTCTGGACCGGGTTCAGTCGATGCTGTGGTTGGCCATAACCGCCGCCATAGGAGTGTTGATACCCCCACGTGACGACGCGACCGCCACCGTAGCCAGGAGCGAATCCCGGACCACGGCCCCAGCCCATACCGCCGCCGTTCCAACCGCCGCCGCCGCCGATGAAGGCGGAGCCAGGGCCGTTGGGATGACCCATACGAGCCATGCGTTCGGCGCAGTCTCCAAGCCCGTAGTCTGTACAGTCGGTCGCTATGCCGAACTGTCTCTGTTGGAACCCCATTTGCTGCCCCCATCTCTGGACGTTCGCATACGGGTTTCCGCCGCCGAAGCCGCGACCACCGAACGGCATGCCGCCACCCATCGGCATGCCACCGTATCCGGGGCGTCCGAAGAATTGGGCCTGAGCCTCCACGCTCGTGAGAGCGAAAAAGGACAGGGCGATCAGGATTTTCCAAGAATTGCGCATAAGCGCCTCCTCTTTTGTTGGTGTCAAAAAGAAAGGCGTCGCCTTTCTTTTTGACAGGCTTCAAAGATCTTTCGATCCTATGTATATTGTACCATGATAGAGACAAAAAAGCAAGTACGATAAAAGCCCGCGTTTGCGGGCTTTTATCGGTGTATCAGCGATGACTTTGCTTAGTAGCCGTAGTAGCTACCATATCCGCTGTAATAAGAGCCATAGCCGCCACCATACCCGCCGTAGTAGCTCGGATAGCCGCCACCATAGTAGCTGTTGCCATAGCCGTACCCGCTGCCGTATCCGCCATAGCCATACCCTCCGTAGTAGGAATAGGAAGGCATATAACCGTACCCGCCGCCATAACTAGGGCCGGTGACCATCCATCCGGGACCATAGGCGCTGCCGGACCATGCCATACGCTCAGCACAGTCACCATAGCCGTAGTCAGAGCAGTCTGAGCCGAGGTAGTAGCGCTGGTTCTGCAGCGAGAGGGCTTGGGCTCCTCGCTGGACGTTGTACATGCTGTAGCGCGGATCGCTCGGATACGAGTACGAGGGGCGATACATCGGCATATAGCTGTAAGCCGAAGCCGCAAGCGGTGCGACCAAAATGACCAGCGTCGCAAAAGCGAATGAGATTTTCTTCATATGTATAAAGAAGCTAGTGCTGCTAAGATCGCACAAAGCCCATACCGAGAAAGCCCAGGATAAGCCACCATGCTGTGTAGGGGCTCCCAAAGACGGTCTCTATAAGCGGACTAAAGTGCCATACGTGCTGCAAGGCAGGCACGTGAAGCCACACTGCCACAAAAATGATCACTACGCAAG
>Ga0194120_10011147_pt1 | contig 10882 bp, 7 predicted proteins | sample TA2MahCa65mmetaG_FD_148642 | JGI IMG/M metagenome (GOLD analysis project Ga0194120, IMG submission 148642) | Freshwater microbial communities from Lake Tanganyika, Tanzania - TA2015019 Mahale Deep Cast 65m | ecosystem: Environmental > Aquatic > Freshwater > Lake | place: Tanzania: Lake... | reverse complement strand
TCAAACAACGTCGTCAGCGGTCTGCCGTCTGTGGTCGTGAACTGCAACAACGTCAACTCGTCATCGAGAATCTCTGGGTTGCGCGCATTCTTAACCAAGCCTGGGATGTGGACAGAAGCCCATTTAACAGAAGCAGGTTTGAGCGCAGAAAGAGAGGCGTGAATTAAATCCACTATTTTTTGTTTCGTGGCAGACATCCACACTTCATCCACGCCGCGAGTCTTCTGATCGGGTCCCCACAACCCCATTGTGTCGGGTCCGTGATGGGTGTGCGTGGATGCAATGATGATCTGCACATCGGGGCGGTTGACCTTCTCAATCACTTCGTATACATCAGGGCGAAAAAAACCGATCAGATCAAGTGCAACCAAAACGAGTGTGGTTTGCTCGGTTTGAATGGCAAGCGCGCGGGCATAAAGATCATCGTGAATGGCTTCGGCACGGCGGTCATTGCCAAAGCCTGCAAGAAAGACAGGGTTGTTGAGTGAAGGCGTAATCACTTGTTGAGCGTATCCAATGTTCATTTTATGATTTCCTTTGCGGTCTTCACCATCTCATCACGCACGGCATAGCCGTCGAAGCCAGCGGCTTCCATACCGAGAATAACAGCGCCAACAACGGGCGCACCGTCGAGCCGTTTTAGTTTTGCTTTGGGGCAATGTTTGAGCACGATAACCTTCATTGGGTTCGTGATGATCTCACCCGCTTCAAAGATGCTGCCCGATTGAATCACTTCCACTTGATCGTTTTCCATACCAATCTGACGCGCCACCGAAACCGCCAGCCAGCCAAGTTCTTCACCCGCACTTCGAATCACATCCTGCGCGGCATTGTCGCCTTCACGCGCCGCTTTTATTATTTCGAGCGCTAGAAAAGGGAACAAATGATATTGCTCATTTGACAACCCTTCCATCAGATCGATTTCGCTTTTTGCGCCAATGGCATCGAGATAAATTTGAGTCAACGCAGTAGGCGGGATGCGCTTGATCCAGGCATGGTTGACCTTTTGCAAACCATGTTGCACGATCTCGATGCCGCCGCCAAGCTCACCAAAGGTCGCACCATTTCCAACGATGCGACCATCTTTGCCATCCCTGTTTCGTCCGCGTGCATTGTTCGACGACCCCGCCGTGACATTCACACCAATACCGCGCGCTGCGCCTGCCAGCAAGCCGTTCACGCCATCGTTGACGATTTCTACAGGGCTCGATAATCCCAATCTTTCGATCTCTTTCAAATGTGATTCTCGGTCTGATGGGAAATCGTATCCTGCCACGCCAAAACCTGCTCCAGCGATCTGAGCCTTGTCCACGCCTGAGGCTTTCAATGCACCACTGAATGACTCTTCGATCACATTGAAGAAACCATCATAGCCAACGCCCTGATGATTGCCCCCACCCGATTTGCCAAAGCCAACGCATTTGCCCTGCGCATCCACGATAAGAGCATGTGTTTTCGATGAACCGACGTCAATTCCCAGAAAGTAACGCATTTATATTTTGCCTCTTTTATTCTTCAATATCTCTTTTATCTCTGCAAGACGACTGCCATGCAGCGGATACAGCCACAGTAAAAAGATCGCCAGCAAAAAACCAATGGATGTGGGAACAGTCAGGAAGATGCGAAAGCCCAAGTCTACGCTGGGAGGTTGGACATCGAGTAAAGTGTTATAGCCAAAGGCAGGCATCACGAGACCAAACACAGAAGAGACAAGCAGCCCGCCCAGAGTGATCATGAAACCGCTCATGCCAAAGTACATGCCTGCGCGTTGATGTCCCGTCTTCACTTCATCTTCATCGATCACTTCTGAAAGAATGACATCGCCGATCAAGACCAACCCGCCCAGCCCCACACCGACGATAAGCGCAGCAGCATAGGTGAAATAAATATTCGGGGCGAAACCCATCGGCACAATGCCAAGGATCATGAAGGCATTTGCCAGCATGAGCGTTTTGCGATTGCCGATCTTATTCGCCGCCCAATTGCGCCACGGATACAATGAAAACATCGCCACCAAAAAGGCAATGCCTAAAATGACCGTAGCGAGACCTTCCTCCACTTTCAAACTGTATTTCAAATAAAAGAGAATGCCCGTCTGTAAAACGCCCGTCCCAAAAAAGCGCATGGTTTGAGACCCCGCAACCGTGAGATAACTTTTGTTGAAGAAGGTTGCCTTCAACGAACTGAGAAACGGGAAGCTTGTATCGGTGTGCAAATCCTTGCGCTCGAACAGGAAGGGATACCCGACATAAATTGCAATGACAGAAATAACCGCCAATATGGTTGCCATGCCGCTCCAGCCGAGAATATCTGCGAGCAATGGCGGCAAAGCTGCGCCCAGCACCAGTGCAATGGTCTGAAAAATGTTCATCTTCGCGGCAGCATCTGTGCGCTCTTCGTTTACGGCGAACATTTCGGGCAGTAAGCCATAATAGCCCGTGCCGAGCGCGGTATATAGACCCTCCCAAACAATGATCGCAATTCCAAAATAGGTTAGCAGGGCGATCGGGTTTTCCCTGCCATCAAAGGGAATGCTGAAGATCAGGGCAAAAGAAACCGCATAGGGCAAACCACCGAACAATACGTATGGAATGCGCCTACCCCAGCGCGAACGCGTGCGGTCTGAAAAATAGCCCAACATAGGATTGTTAATGGCGTTATACAAGGTATAAAAAAACCAAAAGGTGGCATACCATGTGGCTGGCAGGTTCTTCACATCTACAATGTAAAAAGCGATGACGCCAGAAATCGCTTCGGCAGGCGTCGCCACGCCCAGACTGGTAAGTGCATACATAATGCGGGTTTTGGTGCTTGTTGCAAATTCAGTGACTGTCATCTCAACTCCTCATGGCATTTCTAATTTGGCGGTATCCGATCAACTTAATATTTTCGCTCTCCATAAACTTCTTCAATTCATCACTCATGAATGCGCTGTAATTCGCAACACGTGCCTGCCAATCAGGGCAGATGTTACGCAGTTCAGGAGTATCAATGGACGGGTGCAAAATAAAATGTGTAATACCCATAGGCACTTCACCTAACGTTTTTTTCGCTACACCGATATGATCGTCAGCATGTTCAAGCGGCATTGCCAGTACGCCGTCCATCATTGGTATCCCCATGCTTTCCATCACCTCCATCACTGGCGCGTACTTGATCCGCTCTTCATCGTCCACTCCCATCAAATCAATTCCCACCGCAGTAGGTCTGGGCAAAAAATTCGGCAACAAACGCTTCGTTGCCGCCTGAATGTACGACTGGATATATTTTGGATTCATGATCGTACCCATATGTGAATCGACATGGGTCACATCGATGCCTGCTTTCAACGCCATTTCGATCTGGACATTGACCTCTTTCTCGACATCTTCCACGCTCGCCTGCTTGGATGTGTTGTCAGGATCATCATGGAAGTAGCCCGCCTCATCCCTTAACCCTGAGTCTGCTCCCACATCCGAAACGGGTCCCCAGCGATAACTTTCCCATTCTGCGTTGAGCGTCGCATGGACACCCATATCCATTTCGGGATTCTCGCGGCACATCTTCGCCACCGCAGGGAACCATGCACACGGGGTCATTACCGCGCCCGAAGTCACCCCGCCCACAGACCACAAGTCCTTGAACGCCTGCACCGATGCATGGCACATGCCAATGTCATCGGTGTGGATGATGACCAAGCGGTCAGTATCAGAATAGCCAAGTTTTTTGAGAAGAGGATTTGGTTTTGTCATCGTCGATCATCACCTTTCACCTGTCACTTAAATTGCGGCAGCCACTGCTTATTCGTTTCCAGCATATCATCCATCACTGCCTGCACCTTATCCGCACTGGGTCCAAGTGGATTCGTCAACAAAGCCTGATACATCGCATTCCTATCACCATGCACCGCGGCTTCGACCGTCAGTAGTTCGTACATCTTCACCTGAGAGACAAGCCCGAAGCACGAAGCAGGCAACGGGTCAGCAGGAAGCGGATGGATCCCCTTGGCGTCCACTTTGGCGGGCAGTTCCAAGACCCAATCTGCGGGGTAGTCCTTCACGGATCCGTTGTTTCGTGTGTTCACTACATGCACTTCGCCTAAATTGTTGTAATGTGAATTAATGAGCTGGGTCGCCAATGTAGAGTAATATGCACCGCCGCGCTTCATCAAGTCGGCGGGCGGCTCGGTCAGGCTTGGGTCGGCGTAATCGCGCAATAAATCCTTTTCGATCTCTATCACCTGTTCAGCGCGTGACGGAGGCCATTTCTTCTGTTCGTTGAATTTCTTTTCGGTGTAATAAAAATATTGCAGGTAATAGTTTGGAATCATGCCAAGCGTTTCAAGTGTGCGGATGTCCCACTCAGGCTCCGCTTCCTTTTTAACTTCTTCGAGATAGGCGGGGAAAATATATTGCCACATCTCTTCGCCATCCACCGTGAAGCCGCGATGCCAGGTGAGATGGTTCAGCCCAAGCGTATTCAACACAGCGCGATGGTCTTCGATCTTTTTTCCAGTCACTTTTTCCAAGCCTTCGAGAATTTCCATCTTGGTGGTGATACCCACATTACACACCCCCACTGCGGGCACATCAGGTGCGTAACGATTCAACGCTTCGGTCACCAACCCTGCAGGGTTGGTGAAATTTGCAAGCAAAGCGCCAGGAGCAACGTCCCGAATATCATTCGCAATACTAAGAATCACAGGGATGGTTCGCAGCGCTTTCGCCATGCCGCCCACGCCCGTGGTCTCCTGCCCGATCAAGCCGTGACGCAGACCGAGATATTCATCTCCGCGACGGGCAGGCATCATGCCGACTCGCAATTGCGTGGTGACATAAGATGCACCCGCAATCGCCTCTTTCTGGACCGTGGACAGGATCACCTTAAACGGTTCTCCCTTCGCCTTGACCATTCTCTGCGCAAACCCACCGACGATGTCGAGCCGTTCCTTATCAATATCCATCAACCAAAGTTCCTGGATGGGAAGTGACTCTACTCGGGCAAGAAATCCATTTACAAGTTCGGGCGTGTACGTTGACCCACCGCCAATGACTGTGATCTTCATATTGCTCCTTATTGATATAACTTTCGATATTTTGCAATGATCTCATCTTCCCAGGTCACTTCGTCTGAATTGGGAATACGCCCTTCGCGTTCCATGTCTTCAAAGACCTGGGTCATGCCTTGTTCCAACGAAATACATGGATTGAATTCAGGCACATCGCGGAATAATTTTTCGGACGAGTAGTAATCGTTGTAAGCAAACTCATCTTCAAGAATGCCCATGGCTGGGACGTTGAGCCGTTTGAGGTCTTCAAACGGAATACCGATCAACTCTACATCTTTGCCAAGGACTTTATTGGCAAGTTTGTGATAATCCAGCCAGGTGACATATCCTCGATTGACGGCATTATAAGTCTGCCCGATGGTGTGCTCCTTACCGATCACATCGACAAAGGCATGGGCGATATCGTCCACGTACAGATGCTGGTGAATCGAAAAACCGTCACCGCAAATGATGACAGGTTTGCCCTTCTTCACACGGTCAATCCATGAGAAATCCCAGCAAATCTGGCGCAACATTCCCTGCACAGGTCCATATGTTGTGGATGGCTTGATAATGACTACAGGGAACTTCTCGCGATGATACGCTTCGAGATAGACATGGTCTGCCGCGACTTTGTTGCGTCCGTATTCAGTGTTCGGGCGCAGTGGATGGGTCTCATCCACGGGGAGGTAGTCGTATTGAATACCGTATGTGCAGGTTGTGGAGGTCTGCACGAACCAGCCCACTCCACGAAATGCCCGCACACTCGAAGCCGCGTCTTCAGCGGTGAAGCAGATCATGTCGATCGCCGCGTCGAATTTCTCGGCTTGCATCTTGCGTTCGAAGTCTTCGCGGTTGTTGCGATCGCCCGTGATGATGCGTACACCTGCGGGCGCTTTTGCTGTTTGTCCGCGATTGAAGAGCGTGATATCATGCCCCTTTTCAAGCAGAAGTTTGACGATGGGCTGACTGATGTTGCCCGTGCCGCCAACGATACAGATTTTCATTTGAGTATCACAACCATTCCTATTTTGCTAGACTCATACGCCGCATCCACAACTTTCATATTCATGAGTCCTTCCAATCCACCAGGGTTTGGCTTTTGATTATTCTGCACACATTCAACAAAATATTTCAACTGGTCATCATACAAACTCTGCGGACAATGTTCCTTGCGTGGGAATTCAAAACCTGATTCGATCTCGTCTAATTTTTGTTCTTTTTCGTTTGGTAACACCAGTTTGGTTGGGAATAACTGCCCGAATCCTTCCATCCCATACAACTGCGTCGCCGCTTCGGGACCGTCGCTATGAGTCTGCCACCAACCTGATTCAATGTACGATGTCGCTCCGTTATCCCATTCAACGATGATGACCCCCGTATCGTCCACATCGAAGTCTTTGTAGTACGTCCCGATTTTTGCATACACAGAAACAGGCTTCGGGTCGCCCAATAAAAAGCGAGCCGTATCCAACGCATGGATGCCCATATCCGCCATCGCGCCACCGCCTGCGAATTCTTTTTGCGTGAACCAGCCCGATGGACCCCAATGCGTATGCACGCCATAGCCTTTCGTACGAATAATGCGCCCAAGTTTCAAAGATTGTTCTTTCAACCACAACACATCGGGGTCGAAGCGCCAGCAATGCGCCACCATCAACGCCGCGCCAGATTTTTCTGCGGCTTCATTCATCTGCTCCGCCTCTGGCGCGTTCATCGCCATCGGCTTCTCGACCATTACATGCACACCCGCGTTCAACGCGGCAATCGTCTGTGGCGCATGCAAATAGTTCGGTGTTGAAACAACGAGAGCATCCACGCCTCCGTCTTTGAGCATTGCCTCAACGCTTTCATATTGTCTGGTAATACCAAAACGTTTTCCAAACTCAATCATCGAATCAACTTTGTGGTTCACAACAGCCACCAATTCCAACCCCAAATTCTGCGCCGCCTGTGCATGGACTTTATTGATATAACCCGTGCCTGCAAATGCGATTCTCATTTCTTCTCCTTGATACGCAACGTCACAATCTGATATGGTTTCAAATTCAGAATGATTGAATCCTTATCCACGCTCAAAGCGGATTCGTTTTCCTCAAGCAGATTCGTCACCCAAGCCGACTCAACGTCGCTTCTGAACGTGATTTGAACTTGTCCGCGCTTCCTCTGGCTTTCATACAAGCGGACGATAATTCCGTCTCCGTCTTCAGCTTGCTTCACGGTTTCGATGATGATGTTGGGTGAAGAACAAGAGATTAGAGATTGGAGACTAGAAATTAGTTGCTCTGACTTTTGACCTTCGACTTTCGACTCGTAAACGATGATCGGGTCATTCAACAAATACGCTTCCCGTTGCGTCGCTTCATTCCAACCACCTACATGCGGATACAAGCTATATTTAAACTCGTGCTCGCCAAAATCTGCCATGGGGTCTGGGATGGTGGACGATCGCAGCAGGGTTATACGCATGACGTTATCGTGAATGTCGTGCCCATATTTGCAATCGTTGAGCAGACTCACGCCGTAATCGCCTTCGGAGAGGTCCACCCATTTGTGGGCGCAGGTCTCGAAGCGTGCCCAGTCCCAACTGGTGTTGCGGTGAGTCGGGCGGGTGACATTGCCCCATTGGATTTCGTAGGTTGCTTGAGGAGAGAGAATATCTATAGGAAAGGCAACCTTTAAGAGGGTAAAGCGTTCCTGCCATTGGACGTGGGTATCGAAATCCAGCCGCGGCGAGTTGTGGTTGAGCGAGATCCGCTGAGTCACTACGCTGTTCATCACCTTGCGTTTGACCTCAATTGTCTGACGCAATTCGCCATGCTCGATGACCTGAATGGATGAGGCAGGTTCTGCAAACCACATTTTGTCGTCGTAATAAATATCAATATCCCAGGCGTCGTAGGTCATGGGGCGGTCTTCAAAGGCTTGGAATTGATTGGCGATAGTATTGGGCGGCAGAACTTCGCGGTTGGCTTGTTTGTCCAAGATTCTTGTTATGTCGCCGTCTTGATTGAATTCAACGCGCAGGAAGTTGTTTTCCAATACATGACCGCTGACCGCGGACGGAAGACCGCTTTGTTCGGTCTGCGGTCGGTCGTCTGCGGTCTTCTTCAAACTAACCACACTATACGGACTCATCTCGCCCACATCCAGCCAACAGCCAGAGTCAGTTTGTTGCGCAGGGACAGGCTGATCGTTAAGTGTGAAGCGTTGGAATGAATCGCCAAGGACGAAGACCAAGGCTTGTTGTGTGAACGAAGTCGGATTGACAAGAATCAAGTCTGCATCCAAATGAGAAGCGATAGCTTGCAGGGCTTGGTCGCGGAGTTGCGTCACGTTCTGAGTGAGTTCGGCATATTGAGCTTGAGACTCTTCGTAAACGGGTCCGATGCTCGAACCTGGGATGATGTCGTGGAATTGGTTGAGGCAGACGGTTTGCCACGCTTCGCGGTAATTGGCAATTGGATATTGGTGATCGGTGAGTATGGCGGCGTAGGTGGAAATAAACTCTGCGTCGTGCAAAAGAAATTCGCTTTTGCGATTGGCGCGTTTGTTGCGGGCTTGGGTGGTATAGGTTCCGCGATGATATTCGAGATACAGTTCGCCATTCCAGATGGGCGTGCGATTCTTTTCAGTCAGGTCGTGTTCAAGCGATTCAAAATAAGTTTGGACTCTAGATTGTTTGACCTGAGGAAGTGACGGAAAGTTTTTCATCACTTCGATGTTTTCGAGCATCTCGCGGGTGGGACCACCGCCGCCATCACCGAAACCGTATGCCATGAGCAGATCTTTATGTAAATCTTTTTGCAGAAAATTCTTCCATGTGCCAAGCGCTTCGCGGGCATCTGCCATGGCGTTGTAGGTACTGGCATACATGCCAGGGTCAGGGACGGTGCTGAAGTGAGTCAACACTTGTGTGCCGTCAATGCCCTGCCACATGAACGTATCGTATGGGAGGCGGTTGTATTGACTCCATCCGATCTTGATGGTCATGAAATAATTGAGACCCGCTTGCTTGATGAGTTGCGGAAGCGCCCATGCGTAACCGAATACATCGGGCAGCCACAGCACAGGCGTTTCGGCATCCCTACCGAAGTGCTCACGGAAAAATGTGCGTCCCAAAAGAAATTGGCGCACCAGTGATTCGGCGCCGCTCAGGTTGCAATCAGCTTCGACCCACATGCCGCCCATGGGTTCCCAGCGCCCTTCTTTGATTTTTTCTTTGATGGTCTCAAAGAGTTGCGGCTGGTCTTCTTTTATAAATTGATACAGTTGCGGTTGTGATTGGCTGAAATGGTAATCAGGGAATTGCTCCATCAAACGGATGACGTTGTGGAATGTGCGTTCTGATTTTCGTCTGGTCTGACCCAGCGTCCACAACCAGGCAACATCAATGTGGGCATGACCTGTCGCGTGGATGACGACGTCCAATGGCACGCCAGCAGAGGAGATTTGAGATCGGAGAATTTTGATGGCTGGCTCAACGCTGTTATAAAACTCTTGCGAGTCTTGCGTCGGACGGCGGGTATCCAGTGCAATGAAGGCATCATTGAGGGCAGTGAGAAGATGATGCCTAGCGGGGTTGTTCTCATCGAGATGATTTGCAGTTTCAAGGGCAATACGGGCAAGGGCAATGAGTTCGCGGGTGGGCTGATGGATCTGCACGACGGCGCAGGGGCGCATGTATAACTTTGTGAAGAAGTCGCCATGTTCCATGCCGCCCAAACCCGTCCAGCCGTGCAGGGTGAGGGTGTGTTCTTTACCGTCATGCCATTCAGGTTTGAGCAAAATTTCCTGGTGATGACGGTCGCATGTAGCGTATGGGACTCCGTCCACATAGGCGAGACATTCGGGGTGTGAGAAGTCACCCGCTTCGCCAAGCGGAAGAAACAGAGCGATTGGTTGCGATGCATCCATAAATTCAGGGACAGTAAATTTCATGCGCAAGACAAAATCCTGCATCCACGAACCCCAGTATTCGTTGGCGCCAATTTCTTTCCATGAAGAATCGTCAACGTTTGTTTCGATGGGCGGGTGAGTCAGCGGACTTGCCAATTCAGCATATTTGAATGATGGCAATGCCTTGCTCTTGATGTAAACCAATGGCGAGATAAGTTCAAGTCGTTGTTTGATCTTTTCGGGTGTCCAGCGTTGTTTGTGATACATGGAGCCTCAAGGATGAATTATGAAGGATGTAATGATGAAAAAGTCTTGATGGCAGACCGCCGACCGTTGACCGCAGTCTGCCGTCGGTCGTCTGCGGTCAAAGTGTGTGTGCAATTCCGAAAGATAAATTATGTTTCGTTGAATAATCAGGCAAAATCTTCAACGTGCGTTCAACCATATCTTGCGGAATATTGTCCAGCGGCACATTGCAGGCTTTCAAGGCTTTTTCCAGCGGCGCGATGTCTTGTCCTTGCAGTTTGGCGATGAGTAAAATGGCAGGTCCGACCAAGTCGCCGTGCGGGAGTCCGTGCCCCATTTCGTTTTCCACGGCATATGCGAAGTAGTGCTCGCTCCCCTCTTCGGGGCGGGAGTGACCGACCTGGTTGCACAACTGAACTTCCATCGCCAAACAGTCATACAACGTTTTGAGTCCGTCATGGTCACCGCGCCCTGCGGCTTCGGCGCAATCAAGCACACCGCTTAAAATGGATTGGGCGTTATCGTACACCCATGGGATGAACTCCATACCAGTGGGATTCTTGCCCTGCTCATGCGCGAACTTCCAATCCCATGCGCCAGTGGCAATCGACATGACATCGGTAATGCCCGCAGCACGGATAAAAGCTGGGGCTTTGGCGATCGTTTCAAAGTCCAGGATGAGGCGCTCGGGTACTTTCGTCTCGATGTAGT
>Ga0194120_10011136_pt1 | contig 10888 bp, 4 predicted proteins | sample TA2MahCa65mmetaG_FD_148642 | JGI IMG/M metagenome (GOLD analysis project Ga0194120, IMG submission 148642) | Freshwater microbial communities from Lake Tanganyika, Tanzania - TA2015019 Mahale Deep Cast 65m | ecosystem: Environmental > Aquatic > Freshwater > Lake | place: Tanzania: Lake... | reverse complement strand
GGCGCTGAGCACTGCTAAAAACATGCGGTCTAGGCCAACGGATGTTTCGATGACGTATGGAACGTAACTTTGATTGAGTTCTGGATCAAAAAATTGTAATTTTTTACCTGAATATTGTTCGTGCTGCTTGAGATCGAAGTCTGTGCGGGAGTGGATACCTTCCAGCTCTTTAAAACCCATCGGGAAATTGTATTCGATGTCACAAGCAGCATTGGCATAGTGCGCTAATTTGAGGTGATCGTGGAAACGGTAAAGTTCAGGGCCCATGCCTAAATTTTGATGCCATTTGGTGCGAAGGTTTTTCCAGTAGTCGTACCATTTCATTTCTTCACCAGGCCGTACAAAAAATTGCATTTCCATTTGTTCAAATTCGCGCATGCGGAAGATAAATTGACGTGCAACGATTTCATTGCGGAAAGCTTTTCCGATTTGGGCAATCCCGAATGGGATTTTCATGCGACCTGATTTCTGCACATTCAAGAAATTGACGAAAATGCCTTGAGCTGTTTCTGGACGCAAATAAATAGTGCTGGCGTCGCCGGCAACTGACCCAAGTTCTGTAGAGAACATCAGGTTGAACTGCCGCACTTCTGTCCAATTTTTGGAACCTGAAATCGGGCAAACGATCTCGAGGTCAATAATGAGTTGACGCAACGCTTCGAGGTCGTTTTGTTCGAGGGCATTTTTCATGCGGGTCTCGATTTGCTCGATTTTTTCTTGATTGCGCAATACGTTGGGGCTGGTTGCTCTAAATTGAGCAGCATCGAAAGTCTCACCAAAGCGTTTTTGACTTTTTTCGACTTCTTTTTCTATTTTTTGTCTGATTTTCTCGATGTGTTCTTCGAGTAAAACATCGGCACGATAGCGTTTTTTGGAATCTTTGTTGTCGATGAGTGGATCATTGAAGGCATCAACGTGCCCGGAAGCCTTCCATGTAGTCGGGTGCATGAAAATTGCGGAGTCGAGCCCGACGATATTCTCATGGAGATGCACCATTGCTTTCCACCAGTATGTTTTGATGTTGTTTTTAAGTTCAGCACCAAGCTGACCGTAGTCATAAGTGGCGGCGAGCCCGTCGTAAATTTCTGAAGAAGGGAAAACGAATCCGTATTCTTTTGCGTGTGAGATGAGGTCTTTGAGGCGGTCTTTTTGTGCTTCCATAGTTGCAAAGATACGAAAAGCACTATTTTTACTCTATGATTTTTTACCTCAACCCGACTCAATTTATAGATACAAGTTTGCCACTTGATCTTTCAATGCCGTTAAGAGCCACTTTTGATAACCCCCGTGCATGGTATGTCGATGCACCCCGAATAGAACCTGTGCGCGCCAATGGTTTTATTGGAAGTGTAGCCGAAGGCGGAGCGGTGAATTTTAGGGATATCTATTTCAATCCGCATGGCCATGGTACGCACACCGAATCTTATGGTCATATTAGCCGAGAAATTTACCCAGTTAGTGCTGTTTTTGATCAATTTTTTTTCAGAGCAACACTCATCAGCGTAGTTCCAAAAATATTGGACAACGGAGATCGGGTTGTTTTTGCCGATCAACTTGAGGCTTTGCTTTCGAGTGAATTCACGGAAGCTGTAATTATTCGAACCTTGCCAAATCAGCAAGAAAAGAGATCGGCTAACTATTCCGGAACCAATCCGTGTTATTTTGATGTAGGGGTAGTTGCCTTATTAGATCAGCTCCAAACCAAGCATCTTTTGGTAGACACGCCTTCTGTTGACCGCGAAGAAGACAACGGTGTTTTGGCTTTTCATCATGCGTTTTGGAATGTGCCTGTCGAACCAATCAAAAACCGCAGTATTACGGAATTGATTTATGTGCCGGATGAAATTATGGACGGAAGCTATTTACTGGAATTGCAATTGGCACATTTTCAGAATGATGCGAGTCCAAGTAGACCATTGCTGTATGCGCTAAACGAAAAAAAGGACTGACGAATCAGCCCTTTTCCTAGTAGTAGACAAAACTGTCTGAGTGGTGCAAGTAAAGTAATAAGGACAGGAACCTCTTGTACATATTCCTTTCGGACGTTGACAAAAACTATTAAACTCTTATCAAACTAGAAAATGAAACTGCCTCTCCAAGCAGCTTGTCAACTACTATGCACAAGAAGTAACCTGTTTCTCTCCTTATTTCACATTAAACTTAAAGTGAATTTTTCGAAGTCAAAGTGTCAAATGAACATCTTCTTCAATTGACTGAACATTGCCCTATTTTTTGTGAATATTTCAAAAAATTGTTCCTATTTATTCAAAAAATAAACGGCCGTTGATCCATTCTGGGTCGAGTGTGGCGTGGTTGCGGCGGTAGAAATTCAGTGCGGTTGTATTCCAGTCAAGCACCTGCCAATCCATGCGTCGAACACCCCATTTTTTAGCTGTAGCAACGACTTCATCAAATAATGCTTGGCCATAGCCTTTCTTGCGTTCGGATTCCAATACATAGAAATCCTCAAGATAAAGGCAGCGACCTTTCCAGGTGGAGTACGAAATATAGTAAAGTGCAAATCCGATGACATTTCCTTCGGGCTTTCTGCCACTAGTGCTTCACAAATGCGGTCTTCAAATAAATCGATTTGCAATTGCGTAGATGTATTGCTGACTTGTTCCGGTGCACGTTCGAAGGTGGCTAATTCTTGAATGAGTCTAAAAATGGCCAAGACATCTTTAGGTTCAGCCGCTCTAATTAGATGGTTATTTGAGGCCATTGAGGTCAAAACGAAGTGTAACACCTGTTTTTAGGTTGCCTGTTGGGTAGCTTAAAGAAACTTTTGGCGTATTGATAAACTGTTCGTAATAGAAAATAGCGCTCAGGTATTCGTTAAGTTTATAGTTGGCATCTAACTTGAAACTAACGGTAGTTTGCCCTGCGGTAGCCATATTGGTATTTTCAACTACTTTGCGAATCACCGTTGCGTTGTCTCTGAAAGAGAAATTCACATTGATCAGTAGGTCGCTGGCATCAACGCTCTTGACCAATTTCAATTTAGGTACGTTGATCACAGTACCGACAACAATTTCCTGACCAAGTGTTTCGGTAACTTGATTGTTGTTGAGTGACAAAGTAGCCTGACGGTCCTTTTTGTACTCAAAATTGGTGGTGATGTTTTTGTTGCCAATTTTCCAAGTGGCCAACATCCCAATAAGCGGCGAAAAGCGCTCAGTGATTGTAATGTTTTGTACTTGCATTGGGGCAATGAAGTTGTTGTTGAGGTCAAAGGCCGTAGGCGATCCGTTGGCATCGAGCGTAGCATTAAGATTGGTTTGCATGCCATTTACTGAAACAGATGAAGAATAGCCATGGTTGAGTTTGAATGATTTAACTACGTCTTTGGCAAATTCGAATTTGCTGAGGCCAGCGTAGTTGATCGTCCAGTTAGGTAAAGGAAGGTTACTTTTTGGATTGATATTTTGACTATTGACTGCTGAATTTGTGTAGGCCGTTAAGAAAGAACCAATCACGACCTCTTGCTGGGTAGCCGAGTAACCGTCGTAGTAGCCGTTTGGCAATGAACTTGAATTGGCGTTCGTGGCACCAATTAATTGAGAAACTTGCTGACTATTATTGAGCATTTGTTGGAAAATTGGAGAGCGGAAAGAGCTGTCCATTTTGGCAAAGGCGGTGCCCCAAGAGATCGTCGTATAAGTTAAAGTACTGCTTTCAAAACGGCTTTGGTTTTCAAATGCTGCAGTACTCGGGTTCCAACGGTAAAACTCACCGGCTTGGGTGCTGAAGTTGCGAGACACATTGAGGTTGATGTTGAGGTCTTTAATCGGTTCGAGCGTTGCCTTCAATTGCAGGTTTGCAGTATGATTGATCATGAACTGCTTGTTGAGGTTTTCGTTTTGCACCAACCAGCTATTATCACGGGCGTATTCGCCCACATGATAGCCTGTTTCGCGACCAAAAATATCGTAGGCTTGCTTGCCAAAAACAAAAGAACTGAGCCCTAGTGTATTGGCGTTCATACCGAGAACGCTTGATTCTTGGTTGTACCCAGGTAACATGGTGCCATCAGAAAGCGTATAGGTTCCTGAGATACTGCGCACACTCATGAGCAAACGTGCCAAAGTGCCAAGAACAGGATTGATTTCTTCGTTTTCTTTGGCTTTCAGTGCTTCTTCGCGCGCTTGTTTGCGCTCAAACTTGGCGAGTTGTCGTTCGTATTCTTTGCGCTCTTTTTCGGTCATTTCTTCGAGCGGTTTTTTAGGCTTGAATTCAGGTTTTTTAGGTGGACCACCTTTTCCTGGCTGTGCTCCGCCAGCGCTAGTTTTGGCCGAATTGGTTTTGGCCCCTTTGCCATCGGCAAGCACCCGTTTGAAGTAGGGGACTTTGTTGTAAAGCGTAACCAAATTACCTTGAGCGGTCATATTGATTGACCGCGAGTTTTGAATGGTGTTTCCAAATTCGGCTTGTCCAAGAGGTGCGCGCTGCCAATTGTAGGTTCCCGAATATTTGACATTAGAGGAAAGCCACGAGGTGACTGGTAATTTATCAAATGGCAAGGTATAGCTCAATGAATAATTATGGGTGTAGTCCATGGTGCGACCAAAGGTGTTCATTTGGGAGCGAATGGAATCCATAAACTCTTGATAGCCCTCTGGGTTGGTGCGGCGGTCTACACCGTGGTTGCCTTCTTCAAAAATAGAGCGGTTGTTTGCAGTAAAAGTTGTTTTGAAGGCTTTGGTAAGGTCATAACCAACTTGATAGTTGCGATTCCAATCAAAGCGTTTCAAATAAATGGGATCAAAGTCATATTCTGGCACTACGATATTACGAACTTGTCTTTCGTTGTAAATACGTGAATAATCGTTGGTGAAAGTGATGTTTTTAGGCAAGTAGTACAAATTGAAATCCTTAATGGGTTTTAGCCATGGATTTTTTTGTGCTGGCTCCCACTTTTTAAATGGTTCCCATGGTTTACCAGCAAACGTATAGTTGTAATTGAGTGCGCCAGTCCAAGTGCGCGTCATGTCAGATTTGATATTAAAATCACGTTTGATGTTTTCTGCAAAGGCATAGGTAGCAGACCAGTTAGAGATACTCCAGAATTGTGGTTTGGTGCCAGCTTTTGCTTCTTTACGAACGTTCGTGAAGTTATACGAACGGCGTTCAGTGAAATCTTGTCCGAGTTTCATGCGCTCTTTGCGGGTAGCGATATCGTAATTAGACAATTTAATGTCTGGGTTGAAAGGATCGTATTCTGGATTAATGACACCAATCGAATAGCCGTAATAGAAAGGCAATGAAACGCGCGCTTGCTTGCCAAAGAATTGTCCTAGTTGCATAGTGGTGCTGATATCGGCACCCATGCGCTGGTTGCGCTGGCGATCTTGGACTCGGCTGTCAATGGCTCCCCAGTTGATACCAGAATAATTTCCTGCTGCTTGAACCGTAGCAAAATCAGCGAGTTGGAGTTGCATTTGGCCCACGGCAGCTGAACCACCGTCACTGACAAAATCGGTGAGGCGCATTTCGTTGACCCAAACATTTACACATTCGGCATCGCCGTTGTCTGGCCCCCATGTATTATCTGGATCGGACTTAGATGGGTTTCTAACGCCGACCATGATGGTTTTAATTCCTTGGAGATTCGGACTCCCTTTGACTTTGATGTGATTATTCGGGTTATTCGGGTCGACGGTTTCATATTCGACAATACTCGAAACACCAGGAACACCTTGCTCTAATTTGGTATTGCGTTCCATCTTGAGTTCCAAAAGTTTATCAAATTCTATTTCGATGTTATTGGCATTTGGCCAGATGAGGTCAGGATTGGTGGTACTCCAATCCGTTACTTTCATAGGAAGTTCATATTCATAGTAATTATCAACATAATCCGTTCCGAGGCGCACGAATACAGTAAGCTCGTTGTCTTTGAGTTGATTTTGTACCACAGACTCTGCATGCACAAACATTTTGAGTTTTTTGTAGGTACGCACATCAAATTGTACGTTGCGATATGCTGCACGGGCATCGCCGTCCTGAAGATTACAAACTTCCAGTACGAGTGACTGCTCGTTCATTTGGCGTTGATATACTTGTGAAGGGTCAATTTCACGGGTAATACCCGGTGGCACAACATAATTAATCGGTTGACGCTGTGCGTTTTCTTCAATATTGAGCGCAGCTATATTAAAAGACGTAAGGTTAGGGTCGGTTTGAACGCTGAGGCCAGGTTGGGTAAGGTCTAGGAAGTAACGACGCCATTCGCCGCGCACAAATTCAAGACGCGCAAAACGCAAAACAACTGGTTCATCAAAACCTTTCATGTAGACGCGCATGAAGCGAATTGATCTGAAATCTTGGATTCCATTGACGCGTTTTTCAAAATCGCGGATTGGCACCTTGAATTGGTACCAAGTTTCTGTCTTGGTGCCATTTTGGTAGACCTGTTTGTTGGTGATGAAGTTGCTCCCTACATTTTGTAAGTCATTTGGCCTGAGGCTAACGCGGTATTGGAAGTAAGCTTCTGATTCGGAAAGATTGTTGTCTTGGTTAATGTCCTCGATGTCTGGAAAGTTGGAAGCAATAGTTGGGTATCCCATGGTGTTTGCGGTATCCGACATTTCGGTAGTAGGCGAGTTGCCTTGCATGCCGTTGTAGCGTTTGTAGCGTTCGAGGATGTTGAGCTTGGCGTTGTCGTAGTTGTCGTCGAGGTAGTAGTTGTAGTCGTCGGTAGATGGATCGGCAATCATGCGGGCTTTTGCCGACGGACTTAGTGTGTTGTTATTTTGGACCCAATTCACAAACGCGGCATAGCTTTGTGCTTCGGCGGCGTTGTCCCAGCCATCGAGGCCGACATCTTGCTTGATGCGCGACGCTGGGTCGTTCGCAAAAGCATTTACCACCACTTGTTGGGTTGAAATTCGGCCCCAAAGCGTGGTGTCGATGTTGTCTAGTAAAACGGGATCTGAATTAGGGGGCAAACCATGCTCAAAACTTTTGCGAGAGTCGGGCAGGATATCTTCGGAAATATTGCCTAAGTTGAAGTAGAGGTCACCACCGGTCATTGGGATGTTTGGATTTTGATTTTCGGCATCTTCGTTAAAAGGGTCCAATAACCAAAATTGAATGAATTCGATATTTGCCAATTCAAAGTCATTGGTGGTGAGGCCGCGCATGATGCCGCCCCAACGCTCTTCAGGATTGGTAAAACGCCCTAGAGAATCAATAGTTGCTGTGGTGTCGTAGTTGTACATCCCGCGCTCAGCCGGATAGTAAGCGAGGTCTAAAACGTTGATATTGGTAATTGATCCGTATTGCAATTGCAAGTTCGGGAAGATATCGGTCATTTGGATCAGGCGCATGCGGCTATCATAAAGCATGGTAGGGTCTTGCTTGATGTGCGCAGGTGTCAGTTGATTGCTCTGATAAAAAACGGGGTCAATGGTGTACCACGAAAGATTGGCGCGTTTGTAGCCTGCACTGAGGTCTTTTTTGGCTGCTTCCGGGAATAAATCGGGTTGTCCTTGCGGTACCGAAGCCAAACGCCATGCGGCAATGCTTTTGAGGTCAATGGCGCTTTGTGAGGCTTCAAAATCGTCGATGTAGGAAGTTCCTTCTTTGTTAATGGCGCGCGGCTGACCAGGTCTTAGGGTAGCGACCTCGCCGGACATGGAGAGCGTAGACATTGTGCTGGTGGAAATCACCGGTAAAAGGTCGACAAGTCTGGTGAGTACAGGTACGTTGGTGCGGAATGCAAAATCGGCACCCAATACATTATTCTTAAAGGGTTCACTGCCAAAATCTACTTTTTGGGTTACAGGGCGCTCCATCATGCGCAACCAAGTGGCGCCAACTTTGAAGTTTTCATTGATGCGGTATTGGTAGCGGCCACCGATCATGGAGCGAGCTTGGAAACCAAAAACAGAATTAGATTCGATTGAAATTTTAATAGGTGTATTGGATTCCAGGATACCCGTATTGAGGATTTTCACACGGCTAAATGCGTAGTCAACTGTGTAGTCGACGCCTTCTACCAAGCGCATACCACCGGCTGTGACAACAACGGCCCCTTGCGGAATATTCATTACGTTAAGTGGAATCTCAGAAGAAATAGACGATTGGAATTCGCCTTTAAACACAAAGCGGTTTTTGCTCGGAATTTGTTGGGCAGCTGTTTTGGTAGAGTCGTAGAGTTCGGTGTAAGAAAGTTGATTGACGTAGAGCGCAGGTACACCTGCCTCAGTGAGTTTTTCAGCTAGGGTTTTCCCAAAAGGTTCTACCGTTGTAAAGAAAATACGGCCATTTTTACGGTTAATGGTACCTCCGTTATCGATTTTGTTACCTACTACATTGAATGGTGCAAAATCGAAAACACCATCCGAAAAAGGTTGGTTGTTTTGATTGATTTTATCCATTTCAAGTAAGGTGACAATTTGTTTTTTATCAATGCCATCAAAAGGCAAGAAAGGTTGTAGTACCGAAGTTTCGCGGTTGTTGTAATAGATATCGATTTTGAAACCGAGCTGGTCTACTTGATAGGCACCAATGGAGTAGACGTTTTTCATCATGAGGTCCCAAATTTTATTTTTAGGATTGGTGATGGTCGGTTTGATGAGTTTCAAAATGAGTGCCTCCTGGCCATTGGCGCCATCGGTAGAGAATTCACCCACTTGATAAGTCTGACCACGGTAGGTATATTCGTAGGCAACTGCTAAGACTTCGTCGTTATTGAGTGCAGTATTCAATGAGATATAGCCGAGTAAGGCATTATAGGTATATTCATTCTCGTTGAGTTTGCGCGCGTTTTCAACTTTTTCGTAGTCGACGGCTTGGTTGAAGGGTCCCGGTGAATTTACCTGGGCGCTGAGTGCGAGTACCGCATTGGAGAAACCACGCACTAGCGGTTGGGCTGCAGCCCAGTCGTAGAGGCCGTTGGCCTGATTGTCTGGCAGTTCTTGGCTGCTGTAATTGCCCGGATTCCCCTGACAATTAGTTGCTTTTGCCTCACCGAGGTCGGAAAAGGCAACGATATTGCGTGTGTTTTCGGTAATACTACTGCGGTTGGTTACCCAGACTTCTATTCGGGTAATAAAAGTTGTTGAATTCACCACAGGCAAAGAAGCCATTGCGGTATCGTAGTGCTGTTGGTGGTACAAATTAAGGAAGTAATGGCGATTGGCTTCGTAGTTGTCTGCGGTAATTTCAAATTTTTGCACCTGAGCCTTTCCAGTAACGTTGATTTCAGTGCGTTTACCTTTTGATTGTGCCAATATAAAATCAACTGTTGAGCGTCCAAATTTGAGTTGGGTTTTGAAACCAAAAAGGGTTTGGGAACTGGGAATCAAGGTTGTGGGAAGTTCTAAACTGACTTGCCCGAGGGCAATTTTTTGAAGGATATCGTCTTCTTTTCCGGTGCGTTCAAGTTTGGAAATGTTTTCGAAATCGAAGTTAGCACGCGTGTTGTATTTCATGTTCACCTTCATGTTGGTCCCGATTTGGCCGGTGATGTCCATGTTGATGTTTTGATTGAAATCAAAGCGCGTGATGTTGCGTTGGCGCATGGGTAAGATAGGATTGTCTACACGAGAATGATTGGCACCAAGCGATATTTCTAGGTTGCCTCCTGGTGTAATGGTAATTTGATCTGAGCCAAAAAAGCTTTCGAATGCCTTTGAGCCAATTTTGATGGGTAGTTCAAATGTGCGGTTTTCGGCGCTTTCTTCAGCTACTATTTCTTTCCAGTCTAATGAGAAACTCTTTTTTTCTTCGTAAAGAAGATATTCTTCGAGTGTCATGGCTTGTGGCGGCCTAAAATAGGTGTCCTTGCCAATGATATCGCGAAAAACGAAACTACCAGTTTGGGGGTCGTAGACGATCGTTTGGTTCAGGTTTGTAGGGTCGCCAAGGTCAAAACTTTGCGGCAAGTTTTGGAAGGGATTGAGTGGATTGGTGATCGGAAAAGGCAAAGTGGGTTCTTGACCAAATGCTTCTTCCATGGAGAAAAACACCATTAAAAGCATAAGGCAAAAAGAGAAATATTTCTTCCAGTAGTTGTGTTGCACGATTACAGTAGTCTAAGCCCTTCTTTGATCAGTTGTTCGACGGTTTGGTTTCCAGTATCAATTTTATCCAATACTTTTTCGGCTGATTTTTTATCAAAACCAAGCGAAACTAATGCAATTAACGCATCAAATCGATTTCTATTGTTTGAAGAGAAGATATTCTCTGTGCCCAGCTCCATTTTCGAGACTTTTCCCTTGAGGTCAATGATGACGCGTTGCGCCGTTTTGGTGCCAATTCCTTTAATTTTTTGAATGCTTACAACGTCTTCTGACAAGATGGCTTGGGCAATTTCTTCTGGTGTCATCGAAGAAAGCATGATCAGTGCGGTGTTTGGCCCAATGCCTGAAACACTGATGAGGTGCCCAAACATTTCGCGTTCTTCTTTGGTTGCGAAACCATATAAAATATGGGCATCTTCCCGAACAATCAGTTTGGTGTGTAAAACAATGGCTTCGTCGTTGGGTAAAGCCGAGAAGGTATTGAGTGATATCTTGACTTCATAGCCAACCCCCGCGCACTCAATGAGGAGGTCAGTAGGGTTTTTCTCGATGAGACGGCCGTTGAGTCTAGAAATCATTTGTCTTGGCTTTGGGCATCAATAACTGCAATTTTGATCATGCTGATGATTTCTCTGACACTAGCGCCTAGCTGCAATACATGCAACGATTTGCGCATTCCAAGAAGAATAGGCCCAATGGCGTCGTGTTCATTGGTTGTTTGCAAGAGTTTATAAGCAATGTTTCCGGCAGACAAGTTAGGGAAAATCAGGGTATTGACTTCTTTATTCGCTAAAAATGAGAAAGGGAATTTTTCGTTCATGAGTTCGCCATTAAGTGCAAAATTGGCTTGCATTTCGCCGTCT
>Ga0194120_10011135_pt1 | contig 10888 bp, 12 predicted proteins | sample TA2MahCa65mmetaG_FD_148642 | JGI IMG/M metagenome (GOLD analysis project Ga0194120, IMG submission 148642) | Freshwater microbial communities from Lake Tanganyika, Tanzania - TA2015019 Mahale Deep Cast 65m | ecosystem: Environmental > Aquatic > Freshwater > Lake | place: Tanzania: Lake... | reverse complement strand
ATATCCGGTCTCTGAGAAGCTCGAAATCATTCGCCTCGTCGAGCAGTCGCGATTGTCGGTAAAGCGTACCCTGGACAAACTGGGCATCTCCCGGCCGACGTCTACCACGGCCGCGGCCAATCCATCCTGCAACAAAGGGAGGTCATCAAACTCAAAACCATCGAACTCAGGCGCTTGCACCATCACAAAGCAGCCGCCTAACATGCAATCCCAGATGAGCCAGACTCTCCAATCTCAAAATCCTCAACTCGTCTCAAAAATCCTGACGACGGACAACCGACAAACGTCTCGCGCCAAAATCATGTGATGGGTAAAGTGGTGGGTTACAATCCAATAAACTTAATAACTAATTGTTTTTTCAATATATTTTGTCGTTAATTGGCGGAGGGGGTGGGATTCGAACCCACGGTACCCGTAAGGGTACGCCGCATTTCGAGTGCGGTACTTTCAACCACTCAGCCACCCCTCCGGGAGAGCCGATCAAAGGCGGCGGACCATACTGCAAGCCCCGCCAACGGGCAAGATCGACCCGCGTCTTTCCTATTCCTCCTTCGCCACTGCCTCGCGTTGGGCACGGAGCTTGGGCAATAGCGGCGAGAGCAGCAGGAGCGCGGCGATGACGAGACAAGTCGCGGAAATCGGCCGCAGCGCGAAGGTGGCGAAATCGCCCTGCGACAGGATCAGCGCCTTGCGGAGGTTGTTCTCGAGAAGCGGTCCGAGCACGAAGGCGAGCACCAGCGGCGCCGGCTCGAAGCCGAACTTTTTCATCAGATAACCGACGACGCCGAAACCGATCATCAGATAGACGTCGAAAATCGAATTCGAGACGCTGTAGACGCCGATGACGCAGAACAAGAGGATCAGCGGAAACAGGATCGCGTAAGGCACGCGCAGCACCTGCACCCACATGCCGATGAGGGGCAGGTTGAGCACCAGCAACATGATGTTGCCGATATACATGCTGGCGACGATGCCCCAGAAGAGATCTGGCTTTTGCACCATCAGGAGCGGCCCAGGCTGAAGGCCGTGGACGATGAAGGCGCCGAGCAGGAGCGCCATCACGACATTGGGCGGAATGCCGAGCGTCATCAGCGGAATGAAGCCGCCGCCCGCCGCCGCGTTATTGGCAGCCTCCGGTCCGGCGACGCCGGCGATCGCCCCTTTGCCGAAAGTCTCGGGTCGCTTGGCCATGCGCTTTTCGACCGCGTAGGAGATGAAGGACGAGAGCACCGCGCCGCCCCCGGGCAGAATACCGAGCAGAAAGCCGAGCAAGGAGCCGCGCGCAATCGGCGCCGCGCTTTCCTTCCAGTCCTCCTTGGTCGGCAAGAGCGAGCCGAGGCGCGTATCGAAGATTTCGCGGGCGATCTTCTGCTCGAGATTGATCAAGATTTCGGCAATGCCAAAAAGCCCCATGACCAAAGGCACCAGCCCGAGCCCGTCGAGCAGTTCCAGCTTGCCGAAAGTCAGCCGCGGCATGGCGTTGATCGAGTCGATGCCGATCAAACCGAAGACCAGACCGACCGCGGCCATGGCGAGCGCCTTGATGATCGAGCCGTGCGAGAGATAGACCAAGATCGAGAGGCCGAGCACCATCAGGCTGAAATATTCCGCCGGGCCGAACTTCACGGCAAAGCGCGCGAGCGACGGCGCCAGGAACATCAGCCCGACAATCGCGAGCGTGCCGGCGATGAAGGAGCCGAAAGCCGCGATGCCGAGCGCGGGGCCGGCACGGCCGCGCTTGGCCATCTGATGGCCGTCGAGGCAGGTGACGACGGACGCCGCCTCGCCCGGAATGTTCACCAGGATCGCCGTCGTCGAGCCGCCATACATCGAGCCGTAATAGATGCCGGCCAGCATGATGATCGCGGCCTCGGGCGTGATGTTGAACGTGACGGGAAGCAAGAGCGACATGGCCGCGACCGGACCGATGCCGGGCAGGACGCCGATCAAGGTGCCGATGAACACGCCGATGAAGCAATAAAGCAGGTTGATCGGCTGCAGCGCGACCGAAAGTCCAAGCGCGAGATTGGCGACGATGTCCATCAGCCGAGCCCGAAAGCCCCGGCCGGCAACTGCGTGCCGAGCGCCTTGGCGAAGAGAAGCCACGCCGCCGCCGTGCTGGCCGCCGAGCCGATCAGCGCGACGCGCCAGGACTGCGGTTCGACGGTCTTGAACAGCACGAGCAAGAGGACCAACGTCGCAGCGATGAAGCCAAGGCCCGGCAAGGCCCAGGCATAGATGGCCATGATCAAGACGACATAGCCGACCTTGCGCCAATTCGCGCCCGCCCAGAGCGCGCGAAGTGTCGAGTTGTCGCTCCGCCGGAGGGCCGCAACGACGATGGCCGACGCCATCGCCGTCAGGATCCAGCCGACCCAGAAGATCATGAAGCCAGAGCCCGGATTGGAAATCCGCCCCAAGCCGAGGTCCTGCCCCTCGACGATGAAGAAGACGCCGAGCGCGGCCAGGACCGCGCCGCTCAGAATATCGCCGTTACGCAAACCCGCCGATCCGTCCGTTCAAGCTATTTCTGCGCCAGTCCGAGCTTGGCGATGATGTCCTTCTCCTCGGCGATCTTGGCGATCGCGTATTTCGCGTAGTCGGCCGTGCTCTTGTAGTCGTTTTCCATGTCGAGCTTGGCGATCGTCTCGAGATAGAACTGCTCCTGCATGCCTTTGCGGAAGGCATCGTGCAGCACCTGGACGACCTTCGGGTCCATGCCTTTGGGACCGGCGAGGCCGAAAGGCGAGTTCGAGACCATGTCGATGCCGGTTTCCCTGAGCGTCGGCACGTTGGGCCAGTTCTTGGTGCGCGTCGCGCCCCAGGTGACCAGAAGGCGAAGCTCGCCCGCGTTCACCAGCGGCCCCCAACCGGTCGAATCGGCCGTCGCGGTGACGTGACCGCCGAGCACGGCGGCACTGGTCTCGGCGCCGCCGCGGAAGGGCACTTGGGTCCACTTCACGCCCGCCTTCAGCGCGATCTGCTCCATGGTGATATGGAGGCTCGTGCCCGCGCCGGGCGTCGCGTAAGTCACCTTGCCCGGATTGTCTTTGGCGTGGGTGAGCAAGTCTTGAAAGGTCTTGTAGGGGCTGTCGGCCTTCACGACGACGCCGAAAGTGTAGCCCGTGACGTGAATGACGTAAGTGAAATCCTTTTCCGGATCGAAGGCGGTCTTCTGCATATAAGGCAGGCGGAAGACCGTGATCGGCATCTGCGCGACCGTATAGCCGTCCGGCCTCGCGCTCGCCGCCATGGTTGCCGGCCCGAGCGTGCCGCTCGCCCCGGGCTTGTTATCGATGACGATCGGCTGACCGAGATGCTTTTCGCTGGCGGAAGCAAGCGCGCGCATGGCGACGTCGGTCGAACCGCCGGCCGGCCAGGGCACGATCATGGTCACGGGCTTGTTCGGAAAAGCCTGCGCCCAGGCGCCGCCGCTCGCGGCCAGTGCCCAAGTGACGACCGCCGCCAACGCACCGAAACGAAATCCCGCCATCGTTCCCTCCCCCGATTGAGCTTCTTGTCCATCGACCGTAGCATCCCCTCGCGGAAAGAGAAGGGGCTTCACCATGACGCTTGCGCGTAAAGTCGACCTTCCCGGTGGCGGCAGCATGCCGGCCTATGGGCTCGGCACCTGGCGCATGGGAGAGAGGGAGCGCGAACGCGTGGCGGAGATCACGGCCCTTCGCCTCGGCCTCGATCTCGGCTTCACGCTGATCGACACGGCCGAGATGTATGGCGATGGCGGCGCCGAGGAAGCCGTCGGCGTCGCGATCAAAGGCCGGCGCGACGGCCTTACCATCGTCTCGAAGGTCCTGCCCAACAATGCGAGCCGCAAAGGCACCATCCTCGCTTGCGAACGCAGCCTGAGACGCCTCGGCATCGACTGCCTCGATGTCTACCTTCTTCATTGGCCAGGTTCGTATCCATTGGCCGAGACCGTTGATGCCTTCGAGACTCTGAAGAAGGACGGAAAGATCAAGCGTTGGGGCGTGTCCAATTTCGATGTCGATGAAATGACGGCGTTGTTTCAACTGCCCGCCGGCAAGAACTGCGCGACCAATCAGGTGCTCTACAATCTCAGCCGGCGCGGCATCGAATACGACCTCGTACCATGGAGCCGCAAGCAGGCCATGCCGATCATGGCTTATTCGCCGGTCGAGCAAGGCCGCATCGTCCGCCATGCCGCGCTTGCCGGCGTCGCCAAGAAGCTCGGCGCGAGCCCGGCACAGGTCGCTCTTGCCTGGCTTCTTCGCCAGGACGGCATGGTCGTGATCCCCAAAGCCCTCAAGCCCGAGCATGTGCGCGAGAACGCCAAAGCGGCGGAACTCGCCCTGCCGGCTGACGTCTTGGTCGAGCTCGACCGTGCCTTCCCGCCACCAAAATCACGCAAGCCGTTGGATATATTGTAAAAATCACGTGGACCGTGGTTGCCCTTGGCGGTTGACAGAGGAAGTTTTGGCGCTATAGTCCGGCCTTCCTCGGCCCACCCGCATGAGCGGCAGCGGGGCCGTTTTTTTTGCGAGATGCACAATGTACGCAGTGATCCAAACCGGCGGTAAGCAATACCGCGTGACCAAGGGCGACGTGATCAAGGTCGAGAAGCTCGAAGCCGATGCCGGCTCGACCGTCAAGCTCGACCAAGTGCTCGCGGTCGGCGATGCCAATGGCGTCAAGATCGGCAAGCCGACGGTCGCGGGCGCCAAGGTCAGCGCCGAAGTCGTCGCGCAAGACCGCCTCGACAAGGTCATCATCTTCAAGAAGAAGCGCCGCCAGAACTACCGGCGCAAGAAGGGCCATCGCCAGCATGTGACGGTCCTGCGCATCACCGATATTGCCGCGGCCTAAGCGCGCGGAAGGAGAAGCACCATGGCTCATAAGAAAGCTGGCGGCTCATCGCGCAACGGGCGCGATTCGGCGGGCCGCCGCCTCGGCATCAAGAAGTTCGGCGGCGAGCACGTCGTGGCCGGCAACATCCTGGTCCGCCAGCGCGGCACCAAGTGGAAGCCGGGTAAGAATGTCGGCCTCGGCAAGGACCACACCATCTTCGCGCTCGTCGAAGGCAAGGTCTCTTTCGCGACCAAGACCGGCGGCCGCACTTACGTCAACGTCGAGCCGCGTCAGTAGAAACGGTATCGCCATTCGCGACCCGTAAGGGGGGAATGGCGACGCCATTCCCCCCTTTCGATTCATGCGCTTCCTCGATCAAGCCAAGATCTACATCCAAAGCGGCAATGGCGGTGCCGGCGCGCTCAGCTTTCGGCGCGAGAAGTTCATTCCCATGGGCGGGCCCGATGGTGGCGAAGGCGGTCGCGGCGGCGATGTCGTCATCGAATGCACCGACGGCCTCAACACGCTGATCGACTATCGCTTTCAGCAGCATTTCAAGGCCGGCACCGGCGGTCACGGCATGGGCAAGAACCGCTCGGGCAGGGCGGGCGCGGATGTCGTGCTCAAGGTTCCGAACGGCACCGAGATCCACGAGCTCGACATCGACGGAAACGAGTCGCGCATTGCCGACATGCTGACCCTTGGCCAGCGCCTGGTGATTGCCGAAGGCGGCCATGGCGGCCACGGCAATGCCTGGTTCAAGAGCTCGACCAATCGCGCGCCGCGCCGCGCCGATCCGGGCGGTCCCGGCATCGAAATGACCTTGATGCTGCGGCTCAAGCTGGTGGCCGATGTCGGCTTGGTCGGATTGCCCAATGCCGGCAAATCGACGCTGCTCGCCGCCTCCTCGGCCGCAAAGCCCAAGATCGCCGATTATCCTTTCACCACGCTCAATCCCCAGCTCGGCGTCGTGCGCATCGGCGACCGCGAATTCGTCATGGCCGATCTGCCGGGCCTGATCGAGGGCGCGCATGAAGGCGCGGGCCTCGGCGATCGCTTCCTCGGCCATGCCGAAAGATGCCGCGCCATTCTCCACATCGTCGACGGCACCGACGAAAATCTGGTCAAGAATTACCGCCTGATCCGCAAGGAAGTGAAGGCCTATGGCCAGGGCCTTGCGGAAAAGACCGAGATCGTCGCGCTCAACAAGATCGATGCGCTTTCGCCCGCCGAACTCAAGACGCGCAAGGACAAGCTCGCGAAGGCCTGCAAGAAGCAAGTCCATCTGCTCTCGGGCGCGACCGGCAAGGGTGTCCGCGAACTCCTGGCCAAGCTCGCGCGCGCCGTCGACCGAGGCGCGGATGACTAGCCCCCTCGCCTCGGCCAAGCGAGTCGTCGTCAAGATTGGCTCCGCCCTCTTGGTCGAAGCCGAGACCGGCCGGCTCAAGCGCGCCTGGCTCGATGCCTTGGCCGACGATGTCGCGGCGATGAAGCGCCGCGGCCAACAGGTCGTCATCGTCTCATCGGGCGCGATCGCGCTCGGCCGGCGCCACCTCGGCCTCACCGCCGGCGCGCTCAAGCTCGAAGAGAGCCAGGCAGCGGCCGCGACTGGCCAAATCCGCCTCGCCCATGCCTATCAGGAGACATTGGCCCGCCACGACGTCACGGTCTCGCAAGTCCTGCTGACCGCCGAAGACACCGAAGACCGGCGGCGTTATCTCAACGCGCGCAATACCATCGATACGCTCCTGAAGCTTGGCGCCGTGCCGGTGATCAACGAAAACGACACCGTCGCCACGGCTGAGATCCGCTATGGGGACAACGATCGCCTGGCCGCGCGCGTCGCCGCCATGATCGGCGCGGACGCGCTCGTGCTTCTCTCGGACATCGACGGCCTTTACACCGCCGATCCGGCAAGCGATCCGAAGGCGACGCTTATTCGCGAGGTCAAGGCGGTGACGGCCGAGATCGAAGCGATGGCGAGTGGCCCGCGCTCGGCAGATTCCCGAGGCGGCATGACCACCAAGATCCAGGCCGCACGCATTGCGATCACCGCGGGCTGTGCCATGGCCATCGCCTCGGGCAAAGTGCTCCATCCGCTGCGCCGAGTTTGGGATGGCGGCGTCTGTACGTGGTTCCGGGCCGCCGCCAATCCAAAGACTGCGCGCAAACAATGGATCGCGGGATCGATCAATCCAGCCGGGCGCCTTCGGCTCGATGCCGGCGCGCTCAAGGCGCTCCGTCGTGGCACCTCGCTTTTGCCCGCAGGCGTAACAGCCGTCGAGGGCCAGTTCGAACGAGGCGATCTGGTGCTGATCGAAGATGCCGACGGTCGGCAGATCGGCCGCGGCCTGATCGCGTATAACTCCGAGGACGCGGCTCGTATCAAGGGCCACAAGTCGGCCGAGACCCAGGCTATACTCGGCTATCGCGGTCGGGACGAAATGATCCACCGCGACGATTTGGTGCTGGACGAGGGGCCATGAGCGCACCGAAGCATAAGCCCGACGAAGCGACGCAGCTGATCGATGAGATGGGCCGCCGCGCGCGCGACGCGGCGCGCTTGCTCGCGCTAGCGCCGGCCGCGGCCAAGGAAAAGGCCCTGCTCGCGGCGGCCGATGCCGTTTCGAAGCGCGCCGATGAAATTCTCGCCGCCAATTTTCGGGACGTCGCCCAAGCCGAGGCCTCGGGCCTTTCGAAGGCCCTGGTCGATCGCCTGAAGCTCGACGAAACGCGCCTTCAGGGCATTGCCAAAGGCCTTCGCGAGGTTGCCGCCATTCCCGATCCCGTAGGCGCGGTAACCGCGGAATGGACGCGACCCAACGGCCTCAGGATCGCGCGCGTCCGCACGCCGCTCGGCGTCGTCGGCATCATTTACGAAAGCCGGCCGAACGTCACCGCCGATGCCGGCAGCCTGTGCCTCAAGGCCGGCAACGCGGCGATCTTGCGCGGCGGCTCGGAGAGCTTTCATTCCTCGCGCGCCATTCACGCCTGCTTGGCCGACGGCCTCGTCTCGGCGGGCCTGCCCGAAGCCGCCATCCAGATCGTACCGACGACCGATCGCTCGGCGGTCGGCGCCATGCTCGCCGCGCACCGCCATATCGACGTCATCGTGCCGCGCGGCGGCAAGAGCCTGATCGAACGCGTGCAGACCGAGGCGCGCATGCCGGTCTTCGCGCATCTCGAAGGGCTCTGCCATGTCTATATCCACGAGGCGGCCGATGCCGAGAAGGCGCGCAAGATCGCCTTCAATTCCAAGATGCGGCGCACCAGCGTCTGCGGCGCCATGGAGACGCTTTTGGTCGATCGCAAAGTCGCACGGAGCGTCCTGCCGGTGATCATCGCCGAACTTCAGCGGGCCGGCTGCGAGTTGCGCGGCGACGGCGAGACGCTCGCCCTCGATCCGACCATCCGCAAGGCGACCGAGGCCGATTGGACGACCGAGTATCTCGACGCCATTCTGTCGATCCGCGTCGTCGGCGGCATCGACGAGGCGATGGATCACATCGCCCGCTACGGCTCGGCCCATACCGACAGCATCGTCACCGAAGACGCGGGGGCGGCCGAAAAGTTTTTGCGTGAGGTCGACAGCGCGATCGTCTTGCACAATGCCTCGACCCAATTCGCCGATGGCGGCGAGTTCGGCATGGGCGCCGAGATCGGTATCGCGACGGGGCGCATCCATGCGCGGGGCCCTGTCGGCGCCGAGCAACTCACAAGCTTCAAATACGTCGTCCGCGGCGCCGGTCAGGTCAGGCCTTGACGCTCCGCATCGGGCTTTACGGCGGCTCCTTCAATCCGGCCCATCCGACGCATCTCAGGATTAGTCGCCTCGCGCTCGCTCGCCTCGGTCTCGACCAGGTCTGGTGGCTGGTCTCGGCGCAGAACCCGCTCAAGACCCAGGCCGGCATGGCGCCTTTTGCCGAAAGGTTTGCCGGCGCCAAGCGGCTCACGGCCGGCGACCCCCGGATCGTCGTCAGCGATCTCGAAGCCCGGCTCGGCACGCGCTACAGCATCGATACCATGCGCGCGCTCAAGCGGCGCTTTCCGCGGCTTTCTTTCGTCTGGATCATGGGCGCCGACATCCTGGCCGAAATGCCGCGCTGGAAGCGCTGGCGCGAGCTTCTGGGCTTGATGCCGATCGCCGTCTTTCACCGCCCGGGCTTCGCCGCGATGGCGCTTGGCGGGCCGGCCGCGGCGAGACTACGCCGGCATCGAAAGGCCGCCCGGGTCCTGGCTGACGCCCGCGCCCCGGCATGGCAATATTGCTGGGCCAGCCGCTCGAACGAGTCGGCCACGGACCATCGTCGCAACGGTCAAAATTCGCCATAGGAGCCGACCATCGCCAAGCCCCCGCGCAAGCCGAAGCACCGCAAGCCCGCCTTCGGCAAATCAAAATCCCGCCCGCCCGTCCGCGGCAAGAACAAGGCGCCGCTCAAGCTCAAGCCGGCCAAGCTCAAGCCGCCCAAGCGCAGGCCGCAAATCGCCGAGCGCTCCGCGCAACCGCCGTCGATCGTCGATGCCAAGATCGCGACGCAGTTGGCGTTGGTCAAAAAGACGCTCGATGACGACAAGGCGGAAGACATCGTCGTCATCGATCTCAAGGGCCTGTCGTCGATTGCCGACCACATGGTCGTCGCGACCGGGCGCTCGCAGCGTCATGTCGGGGCGCTTGCCGACCATCTGGCCCAGAAGCTCAAGGAATTGACGGGCCGCCCGCCGCGGGTCGAAGGCATTCCGCAATGCGATTGGGTACTGATCGACACGGGCGACATCATCGCCCATATCTTCCGACCGGAAGTCCGGGCGCATTACGGGCTCGAGAAAATGTGGTCCCAAGACCTCGTTCGCCCGCGCGGGAACTAGGCCTTGAAAATCGCGATTTTAGCCGTCGGCAAGATGAAGGGCGATCCGGCGGCCGGTCTCTACGAGACCTATGTCGCGCGCCTGCCCTGGAAGGTCGCGCTCACCGAGGTCGAGGACAAGAGCCGATCGGCGGCCGAGCGTCAGGCGAGCGAGTGCCGGAAGCTTCTGGCGGCGCTCCCGAAGGACGCTGTCCTGATCGCCCTCGATCCACGCGGTCGAGAGATTTCAAGCGAGGATTTCGCTCGCGCCATCGACAAATGGCGGGCCGAAGGCACCAAGACTTTGGCCTTCGCGATCGGCGGCGCCGACGGCTTCACCAACGAGTTCCGCAGCCACGCCAAGGTCGCGTTGTCCTTCGGTCCGATGACCTGGCCGCATCTTCTGGCCCGCGCCATGCTGGCCGAACAGCTCTACCGCGCCTCCGCGATCCTCTCAGGCCATCCTTATCACCGCGGCGGCTAAGCGCTAAGCCGTCTCCTGGAAGAGCTCGCGTCCAATGAGCATGCGGCGGATTTCCGATGTGCCCGCGCCGATCTCGTAAAGCTTGGCGTCACGAAGGAGCCGGCCCGTAGGGTAGTCCGAGGTATAACCGTTGCCGCCGAGACACTGGATCGCCTCGAGCGCCATCCAGGTCGCCTTTTCGGCGGCATAAAGAATGGCGCCGGCCGCATCCTTGCGCGTCGTCTGCCCGGCATCGCAGGCTTTCGCGACCGCATACACATAGGCGCGCGCCGCGTTCATGGTCGTGTACATATCCGCGAGCTTGCCTTGCATGAGCTGGAACGTGCCGATTGGCTGACCGAACTGCTTGCGCTCATGGACATAGGGCACGACCACGTCCATGCAGGCCTGCATGATGCCAAGCGGTCCGGCGGCCAGCACCGCGCGCTCGTAATCGAGGCCGGACATCAGCACATTCACGCCGCGCCCGATCTCGTTCAGGATGTTTTCTTCCGGCACTTCGACGTCGTTGAAGACGAGTTCGCACGTGTTCGAGCCGCGCATGCCGAGCTTGTCGAGTTTGGGTGAGCGGCTGAAGCCCTTCATGCCCTTCTCCAGCAGGAAGGCCGTCATGCCGCGCGGGCCCGCCGCCGGGTCGGTCTTGGCATAGACCACCAGGACGTCGGCATCGGGGCCGTTGGTGATCCACATCTTGGAGCCGTTGAGGATGTAGCGATCACCGCGCTTCTCGGCC
>Ga0194120_10011134_pt1 | contig 10888 bp, 11 predicted proteins | sample TA2MahCa65mmetaG_FD_148642 | JGI IMG/M metagenome (GOLD analysis project Ga0194120, IMG submission 148642) | Freshwater microbial communities from Lake Tanganyika, Tanzania - TA2015019 Mahale Deep Cast 65m | ecosystem: Environmental > Aquatic > Freshwater > Lake | place: Tanzania: Lake... | reverse complement strand
GGAAGCAAACCGGGAGTGACCGCCGTCACATTCAAAACGAAAGGCGAGGCCAGCAAGCCTCCCAGAGCCTCCGTCACAGCAAATGTGATGAATCCTGAGGCACGGAGGCCGGCCCCACCCGTTGCATCGGTGGCGCAGGCCTCCGTGCCTGCGTCCGATAGGCGCCAGGTCATTTGAGCGCCGCTATCAGACGGTCAGCGGCAGTTCGGCCAGTTCGCCCTCCAGTTCCATCACCTTCTCCAGCATCCGCGCCATCTGCTCGCGCGCCTGCTCGGACCATTCGTCGTCGGTGACGGCCTTGAGCGCGCCGGTGGCGGCGGCCATCGCTCCCTTGACCGCCGCGATGGCGATCGCCATCGCCAGGCCCGCCTCGGCGCCGGCCCCCGGGTTGCCGTAGCGCGAGACCGTCTCGGCCAGACCCAGCACCTCCATGGCGGACTGGGCGATGTTGATCGGGACCGTCACCGCGTTCTTCAGCGCGAGGTCCATGCAACTCCGGCGGATTTCCGACTCGTCGGGCGTGGTCTGCGGGAGGTGGAACGCTTGCGTGAGCCTGAGCTGCGCCTGCGGATCCCAGTCCACCTGCTGCGCCAGTTGCGCGCCCAGTTGCGAGGCGCGGTTGGCGACGCGGAGCATCTCCTCGGTGACGGCCTCGAAACCCTCCCGCCCGGCCGTGAGGCCCGCGACCTTGGCCGCCAGGCCGGCGGCCACCGCGGCGATGAGGGCCGACGCGCCGGCGGCGCCGGCGGCCTCCGGGTGCCGGAGCTCTCCGACCAGGTCGGAGAACGCCTGCCGGTGGGCGGGCAGCGGGAGATCCGCGTGATCCGCGTCCATGCCGGTATCATAGCACGCTCGATTTTGGCGGGCCCTCGCCCTTGCGCTTCGGGCCGTTCTTGGTTAAGCTGCCTTAACCTTAGCAGTCGAGGGTTCGACCGGAACCTCCCCGAGGTCTCAGGCGTCCAATCCGGCAAAGCTTGTAGTTGCAGTATTTGGAGGATCAATACTCATGAAAGCCCGTCGCATTCTTGCTATCGCCGGCGCGATGGCCGCTGTCCTGGCGGTTGCCGGCTGCCCCCTGACCGGCCTGCTGCCCGGTCCCACGACTCCCACCCCGCCGACCTTCTCGGCTGATTCGAAGCTGATCGGCCGCTTCACCTTCGGCGGCTCGTCGCCCAGCGCCACCGGCCTCAAGGCCAAGTACCGCGCCGCCGGCCAGTCGGTTGCCGCGGATGCGGCCATCGCCGACGTGGACGCCCAGGGCTACTTCTCCTTCACCGACTCGAAGATCACCGCCGGCAGCGACTACCAGGTCGTCTGGGACGATCAGGGCAAGATAGTCGAGAGCGCCGACGTCAACACCATGGGCCTCTACGTGTCCGACAGCATCAAGGCCCTCGGCGCCAGCGACGCCAAGACCGTCCAGAAAGAGATGGACGTGAAGTGGGAAGGCGCCTACGGCGTGGCCCCAAAGGGCACGTTCGTCAGCAAGTTCACCTTCCAGAAGATCGCCAATCTCGACGCCGACTACTTCGTCTCGACGTTCACCGCGCCGACAAGCACGGACGTGACCAAGACCAACCCCACCGCGTGCTGGAGTTCGACGGCCGGCAGCGGCAACGAGGTCACCTGGGACAAGACCTGCTCGTCGACCATCGGCGGGACCGGTGGCACCGCTCCCAGCGGCGACCTTTACTACCAGGTCAAGTTCGTCAAGAAGGGTACCGCTCAGAGCTTCTCCGGCAAGAAGGATTTCTTCGGCCAGACCAAGTACGTCCCCTTCAAGATCTAGCGATCGCGACCTTCCGGGGCCGGGCCTTGCCCGGCCCTGGTATTGTGTGAGTGAGACATGAAACTCGAGAAGCCAGCCGCCCTCCTGGGGGCGACCCTCATCCTACTGGGCTGCAACCTCAACGTGCCGACCGGGCCCACTTTCACGGGGTTCAAGGAGGGATCCAAGCTGACCGGGCGCTATACGTTCGGCGGCAAGGCGCCCAGCCAGACCCTCACGGCCTACTACCGCTCGGCCGGGGCCGCCGCGACGTCCGGTTCCACCACGGTCGGCACCGATCAACTCGGCTACTTCGCATTCACGGGCGACATCAAGCCGGGCGACTACCAGGTCCTTTACTCCGACGGGGGCGAACTGGTGGCCTCGATGGACGTCAACACGATCTCGTACTACGTGTCCGAGACGCTCAAGTCGCCGCCTACCAACCTGTCCGATCCGCAGGTCCACATGGACCTCAAGTGGGAGGTCAAGGAGTTCAGCCCGGCCAAGGATGCCAAGTTCGGCGGTTCCTTCAAGTTCGCCAAGCCGTCCGACATGGGCGCGCCGGTCGACTATTTCGTCACCGTGAGCTACCTGGACAAGGCCAAGGATCCCAAGGACGGCCAGGCCAATCCCAAGACCGTCTGCTGGACTTCGTCTCCTACCACCGGCTCTTCCGTGACATGGTCGGGCAAGTGCAGCCAGACCGTCGGCGCGGTGGATGGGACGGCTCCCGACGCGACCGCGAGCGTGTTCTATCGGGTGAATTTCGTCCGCTCGGGGACCTCCCAGGATTTCAGTGGCAAGAAGGAACTCCACGGCCGCACGGCCTGGATACCATTCACGCTGTAGCATTTCCACCGCTACCGCCGCCGCTCTCGCCGGGGCCGGGCTGTGCCTGGCCCTTGCCGCCGGTTGTCCGACATTGCCAGGACTCACCGTCGCCACGCCTGTGCCCTTCCAGAGCTATCCGCCGGCCGCGAAGCTCACTGGCCGCTTTCTATTCAACAAGGCGGCGCCCCCGCCGGGGGTGGCGTTCGTGGCTCGCTACCGCGCGGCGGGCGGCCTCCAGTCCGCCGAGACCGCCACGGCCGACGCGCAGGGCTACTTCCACTTCCTGACGCCCGGGACGGGCTCTTTCCAGGTCGTCTGGGACGATGGCGGTACGCTGGTGGGTTCGCCGGACACGACCATCGCCGGCAACTACGTCTCGGATCCGGTGACGGCCGATCCGCCCGACAAGGCCCGGCCGCAGGTCACGCTGGACCTGTACTGGGAGCCCAGGCCCGTCCCGCCGCCAGGCGGCGCATTCTCCGGCAGTTTCAAGTTCAGGCAGGTGCCAGATCTGGACGCCGAGTACTTCGTGCAGGTCTTCGACTCCCGGCGCCTCGGCCTGGTCGAGACGAGCGTCACGAAGGGCGGGGAGATCGACTGGGACCGCAAGGACAAGAACGGTGAAGCGCTCGCCCCCGGGAGGTACTACTACAAGATCAAGTTCAAGAAGCCCGGCACGCTCTGGGGCGCCTTCGATTTCTTCGGCGCCACGCAGTTCATCCCGTTCGATCTCCCTTAGAATGAGTTCCGATGCTTATCGCGACCTGGAACGTCAACGGCATTCGCGCGTGCGAGAAGGGCGGCCTGCTCGACTGGCTAGGCGCCACGCGGCCTGACGTGCTGTGCATGCAGGAAGTGCGGGCCGAGCCCGAGCAGGTTTCGGACGCCGTGCGCGAACCTGCCGGCTACGCCGCGACCTGGCATCCCGCCAGGAAGAAGGGCTACAGCGGCGTCGCCACCTGGGTGCGCGGCAAGGGAAAGACCAGCGCGGGCATCGGCGACGCGCGCTTCGACGACGAGGGGCGGGCGCTCTTCACCCGTTTCCCGGGCTTCACCCTGGCCAACGTGTACGTGCCCAACGGCTCCCGCGACCACAGCCGGGTCCCGTTCAAGCTGGAGTTCTACCAGGCGCTCCACGACTGGGTGGCCGCCCGCCATGCCGCCGGCGAGAAGGTGGCGATTTGCGGAGACTGGAACACCGCGCACACGGAGATCGACCTGGCCAATCCCAGGAGCAACGAGAAGACCACCGGCTTCCTGCCGGAGGAGCGCGCCTGGATCGACAAGTTCCTGGCCTTAGGCCTTGTGGACGTCTTCCGGGCCGCCCATCCCGACGAGCGCGGGCACTACACCTGGTGGAGCCAGCGCTTCGGCGTGCGCGCCAAGAACATCGGCTGGCGCCTCGACTACTTCCTGGTCTCCGAGGGGCTGGCCCCGCGCGTCGAGCGGGCGACCATCGAGTCCCACGTGCCGGGCTCGGACCACTGCCCGGTGCTGCTGGAAATCCGCTGACCGCCGGGCCTGCAATGGCCCGGGCTCCCTGCCTGCCGACTAACGCCGGGGGTCCCTACCTCACAGCGGGTCGGCGACCATCTCCGGCCGCGAGGCCGCGAGCAAGCCCTCGGCCATCGCCAGATCGTCGGGCGTGGTGATCTTGAGATTGCGCCGCGAGCCGGGCACGATGTGCACCTGATGGCCCAGGCGCTCGACCAGGCTCGCCTCGTCGGTCCCTTCGTAACCGTCTTCGCGAGCCCGGCGCAAAGCCTCTTCTAGCAAGGCGTAGCGAAAGACCTGGGGCGTTTGCGCAGCCCAGAACTCGGCGCGTGGCGGGCTCTCGACGACGACGTCGCCCGCCACACGCTTGATCGTGTCGTGAATCGGTACCGCCAGGATCGCCGCGCCATGGCGGGCCGCCGCCCTGATGACCTGATCGACCTGACTGGGGTTGACCAGGGGGCGCGCCCCGTCGTGGACAAGCACGAGGTCCGGGCTGCCGGCGATCGCCTCGAAGCCCCGCGTGACCGACTCCTGGCGAGTGGCGCCGCCATCGATGATGCCGGCGATGTTCGGCAGATCGTAGGCTTCTTCCAGTTCGAGCAGCCGTTCGCGATCCTCGGGCGCGACCACCACCACGAGGCCCGCGATCGCCTGGCAATGCGCCAGGCGCCGCAGCGTCCTTATCAAGATCGGCTCGCCGCCGAGCGGCAGCCATACCTTGTGCTCGGGTGCACCCATCCGGACGCCGCGCCCGGCGGCCGGAACGATCGCGAAGGTGCTCAAACCCTTACTGGAGGGCCTACGGCTTGTCGGAGGGCTCGACCTCCACCTCGACGCGGCGGCCTTCCTCGGCTTCCCGCGCCTGGGTGACGAGGCCGCCCCAGAAGCTCATGAGCTGCTTGGCGCCATCCTCGATCTGCTTGGTCGCCTGGGCGACCTGGCGATCGAAGACTTCCTCCATCTGCTTCATGCGCTCGACGGTCTTTTCATCCTTGACCATGCCGTGAAGCTGCTCGCGGAAGACCTTGACCCCAATCTCGGCGGTCTCGCGGGCAGCCGCCACGAGCTTCTCGGTGCTCTCCTTGGCGGTCTCGGCCAGGCGATCGGCGCTGGCTTTCAGTTCCTCGACTTCGGACACCTTCGTCCCCTTTCTCTAGGACCGCCGCTCCGGGCCGTCCGGCTCGTTCATACCAATGCGGCCGCAAGCTGCGGCCAGAAGCTCTCGCCGACCACCTTGCCGGGAAGGTTCCAGGCGTCGGCCACGGTGGCGGCGATATCCCCGAAACCGGCACGGGTGCCGAGCGGTGCGCCGCGCCGTTCGGCACGGTAGGCAAGGAGCGGGATGTACTCCCGCGTGTGGTCGGTCGACACGTCGGTCGGGTCGTTGCCATGGTCGGCCGTGAGCATGAGCAGATCGTCGGGCCGCAACTCGGGCAGCAGGAAGCTCAGCGCCCGATCGAACTCGCACAGGGCCTGGGCCATTCCCGCGGCGTTGTTGCGGTGGCCGTACATGCTGTCGAAGTCCACCAGGTTCGTGAACACCAGGGCGCCGTCGGGTGCGGTGCGTGCCAGCTTGATCGTGGCCTCCATGCCCTCGGCGTTGGAGCCGGTATGGACGTTCTCGGCGACGCCGACTCCCGCGAAGATGTCGTGGATCTTGCCGACGCCGATGACGCGATGGCCGGCCTGGCCGGCGAAATCCAGCACCGTCGGCCCCGGGGGCAGGACCGAGTAGTCGTGGCGCGCTCCCTGGTCCCTGGCGTACGCTCCGGGCGCGCCCACGAAGGGCCGGGCGATGACGCGCCCCACCCGCCAGGGGCCGTCGAGCAGCGCGCGCGCCTTGCGGCAGGCGTCGTAGAGCTCCTCCAGGGGAACCGTCTCCTCGTGGGCGGCGATCTGGAACACCGAATCGCCGGAGGTGTACACGATCCATTTCCCGGTGCGCTGGTGCTCTTCGCCCAGCTCCACCAGGATCTCGGTGCCCGACGCGGGCTTGTTGCCCAGGATCCCCCGGCCGGTCGCCTGCTCGAATGCGGCGAGCAACTCGGCCGGGAAGCCGTCGGGGAAGGTCGGGAACGTGAACTCCAGCGGCAAGCCGGCCATTTCCCAGTGGCCGGTCTGGGTGTCCTTGCCGGGCGAGCGTTCGGCCGCCTTGCCCCAGGACGCCTCGGCGGACAGGTTTTGCGGCACGCCCGCCAGGGGCAGGATGTTGCCGAGGCCAAGGCGCTGCAGCGTGGGGACCTGCAAGCCGCCGACCACGCGAGCCGTGTTGCCCAGGGTGTTGCTGCCCGTGTCGCCGAAGAGCGGAGCGTCGGGCAACTCGCCGGCGCCGACGCCGTCGAGCACGATGAGGAAGACGCGTCCGAGCATGGCTAGTATTGTCCCCACGCGGGGATGGTTCCGTCAAACGAGCACGGATTCACTGTTTATGGGCGGCAGGTCGTCGAAGATGCCGCTCGCGGCCACGTCGTTCCAGGTGACGATCCCCTGCCCGACGAGCCACGCCGCGTAGTTGGCCAGCGGCACGAAACCTTCCTCCTCCGCGAGGGTGTCCAGGCGCGCCTTGTCGATGCCGGCGGCGATGAGGTTGCGCAGGGGCCGATCCAGCGGAAAGACCTCGAAGACGCCGACCTGGCCGCGGAAGCCTCGGTAGCCGCAGCGTTCGCAGCCCTCGCCCGGGACGTGCACGCGGCCGGAATCGTTGTAGCGGAGGACGAGCGGATGCGTATCGCCGGGAGGCTGGACGTCCCTGCGGCAGGCGGTACAGAGCGCCCGCACCGCGCGGACGTTGACGATGCCGGCGAGCGCGTTGGCGATGGTACGAGCCGGCAGGCCCCAGGTCTCGAGGGCTTCCTCCAGGAACCGCTCGGTGGTGTTCCAGCTCGCGATCACGAGGCGGCCGCCCAGGGCCGCACGCACCAGGCGCCGGGCCGAGTCGGGATCGGCCAGGTCCCAGACGGCCAGGACGTCATGGCCGTGGTCCAGGACCGTCTTGAGCGCCACCGGCAGCGACAGGGCACCTTCGAGATCGCTGCCGGCGTGGATCTGGCTGATTCCCTCGAGTTCGTGCTCAATGACCGGCTCCAGCGACACGACGCCGCGCCCCATTTCCGCGGCTTGCTTGAGGCTGGCGTACAGCAGTCCGGTCTTCACGGGGTGCTGCGGCCCGTTGACCAGGATCAGGCCGCTGGGTCTCATCAGGAGCTGGGCGAGCCGCTCGGCGACCGGCGCCAGGCCGATCAGGCCGGCAAGCGTGGTCGCGCCGAGTCGCACGGGATCGAAGAAGCGCACGGTGACGAGTTGCCCGTGCTTGACCGGAAGCGAGTGAAACGTCGCCTTGATCTTGCGGCCCTCGAAGGGGAAGTGGAAACTCCCCGCCTGGGCGGTGAGGGCCTGGGCCTGACCGAGATCGCACAGCACGCGGAGGCGATTGATGAGCAGGCTCGAGATGCGGCCCGGCACAGCGGGCTCGCTGACCAGGTAGCCGTCGATGCGCATCCGGATGCGCGTCTCGAACTCCTCGGGCTCCAGCAGTATCTCGGTGGCGCCGCGGGCAAGCGCGTTGGACAGGAGCACGTGGACCAGTTGCGCCGCCGAGGCATCGTCGATCGATACCTCGGCGGCGCCTTCCATGGCGTCGTCGGAGGCCGGCAGATTGGCCATGAAGTCCTTGAACTCGGACTCGGTGATGACGACCGGCTGGATGTTGACGCCCTTGAACCGGTTCTTGACCTCCTCGACCGCCGCCATGTTGGCCGGGTCCACCATCGCCAGCGTCAGCTGGCCGATCGCCACCGGCACGACGCGCAGGCGGCGGATCACGGCTTCCGGCAGGAGCTTCACCAGATCGAGATTGAGGGCCGTCGACAGCGTGATGGCCTTGACGCCGTACTGGAGCTCCAAGGCGTTGCGGATCTGGTCCGACGTGACGTAACCCAGCCCGATCAGGATCTCGCCGATGGGCTCGCGGGTGATCTGCTGCTTGGCCAGCGCCACCTGGAGCTGAGCGTCGGAGATGACGCCGGCGCGAGTGAGGATCTCGCCTAGGCGGAGGCGCTTGCCGTAGACGGCCATCGAGTTCCGAAAACGGCCTTGATGAGCGGCGGAGGCGGGACGGCCTCCTGCCCGATCGAGAACGCGTCGGCGAGCCGCATCTCGGCCGCGGGCAACCGGGAGGGATCGTTGGTCAGCAAGTCGGCGATCTGCTCGCCGGCCGCGACCGGATCGCCGACCTTCCGCAGGAGGATCACGCCCGCGCCGAGATCCAGGACGTCGCCCTTGACCCGCCGGCCGGCGCCCAGGAGCGAGGCGGCCTCACCCACGGCGCGAGCGTGGATGGCCGTGACGTACCCGGCCGCGGTCGCCCGGATCGCGTGCCGGTGCGCCGCGCCCGGCAGGCGCGCCGGGTCGTCGACGGCGGCCGGATCGCCGCCCTGATGCGCGACCATTTCGCGGAACTTGGCCAGGGCGCTGCCGTCCGACAGCGACGTCTCCAGCCGCCGTCGCGCGGCCGCGAGATCGGTGACCACGCCTCCCGCCTCGAGCAGCAGGGCGCCCAGCGACACGCAAAGTTCGCGCAGATCTTCCGGCCCGCGGCCCGCGAGGGTTTCGAGCGCCTCGACGACCTCGATGGCGTTGCCCACGGCCCGGCCCAGCGGCTGGCCCATCTCGCTGACCGCGCAGACGACCTGCCGGCCCAGGCGCTGGCCGACCTGCTGCATGAGCAGGGCCAGATCGGCGGCCTCGCCCTCGGTCTCCATGAACGCGCCGGCGCCCGTCTTGACGTCGAGCAGGATGGCGTCGGCGCCGGCGGCGATCTTCTTGCTCAGGATCGACGCGCAGATCAGCCCGGGGCTCTCCACGGTCCCGGTCACGTCGCGCAATGCGTAGAGGCGGCCGTCGGCCGGGGCCAGGCGCCCGCTCTGGCCGGCGATGGCCACGCGGATGGCCTGGAGTTGCGCCTTGAACGCCTCGGGGCTCAAGTCGGTGCGAAATCCGGCGAAGCTCTCCAGCTTGTCTATCGTGCCGCCCGTGTGCCCGAGGCCGCGCCCGGAGAGCTTGGCCATCGTGGCCCCGTTTGCCGCCACCAGGGGCGCGAGGACGAGCGAGACCTTGTCGCCGACGCCGCCCGTGCTGTGCTTGTCCACCCTCGGCCCTGGCACGTCGGAAAGGTCCAGCATCTCGCCCGAGCGCGCCATGCCGTCGGTGAGCCAGGTCGTCTCCTCGACCGTCAAACCATTGCACACGCAAGCCATGAGCCAGGCCGAGAGCTGATAGTCCGGAACCTGGTCGAGCGTGGCCAGGAGCCAGCGGATATCCCTCTCGGGATGCGCGCGGCCGTCGCGCTTGGCCTTGATGAGGGCCAGGATGTCAGGCATGGGTCTGGTGAGGGCCCTCTTCGTCCGACTCGGGTGGTGCGGGCTCGTCCTCCGCGCGGGGGACGCGATGGATCGTAGGCTTTTCCCCCTGCTTGAGCAAGGCGATGAAACGCTCCTGGTTCTCCATCGCCTGCTGCGAGCTCTGGATTTCGGTGCGCAGCGCCTCGGTCTGCTGCTGGAGCGAGACGACCAGGGCCCGCAGGTCGTCGACTTCCCGGGCGGTCGACAGCGTCTGGCTCGCCATGGTGTCGGCGAGGGTGCGCTGCGCCCGTTCCAGGTGCGACTCGGTTTCGGCCAGGCGGGCCGCGGTAGCCTCGTGGTTGCGCACCAGATCGTGCCACTGCGTCTCCTGGATGGCGACCTGCTCGTGGATGGCCTGGAGCTCGGACGCGAGCTGGCGGTTGGAGGCGAGGGCCGCTTCCAGGGCGACCTCCAGTTCCTGAACCTTCCCCGTCTCGCCATCCGTGAGGCGCCGGGCGACGGCCTCGGCCTCCCAGGTCCGGCGCTTGTACTCGGCGATTTCCTGGCGCGTGGCCTTGCGTTCGAGCGACAAGTCGTCGATGCGGGAGAGCGCGTACCTGAGCTGGTTCTGCAGGGCTATTTCCTTGCGGCGGGCCAGATCGGCGAAGTGCTCGATGTAGTCGGCCTGCTTCTTGATCTCTCCCCGGGCGCGCTGGTAGCGGGCGGCGACGTCGCCCAGGACGCGCCGCACCTGGCCCATCATCGCCGTCGCGAGGCGCTGGCGCTCCTCCCGGAGCTTGCGAGCATAGCCCTGCCAGTAGTGGAGCTGCTGGTTGCGCTCCTCGACAGTCTGATTGAGCCGCTTGACGTAAGCGACGAGCTTCTCAATCTGCTTCTCGTAACGGGTTGACATCAGGTCGAGATCTTGTACCCCGGCACGGGGGCAGTCTCATCCTAGCAGGGCGCCCATCCTCCGGCCGTGACGGCGGTCAGGATCGGCCGTGACGGCGTTCGGGGTTACCACCGTCCAGTCCCTGTGTATAATGCCCTAGCCAATGCTGCCGCTTATCTGGATCCTGCCGCCCGCGTGAGCAAGCTAATCTTGTCGGGCGACCTGAGCTATTTCCGGGTCGAAATGCTCGTGCGCATTCTCGAAGCGATCAAGCTCAACGCCGAAGTCGCCATTGAGAGCCAGGAAAAAGGGCATCTGTATTTCCTGCAAGGGAAGGTCGTCGGTGCCAACACGGCGACCGACCAGGGCGTACCGGCCCTCACCACCATTTCGCAGTGGAAGATCGGCACGTTCTCGGTCCGGCTCGCCGAGGACATGAACCGTCACGCCGATCTCCTGCAATTCACGGACAACCAGGCGATCTTCAAGCACATCCACGCCCTCGCCGGCCAGGGTGCCGTCGCGGCCGCCGTGGCACAGGGCCGGGTGCCGGCAGCG
>Ga0194120_10011131_pt1 | contig 10890 bp, 7 predicted proteins | sample TA2MahCa65mmetaG_FD_148642 | JGI IMG/M metagenome (GOLD analysis project Ga0194120, IMG submission 148642) | Freshwater microbial communities from Lake Tanganyika, Tanzania - TA2015019 Mahale Deep Cast 65m | ecosystem: Environmental > Aquatic > Freshwater > Lake | place: Tanzania: Lake... | reverse complement strand
TGCAACTGTCCAAGCGGCTCCGTGAGCTTGCGCTCTTCAATCTCGCCATCGACAGCAAACTGCGCGGCTGTGACTTGGTTCAGCTGCGGGTGCGGGATGTCAGCCACGGAAGTGTAATCACGCCGCGCGCCATCGTCCTACAGCAGAAAACGCGACGCCCGGTGCAGTTCGAGATCACGGAGCCGACACGTGATGCCTTAACTGCCTGGATGACCGCCGCACACCTGAAAAGCGACGACTTCCTGTTCCCGAGCCGGTTGCACGACTCACCCCATATCACGACGCGGCAGTATTGGCGGATCGTTCATGATTGGGTCTCATCCATCGGGCTGGATCCTTCAGTCTACGGAACGCATTCAATGCGACGAACCAAGGCCACGTTGATCTACCGGCGGACCAAGAACCTTCGAGCCGTGCAGATCCTCCTTGGACACTCAAAGCTGGAGAGCACCGTACGTTATCTCGGCATCGAGGTCGATGACGCCCTTGAGATTTCCGAGCAGACGGAGATTTGATAGTGCTTCGGCTACCCGTGGCTGCACTGCTCAAACCGAGGCGGCCGCGGTAGGTAGGATTGATGCCGGAAAGCGGACAGACGGAATTGGAATTGGCTTTCTGTGACCGTCCGGAATGGCCGAATTGCAGCCTCTCTACCAGCCACCCGCCGTACCACCGAGACTGACTTTCCCCGAACCCCGCCTTCGCTCCGCTCGCAGGAGAGGGGTAAAAAATCAAATGCGGCTGGCGCGCTCGACGCCGCCGATGTCGCCGATCAGCTTGAGGGCGCGCTGCAACTGCGCCACGCCGTTCACCTCGATGGTGAAGCCCATGCGCGCGGCGCCCTGCTTCGTCTGGGTGCGCACGGCCGTGACGTTGATCTTCTCGCGCGAGAGCACTTCGGAGATGTCGCGCAGCAGGCCCTGGCGGTCCAGCGCCTCGACGACGATGTCGACCGGGTAGAGCGCCTCCGCGCCCCCTCCACTACCGACTCCCCACTCGACGCTGACGACGCGCTCGGGGTTGCGCCCGCTCATGTTGCGGAAGTTGCTGCATTCCAGGCGGTGGATGGAGACGCCCTTGCCGCGCGTGACGAAGCCGACGACGGCGTCGGGCGGCGCCGGCTTGCAGCAGCGGCCGAGCTGGGTCATCAATTTGCCCACGCCAACAATGAGTACGTGGCTGTCGGCGCGCGCCTTGCTGCGCCGCGTCTGGATCGCCGGTTCTTCCGGCGCCGCCTCCGGCGCGCCGCGCAAGGCGACCTGCAACTGGCGCTGGCCGACTTCGTTGCGCGCCGCCGCAAGGAACAGGGCGTCGGCGCCGGCAAACCCCAGCTTGTGCGCCAATTCCTCGAGATTGGCGCCGCTCTGGCCCTCGCGCTGCATCTCGCGGGTGACGATCGAACGGCCCTGCACCAGCATCTCGGCCTCCTCTTGCGCGGCGAACCACTGCCGCACCTTGGCGCGCGCCCGCGCGGTGGCGAGGTAGCCCTGCTCCGGCTGCAGCCAGTCGCGCGAGGGCCCGCCCTGCTTGGCGGCGACGATCTCGACGGTCTGGCCGTTCGCCAGTTCCGTGTCGAGCGGCACCAGCGCACCGTTCACCTTCGCGCCGCGGCAGCGGTGGCCGAGGTCGGTGTGCAGGCGGTAGGCGAAGTCGACCGGCGTCGCGCCGCGCGCCAGATCGATGACGCGGCCCTGCGGCGTCATGACGTAGATGGTGTCGTCGAGGGCGGCGCGCTTGAACTGGCGCACCCACTCGGAGGAATCGCTGATCTCGTCGCGCCAGGAAAGCAGCTGGCGCAGCCAGGCGATCTTGTCGTCGTAGCGCGCATCCGAGCCGCTCTTCTCCTTGTAGCGCCAGTGCGCGGCGATGCCCATCTCGGCATGGCGGTGCATCTCGTGGGTGCGGATCTGCACCTCCAGCGCGCGCCCGCCGGGGCCGATCACGGCGGTGTGGAGCGACCGGTAGTGGTTGCCCTTCGGGTTGGAGATGTAGTCGTCGAACTCCTTCGGGATCGGCTGCCAGATGTGGTGCACGACGCCGAGCACGGTGTAGCAGTCGCGCACCTCGTCCACCAGCACGCGCAGCGCGCGCACGTCGTAGACCTCGGAGAAGTCGATGCGCTTCGCCTTCATCTTGCTGTAGATGCTGTAGATGTGCTTGGGCCGGCCGACCACCTCGGCCCTGACCCCGGCCGCGGCGAGTTCGACGCGCAGGCGGGCGATGGCCTCCTCGATGAAGCCCTCGCGCTCGACGCGGCGCTCGTCGAGCATCCTGGCGATGCGCTTGTAGGTGTCCGGCTCGAGGTAGCGGAAGGACAGGTCCTCCAGTTCCCACTTCAGGTGCCAGACGCCGATGCGGTTGGCGAGCGGTGCGTAGATGTCGAGGCTCTCGCGCGCCGCCTCGGCGCGCTCGGGGCCGGGCCGGTCGGCGAGAAAGCGCAGGGACTGCGTGCGGCTGGCCAGGCGCAGCAGCACGACGCGGATGTCCTCCGACATGGCCAGCATCATCTTGCGCAGCACCTCGGCCTGGGCCTTGACGCCCTGGGCGCCCTCGCCCCGGCGCGTCACCAGCTGCAGGCCCTTCAGGCGGCGCAGGCCGTCGACGAGTTCCGCCACCGGCGCGCCGAACCGTGCCGTCAGCTTCTCGGCGGCGTCCTCGAGGTAGTCCGAGGCGGCGAAGAGCAGCGCCGCAAGGCGCGTGTCGAGGTCGAGCCTGAGGGAGGCCGCCACCAGCGCCATGCCGAGGGCGTGTTGCCATGCGGGCTCGCCCGTGCCGAGCGCGGTGTCGCCGTAGAGCGATCGGGCGTAGTCCGCGGCCTGCGCGAGCGCATCGCGCGCTTCGGGCGACAACCCTTCGGCGAGCAGTTCGAGCGGCGCCTCTTCGGCGCCGGCCTGGGCGATGGAATGGGTTACCGAGACCACGTGTGGGAAAAGGGATAGGGGCGATGGCGAATTATCGCCCAAATGAATACGGCGCGCAGGCTGCGCGCCGTGTCGCGCGGACTGACTTTTCCCGGCGCTGCCCTAGCGCCGCGCCGCCTTGCGCGCCGGCTTGGCCGCCGGCTTGCCGGGCAGCTCGCCGCCGGCCTTTTCCACCAGGCCGTCGAGGGCGTCGCCCAGGGTCGGGCGCTCCTCGCGGAAGTAGAGGCCGAGCGCCGGCAGCGCGTCGTCCATCGCTTCGCGCATCGCCGCGGCGCGGTCCGTGGGCTCGTGGTCGGCCGGCAGGTCGCGCACCTGCATGCCGAGGTTGCTGTAGGTGCGGTGCGTCTTGTCGAAGGTGACGCAGGGCGAGAGGATGTGGAGATACGAAAAGCCGCGGTGCGCCATCGCCTGCGTGATCATCTTGTGCAGGTGGTCGGGCCGGCCGGCGTAGGCCTGGCCCACCCAGCTGGCGCCGTAGGAGAGCACCATCAGCAGCGGATTCAGCGGCCGGTCGGGGTTCTCGTAGGGGCTGGTCGGCGTGCGGAAGCCGATCGCCGAGGTCGGCGAGGTCTGCCCCTTGGTCAGGCCGTAGATGCCGTTGTCGAAGAGCAGGTAGGTGATGTCCACGTTGCGCCGCGCCGCGTGCGGCACGTGGCCGCCGCCGATGGCAAAGCCGTCGCCGTCGCCGCCCACCACCACCACCGTCAGCGCGTCGTTGGCGGTCTTGACGCCGGTGGCCACGGGCAGCGCGCGGCCGTGCAGGGTGTGCATGCCGTAGGTGTTCACGAAGAACGGGAAGCGCGAGGAGCAGCCGATGCCGGAGACCACCACGGCGTTCTCGTTGGGCACGTTCAGCTCGCACAGCGAGGCGGCCACCGCCTCGACGATGGAGAAGTAGCCGCAGCCCGGGCACCAGGTCGGCAGCGTCTTCGAGCGGTAGTCGAGCCGCCCGCTCTCCTCGATTTCCTTGAGCTTCTCTTCGAGATAGACCGGTTTGATGTCGCCCATCTTGTTCTCCTTACGCCGCCTTCTGCGCCGACTTGCCGCGTCCCGCCAGCCGGCGGATTTCCTCGAGAATCTCCTCGACCTTCATTGGCTCCCCCGGCACGCGGGCGAGCCTTGTCACCTGGCGCGCCACGTTGGCCTGCAGCAGGTTGGCGAACTGCCCCTCGTAGTTCAGCTCCGGCACCAGCACCTCCTTGCAGTCGGCGAGGAAGGCCGAGACGCCGTGCGTCGGGAAGGGCGAGAGCATCACCACCTTCATCGCCGCGCAGCGGATGCCCTCGCCGCGCGCCTTGAGCATCGCCTCCAGGCACTCGCCGAAGGTCGAGCCCCAGGCGACCAGGCCGACGTCCACCGGTCCCTCGTCGCCGAAGCGCTTGAAGTGGGTGAAGTCGGGATGGCGCAGCGCCGCCTTCAGCTTCTCGTGGCGCTTGCGGCTCATCGCCGTGTGCAACTCGGCCGAGTCGTTGGGGCGGCCCAGCTCGTTGTGCTCGAGGCCGGTGACGACGTGCATGCCGCCCTTCTCGCCGGGCACGCTGCGCGGGCTGACGTGGTCCGCCGTCAGGGCGTAGCGCTTGTACGGCGCGGCGGCGGCCTGCTTGCCCGGCTTGCGGTTCATGTCCGCCTCGAAGGGCGGCCGCGCCGGGAACACCACCGTCTCGTAGCGGTTGGAGAGATACAGGTCGATGAGCACGATCACCGGCGTCTGGTAGGCCTCGGCCATCTCGAAGGCCTTGCCGCCGCAGCGGTAGCAGCCGTCGACGTTGGTCGGCGCGATGACGATGCGCGGCGCGTCGCCGTGGCCGCCGTACACCGCCATGTGCAGGTCGGACTGCTCGGTCTTGGTCGGCATGCCGGTGGACGGCCCGCCGCGCTGCGAGACGAAGACCACGCTCGGCACCTCGCCGATGACGCCCATGCCGAGCATTTCCGCCATCAGCGACAGGCCGGGGCCGGAGGTCGACGTCGCTGCGCGCGCGCCGGTGAAGCCGGCGCCGACGACGGCGGAGATGGCCGAGATCTCGTCCTCGGTCTGCAGCAGGCGGCCGCCGCGCTTCGGCATCTCGCTGGCGAGGCGTTCCATGATCGAAGTGGCCGGCGTGATCGGGTAGCCGAAGAAGGTGTCGATGCCGGCATCCAGCGCGCCGCGCACGATGGCGGCGTTGCCGTTGATCATTTCCACCGTGGACCCCGCCACCACTGAAGACACCGGCGGGCCGAACACGACGTCGTCGAGTTTGAAGGTTTTCGCCGCATAGTCGAGGCCGGCCTTGAAGGCGGCTTCAGACGCTTCCGCCGCAGCGGCCTTGCTCCTGAACTTCTTGCCAATGGCCTTGCGGAAACCCTCGGCCGGCAGGTTGAAGAGGCCGGCGATGAAGCCGAGCACGACGATGTTGCGCGAGCGGTTGGCGCCGGTGCTCTTCTCGGACAGTTCGCGTATCGGCAGCGGATAGGGCAGCTGGCCCGGGCCGACGTGGGCGCTCATGTGTCCGCCCTCCGGCAGCCGGACGATGGAGCCCTGCTCGTAGATCATGGCGCCGCAATCGCGCAACTCGCCGGCGTGCGGAATGGCGTGGCTGTCGTCGAGCGAGACCATCACATCGGACTTGTGCTTGAGCGAGTAGGCCTGCTCGGTGGTGATGCGCATGCGCGCGATGCACTTGCCGAAGCCGCGGATCTCGGGCGGATAGACGTCGAAGCTGATCACCTTGTAGCCCATGCCGGCGAAGGCGTTCCTGAGGATGTCGCCTGCGGCGATGGTGCCGTCGCCGGCCGAGCCGATGATGGAAATCTGGATGTCGGTGGCCATCAGTGATACTCCCAGAACGGCGACTGGATCTTGCCGTCGCTGCCGATGTGCAGCTTCTCGTCCTGCGCCGGCACCCACGGCTCGTCGCCGCCGGTGATGTTGCGCGCGGCGAGATCGCCCATCGCCCGTACGTTCTTCCAGCCGTAGAAGAAGCGGTAGCGTTTCTCGGCGTCGGACCAGATCTGGCATACGTCGCCGGCGGCATAGATCCCCTCGCAGGTGGTGCGCAGCGCGGGGTTCACCAGCAGGCCGCGCTCGATGTCGGTGCCGGAGCCGAGCATGAATTCGACCGAGGGAGACAGCCCGAAGAAGGGCATCACCACGTCGCCGTGGAGTTCGGTGCCGTCCTTGAACAGCACACGCCGCGCCGAGAGGCCCTTCGCGCCCTGCTCGATGGTGGCGATGCCGCCGGCGTCGTGCGACTCGATCACCTCGACGCCCATCTTCTCCAGGGCGGCGATCAGGCCGGGGCGCTCCTCGTCGGACACCTCGTGCGGCCAGAAGGTCTGCGCGCCGGCCACCAGGGTCACGCGGTGGCGGGTGTCGATAAGCGTGCGGGCGAGGTCGAGGCCGATCATGTCGCCGCCGAGCATGATGACGTGGCCGCGGTCGGGCACGAGGCTGGCGGCGGTGACCGCCTCGGTGTAGCTGGCGAAGGGGTGCATGAGCGGGCGGAACTCGGCCAGTTCCTCTGGCAGATAGCCGCGCCCGCCGGAAGCCACCAGCAGGGTGTCGAAGCGGATCTCCTCCTTGTGCTCGAGCGTGATGGTGCGGCGCGGCCCGTCCACCCCGGCAACGCGGCTGCAGCGACGCACCTCGATGCGGTGGTCCTTGTAGTACTCCGCCGGATAGGCGAGGAACTCGCGCCAGTCGCGGTGGCCGCGGAACACCTTGGGCAGATCGTAGCGGTTGTAGAAGAGCAGGCTGGAGAGCGTCAGGATGGTGACGCGGGCGTCGGGCTCGCGCTCGCGCAGGGTGTCGGCGGCCTGGCTGCCGGAGACGCCGCTGCCGATGACCACGTGATGCCTTGCATTCTTGGCTGTTGCCACCTCAGACCTCCACTTCCGTCAGCTCGCAGCGCGAGATCGAGATGCACTGCACCGGGCAGGCCTTGTAGCACTGGCCGCAGCGGATGCACTCGTTGTTGTCGATCCAGATGGCGCCGACCTGGTTCCATTCCTTGGTCTCGAGCAGCCTGCCGTAGGCGCCGTCCTCCTGCACCTCGACGCCGTGCACCAGCTTGATGCAGTTGCGCGGCGCCACCTCGATGCAGGCGCGGCAGAAGATGCAGCGGTCGACGTCGATCTGGTAGCGCAGGTTGCACAGATAGCAGCGCTTGGCCTCCTCGAAGGCGAGCTTGTCGTCGAGGCCGAGCTCGACCTCGTGGTCGCCGTCCTTCATGCGTTCGTCCATCGGCGCCGTCGGCATGTGCTGGCGCGGGATGAAATCGAAGGCGCGCTCGCGCAGCGGCTGCGCCACCGGCACGATGCGCACGACCTGCTTGCGCCGCTCGCGGCCCATCAGCCAGGCGTCGATGCGCTTGGCCACCTGGCGGCCGTGGCCGACGGCCTGGATCACGGTCGACGCGCCGTTCACATAGTCGCCGGCGGCGAAGATGCCCTTGTGCGAGGTCATGCCGTCCTCGCCGACGCGCACGTTGCCCCAGCGGTCGAGCTCCAGCTTCGTGCCGAGGAAGTCGTTCACCGTCTGCTGGCCGATGGCGATGATGATGGTGTCGCAGGGCTCGTGGAACTCCGAGCCCTCGATGGGGATGGCCTGGCGGCGCCCACCGGCGCGCCAGCCGCCGAGGCGGTTCTGCACGAACTGGATGCCGGTCAGGCGGTTGCCCTCGGCGGTCAGCCGGACCGGAGTGCGCAGGCCCTTGATGCGCACGCCCTCGCGCTTGGCCTCGAAGATCTCCTCCTGCGTCACCGGGATGTATTCCTCGGCGGTGCGGATGTGGATCGTTACCTCCTGCGCGCCGAGGCGCGCCGCCACGCGCGCGCAATCGAGCGCCGTGAAGCCGGCGCCGACCACGGCGACGCGCCTGCCGACCGTCTTTTTCACGCCGCGGTGCATCTGTACGAGGAAGTCGAGCCCGTACTCGACGCCCTTGATGCCGCGCAGCTCGCGCTTTTCCCAGTCGCCCTGCAGCGGCAACGGCGAGGCCGCCATGCAGCCGGTGGCGAGCAGCACGGCGTCGAATTCCTTCTCCAACTTCGCCATCGGGATCCGGCCTTCGCCGTTGCCGATCTCGGCGCCGGTGCGGATCTGCACGCCGAGGCGCAGCGCGTTGTGCAGCTCGATGTCGAGCGTGTCGCGCGGCAGGCGGAACTCCGGGATGCCGTAGCGCAGCATGCCGCCGGGCCGCTCCTCGCGCTCGAAGATCACCACGTCGTGGCCGAGCAGCGAAAGGTCGTGCGCCGCGGCGACGCCGGCCGGCCCGGCGCCGACGATGGCGACGCGCTTGCCGGTGGGCGAATACAGGCTCTCGGTGATGCGGTGGCCGGCGTCCTTCATGTCGGCGGCGACGCGCTTCAGGTGGCAGATCGCCACCGGCTCGCCGTTGCCGGGCCAGCCGTGGCGGCACTGCGACTCGCAGGGCCGCGAGCAGATGCGGCCGAGGATGCCGGGCAGGACGTTGGCTTCGCGGTTGGTTTCGTAGGAGCGGCCGAACTGGCGCTCGATGATTTCCCGGATATAGACCGGGACGTTGGTGCCCGCCGGACAGGCCGCCTGGCAGGGGACGTTCTGCTTGACCCAGCCGATGTCGCGCGGGTCGTCGGAGAGGTATTCGCGCTGCTCCGGCGCCGCCCCCGGCGCGGCGGACGGCGGTTTGATCTCGCCCATGTCTTCCTCCATCATGGCCGGGTGTCGACATTGCCCCGCCCATTGATAGGCATAATGGTGCCATAAAACGGCCTGCGGTTTGACGCCGATCAACAACCCCTGCCCGACAGCCCCCTTGCCAGCCGCCCCCCCCTCTTCCCGCGCCTTCGCCTACCTGCTGCTGACCCTGACCGTGCTGTTCTGGTCGGGCAACTGGGTGGTCGGCCGCTGGATCCGCGGCGACGTGCCGCCCATCGCCCTTTCCTTCTGGCGCTGGGCGATCGCCTTCCTCTGCCTGCTGCCCTGGGCCTTGCCGCACCTGCGCGCTCAGTGGCGCGAGGTAGCGGCGCACTGGAAGGTGCTGGCCATGCTCGGCCTTTTCGGGGGCGCCTGCCACAACGCGCTGACCTACACCGGGCTTGCCCACACCACGGCCACCAACGGCGTGCTGCTCGCCTCGGCCACGCCGATCATGATCATCGGCCTGTCCTGGGCGCTGTTCGGCAAGCGCCTGCGCCCGATCGAGTGGCTCGGCGTCATGGTGTCCTTCGCCGGGGTGCTGGTCATCCTCGCCCACGGCGAACTGGCGCGCCTGCTGGCGCTGCGCCCCAACGCGGGCGACCTGTGGGTGCTGTTCGCCATGCTGTTCTGGGCGCTGTACACCGTGCTGCTGGCGCACCGGCCGGCCGGGCTGCACGCCCTCTCCTTCCTCGCCGCCATCACCCTCTGGGGCCTGGCCGGGCTGACGCCCTTCTATCTGTGGGAAATGGCCTCGGGAAAGCTCATCGTGCCGGGGGTGCCGGCCTTCGCCGCCATCGCCTACGCCGGCATCTTTCCGGCGGCGCTCGGCTTCATCTTCTGGAACCGCGCCGTGGCCGAGGTCGGCGGCAACCGCGCCGGCCAGTTCATGCACCTGATGCCGGCTTTCGGCACCATACTCGCGGTGATCTTCCTCGGCGAGCAGCCGGGGCTCCACCACCTCGCCGGCATCGCCCTCATCCTGCTGGGGATCTTCCTCACCACGCGCGTGCGGGCCTGATGCAGGCGGGCTGCCCGGCCCCTCTATGACGTGTGATTCTAGCACCGGGGAAAGTCAGTCCCCGTGATACGGCCCTCTGCTGAGATAACAGCGATTGCAGTTGTGGAAGGAGCCTATGGCCCCGATCATAGCGGCCATAGGCTCCTCCTGCAGCCCCCCACACAAAAGTCAGTCGCCGCGGTACGGCGACTGACTTCATCCCGCCAGCAAAAACTCCTTCACGACCGCCACCTGCGCCTCGTCGAGGAACATCGGCGCGTGGCCGACGCCGGGGATCTCGGCGACCAGCGCTTTCGGTCCGCGCCGGCCCATCTCGAGGCAGGTCTCGTGCGTGAGCAGGTCGGACTCCGCGCCGCGCACCACCAGGGTCGGACAGCGGATGGCGTCGTAGAGCGGCCAGATGCTGACGTCGTCGTCGGTGATGAGGCGCTTGAAGGGCTCGGCAATGCCGGGGTCGTACACCAGCTCATATCCGCCGCCGGCCGTCGGCCGCGTGACATGCTCGGTGAGGTGGCGCCATTGCGCGTCGGTGAGCTTGCCGAAGGGGGCGCTGACGAAGCGCACGTACTGCTCGGCCTCGGCAAAGGACGCGAAACGCGGCTGCAGGCCGACGTATTCGGCGATGCGCTTGACGGCCACCGCCGTCAGCACCGGTCCGATGTCGTTGAGCACCAGGCGGGCGACCGGCGTCTCCTCCTGCGCCGCGAGCGCCATGCCGATCATGCCGCCCATCGAGGTGCCAACCCAGTGCACCTCCTCCACGCCGAGGCGCGCGATCAGCGTCACCATGTCGGCGGCGTACTGCTGCAACTGGTAGTGCTCCTTGACGCGCAGCCAGTTGCTGCGGCCGCGGCCGACGATGTCGGGACAGACGACGCGGTAGTGGCCGGCCAGCGCCTTCGCCAAAAAATCGAAGTCGCGGCAGTTGCGCGTGAGTCCGTGCACGCAGACCAGCACGCGCGGGTTGTCCGGATCGCCCCACTCGACATAGGCCATGCGGTGGAGCCCCCCGGGACTGAGGCACTGGACGGTGTGTTGGCGCATTTCGCTCATGAGCATCTCCTTCGCGGCGAAGTTTAGCAGTTCGTTGCGCTAAACTCGGCTGCATGCCGACCACGCGCCGACACTTTCTGGCCGCCACGCTCGCCGCCTGCGCCGCGCCACTGTTCGCGCAGCAGGCGCCGGCGCTGCTGCCGGCCGCGCAGGGCCGGCGCGTGGTGGTGGTCGGCGGCGGCTGGGGCGGGCTGGCCGCGGCGCGCCACCTGCGCGCGCTGGCGCCGGAACTCGAT
>Ga0194120_10011129_pt1 | contig 10892 bp, 6 predicted proteins | sample TA2MahCa65mmetaG_FD_148642 | JGI IMG/M metagenome (GOLD analysis project Ga0194120, IMG submission 148642) | Freshwater microbial communities from Lake Tanganyika, Tanzania - TA2015019 Mahale Deep Cast 65m | ecosystem: Environmental > Aquatic > Freshwater > Lake | place: Tanzania: Lake... | reverse complement strand
CTCCCAGCCCGCCGATCCCGCGCCGCCGCCGCGCCCGACCATCCGCAAGCGCGCCTCCCTCGCCATCGCCCTCGAGCCGCGCAGCCTGTGCGACGTCATGCGCCGCGGCACCCTCGCCGAGCGGCGCACCGCCGTGTCGCTCATCGGGGCCAACTACCGGCCTCAGTTCGCCGAGGCGCTCAGGATCGCGCTCGCCGACGAGCACAACGCGATCCGGGTCCAAGTCGGGATGGTGATGCTGCACCTCGAGGACGAATTCGCCAAGAAACAGGCCGTGCTCAAGGTGCAGGCCGACGGCGCGACCTCGCTGCCGGGCGGGTGGGCCGACACCGGCCAGTTCGAGCTCGCCCGCCTGTACGACGACCAGGCCTGGTCTGGGCTGCTCGACGGCAACCGCACCAAGACCGCCCAGGGTCAGGCGCTCAGCCACTACCGCGCCCACCTCGCCACCCACCCGGACGACGAGGCGGCGATCGCCGCGGTCGGCCGCCTGTTCGTCCGTGCCGGCCAGTACAAGCTCGCCGCCGACTGGTTCGCGCCCCACGTCGCGGCCGGTCGCCACGCCGCGTCGGTCCTGACGTGGTACGCCGAGGCGCTCTACATGGCCGGCCGCCACGCCGAGGTCCGGCTGCTGTTTCGCGAGCACGGCGTCCGCCTCGACGCCACCCTTCCCGCCGAGTCGCCCCTGCGCGGCGCCCTGCGTCTGTGGGGAGGCCCCGCCGCGTTCGCCCCGATCCCGCCCGCAGCGCCCGCCCATGCCTAGCCCATCGGTCGCCGACGTCTGCCTCGTCGTCGAGGGCGCCTACCCGTACGTCCAAGGCGGGGTGTCGTCGTGGAGCCAGGATCTGATCAAGAACCAGAGCCACCTGACCTTCCACATCCTGGCCATCTTCGCCCCGGGCGCAGAGCTCACGCCCCGCTACCCGCTGCCCGCCAATGTCTGCGGCCTGACCAACGTCTTCGCCGGCCAGATGCCGATCGGCGTGCGGTCGTTGCCCGACGAGGACAGGTTCTTGCGCGCGCTGTTTGCGCCGGTGTCGCGGGTGATGACGCAAGGGAGCGCGGCCGATCTCAAGGAGATCGTCGCCCTGTTGGCACCGCACCGCCACGAGATCGGCCGGCACCTGCTGCTCGACTCGCGGGCAGCGTGGGACGCCTTCAACGCGATCTACACCTCGTCGTGCCAGGGCGCGTCGTACCTCAACTCGTTCTGGGGCTGGCGGACGCTGGCGGCCGGGCTGTTCGCGACGATGATCGCCGACCTGCCGCCGGCGCGCATCTACCACACCGTCTCGACCGGCTATGCCGGGCTGTTGGCGGCGCGGGCGTCGTTCGAGACCGGCCGGCCGGCGATGCTCACCGAGCACGGCATCTACACCAACGAGCGCCGGCTCGAGATCCTCGCCGCGCCGTGGCTGGCGGTCGACGACAGCGCCAACGTGTCGATCGACGGCGACACCAACAAGGTCAAGCAGCTCTGGATCAACACCTTCGTGTCGTACGCCAAGGCCTGCTACGACTCGTGCTCGCACATCATCACCCTGTTCGAGGGCAACCACGCGCTGCAGCTCGAGGACGGCGCGTCGCCCGACCGCCTGCACGTGATCCCGAACGGCATCGACGCCGCCCGCTACGCGGAGATTCCGCGCGAGGCGGCGGCAGGGTCGGGGCGCTACGCGATCGCTCTGCTCGGCCGCGTCGTCCCGATCAAGGATGTCAAGACCTACATCCGCAGCTGCGCGATCCTGATCAGGAGCGTGCCCGATGTCACGTGCTACATCCTCGGGGCGATGGACGAGGACCCGGCCTACGCCCACGCCTGCCAGGCGCTCGTCGTCCAGCTCGGCCTGCAGCGCCACCTCGTGTTCGCCGGGATGGTCAACCTGGTGCAGTGGTACGGCAAGCTCGACGTGGTCGTGCTCACGAGCGTGAGCGAGTCGCAGCCCCTCGTGATCCTCGAGGGCGGCGCCGCCGGCGTGCCGTCGGTCGCCCCCGACGTCGGCGCATGCCGCGAGCTCATCATGGGCCGCAGCGACGAGGACCCCTACCTCGGCGCGGGCGGCCGCGTGACGCCGATCGGCAGCCCGGCGGCCTACGCTGAGGCGATCGCCGATCTGCTGCGCGACGACGACGCCCGCCGGGCGTGCGGCGAGGTGATGAGGAAGAGGGTCGAGCGCTACTACGACAAGGCCCAGCTCCACCGGCGCTACGCCGAACTGTACGACGAGCTCTTGCGCGCCGGCCCGGCGGCGGCGGTCTCCTAGGGTGGCTGGCATCGGCTTTGCCCTGCGCGACCTCCTCCGGAAGGAGGGGCTGTGGGCGATCGTCGAGAGCCAACTGCACGGCGTCGTCGCGGTCGCCGGGCCGTGGTTCTTCACCATTTTGGCGATGGCGCTGCCGACGCTGGCATTCGAGCAGCGCCAGGCCAAAGCGACCGCGGACGTGTTCGTCACCCTGCTGTTGTATGTGTTCTCGGTTTCGCTCACGCTGACGGGCCCCTTCGTCATCGTCATGACCCGCCAGGTGAGCGACACGCTCTACCAGCGCCGCACCGACGGCGTCGTCGCGGCGTTCACCGGCACGCTGGCGGTGGCGTTCGGCCTGGGCGCGGTGCCGGTCGCGATCGGGGTCGCCGTCATCGACCTGCCCCTCGAGGCCCGGCTGCACGGCGCGCTGTCGTACCTGCTCGTGACGATGAACTGGATCGCCTCGCCCCTGCTGTCGACCATCCGCCAGTTCCGGGCGCTGACCCTCGCCTATGCGCTCGGCACCGGCAGCTTCTGGCTCTACATCAGGGCTGGCGCAGGGCCGACCGTCCCCGATCTGCTCATGGGCTTCAACCTCGGCATGTCGGTGACCAACGCGCTGGTCTGTGGCCTCGTGTTGCGCGGCTTTCCCGGCACGGCGTGGCCGATGTTCGGGATCCTGCCGGCGCTGTGGCGGTACCGCGATCTGGCGCTCGGAGGTCTGTGCTACGGCGCCGGCATCTGGGTCGACAAGTGGTTGATGTGGACGGCGCCGGAGCGCGCCGAGGTCGTCCCTGGTCTCGTCGCCTACCCGACCTACGACACCATGGTGTTCCTGGCCTACATCACGACGGTCCCGGCCTTGTCGCTGTTCATCGTCAAGGCCGAGACCGGCTTTCACGAGGCCTGCGGCGCGCTGTACGGCGCGATCGGGCGCCACGCCGCGCGCGACGAGCTGGAAGGGCACGGCGCTGAGATCGTCCGCACCTTCCTTCGCGCCGCGCGCGACGTTGGGCTCTTGCAGGTCAGCGTCACGGCCCTCGTGCTGCTCGTACCGACCCTCGTGCTCGACCTGGCCCACGCGCCCTACTCTGGCGTGTTCATGTTCCGCTTCTGCGCCATGGGCGCGGCGTTCCAGTCGGGCGTCCTCATGCTGACGATCGTGCTGCACTACTTCGACTCGCGCCGCACGGTGCTCCAGCTGCACGCGCTGTTCCTCATCTCCAACCTGCTGTTGTCTTGGATCTCCCTGCGCGCCGGCCTGCGCTGGTACGGCGCCGGCTACTTCGCCGCCGGGCTGCTGACGTTCATCGCCGCGTGGGTCGCCGTCCACCGCACGTTCGGCGACACGCTGTACCTCGCGTTCGTTCGTCAGAACGAGGCCTTGCGCGGCGCGGGCGTCGGTCCGGCCGGCGCGATCTCGTGGCGGGACGCCTCCACCTCGCCCGGGCCTCTCGCCGGCCGCGGCGGCGTCCCTGCTGCGGCCGCCCCCTGACCGGCCGCCGGGCCAGGATTCACCGCCTGAATCTTCCCCGGCCGCCGATTCCGGATGCAGTTCAAGGAACAAGCCGGTGAGCGAGTGAGGCGTACAAGGGTACGCCGCAGCGAGTGAATCCGGCGCAGTGACGCAGAGATGCGCCGGTAGCGGCGGATCGGGCCGGGCGTGCTATCCTGACGGCCTGTGGGTCTGCCGATTCACAGGCGCTCCTGGGCCGCGGCGGCGGCCTCGGATCGGTCGAAACGACTGTACTTTGCTTCCGAAAGTGCCTGTCCGCCGGGCCAACCGAGACGAGCTCAGGGGGCGTGTCACGACCTCTGAGGGCGGCGCCGACCGGCGCCCCGGATGCCGATGCCGATCGCTGCTCTCGCGCGCGCTGCCCTCGCTGCACTGTGGCTCGCCGCCGCGCCGGCCGACGCCATCGCGGCGGCCCCTGCGGCCACGCCAGTCTTCGTGCGCTACAGCTCCGACCCCAAGCGCGGCGACCACCTCGACACGGCGATCGCGCGCTACCACAGGGGCAAGCAGGCCGTCGATCTGGTCGGCGCGGTCCACATCGGCGACCTGGCCTACTACGTCGCCCTCAACCGCCGGTTCGCGCGCTACGACAAGGTCCTGTTCGAGCTGGTGGCGCCCGAGGAGTTTGACGTTCGCGCGATCGGCCAGGCCGACGGCGGCGTCTCGGCCGTGCAGCGCTGGATCAAGGACTGGCTGCAGCTCGACTTCCAGCTCGATCGCGTCAACTACCGCGCGCGCAATTTCGTCCACGCCGATCTCGACAGCGCCCGGCTGACCGGCCAGCTCGCCGCCCACGCGGGCGACATCCTCGCCAGCTTGCTGAAGTGGAGCATCGGCGACGCGGCGCGCCTGCACCACGCCGACGGAACGCTGCGGCTCGGCACCTTCGAGCTGATCGCCGCGCTCACCTCGGCCGATCCGCCGCGGGCGCTCAAGCGGGTGCTCGGGCGCGAGCTGGCCGAGATCGACCTGTCGGCGGCCGATCTCGGCGGCATGGGGTTCGGCTCGATCCTGATCGGCAAGCGCAACGCCAAGGCGATCGAGGTGCTGCAGCGCGTGTTGGGCGCGCGCGCACGCAAGGTCGCGATCTTCTACGGTGCGGCCCATCTGCCCGATCTGCATCGGCGATTGATCAAGCTCGGCTTTGCGCCCGGCCCGGTCGAGTGGGAGGTGGCCTGGGACCTGCGCTGACCGATCGTCCGCGCAGCCAAAGGCGCATCCGGTCCACGTCGCAGCTTCAGCGCCATCCTTTGCGACAAAGGTCGTCCGTCGGCTGCCTGCGTCGGGAACTCCTGACCCACGCGTGCGCCCCGCACGACGCCGCGCGATCGCCGTTGTCGGCGACCCGGTCAGGGGTCTTCGCAACCTCGGCGATCGGGACCGATCAAACCGCATCACGCCTTCCCGCCAGGACCAGAGCCCCGGGCCCAAGCGGGCAACAACGTCACCGGCCAGCCAATCGCCAACTGGCCCGGCGCCTTCGTCTGTCCGCCCCACGGTGACCTGAGTTGGCGCCGGCAGATGTCACGCTGCTCGCTGTCCACATGCGATGCAGGGCGGCGGTGGCGGCCTGTGGACCTTGTGGGAAACCTGAAGGGTTTTCCACAAATCCACAGGCCTCGTGTCGTCCTGGCCCAAGCGCACAGTTGGCCCCTGGTGGTTGGCGCGCGCCAGCCGCCGCGCGACCACCGCGGTGCGTCCGTTGGGTCGATGACCCGCAGGTCTTGATCGGTCCCCGGCGATCCAGATCGATCGGCCGACCGGACCGCGGCCGCTCGGAACGACCGCCTCGCTGCTGCTGCCAGCCCTATCCGGGGTCCGCGACCGTGCCGCTCAGCGCCCGCACCACCTCGTCGGCGCTGCAACCCTTGCGGCGGGCGTAGTCGGCGATCTGATCGGGGCCGACCGGGCCGACGTCGAAGGTGCGCGCATCGGGGTGGCCGAGGATGAGCCCGGCGACCGACGCGGCGGGAGTCATCGCGAGCGTCTCGGTCAGGCCCATCCCGACCTCCCCGGGGTTCAACAAGCCCCAGAGCTTGCGCTTGTCGCCGTGATCGGGGCAGGCCGGGTAGCCGAACGCCGGGCGGATGCCGGCGAAGCGCTCGGCGATGAGGTCGGCGGGCGAGAGCTCCTCGTCGGGTGAGGTCCACGACCGGCGCACCTCGCGGTGGAGCCACTCGGCGCTCGCCTCGGCGAGCCGATCGGCCAGCGCCCGGGCCAGGATGGCAGAGAAGTCGTCGCACGCCCCCTCGAAGCGCTCGACCAGCGCGGGAAGGCCGATCCCGGCGGTGACGGCGAACGCGCCGACGTGGTCGGCGGCCAAGCCCTTGGGCGCGACCCAGTCGGCGAGACACAGGTGAGGCCGGGTCGGGTCAGTCTTGGCGCGCTGCTGGCGCAGGAACGAGAACCGGGCCAGCTCGGCGTGGCGCGCCGCGTCGGCGTAGACGGCGATGTCGGCGCCGTCGCCGGCCGCCGGCCAGATGCCCCACACGGCGGCGATCCTCAGACTCCGCTCGGAGGCGATCGCCGCCAGCAGCTCGTGGGCGTGGCGGAACAGATCGCGCGCCGCGGCGCCCTGGTCGGGATCGTCGAGCACCGCCGGGAACTTGCCGCGCAGGTCGAAGGCGACGAACAGGTAGGCCCAGTCGATGTAGGGCGCCACCACCTCGATCGGGATGTCCACCGCCACCTGCCGTCCGGTGAACGCCGGTGGGCGGACGGTCGCGGCGTCGAACACCACCTGCGGCCGGCGCTGGACCGCGAGCGACAGCGGCACGAGCGGTCGGGTCTGGCGCAGCTCGTGGTTGCGGCGCAGCCGCTCCTGGTCTGCGCGCACAAGGGCGGCGAACTCGGCCCTGCCGTCGCCGATCGCCGCCGCCACCGCCGCCGCCGCGCGCGAAGCGTCGAGGACGTGGACGACCGGTCCCTCATAGGCAGGCGCGATCTTGACCGCGGTGTGGGCGCGGCTGGTGGTGGCGCCGCCGATGAACAGCGGCACCTTCATGCCGCGCCGCGCCATCTCCGCGGCGACGCGCACCATCTCGTCGAGCGACGGCGTGATGAGCCCCGACAGGCCGATCGCATCGACGCCCAGCCGCGCCGCCTCGTCGAGGATCCTCTCGGCCGGCACCATGACGCCGAGGTCGACGACATTCCAGGCGTTGCAGCCGAGCACGACGCCGACGATGTTCTTGCCGATGTCGTGGACGTCGCCCTTGACTGTGGCGAGCAGGATGGTGCCCTGGCCCACGGCGCGACCGTCCTGCTGGGCGGCCTGCAGGTGCGGCTCGAGCCAGGCCACCGCGCGCTTCATCACCCGCGCCGACTTGACGACCTGGGGCAGAAACATCTTGCCAGCGCCGAACAGATCGCCGACCTGCCGCATGCCCGCCATGAGCGGGCCCTCGATGACGGCGAGCGGCGAGCCGAGCTCGGCCAGGGCCTCGGCGACGTCGGCGTCGATGTGGTCGACCGCGCCGTGGACGAGCGCGTGGGCGAGGCGGGCGGCGACCGGCTGGTGGCGCCAGGCGTCGTCAGCGGCGGCCTTCTTGGCCTTGCCGGCGAAGCGCGCCGCCTGGTCGACCAGGCGCTCGGTGGCGTCGGGGCGGCGGTCGAAGATCACGTCCTCGACCAGGGCGCGCAGCTCGGGGTCGAGGTCGTCGTACAGGGCGATCTGGCCGGCGTTGACGATGCCCATGTCGAGGCCAGCCTGGATCGCGTGGTAGAGGAAGGCCGAGTTCATCGCCTGGCGGACCGGCTCGTTGCCGCGGAAGGCGAAGCTCAGGTTGGAGATCCCGCCCGAGACGCGCGCGCCCGGGCAGCGGCGCTTGATCGCGCGGGTCGCTTCGAGGAACGACACCGCGTAGCCGGCGTGGTCGGCGATGCCTGTGCCGATCGCGAGCACGTTGGGATCAAAGACGATGTCGCACGGGTCGACGCCGATCCCGACCAGCAGGTCGTAGGCGCGGGCGCAGATCTCGACCCGCCTCGCGGTGTCGGTCGCCTGTCCGTGCTCGTCGAACGCCATCACCACGACCGCCGCGCCATGGGCGCGGATCGTCTGCGCCTTGGCGAGAAAGGCCTCCTGCCCGTCCTTGAGCGAGATCGAGTTGACGACGCCCTTGCCTTGCAGGCAGCGCAGGCCGGCCAGCAGGACCTCCCAGCGCGACGAGTCGACCATGATCGGCAGGCGGGCGATCTCTGGCTCGGCGGCGACGAGGTTCAAGAAGGTCTGCATCGCTGCCACGCCGTCCGTCATCCCCTCGTCCATGTTGACGTCGAGGAGGTTGGCGCCGCCGGTGACCTGGTCGCGCGCGACGGCCAGCGCCTGGGCGAAGTCGCCCGACTTGATGAGGTCGGCGAATTTGCGCGATCCGGTGACGTTGGTGCGCTCGCCGACGACGATGAAGTTCGAGTCGGCGCCGATCGACAGCGGCTCGAGCCCTGACAGCAACAGCGGGCGCTCGGCGGCGGCGGCGATGGGGCGCGATCCGCGCGGACGGACGCCGCGACACGCTTGCACCACCGCGGCGATGTGGTCGGGGGTGGTGCCGCAGCAGCCGCCGACGGCGTCGACGAGGCCCTCGTCGGCGAAGCCGCGCAGGAGCCGGCCGGTGGTCGCCGGATCCTCGTCGTAGCCGCCGAACGCGTTGGGCAGCCCTGCGTTCGGGTAGGCGCTGACGCGGCAGTCGGCGACCGCGGCGAGGGCGCGCAGCCACGGGCGCATCTCGTCGGCGCCGAGCGCGCAGTTGAGCCCGACCGACTGCGGCCGGGCGTGGCGGACGCTGGCCCAGAAGGCCTCGACGGTCTGGCCCGACAACGTCCGCCCCGAGCGGTCGGTGATCGTCACTGAGATCCACAGCGGCACGCGCGCGCCACGGCGGCGGAATTCGGCCTCGATCGCGACGAGCGCGGCCTTGGCGTTGAGCGTGTCGAAGATCGTCTCGACGAGGAGCAGGTCGGCGCCGCCGTCGAGGAGGCCCCTGACCTGATCGGCGTAGGCGGCCTCGACCTGGTCGAAGGTCACGGCGCGAAACCCCGGATCGTTGACGTCGGGCGACAGCGACAGGGTCTTGTTGAGCGGGCCCAACGCGCCGGCGACGAAGCGCGGCACGCCGGTCCGGCGGGTGGAGTCGGCGGCGGCCTCCTTGGCGATGCGCGCCGCGGCGACGTTGATGGCGAAGGCGTGATCCGAGGTGTCGTAGTCGGCCTGGGCGATCCGCGTGGCCGAAAACGTGTTGGTCTCGACCAGGTCGGCGCCGGCGGCGAAGTAGGCCAGGTGGACGTCGCGCACGGCGTCGGGGTAGGTCAGGCACAGGATGTCGTTGTTGCCCTGCAGCGGCCGCTGGTGGTCGCGCAGCAGGGCGCCGCGGAACGCCGCCTCGTCGAGGCCCTTGCGCTGGATCATCGTGCCGGTCGCGCCGTCGAGGAACAGCAGGCGCTCGGCGGCGATCGCGTCGAGCGCGCCGGCGGTGGCTGGGTCGAGGAACGGCAGGTCGTGCATGGTCGGGTCCGTCCCGCCGGGCGGCGGACGGTGCATTATCGGCCTTGGCGGGCGCGGCGCAACCTGCGCGGCGCGGCGCGGGCGAGAGCCGAACCCAGCAGATCCACCCCTGGTTCAACTCCTCAGCGGCGGCGTGGCGAGGCCTTCACGCCGGCCGATTCACAGGCCCTCTCTGTGCTCGGCGCCAAGGCCGGCGCCCCGCCGACCGCACCCTGCCCACGGATCTTCACACCGAACCGACCGCGACGGCCGAGATCGCCGGCGGCCGTTGGCGCCGTCACCGGGCGATCATCTTGACGCCGGCCGCGGCGACCAGCACACAGATCGCGAGCTTGAGCGGTCGCGACGGCACCCGCGGCATCAGCGCGGTGCCGGCGAGCACGCCCGGGATCGACCCGCACAGCAGGTTGGCGGCGAGAGGCAGGTTGACCGTGCCGATCTCGAGGTGGGCGACCGCCGCCGCAGCGACGAGCGCGGTCGCATGGGCGATGTCGGTGCCAACGAGCAGCTTGGCCTCGAGGCGCGAAGTGAACAACAGCAACAGCGCGAACAGCGACCCCGAGCCGACCGAGGTGAGCCCGAACACGAAGCCGATCAGCGCCGCCGCGACGGCGACCTTGGCGCGGTTGGACCAGGTCGAGGGCGTCCAGTCGACCGTCGTGCGCAGGGCCAGCCTCTTGAGGACGAGCTCGGACAGCACGCTCACCAGCGCGGCGAACGCCAGCACCCCACCGAGCGCGCGCAGGATCACGTGCTCGGCGTCGGCGTGGTGCAGGCGCAGCCAGTGGACGGTCAACGATCCGGCGATCCCGGCCGGAATGCTGCCGAGGGCGAGCGCCTTGGCCCACCGCCAGTCAACCCGCTTGGCGCGGACGTTCTTGATCGTCGCGACGATCTTGGTCAGCGTGCCGTAGGCCATGTCGGTGCCGACCGCGACCGAAGGCTGAATGCCGAGGAAGATCAAGATCGGCGCGAGCAGCACGCCGCCGCCGACGCCGGTCAGCCCGACCAGGAAGCCGACCGACAAGCCGACGAGCGCCGTCGACCACGCGAATTGGGCCCAGAACGCCTCCACGCCGCCCCGCACCGGCGACCCGGCCGGCTGCGCCACTGTACGCCCGGTGTCGGCCAATTGCAATAAACTCTATCGACAAAGTAGGAAATGCGACTCGGTTGCGCAACCACCGACGCTGCGAGCACAATCGGCCGGGAGGCTCGCCATGACCGATCGCTACTTCCGCCCTGCCGACGTGTCGGCCTTTCGCACCCTCGCCGCGCTGACCTGGGACCCGCCGCGCGACCCGACCATCTACGGCGTCACCGACATCGACGTCACCGCCCTGTCGGCCTGGCTCGACCGCAAGCGCGCCGAGCGCGCGCAACGGCCGATTCGCGTGATTTCATGGACTTGAACAAATGGTGGATCACGATCCTTGCCCGCGGGCCGCGGGCCGCTGGGCGCCCTTGCCGGCCTGGCCGGCGTTTGCGACGATCGGCGCGCGGCACACCTGTCGCGATGGCTGCGATCGCTTGAAGTGCTTCGGCCATGGGTGGCGCGCCGCGGCGCTTTGCGCGGCGTGGGCGGCGATCGGCCCGGCCAGCCCGGCCCAGGCGGCGGATGACCCTC
>Ga0194120_10011127_pt1 | contig 10892 bp, 5 predicted proteins | sample TA2MahCa65mmetaG_FD_148642 | JGI IMG/M metagenome (GOLD analysis project Ga0194120, IMG submission 148642) | Freshwater microbial communities from Lake Tanganyika, Tanzania - TA2015019 Mahale Deep Cast 65m | ecosystem: Environmental > Aquatic > Freshwater > Lake | place: Tanzania: Lake... | reverse complement strand
TTGTTAAGTTTGGCCGGACGGGCGTTGTTGGTCGGCTAACTTGGCGAAGCGCGGACCCACGGGTAGAGTCGTGGCGTTGTGAACTCTTCGTCGAGGAGGGGAAGTGGCTCTAAAAAACCAACTTGTGTTGACGCCGTCGCTGCTCGATCGGCTCATCGACCACGATCCCGACCGCTCTGTCGAGCCGGAATGGGCTCGATCGCAAGGGGTGCGAGAGTTGCGTGAAACAGTCAAGCGCGATCTGGAATCGCTTTTGAATTCGCGGCAAAGTCGCCCTGATTTACAGGACAGTACCGACGAGTTGGCGATGTCGATGCTGACTTATGGTTTACCGGATTTCACGTCTCTGGGCGGAGGAGGCATTGAAGAGCATGAAGCGTTGCGCCGCGCGGTGGAGCATACGATCGAGCGATTCGAGCCTCGGTTGAAGCGTGTCGAAGTTTCGGTTCTGCCGCCGAAATCAGCGTTCGAACGGAGCCTGCATTTAATGATCAGTGCGCTGTTATGGATTGACCCCGAACCACTGCCTGTGGAGTTTGACACCGTGGTTCAGACTGCGACCGGCACTTGTGAAGTGAAAGGAAACTAGCGAAGCACGTCATGTCCGACCGCTTAGATGCCCGCTACAATGACGAACTTGCCTTCATTCGCCGCATGGCATTGGAGTTCGCTCATGACCGTCCCAAGATTGCCGATCGACTGGCCATCGACCGTGAGTCGGGGCATTCGGAAGATCCGCACGTTGAGCGATTGATCGAAGCATTCGCGTTTCTGACAGCTCGCATCCGATTGAAACTCGATGACGAATTTCCGGAACTGACCGAGGCGCTGCTGAACACATTGTACCCGCATTATCTCGCGCCAATTCCGTCGATGGCGGTGGTGCAGTTCGTTCCGGATCTCGAGCAGGGGCAATTGACAACTGGATTCCTGATTCCGGAGAAGAGTCCGTTGTTCACGCGTGAGATCGACGGTCTTCCCTGCCGGTTTCGTACAGCCTACCCGGTGCGGTTGTGGCCAATCGAAGTCGCGGAGGCTCGCCTTCAAACGGCTCCGTTTGGCGGCGACATTCGTCCGCCAGCGAAGTCCGCTCACGCCCCCGCGCTCATCCGATTGGAATTGCGAGCCGCCAGCAATACGTCCTTTCCCGAATTGAAAGTGGACCAGTTGCGGTTTTTCCTGAGCGGGGACGAATCGGTCATCCATCAGCTCTACGAACTGCTCTTCAATCACGCCACGGAGATTCTGGTGCGTCCCAAGTCGGCGGAGAAATCTGCAGGAGTGGTTCTGCCCGCCAGTTGCTTGCGTCCTGTCGGCTTCTCGCCGTCAGAAGGCTTGCTGCCGTATGGCCATCAATCGTTCCTAGGGTATCGCCTCTTGACCGAGTATTTCGCGTTCCCGCAGAAGTTTCAGTTCTTCGATTTGACGGGATTGGAAGTGACCAGCACGGATGCGTTTCGTCAGGAGTGTGAAGTACTCATCTTCTTGAATCGGTCGGCGAACACTTTGGCCAGCCGTGTGTCCAGTGAGACGTTTCGGCTAGGATGTACCCCCATCATCAATCTATTCTCGCACGACACGGAACCGATCCGGCTGTCGCAAACCCGTCACGAATACTCCGTCATTCCGGACGTACGTCATCCCAACGCGATGGAGGTGTATTCCGTCGATGCCGTGCAGAGTACGAATACGGAAACCGGCCGCACGACCACCTACCAGCCATTCTACTCATTCAAGCACATCGACGAACGACGAACTCAGACCACATATTGGCACACTGCTCGTCGCCCTTCGGTGCGTTTCAATGATGGCGGAACGGAGGTATTCCTGTCGTTCGTAGATTTGGATTTCGATCCGCGACTTCCCGCCGTAGATGTGGTAACGGTCCAAACGACTTGTTCCAATCGGGATTTGCCAGGGCAACTGCGAGCTGCTGGCGGCGAGGCTTGGGGATTTCAGCTCGCCGGGCAAGCTCCGTTGCGCAAGATCGTGCCGGTTGTGAATCCCACGGCACCTTGCCGACTGCCTCAGGAACAAAGCCGGTGGCGTTTGATCTCTCACCTGCAGCTGAATCATTTGTCGTTGGTGGATGCCGAAGACGGGGCCGCCGCGCTGCGTGATCTATTGAAGCTCTACGACTATACCCGTGGTAAATCGACTGAGTTGAACATCGAGGGAATCACACGCGTGACGAGCCGGCGCTGTCTGGCTCCCATGCGTGACGGCGTGCATCAAGGTTTCTGCCGTGGTGTCGAGGTGACAATGCACTTCAATGAAGACAACTTTACTGGCACGGGGGTGTTCTTGTTCGCTTCAGTCCTGGAACGATTTCTGGGGTGGTACACCTCTTTGAACTCCGCCACGCGTTTGATCGTGAGGTTGAATCAGTCCGATTCTGAATTGAAACGTTGGCCGTTTCGCGCAGGAGATCGGATTTTGTTATGAGCGACGAGGCGTTCATTCAAAGCGTCGAGCGGAGATTGGCTCGGGCTCCGTATGAGTTCAGCTTCTTTCAGGCGGTTCGCGTGTTGGAACGCCTGTGGCCGAACCGCGCGGCGGTGGGACAAGACGCACCGCCCGATCAGGAAGTAATCCGCTTTCTGGCTCATCAGTCGCTGGAATTTTCCGCCAGTGAAATTCAGGCGTTTGAGGAGCGGAAAGACGATGGTCCACCCCGGATGACCATTACGTTTCTGGGAATGACCGGATCGTCGGGTGCATTGCCGCGCATCTACACGGAGTTGGTGCTGGCTCGCGGCCGTCAGAAGGATACGACCTTTCGCGACTTCCTGAACCTGTTCAACCATCGGCTGATTTCCTTGTTTTTTCGAGCCTGGGAGAAGTACCGGCCTTGGATCGGATACGAGCGTGCGGAACAAACGTTGCGCGATCCCAGTTGGCAGACGCCGCAACGCGTTAGAGACTACGAGTTGAATGAACGGCCTCGGTTCGATCTCTTCTCGGACGTGTTGCTGAATTTGTCCGGGCTGGGAACGCCGTCGTTGCGTTACCAGGTTCTCAATCGAGAAGGGCTCGTTCACCGGCGGCGGATCGCTGACGAGACTTTCAGATATTACTCCGGACATTTATCGCAATCGCGACGTTCGGCTCTGGGCCTGGAGTCACTGCTGGCTGATTTTTTGGGAGTTCCAGTCCAGGTTCACCAGTTTTTCGGGCAATGGCTGCGATTGGAGCAGGAGTATCAAACTCAATTAACGCTCGGCGGAAACACAGAATTAGGATCCACCGCGATCGTGGGTGAACGCGTCTGGGATTTTCAAAGCAAGTTTCGAATTCGGATTGGCCCGTTAACCTTCTCGCAATTTCAGATGTTTCTGCCCACAGGTTCGGCCCATCAACCGTTGGCGCAACTCTCCCGCTTGTATGCCGGCCTGGAATTCGACATGGATGTACAATTGGTGCTGAAATCCGAGGAGATCCCCCGTTGCCAATTAAGCACGGGAGCGTTGGGAGGCACGCAACTTGGGTGGGACACATGGATTCGCTGCAACGACTTCGCGAGTGACCAAGACGACCCCATCTTTAATTTGCACGATCGGCCGGCAACCTCGACCAGCGTCGATGCCTTGCAGGACGTGAACTGATCGCCGTGGCAACAAAGCCCCAGTTTGCGTAGTCTGGCAACAGGGTCTTCAGGTGCAACTGTTTGTCCTGCGACTGGTTCCTGCGAAACTGTTTGAAAACGCCGGCAATTTCGCCTACGGTTTCTTGCAGGGGGCTGGTGTCAAAGATGCTGACGAGTTCCCAGCCATCCTGGCCGAGTTGACTCAGTCAAGATTCGAACAACTCTTGATCGAGCGAGTCGGCGACGATCCAATCCTTGGGAGTTGACTTCAACGTCGTGTATTCCCAATTTGGATTCAAGTCCGATACCTTATTGTGTCGGATCAACGGGATTCGGATAAAGGGAACTGGTCTGATCAGTGGGCTGGGGTTCGTCCTTGCGGAAGCGGACAAGATCAGATCAATGTCAGGCCAGCGAATTTGAACTCGAAGGACGCCTGACTTCAAGGACGGATTGACTTGAGCCACGATTACGTGAACGAAAGAAGTCCGTTTCATGGAGAATTCCCTTTCTACAGTGACGACGGCGGTTGATGTCGTCGAGCAAGTCTTAAAAGACTTTCGAGACGGCTGGCGGCTTGGCCGTCCCGCTCCGCTGACGCAGTTCTTTGAACGGATTCAGCAGGAGTCGCCAGCGGTGCGCGAATCGGTCCAATTGCTCTTGGTGCTGCATGACCAAACTTTGCGCTGGCAGATGTGGAAGCGTCAACATGAAACGGTGGCAGTCACTGGCGCTACGACCGATCCCAACGTGCGTGCGCCGCTACTGGAAGACTATGTCCTGCATTGCGCGATGGATGGAGGATTAACGTCGCTGCCAGTGGAGTTGATCTCACACGAATTTCGATTGCGTGTCGAATGTGGGGACAGCCCCACCATCGAGGACTATCGACGTCGCTTCCCGCATCTGGCCGCGTCGCTCGCCATGTTGCTGAGACCACAGCCCAATTTTTCGGAGTCTCAGGTCACCACTCAGATAGAAGACGCGCCGACCGTCCTCGATCCGACGCGGCAGGAACCACAACGGACGAGCAACACCAACTTCGGACAGTACGAACTGTTGGATGAGATCGCTCGCGGGGCGATGGGAGTGGTTTACCGCGCGCGGCACACCACCATCGACAAGATCGTCGCGCTGAAGATGATTCTGGCGGGACAATTCGCCACGCAGCACCAAATCGATCAGTTTCTGTCGGAGGCCAAGAACGCGGGACAACTGGAGCACGATCACATCGTCCGCATCTACGACGCGGGCAGAATCAACGATCAGTACTTCATCGCGATGGCCTACATCGAGGGACACAGCTTGGCGGACCTCGTGCGAGAGACCTCGCTGGGAGCCATTCGCGCGGCGGAGATCGTGGAAGCGGTGGCCCGCGCGCTGCACTTCGCTCATCTTCAATCGCAACCGCTTTATCATCGAGACATCAAGCCCGCGAACATCTTGATGGACCAATCGGGCCGGCCCTACATCACCGATTTTGGAATCGCCAAGCGAGTCGAGCGAGATGCGTCGCAGACTGGCAAAAATGACATTGCCGGAACGCCCAGTTACATGCCGCCGGAGCAAACTTACGGCCAGAACATTGGGCCGTGGAGCGATGTCTATTCCACCGGAGCGTTGCTGTATCACCTGTTGACCGGCCGCCCGCCTTTCCTGGGCGAGTCGCCGGTCGAAACCATTCGGCAAGTTCGTGAGTCGGAACCATTGGCTCCCAGCGAACTCAATCCCAAAGTCGATCCTGATCTGGAAGCGGTCTGTCTGAAGTGTTTGAAGAAGGAATTTTCGAAACGCTATCGATCCGCCGAGGCACTAGCGGATGACCTGCGCCGGTTTCTCGACCATATCCCCACTCAGGCACGTCCCCTGTCAGTCTTGGGGCGGTTCAACAAATGGTGTCGTCGAAACACGGCAGTTGCCACGCTGACGATGTTGATTGCCGCATTGCTAATTGTTGTATCGATCGGATCGGTGAAGTTGTTCTTGGATCAACGCGAATTGACTGCATCCGAGATCGAAAATCGAGCGAAGGCGGACAAAGTCGCGGAACAACAAACGAAGCTGGCGAAGCAAAAATCCGAGCTGGCGGAGCAACGGAAATCTCTCATCGATGCGGAGACACAAAAGCGGGATGCGGCCGACAAGCTGGCATCGCAGCAATCTGAATTAGCGGAGAAGCAACGAACGCTTGCTGATTCCGAGAAGCGACGAGCTGATGCCGAGGCTAAGAAAGCGGACGCAGAAAAGAAGAGAGCCGACGATGAAAAGCGGAATGCGGACGAGCAGGAGAAACTTCGGATCAAGGCGGACTTGGCAACTCAGCTTGCGGAAGTCAACCTGCAGCGTGCCATTCAGGCGATCAATCTGATTCTCACCCGGTCGGCGAAGTCGGAACTCAAGAATGTTCCAGGCATGGAAGAGTTCCGCAAGCGAGTTGCGCAAGACGCGTTGGAGCAACTCCGACCGATTCTCGAAGCCAATGCGAAGCACGAGGCCGCGATCGAAGCGATGGCGAAAGTGCGAGTCGTACAAGCCAAATTGTTGGACATCACCGGAGAACACGACAAAGCCGAGGGTGTCTACGTTCAAGCCATCGCGGATTACGAACGGCTCCGCAAGGACCAGCCGAAAAATCAGACATACCTGCTCGACATGATCGTGGCGTACCGTCAGTGGGGGGACAGCTTGACGGATCGGTCGCAAGTGGATCGATCCCTGGCAAATGATCTGCTACGACGAGCCATCGAAAAGCACGACTTGGCGATGAAGCATGCGGAAGCTCTGGAAACCCAAAGCGATTTCGCGGCCCTTCAGGAAGTCGCCCGCACGCTCCAGTCTCAGAGCATCAGCTACTTCTACCTCAATGACGCGGCGAAAGACGGGAGGCATTCGTCCGAGGCCATCGCGGCCTTGCGGCGAGCGAGAACGCTTCTCGAACAATTGCCAACGCAGGCGAAACCCACCGATGATCGGGAGATCAAACGGCAATTGGCCAACGTGCTGCGCGACCTCACTACCGAGGAATTCTACCTCATTGCTCAGCCGGACCAGCCTCAGTTGGAACTTTGGCTGGAGATGGTTAATCGGGCCAAAGAGATGATCGCACCCCTGGTTGCCGGGGATCCGGAAGATGTCGATCTTCGCTACGATCATGCACAGACTTGCTGGTGCCGTGCTAGACTCTTGGCGGTTCTGGCGACGGTCGTCCCCTCTACGAGCAAGTCGCGATTGTCCGAGGAGGCGCTCCGAGAAATCTCCATGGCCAAGGATGGCTTCGGTCGCTTGGCGGAGGATTTTCAACGAACGCCGTCTTACGAGTATCGCCGGATTCAAGCTTTGCGTCTGCAAGCCATCATCCTTTCCGATCAAGGCGAACTTGAAAAATCGAACAGTGAGCTTCAGGCTGCGGATCAAGCAATCCAGGCATACCAGCGAAATCCTCATTTTCAGAAGTCCCCGCGTGAGCAGCTCCGATACGAAATCGCGGTGGCCGCCGACGATCTGTGTTCGATGTGTCTCAAAAAGGAAGACCGAATCACTGCCAAAGCCATCGCGGGTTGGCTTGGAGATTCGTTGCAGGAGCTTCAGAAATCGCACGATCCCAAAGTCGCGGCGGACGCCAAAGAGTTGAGCCGTCGTATCGAGAGAGTGTTGAATTTTCTAAAAGCCCCCGTTGAGACGGGCAAATGAGCGAATCAACGTGAAGGTCTTCGTGTGTTGAAACCCTTTCTCGCTCGCGACTCGCGTCCACTTCTGGAGAATCCCGTCTGGAGAATGCTGAGGTTCAACGGCCAGACGTCTCATTTTTCGCCGTGTGTGGTATTAACGTCCGATGTGAAGTTCCTGAATGAGCCAGTTCGAAAGACCATTGCATGGAATCCTGGGCGAATTACGTGGGCCGCGACGTGGCCGGACGGTATCGGTTGGAAAGCCTGCTGGGTGTTGGCAGTTTCGGGCCTGTGTATGCCGCGCGTGAGAGTCAGACTCAACAAGCGGTGGCGCTGCGGTTGCTGCGTCCAGAATTGGGGAGTTCTCCGACCTTTGCCGCCGCGGAGTTGACGGATTTTCGCCACCCCCAAGCCGTGAGCGTCAGCGAGATTGGCGAGTTTGAGGAAACACGATTCCTCATCATGCCCCTCGCGAGCGGCCAGCGTTTGCAAGTGCGCGAACCGTGGCCGGCGGGCCGGATCTTGGATTTTGTCCGGCAAATCAGCGTGCCCTTGATTGCGTTTCAGCACCAGTACGACTTGCAGCACCTGCATCTGCACCTTGGCAACGTCTTTGCTGAACACAGTTCCGGGAAATGGCGGTTTCAAATCGCGGACCTGGGTTTGGCGTCGCAAGTCGGAGCGGGACCGTTGATCCTCGAGGCCATTCGTGACGGCCGGAGCACGCCGGAGTTTTGTTCTCCAGAGCAACTCCAGGGCAACGTCCCTTCGTTGCAATCGGACGTGTACGCCTTCGGGGCGATGTTGTTTCAACTGTTCGCTGGCTTGCCCCCGTTTCCGTATCGTGGCGAGTCGATCGCGGCGTTTGCCTTGCACGTCGCCAAAACACCGCCGCCACGATTTCGAGACGTGTCCGATCAACTCAACGTCGATTCCTATCTTGAATCGATCATTCTGCGTTGCTTGTCAAAGACTCCCGCTGGGCGGCCTGGGTCCATCAAGGAACTTGTCGAAGCCTACGAAATGGCCTATCGCGACTTCCAGACTCGCACGCTGTCAGGCTTGAAATTGTCGGAACTGGACGAGGTTCGTCGCGAGGATTGTGGAAGCTCACCTCCCGTTCCGCAAAATGCTGGACAGACCCCGGCGAAATCGGACACGCCTGCCAGTGGTGGATCGTCAGGATCAATTCCTTCACCTCCGTCACCGTCGATCAAAACTCCCAATGGTTTGCCTACCAGTGACATGATTCCGAGTCCGGCACAGGTTCCGAATCGCAATGTGCAGGTCCCCTATCGGGCACTGCCGCATGGAACGGATACGGCCGGTGACATTGGAACGGGGCCTTCGCGAACCGTGTTGCAGGAATCACAGGCACTCTTGCAAAAGATCAATTCGCAAATCAACCCTTGGGCAGGGATGGAAAATGGTAAACAGAGTCCCGCGACTCCTGTCACCTCATCATCCCCCGAATCGCCTTCTGCCAGAGAGCGGGCGTTTGAACCGCCATCACTACAAAGCCCTGCGGTACCGACCTCACCTCTAGGGACTGTTGCTCCAGATTCGGCGACATCATCGCACAAGGCTGTTGCGGCGACCTTTGGTCAAACTTCGTTGGATTCGCGGAGTCACCCCCCAAGTCCGCCGCGCGTGGCCGAGCGGAAAAACGAATCGGTTGTCGAATCGCGAATTCCTCTCGCCGCGGAGCAAACACTGTCGCCGTCATCCGTACCGATTCCCTCGGCAACGTCTGTTTTTGGCGGACAGAACGAAGCGAATTTGACAATACAACTGCAACAAGACTGGCTGCGGTCGCAGATGCCAGACACCGCACAACGTCCATTTGTTCCAACGGTTCCGATTCAGTTGGCGGGGGCAAGATCTTCGCGAAGCCTTCCGAAGGCCGTTTTGTTGTTGATTCTGATCTTCTCGGTCGCGGGAGGTGGAGTCGCGTTTTATGGACGCTCGGCCGCGCAACATGCTCGCAAACAAGTCGGCGAATATGTCAAAACATCTCAGTTCCAGGAAGCCAAGGCCGTGATCCGGCAAGTTCATCCCCTGGCGAGGCCGTGGCTGAATCGTGACGAAGAGGTTGAACAACTTTTGACGAATGCTTTGAAACAAGTCGAGGACTTTCGCAAGGAACGCAAGCTTGCGAAGGCCATCGAGTTGACCGGTCAGCTCGATCTGGCCTTCGCGAACGAAGCTCTGTTGATCAACAGGGAAAGGCCTCGGGAACTGCGGCAAGAAATGGCGAAGAAATTTCGGGAGGAAGTGGTTCATTTCGCCAGTCAGAGCCAACTCCCACAGGCGTTGGACGCGATCGAGGGGGAGGAGGTAGTTGCGTTTCAGAAGGTTCGGAAGAAGTTGTCCGCCGAGGACTCCGACTTTGACCTCATAGCGACGAAAAAACAGATCGTTCAAGAGGGACTCAAGTTAGCTTCGCAGTTTGTTGATCGGAACCAACCCGGCGAGGCGTTCGCGGTTCTGGATAAGTGGCTCAAAAAACTGGGGCACGATGACGATGTCAGCCCCGCGGACAAGAACGAACTCAAGCTGCGACATTGCCATGCGCGCGTTGAGAAGACGTTGGTGGCAGCGCGCGAAGAAGCGGCTCCCGGCCGACGCCGATTTCCAGAGGCTCTCGCGATGCTCGAAGAATTGCTTCACGAGTTGGAGAGCAGTCCTTGTTTGCAACGGCGTCCTGCCGTGTGGCTCGCACGAGGCGAGATCGACTTGGAGTTGGCGAAGTCCCCCGCCGGTTCGGTCGCGGAAACGGCTGAACGGTTCGAGTCCTCTTGGAAGGACTTCACGTCGGCGCTGAACGAACTGAGCCAATCGCCGCTGGACGATATGGCTTCGCGTGATTCTCTTAAGGTGGTCGTCTTGAAATCTCGCGCGGCGATGCTGTCAGCTCGTGCGCGTTGGCAGGAATCGCTGGCTTCCGACGATATGGCCGTTCAACCGTTGCTGGCGGCGGTCCGCGATTACAGAGCCGCGCTTGCGGATGATTCCACATTGCAGGCTGTTCGTGATCGGCTCGCCCAGGTTCGTAAACAGGCGCATTCTGCGGCAACGATCGCCTTGCAGTCAGCGCAAATGGAAACCAGTCGAGCCAAATCCGACGAGAGCTGGTGCGAGGCGGTGCGTCAATTGACCTTGGTCGTTGAGTCGAGATCGTCCATGGAAAAAGACGGACTGGATCAATATGCCCGCTTGCTTCGCGGCATTGCGAGATCGTCTCTGCGCAATCGCGAATATGCGAATGCGATTGACGATCTCAACCAGGCGACGTCGCAGATCACGGCGCGCCGTCTGGCGGAAATTGGAATGGATGTGCTCCCAGAGTCGGATCCTCAGGAACGTGATTTTGAGACACGCTATCGGTTCGCCGTTGGCCAATCACGCTTGGCCTGGCTAGTTTCCACCTGTCCGCATTCCGAGATCCGCGAACAAGCCAAGGGGACCGTGAAAACGGTGGAGCAAGCTCGTTCGGCGGTGAAGACACTGGAGGACCTCCGCATTGACGTTGACTCTGGAAGGCTCAAGATCAGCGATGCGGAGCGCGAGAAATGGAGTGACAGGATTTTTCAAGACGTCTGTAACGCTAAGAAGACGCTGGCTGTCTCCTGGGTGGA
>Ga0194120_10011120_pt1 | contig 10901 bp, 10 predicted proteins | sample TA2MahCa65mmetaG_FD_148642 | JGI IMG/M metagenome (GOLD analysis project Ga0194120, IMG submission 148642) | Freshwater microbial communities from Lake Tanganyika, Tanzania - TA2015019 Mahale Deep Cast 65m | ecosystem: Environmental > Aquatic > Freshwater > Lake | place: Tanzania: Lake... | reverse complement strand
TTTATTCTAATGGTGAACAAGTAAAATCCATTTCAGCAGAATACAAAAAACTCACCGAAGATTTGAGTTGGCTCTATGTTGATTGGGAAAAATTGACGGAAGAAATTGAGAGAGTTGTGAAAAACGAGCACCGAATGTTTACGTAGGCAATGCACACTCCAAATAATCTTCGCAAATTCCCTCGTGCACAATTTTCTTTCCCGTATTGAATGCTTTGATAATCGTTCCTTTTTTATTTGCAACCAAATCCCCCGCTAAATACAATCCAGGAATATTCGTTTCAAATTTATCGTTGATAATCACGTCGCCGTTTGCATACTCAATACCGATGGCTTTCAGAAAATGTTCGGGAGTCGTTCCGCCGATTTGAAAAATTACTTTATCTACTTCTACGACATCGCGTTCGTAAAATTGAACAATTACTTTTTCGTTCGCATCTTGCAGTTCTTTAATGTTTGAAGGAATCAGTGGCGTTACTTTTTTTTCTAAAAATAATGTTCTCAAAATTTTTTCGTTCACTTCATTCATTTTGGAAAATGTTTCTTTTCTGTACGAAAGAAACACAGCATTTTTTGCTTCCACCGCGGTGCTTATTCACGAAGGTCCGCTTCCTACAATAAGTATATCGTATGTCATTTATTGAATATATAGTAGTTGTTTCAGAATCCGTTTTTCCTACAATCATTACACGTACACAATTTTCTCAGATATTCAAACGTGTACAAACCGGAATCGTGTCCATCGCCCCAGAGAATTTTTATGGCATAATTTCCAACAGGAGAAATCGCTTTTACTACATTATGTTCGGGAAGTAATTCTTTTTTTTCGGGAACGTATGTTTGAAACAGCACGGTTTCTCCTTGGCAACTTGCGCAAGGACAATGTTCGCGTAAATAATTTGTATCGAACTTACTTACGTGCTCATCACTCCACGTCATTGTGAGGTTATTTGCAGAAGTTTTTTTGATAGATTTCAATTGCATGAAGAACATTTGTTTTATTTTGAAATGGCGTTGCCGAGTAAACTCTATGAGAAAATTATTTCTTCTCTCTCTTCTACTTCACCATTCCAAACCTTTGTCGTATTTCCCACAATATGACCGCTACTGCGCTTGCAACATTGATGGAATCCGTTTCATTCATCATTGGAATAATAATTTTTTCGGCACAAATATCGAGAATGTTTTGTGAAATTCCAGTACCTTCGTTTCCGAAAACAATGCAGATGTTCAACTTTTCAAGGTTTGTAAAACCTTGAAGATTTTGAGAACTCTTATGTGGATGTGCAGCAATTATTGCTGTTTGAAAATTGTTTGAAAGAAATTGCAAATCGCTTGCAAGATTTCTTGAATGAATGATGCGCATTTTGAAAATTGTTCCCATCGAATTTCTCACTGCACGACGCAAATACGGTGAACACGATGTTTCGCCAACAAGAATACCATCAACGCCAAACGCCGAACAATTGCGCACAATCACTCCCATATTTTCTGCATTTGCAACTCCATCAAGCGCTACAAATAAAAATGGCGAAGGAAATTTTCTTGCGGTTTCTTCCAGCGAAAATGTTTGCGGAACGTTTGCCATTGCCATTATTCCTTGATGAAGTTGAAATCCGACAATCTCATTGAGAAGTTTTTTTTCAGCAAGAAAAATTTCGAGCGAAAATTCTTTTCTCTTTTCTAAAATCGGCTTGTAGATTTCCAACCATTCCGGTGTAAGTAAAACGGAAACAACTTCGAGTTCGCTTTCGAGTAATCGCCGCACAACTTTTTCTCCTTCGGCAACAAAAATATTTTGCTTCAAATGTTCTTCGGGACGACGAAGTGTGCGATACGGAAGAAGGGAAGGGATATTGAGAGAGGAAATAGTGAGAATGTTCATTGCGAAGAAAGAATGAATTAGAGAAGTTTTTTTCTCTTAAGAAGCGCTTGTAGATATATGTCTGTTGCTTCTTTCGCAAACGCGATAGTTTCTTCGAGCGTTTCTCTTTGCGACATACAACCGGGAAGCGAAGGAATATCAGCGATAAATCCACCTTCTTCTGTTTCATGCACAAAGATGGTGTATTCGTATCCGTGAGGTATGATTTTCATAATGAAAGAAAATTTTTGTGTTGCAAATATACAGAAGTTGCCACGATGGGAGAATTACGGTACTTTCCCAAATATAAACTCAATCATAATTTTTTTTAAGATATAAATTTTCAGAAGAACATCTACTACTTATTCAATAAATTTTGTCCGCAAAAATGCATAACCATAAATGATTATGCTATACGAAGAAATCCCGATGAATCGGGATAGAATCATTTATGATTCTTTTTTTGATAGTGAAACCATTTATGGTTTTGAAAAATTTCAATTACGCATTATGATTCATTCTCCACTCTACAACTCCACGAATCTTCTTCAAGAATACAAACACATTCTCGAAGGAATCACCGACGGATTTTTTGCGCTCGATGAACAATTTTGTTTCACGTATTGGAACAAAGCCGCAGAAGACGGAACAGGATTTTTGCGCAATAACGTTCTCGGAAAAAATGTGTTTCAAATTTTTCCCAACGCAAACGATACAGAACTCGGAGAAAAATATCGCGCGGCAATGGAAGCAAAAACGTTTCAGCGCGTAACTTCTGCTTACAAAGACGAACGGTTCGATGCGTTTTTTGACGTGAGAATTTTTCCAATGGAAAATGGAATTGTTGTGTTCTTTCACGATGTAACGGAAGAGCAACGACAGCGCAAGCAAAAGGAATCGCTGCTTGAAATTTCCAAAGCAATAAACTCGGCGGAAACAATCGAAGATTTGTGCGTTGAGGCGGGAAAACACATCGCAAACTTTTTAGAAATTCCAGAAACGTTTGTTTGTATATATCGTTATGATGAACGCAGCGAAATGCTTCATCTCACTGCGCCGCAACTTTCACAGACGCAAACAGAAATTTCTTTTCATCAATCATTACTCATCGAAGAATGTTTCGACTTCGCTGACGCTGCGCTCAACACGACGAAAGAAAACTCCAACACTCCATTACTCTCCAACTCCAAATCAACTTTAGTTCAACAAGTTGCGCTTACAAAAAAGCCAATCATTACCGATGAATTGTTATTCGGAACATTGACAAAACATTTCTTGAGCGATGTGGAAAAACTGAATTTGAAAACGCTCATTATTCTTCCGCTCGTTGTACAAAGTGAATTGTTCGGCGTGTTGGAAGCGTTCTCGTTCAAAGATGTTGAATATGTGAATCACGAACTCAATTTGCTCAGCGTAATTACGAACGACCTTGCCGCTGGAATGAGCCGCAAACGGTTGCTCGAAGAAGTGATGGTGCAAAAAATAAACGTGGAACGCGAAGCAAAAAAAACTGTCGAAGCAAACGCAACATTGAAACGATTTCTCGCAATGTTCAGTCACGATTTGCGCGCGCCGCTTGCTTCGATTGTCGAATTTTCCAATCTTATTGCCAACGAACTTTCCATTCTTGAACCGCAGCAAATTCAGGAATTTATGCGCAACATTACTATCAGTGGAAATCATTTGCAACATCTCATCAGCGACATTCTCGACATTTCGAAAATTGAAGCAGGAACACTCGAACTTCATCTTGCAACATATCCGATAACGATATTTACTGACACGTTGCAAAGCATCCTTCTCCCAAAACTTTCGGAAAAAAATATTGACGTGCATTTCAATGTGCATAATGATGTTGAGTTAATCACCGTTGACCAAACACGCTTTCAACAGATCCTCGTGAATCTTACAGAAAATGCAATCAAATTTTCTGCAGAACATTCAACCGTGACTGTTACAATTCAGCGCGTCGAAAATGATATCCAATGTTCCGTGCGCAATGAAGGGAAAAGTATTTCTCGCGAAGAAGCGGTTCAACTTTTTAAGCCGTTCCATCAACTTGCAAGCGCACAATCGGGAACAGGGCTTGGACTTGCAATAACAAAACGACTTGTAGAACTTCACGGCGGAACAATTTGGATTGAAAGTGAACAAGACGCGTACACGGAATTTATTTTTCACATTCCCATCATTGTCAGCATTGATGAAACAATTCAGAAAGAAGACGAAAAATTATTGAGTCAATTACTGCACGAACATTTTTCGAAATTTCAGATAGAACATTTGCAACGACAACCGCTTGCATTGATTGTTGAAGATTCCGAGTATGCAATTCAATTGTTGCAAAATTATTTATCAAGCGCAGGATTTCAGATTGAAATTGCGCGCAACGGACTTGAGGCAATTGAAAAAGCAAAACTATTTACGCCGGATATTATTACGCTCGACATTTTGCTTCCCATGAAAAACGGATGGAGCGTAATGAAAGAACTGAAAGAGCATCCGGTAACAAAACAAATTCCCATCATTATTGTATCTGTTGTTGACCAGAAAAAACTTGGGTTCAGTTTAGGAGCATCGGATTATTTTGTAAAACCGATTGAGAAAGAAGAATTGCTCACAAGCGTAAAACGTGCGATGTTAGATATTGCGGCGAACGGTGTTCATATTCCAACGGTACTTGTTATTGATGACGATGATAATTTTACTGAACTTATCGATGTTATGCTTTCAAGCGAAGGAATTTCTGTATTGAAAACTTCAACGGGAAAAGAAGGAATACAACAATCGGAAACCAAAAAACCCGATGTGATTCTCCTCGATATGATGTTGCCGGATATTTCGGGATTTGAGGTTGCGCACGAATTGAAACTGAATCCACTCACACGTGAAATTCCAATTATCGTATTAACATCGCTGGAGATGGATGAAGAAATGCGCGAACAATTGGATGGAATTGTTCGTACGGTGATGAAGAAATCCGCATTTACCAAACGCGATGTCTTACGCGAAATCAGTTCAGCGGAAAAGATGCAGTAACTATGCAGGTCCTTTGTTTTGTTGTGAAACACGTTGGAAGGAATGTGTTGAACCATTGAAAAAATATTCGAACATTTCACATCAGAAGCGATGATGTAAGCATTTTTCCATCACGTTTTACTTTTTCCCTCTCATACCTTTCCCTATATTTTCACGCTTTTTTTTAAACGGAAACAAGAACGTTTCTTTCGGAGAGATTGCATTTTTTTTTCACTTACAATTATTACACAATAAATTTCCTTCTATGTCCAATACAACACAATTACATTTTGAACTCACCGAAAGTCAACGAATGATTCAACAAACGGCACGCGAATTCGCTGAAAAAGAAATCAAACCCAATGTTATGAAATGGGATGAAGCGCAGGAATTTCCTCTCGACATTGTGTACAAAATGGGAGAACTGGGATTTATGGGAGCTATGATTCCCGCAAAATACGGCGGCGCCGAACTTTCGATGCTTGATTTTGCGCTCATCATTGAAGAACTTGCAAGAATTGACCCATCCGTTGCGCTTATTTCCGCCGCGCATCATAGTTTATGTCTTTCACATTTATACACATTTGCAAATGAAGAACAACGAAAAAAATATGTTCCCGATTTAGCAAGCGGGAAAAAAATCGGCGCGTGGGGATTAACCGAACCATCGAGCGGAAGCGATGCGGGCGGAATGAAAACAACTTTCACACGCGACGGTGATTTTTACATTCTCAACGGAAGTAAAAATTTTATCACCAATGCTTCGTATGCAGAAACGTTTGTCATTATGACGATGGGAACGGATGCAAGTGGAAAGAAAAAACACACTGCTGTTATTGTAGAAAAAAATACACCCGGATTTTCTATCGGAAGAAAAGAAAACAAACTTGGTTTTCGCGCAAGCGACACCGCACAACTGATTCTGGAAAATGTTCGTGTTCCCGTTACAAATCGTCTTGGCGAAGAAGGCGATGGATTTAAGCAAGCATTGGTTACGCTGGACGGAGGAAGAATAGGAATCGCTGCTCTTTCCGTTGGTATTGCGCAAGCGTGTTTAGAAGCAAGTATTAAATACGCAAAAGAGCGTTCGCAATTCGGAAAAATGCTCGGCGATTTTCAGGCAATTCAATGGAAACTCGCCGATATGCAAGTGGAAACCGACGCTGCGAGATTGCTCACATACCGCGCCGCAATGATGAAAATGGACGGAAAAAATGTGAACAAAGAAGCCGCAATTGCAAAATATTTTGCAAGTGAAACGTGTTGCCGCGCCGCTAATGAAGCAGTGCAAATTCATGGCGGCTATGGTTTTCTCAAAGATTTTCCTGTCGAAAAATTTTATCGCGATGCAAAACTGATGACAATTGGCGAAGGAACAAGTGAGGTGCAGAAGATGGTGATTGCGAAAAATATTTTTGCGTAAACATAAGATTTAAATTTATTCTCAATGCACATCGGCACAGAAATAAAACGCGACACTTCATTTAAAAAGAATGAAGAAGCAATGCTCAAACTTTTACTCGCGCTTCGAGAGAAAGAAAACGCAACAAAACTTGGCGGAGGAAAATCTGCGATTGAAAAATTGCATGATAAAGGAAAACTTCACGCGCGGGAACGGATTCAAAAATTGCTCGACAAAGGAAGTTCATTTCTTGAAATCGGAATGTTTGCCGCAGAAGGAATGTATCAAGAATACGGCGGCGCAGTTTCTTCGGGAACAGTATTCGGGATTGGAAAAATTCACAACCGCGATGTTGTGATTGTTGCAAATGATGCGACAGTAAAAGCAGGCGCGTGGTTTCCAATGACGTGCAAAAAAAATCTTCGCGCGCAGGAAATCTCGATGGAAAATCGTTTACCGATTGTGTATTTAGTTGATAGCGCGGGAGTTTTTCTTCCAATGCAATCGGAAATTTTTCCCGACAAAGAACACTTCGGAAGAATTTTTCGCAACAACGCGGTGATGAGTGCGATGGGAATTACACAAATCGCCGCGATAATGGGACCGTGTGTTGCAGGCGGCGCATATCTCCCGATTATGAGCGACGAAATTTTGATTGTCGAAAAAACAGGAAGCGTTTTTCTTGCAGGACCAGCGTTAGTGAAAGCGGCGATTGGCGAAAATGCGGATATCGAAGAACTTGGCGGCGCAGCGATGCATAGTGAAATCAGCGGAGTTACTGACCATAAAATGAAAAATGATGACGAGTGTTTGGAAAAAATTCGTTCTATAATTTCTAAACTTGGAAAAAATCTTTCAGCAAATTTTGATAGAGTTGAATCTGCTTTGCCAAAGTTTGATGCAAAAGAAATCTACGGCATCATTCCCGAAGACCACGCGAAACCATACGATATGTATCAAATTATTTCACGTTTCGTTGATAATTCTGAAATTGATGAATACAAGAGTGATTATGGAAAATCATTGATTACTGCATACGCGCGTGTTGATGGATGGAGCGTTGGCATTGTTGCAAATCAGCGCGCGGTTGTGAAATCGAAAAAAGGCGAAATGCAAGTAGGTGGCGTGATTTACAATGATAGCGCAGATAAAGGCGCGCGATTTATTATGAATTGCAATCAGAAAAAAATTCCGCTTGTGTTTTTACAAGACGTTACCGGATTTATGGTGGGAACACGAAGCGAACAAGCGGGAATTATCAAAGATGGTGCGAAGATGGTGAATGCCGTTGCGAATTCAGTTGTTCCGAAATTGACATTTATTGTCGGCAATAGTTTTGGCGCGGGAAATTATGCAATGTGCGGCAAAGCGTACGACCCGCGATTGATTTTTGCGTGGCCCAATTCACAAATTGCAGTGATGGGAGCGAAACAATCGAGCGAGACGTTGCTACATATTCGTGTTGCGCAAATGAAAGCGAAAGGAAAAGAAGTTCCGGAAGTAGAGCAAAAACAAATGCTGAAAGAAATCTCTGAACGCTATGAAAAAGAAATGGAGCCAATGTATTCAGCGGCGCGATTAGTCGTTGACGGAATTATTGACCCGGTTGAAACACGCACTATTATTTCTCGCGGAATTGCGATGGCGAACTGTAATGCAGAGATGGCGAAGTTTAATACGGGCGTAATGCAAGTGTAGATTCGAGTGAGCAAGTGGTTGAGGGTTCAAGAGCGCAATTTTACATTTTATATTGAACATTTTACATTGAAAATTTATGTAAAAAGAATTTTCTCACTTTCCATTCTCTTTCTTTCTCTTTGCTCTTTTTCTTATTCACAAAACGAACAAACGAGCAAACGAACAAACCAACAAACCAACGAACCACCATTTCTCGAAAAACTGTTTCCACTTTTTCCTCCAAAATTTTTTGAAGCAGAACTTCGTCTAAAAGGTTTTATTCGAAGCGACAAATTCCTGCAAATAAAAAAAACGAACGGAGAACTTGCTTCCGTTGATTCAATTTTTGTCCGCGCGAAAATTTTGACAAACAAAAACCTTTCTCTCGCGCTTTTACTTTCCACGCTTGCAACAAACGACCACCGCGTGATATATTTTCAACTTCCGGTTTTCAATTTAAAATTTCCCTTTCCTCTTACCTTTGAAACGGAAGAAGAATTTCAGAAACGATTTGAAAATCTTCCTCGTTATTTTCTATCGCCGAAAGTAGATAATAGAGATAAGTTGCAACATTTTTTTGCATCAGCGTTTCTCTCATATACATTTGAATCAATAGAAATAGCAAGTCGCTTCGGAATATTTGTTGAGGAAGGAGAAAATGCGTTCATCGAAGGAGGCACATACGACGTTGATGATTTGAAAATGAATAAACTTGGTGCCGTGTTTGGTGCAGAGATACAGATTAATTCTCAATTGATTCCTTCTGAATATCTTCAAAAAAAAAATAAATGAAATTCTCTATGCGTTGTAGTGAAAATTTAGTACTTTTTGCCCTCAAAATTTGGAACACCGCGGGGTGGAGCAATTGGTAGCTCGTTGGGCTCATAACCCAAAGGTTGCAGGTTCAAATCCTGTCCCCGCTACTATAGGTACTTACAACTTCTGTAAGTACATTTTCTTTTTTGTATAAATTCGCCACATTTTGTTGGACGAGAGGGACACGCCTAACAAAAAATTGAACTTCATTCTCATTTCTGTTCACAATAATTTTCTCGACGAGTTTGTGAATTAAGTCTTTTTTCTCTATGATTGTTGCCCTTTCAAAGTTTGCTTCAAAACTCTCGAACCATTTTATCACGACTTCTCTAATGTTTTTGTAATTTTGTTCCGTCTCAGATTGTTGCAAAGATTCAATCTTTTCTTGGATATTCTTTTTTTCTGTTTCTAATTCTTTAATCCTTGATGCTGCTGATTCAAGTTGTTCCAATTCTTCAAAAGCAACAACCCATTTCGCGATCTTTTGATTTACATCGTGCAATTGATTCTGAAGGTATTCTTTTTCTTTTTCAGCATCCCTTGGTTTTTCATCCAGTAAGTTTTGTAAAGAAGATTCAATTTTTGAAATAAAATTATTCTCTGCAAGCATTTCTTTTATTGAATTGATAGCGAAATTTTCCATCTGTTCTTTCGGTAATCCCAAATAAGCGCAGACTCGTTTATTGTGATATCCGCTGTCAATATACTTGAAGTAGTTTTTATTTTTTGCTTTGTTTGATTGTCCCTGAAACGGAAAGCCGCAATGCGAACAGAAGATAAGGCTTGATAATAAGTAAGGACTATTATGACGAATGTTGATTTTCTTTTCCCCACAATTATTCTCGGAGAGTTTGTTTACCCTTTCGAATAATTCTTTCTCAATTATTGCGTCGTGTGCGCTTTCTGTAATTATCCATTCACTCGGACTATTTTTCCAGTGCGGGTATTTTGTATCCGAAAGTGTGTTATTGTTTTTTTGATATGCTATAATTTTACTCATTGAATTTTTATTATATACTCTCGCGCCATAGTATACTGGATTTTCTAAAATACTTTTCACACTGTTGATGCTCCATTTTTGATCTTTGTTTCTCCACCTACCTCTTTTAGGACAAGATATTCCTTCCTTGTTCAGTGTATCAACAATAGTAATATAGGCTTTCCCATTTTTTCGTAAATCGAAAATTCTCTTGACTACTTCGACTTCTTGTGAATTCCCAAGTACCCATTTTACTTTTTCTTGACCTCTCACACAGTGATCACCATCATTAAGTTCCCGCTCAATCTGATTTTTAGTATTGACTGCAACGCGCTTATAACCATAAGGCGCGGTTCCTCCACTTGAATAAATACCATTATTCTTCGCGCCTCGCAATGTTAACTCTGAAAGTTTTTTACTGTATTGCGATGCTTGCACTCCTTCAAAAGCTTTCAACATAGGAGCAAATTCATGCTGAGGGTCAATCGACGTTTTCACCAACAAAACGTTTACCCCATGTTTCTTAAAATATACACGCTCATATGTGTTCTCTTCTGAATCAATTGCGCGTCCCCAACGTGATTCATCGTAACAAATTACTACTGAAAATGATGGCTTGTTCTCAACACACCTTTTCAATCGCTGAAACTCAAGACGTTGCTCAAATGTTGTTCCCGACTTTCCGAAATCAACATACCATTCAGTTAAGTTGTAACCCTTCTGTTCGGCAAAGGAAAGTATTTCTTTCTTCTGCTGTTCTGGACTGTCTTCCTGTAAATCAGTCGAGCATCGAACATACCCGACTGCATTATTATTTTTGTTCATATAAAAATTTAATTTGTTTGTTCTACAATATACATATTTGTGTTAATAATATCTCGGTATATCCAAGTTGCGATAACGTGAGCAATTTCTGATATGTCTGTTTCTAATAATTCTGTTGATTCAACTGTTACCTTTGTAAATTCTGATGATGCTGAAATTGAAAGTTCATTTTGTTTGTCCATTCAGAATTGAATCTGCAATGCATGTAAAATAACCACCTTTGCAAATTCTTTTTATTTCGCTATGTATCTAATTTATGCATTAATACAATGCACTAATTTAAATATAACCGGAATCTTCTACCGAGTCAAGAATGAACTT
>Ga0194120_10011114_pt1 | contig 10910 bp, 8 predicted proteins | sample TA2MahCa65mmetaG_FD_148642 | JGI IMG/M metagenome (GOLD analysis project Ga0194120, IMG submission 148642) | Freshwater microbial communities from Lake Tanganyika, Tanzania - TA2015019 Mahale Deep Cast 65m | ecosystem: Environmental > Aquatic > Freshwater > Lake | place: Tanzania: Lake... | reverse complement strand
CACGCCAAGTCCACGAGGGCGGGAACGATCCGCTCGGGGTGAGCGTGCCAGCCGAGCGCGTGCGAGCGCAGGGCGCCCGCGAGCTCCTGCGTACAACCGCCGCGCGCGCCGAGGTCGAAGAGCTCGCGACGGATGTTCGCGTCGCGCGTGTCGAGCCGCGGCAACAGTCGCCGCAGCTCGGCGACGACGCCGCGATCCGCCCACGGACGCTCGCTCAGGCTCGCGAGCCACTGCGCGGGATCCGAGCACGCCGCCGCAAGCTCCTCGCGCTCCAGCCGCGCGCGGTGGCGCGGATCGGCGAGCGCGGGCTCCCACGGCGCCGCCTCGGAAGCGGGCCAGCGCGCGGCCGCCTCCGCCAAGCGAGCGTCGAGCGCGCGAAAATCGAACAGCAGGAACAGGTCCCAGTGCTTGCGGCCGTCGGCGAGGACCAGCGCGTGGCGCGGCGAAATGCGCTGCACGACGCCGTCGTCGACCTCGATGCGCTCGCCCAGCAGGTAGCGCTCGTGCAGCACGGGCTCGAGCGCCATGTGCTCGCCGCAGGTGACCTCGCCCAATCGCGGGCAGGGCACGCGCCGCCCCTGCGCATCGAAGTCGCGCGGGCTGTGGCGGAAGTAGGAGCCGACGACGCAGTGGAACGAGCGCGTGTGCGCGACGAAGGCCGGATCACGGTAGCGCTCGGTGACGATGCGCTCGCTCGCGGACTCGCCGTCGGCATTGATCACGACGAGCAGCGGACGGCCGTCTCGGGCAGCTTGGGCCGCGGCGTCCTCCAGCGTGCGCTGCCAGTGAATCTGAGTCGGAGCGGGTTCGCCCCACGGCACGCAGGCGCTCCACACGCAGGCGCTCCACACGGGGGCGTTCCAAAGGGCCAGGGCGAGGCAGTGTGCGAGCATGGGTCGTCGCGGGGCTAGCCCCTCAAAGTCCGAGGTTCTACACCGCGACGCGTCCGACGCGAGCGTTCTTGGCGCGGGACGCGCTAGGGCGGAACGCGGCCATGGGCGACACCGCGGTGAGCATGCGCGCCCTGTACTCGGTCCTCGCCGCGGCGGGCGTGCTCCTGCCGCTCGAGCTCACGCTCTCGGCGCTCGCCGCCAGCGGTGCCACGTTCCCCGTGCGCCTGCGCACGCTCCGGGGTTCCCTGCCCCGAGAACTGCCCCCGAGAACCGACGACGACGCGACCCGACGAACTCGAGCCGCAGATCGAGAAGGTGGTCGGGGTGAGAGGATTTGAACCTCCGACCTCTTGGTCCCGAACCAAGCGCTCTAGCCAAGCTGAGCCACACCCCGACCGAGGGGGCGAGGAAAGATACGACCGTGCGGGGGGAGCGTCAACCCCGGCGGGGGCGCGGCCGAGGGGGACGGGCGGGCGACGGGAAGGAAACGACCGCCGCCGACCGAGGGAACGGCGTCGGCGTGCCCCACGGCGCTCGCGGGCGCGCTAGCGACCGAGGTCGACGAACACGCCGCCGTTCTCGAGGGCGAGGATCTTCATGAAGTCCTTCTGGAACTCGCCGATGGCGATGGTGTGAATCACGACTTTGCGCAGCTTGTTGAGCTCGCGGATCTCGCGCGCCACATCCTGCGGATCGACGTAGTCCCCCACCGTCGGCCGACCGTCGGAGAGGAAGAAGACCGTGTCGATCGCGCACTCGTAGGCCTTGTCCTTGGTGCCGCGGCCGCCCGCTCCCAGAGCCATCGAGAGCGCGCCGAAGGTGTTGGTCTTGCCAGCCTCCAAATTGGCCGAACCCGTCAGCCCAGCCTGCGCCAGATCCTCCTTGGAGGCGCCACCGAGCGCCTCGAGCCTGCGCACCCAGTCGACCGCCGCGGACTTGTTGAGCACGTTGGCCTTGACGAGGTCCTTCTTCCACGGGCGCACCGCCGTGGCGAACGCGATCACGTTGAACTCGACGTAGGGCTCGAGTCCCTCGATCGTGCGCACGAGCTCGGTCTTGCAGATGTCGATGCGCAGGAACGACGGATAGCCGCCGTCCTCGAAGCGCTCCTTCTCGACCACGAGATTCTCCATCGAGCCCGAGACGTCGATCACGAACATGATGCGGCGGCTTTGCGTCTCGATGCCGTGGTAGCTCGTGCCGACCTTCTCCGGCTTGTACTTCGCGGCCTCTTCCTTCTGCTTCGCGCGCAGCTTGGCGAGCTCCTCGTCGGTCGGAATCTGGAAGCGGTCCTTGTAGGCGCCCCAAAACTGCCGCCACAGCTCGAGGCGCGTGCCGAAGCTGCGGCCCGTGACCTCGTTGAGCGCGTCGCCGACGTCGACCTGCAGGCGTCCTTCCTCGACCGCCAGTCGCGCGATCAGCGGCTCGATCGCCTCGCGGCTGCGCACCTGCTTGAGCGCGAGAATCGCGCTCACGCGAACCTGCCACACCTCGTGCGCGAGCGAAGCGATCGCCGGGGCGACCACCTTCGGGCTCTTGAGCGCCGCGAGTCCCTCGAGCGCGGCACAGCGCGGCGCGGGCTCAGCATCGTTGCACAGCGGCAAGATGGCGTCCGCCACGCCCGCATCGCCGCCCGCGACGAGCGCTTCGACCGCGCGTCGACGCACGTCCCAGCTCTTGTCGGCGAGCAGCTTCTTCAGCGCCTCGCTCGCGCCGCCGTACTTGCCCGCTGTCACGGCCTGCAACAGGCCCGTGCGCACGCTGTCGTCCTTCTGGGCTTCGAGCGCGGCGAAGAGCGCGGCGCGCGGCGCCTCCGACGTGAACTTCGACAGCACGCGAACCGCCGCGCGCACGACGTCGGGCTCCTCGACCAGCTTGAGCACCGGCAACAGCGCCTCCACGACCGCGGCGGAGTCCGCGTCTTCGAGCGCGAGCACGGCCTCGACGCGCGTGGCCGTGTCCTTGTACTGCCGGAAGTACTTCTTGAAGTCCGCGACGATCTCGTCGTCGAAGGCGCGCGCGGGCGCGAGCAGGGCGGTCACGAGCGCGAGCGCCGCGAGCAGGCGAGTCAGGCTGGCGCAGGTTCGATTCATCGGCGTCCTCCGCGGTCCGTAGTGGCCCCGCGGGTCGCAGGATACCCGACGCGGCGCGAATTCCGTCCCGCGCGCTCGACTGGGCGCTCGAGGCGCGCCGCGCTCACTCTCGGCGCTTGAGCCTGACCGCGCCCGCCTGCGCGTCGTGAGGCTTCAGGAGGCTGCCCGAGGGCGTGCTCATGCGCGCGCCGCTGTCGAGCAACACGCTGGCCGTCGTGCCGTCATCGCTCTCGAGCACGCCCGTGACCTCGCCACCCGCCGTCGAAATGCGCACGCGGCGCAGGCCGCCGCTCTCGCTCGCCTCCACGTCCAGACGCTCGACCGAGCGCACGAGCGTGCCGTTGAGTCCCATTCGGCCGTAGCCCGTCTCGATCCACACGCAGCCTTCGCCGACCGCGTTCATCCGGCCTTCGAAAACCTCGCCGGAGTGCAGCGTGACGCGCACGCGTCCGACGCGCGGCGTCGAGAGCCGCTGGGCACGCGTGATTCCCTCGAGCGGCACGCGCGTCTCATTCCAGACGCCCGCGCGATCCCCGCGCGCCTTGCTCACGCCAACTTCGCCGAGCACGAGCGCTTGGACGTCGAGGCGCGTGACGCGCGGATTGCCGCTGCTCGTCTCCGCGGTCGCCTCGCCGAGCGGTTGGGTCGGAAGTTCCAGAGCGCAAGGGCCGCACGTGGGTTCGCTCGCGAGCAGTTCGAGCAGCGCGGGCGCGCCGATCAGGTGCTCCGACCACGGCTGTAGCGCTACCGTCGGCGTCGACACGGGAGCCGACGGGACCGCGGGCTCACTCGCAGCGACCGGAACAGCGGTCGGAAGCGGATTCACCGCGCTCGCGAGCGCCGCGGCACGAAGCTCGTCGAGGCGTTGCTCTCGACGAGCGCGATCTCGCGCGCGAGCTTCGCGACGCGCGAGCACCTCCGCGCTCGGAGCACGCGCCGTCTCGACGTGTGGAGCGCTCGTCGTACTCGTGAGCTCGTCCGCGCCGGGCGTCCCAATGGGCGTCCCGATCGGCGTCGGGAGCGACGTCGGAAGCGGCGTCGGAAGCGGCGTGGGAAGCGGCGTGGGAAGCGGCGTCGTCTCGGCCTCGGGCGCCTCGAACGCACCGCGCTCGGGTTTGGTCGCCAACGCGTGCGTCGTCGGGAGTTCCTCCGCGCTCGTGCGCACCATCGGCGGCTCCGCGGGCGGCGCCGCGCCCTCGACGACGAACCGCTCGTCGATCGGCTCTCGATTCGCGCTCGCGCTGTCCGCCTCTGTCGCGAACGGCTCGCTGGGCTTGGGTGGCGTGAGCTGCGCGTTCCGATCGGGCTCGAGGCGCGACACGACCGCGAGCGACTCGGCGCTCGGCTCGGCCGAGTTCGCGCGCGAGTCGCGGCCTCGCTCCTCGCCCGGGGTCGGACGCGCGACATCCGCCGCCAGACGCTGCAAGCGCGCCTCGCTCGAGGGCGGTCCGTCGGTCGCTCGATCGAGCGCCGGATAGCCGACCAGAGCCACGGCGGCGATGGTGCACAGCGCGAGCAGCGGCGCGACGAGGCGGCTGGTGCGCAGCGCCCTCGAGCCCTCGCTCCAACTGGTGTTGAGGATCCTCGGCGGCTCCTGCGGCGCCACGGCCTGCTCCAGGGGTTCCTCCACCGGCTGTTCCACAGGCGCGGCCAACACCGCGGCCGCTTCCTCGGGATGATCGAAGAGCCAGCTCTCGCCCGGTCCCACGGACAGCTCGTCGGCACTCGGCGTCGCTTCGGGCGCGGGCGCGGGCGCGGGTTGCGGCGTCGCGCCGCACGCCTTGGCGCGCTCTGCGAGGTCCGCGTTCAGTCCGAGAAAGTCCTCGCCGCCGTCGGGCGGGAGCGCCGTGGCGCGAGCGAGCTCGGCGGCGCTCGCATGTCGGGCGTTGGTCGCGGGGCGGTTGATCGGATGGGTGGGTCGAAAGTCGTGGGTCATGGTGCGGAGCGCGCGACGCGGTTGGGGGGGAGGCCGACAAAGCGCCCCCCATGGATCGACCGTGGAAGGCCACCATCCGAAGTCGCTCGGAAGTTCGTTCCTCGCCCTTGCGAGCCCACGCCGTGCGACGCTATCGACGCACGGAAAGGACTTCCGCCCCATGCTCATCGGCCTCGCGCTCGCCCTCACTCCGCACGCCTCGACGCTTGCGACCCCAACCCCGCAGGCCGACTCGGGCGCCAGCGCGCAGGCCGCGCCCAAGCTCGATCCGCAGCAGGTCCTGTGGCGCGGAGTCGACGCGCGGCGCGCGCAGTTGCGCGTCCGCGAGCTGGTGGCGCTCGGGCCGCGCATGGGCGGCACGCGCTCTGGGGACGCCGCCGCGGCGTACGTTTCCAAGGCCTTCGCGGAGCTCGGGCTCGAAGTGCGCATCGTCGAGACGCCGGAGCGCCGCACGTGGCAGCCGCTCGCGTGGACGCTCTCGGTGCGCGTCGAGGGCTCGCAGGAACCTGCGCGCAGGCTCGAGCGCGCTTGGCCGTGGCACAACTCGCCCGACGCCAAGGGCAGCGCGCTGCTCTCGCTCGAGTCCGCACCGAGTGTCGCGTGGCTCACCGAGCGCGCCGGTCGCGGTGCCAGCACGGCCGCCGTGATCCTCGCCTCGCGACCCGCGACCTCGGACGGCAGCTGGCCCGTGCCCGGCCGACTGCGCGAGGGCACCGCGCAGCCCTGCTTTGGGATCGCCAAGCCCGAGGCCGAGTTGCTGCGCGGCTGGCTCGACGCGGGCGCCAAGGTGCGCGTCGATTTCGAGCTCGATGTCGAGACGCGCAGCGCAGCGATCCGCACGGTCGTGGCGCGCTTGCCCGGCCGCAAGGGCGGCGAGGCTTGGAAGGCGCCGTATTTCCTGTTCTGCGCGCACGGTGACGCGGACTCCGGCGGCCCGGGCGCCGACGACAACGCGAGCGGCGTGGCGACGGTGCTCGAGATCGCGACGGCGTGGAAGCGCGCCATCGACGCCGGCGCGAGCGCTCCGGTGCACGAAGTGCGCTTCGCCATCTGGGGCAGCGAGATCGAGTCGACGCGCCACTTCCTCCACACGCGCGTGCCTGCGGACGGCGAGCTGCTCGGCGTGCTCAACTACGACCAGTCGGGTTTTGGGAGCGGAGCCGATCAGGTGAACGTCGAGCCCGATGACCTGCCCGGCAATGCGGCGCTCGTGAACGCGCTCGTGGCGGTGATGCGCGAGCGCGCCGACGCCGACGCGAGCGAACCGGGCGATTTCCCCTCGCGCTTTGCGACCAACAAGAGCCTCGGCGGCACCGACAGCTACGTGTTCAGCGACTCGGAGCTCTTCAAGTCGCGCGCGCTGCCCGCGGTCAGCGTGTTTTCCAGCGCGTGGGGCGCCGCGGGAGAGCACAAGCGCACTTCCGGCATGCCCGGCGAGTCGTGGCGCGAGCGCGACAAGGTCGGAGTCGACTACGACCTGTACTACCACTCCTCCGGCGACACGCCGGAAAACACGACCGACAAGGAGCCTTGGAACATGGCGTGGTGCGCGCGCGTGGGATGCCTCGGCGCGCTCCGCTATCTGGAGGCGCTCCCGTGAAGGACAGCCTGTTCGTCGATGGCCTCGCGCTCGACTGGCGCCCCTCTCCCTGCGTCGGCGTGACGTGGAAGAAGCTCTACTTCGACGCGCACAGCGGCGAATCCGCGGTGCTCCTGCGCTTCGAGCCCGGCGCCACCTACGACGCGCACCGCCATCCCGGCGGCGAGAATTACCTCGTGCTCGAGGGCGAACTCGAGGACAGCGGCCATCGCTGGGGCCCCCTGACCTACGTGCGCCACGCGAAGGGGAGCGCCCATCGGCCGCACTCCCCCACCGGCGCGCTCGTCTTCGTCTCGTTGCCGCGGCCGATCGAGCCCGCGTGAGCGCGCTCAGCGCTTCTTGAGCACGCGATGGGCGCCCAGGCGCGTCGTCACGCCCTTGGCGTCGAAGTGTTCGAGCAGCGGAATCAGGTACTTGCGAGTCGTGCCGAGCGCGTCGCGAAGCTGGGGAATTTCGAGGTGTCCGTGCTGCGTGCAGTTCGCGATCACGAGCGCCTTGACCTTCTCGATCGTCGTCGCCGCCATGACGAACTCGGCGCACACCTTGGCGAGCGAGCCTTCGTCCGCGCACAGCGCGATCACGCGCGCGAGCTCCTTCGCGGAGGTCCCGAGCAACGCGGGCAGCTCTTCGAGCAGCGGCGGCTGGTAACCGCGCGCCTCGAGCAGCGCGAGCAGCTTCGAGCGCAGCGCCGCCGCCGCGTCGTCGAGCTGCACCTCGCGCCCCGCCGGCGCCACGAGCCCGCCCGGCTGGCGCACGAGCCGCCCGCGCCGCGCTTCCTCGTCGATGAGCGCGTCGAGGAACTCGGCTTCGAGTCCGGTCAGACGGCGCAACTCGATCACTTCCATCACGCGCCGCAGAGCGTTCTCCGCGAACCACTTGGTCAGTGCGCTGCGCAGCTTGACCAGCGACTCCTCGAGTCGGTCGGCGTGGATCCACCCGTGCTTGGGACCAATCGAACGCGCGCGCTTCTCCTTGTAGAGCTGCTCGAGCAGCGCCTGCGTCGCCTCGACGGGCTGCTTGATCGCCTGCGCGAGATCGGTCAGCGCAGTGAGCGTCGCGCCGGCGCGAGCGAGCGTCGTTTCGAGCAGCGCGCTCGGATCGCCGAGCGCCTGCGCCTGCCGCGAGAGCTCCTCGATCACGAAGCCCTTGAAGCGCTTGAGGCGGTGACGGCTCTCCTCGACGATGCAGCCTCCCCCGAGCGTCACCGCGGGCGACGCGAGCCGCAGGATGAACGGATCGCCCGGCGCGCAAATCACCGGCTCCGCAAGGCGCACCTGCACGAGCCCTTCCTCGCCGGGCTGCAGCACCTCGTGATCGAGCAACACGAGCTCGCCCTGCGGATCGGCCGTGCCGGTGTGCAGGCGCACCTCCATGCGATCGGTCACCGCTCGCGCGAGCGAAGGCAGCACGCGCAGCCGCGCGGCCACCATGCGCACGGGGCTGAAGAAATCGGGGCTCGCGGCGACGTGTCCGCGCACGACGAGCTCGGTGTCGACGTCGGCGAGGTTGATCGCGGTCGAGTGTCCCGCACGCGCCACGTCGGTGGCCCTGCCGTAGGCGTGCAGCCCGCGCACCTTGCCGCGAACTCCCGCGGGCAGGATTTCGAGCACGTCCCCGCTGCGCACGGTGCCCGACGTCGGAACGCCGGTCACGACCGTGCCGAAGCCGGGCTTGGAGAACACGCGCTGGATCGGCAGGCGGAAAATGCCCTCGGCCGGTCGCGTCGGCGCGGCGAGGGCGTGCGCGACGATCGCCGCGCGCAACTCTTCGAGCCCCTGCCCCGTGCGCGCCGAGACGCGCAGCACCGGCGCGTCCTCGAGGAACGTGCCCTTCACGGCTGCGCGCACGTCCTCCTCGGCGAGCTCGACGAGGCCGGGCTCGACCATGTCGATCTTGTTGAGCGCGATCAACCCGCGGCGCAGCCCGAGCAGCCCCATGATGTCGAGATGCTCGCGCGTCTGCGGCATCACGCCGTCGTCCGCTGCGACCACGAGCACGACGAGGTCGATGCCCGTCGCGCCCGCGACCATGTTGCGCACGAAACGCTCGTGGCCCGGAACGTCGATGATGCCGACCGTGCGGCCGTCGGGAAGGGCCAGCGGCGCGAAGCCGAGGTCGATCGTGAGCCCGCGCTCCTTCTCTTCCTTCAAGCGATCGGGATCGACGCCCGTGAGCGCTCGCACCAGGCTCGACTTGCCGTGGTCGATGTGGCCCGCGGTCCCGATGACGATGGGCTGGATCTGCATCGCGTTCCAGAGCGGGAGGATAGCGTCGCACCGCGCTATCCTCTCGCGCGATGAACGCCGCGGCGCGCTTTCGGACCTTTGGCGAATGGACGCGCGAGCGCTTCGGCGCGCCGCTGCACCGAGTGGCGCTCGACGCGGGCTCGGCGTGCCCCAATCGCGACGGAACGAAGGGCTACGGCGGCTGCGTGTACTGCGACGTCGAGGGCTCGGGGACCGGCGCCCTGCGCGAGGGCGCCGATCTCTCCGCTCAGTTGCGCGCGGGTCTGCAGCGCGTCGCGCGCCGCAAGAACGCCGGTCCCGCGATCGCCTACTTCCAGTCGTACTCCAACACGTACGTCTCGACCGAGCGCCTCGAGGAAGTGCTGAGCGTGGTCGAGCCCCACGTCGGACGCGAAGTCGTGGCGATCAGCGTCGCGACTCGGCCCGACACGTTGCCCGAGCGAGCGCTCGACGTGCTCGCGCGCTGGAACGAGCGGCTGCCGGTGTGGGTCGAGCTCGGGCTCGAGTGCGCGGACGACACGCGCCTCGTCGAGATCCACCGCCTGCACACCGTGGCCGAGTTCGAGGACGCCGTGCGACGCACCCGCGCGCGCGGACTGCTCGTCATCGGCCATGCGATCCTCGGGCTACCCGGCGACGGGCGCGAGGGCGCGCGCCGCACGGCCGAGGTGCTCGCGCGAACGCTGTGCGAGGGCGTCAAGGTCCACCAACTGATGGTGCTGCGCAAGACCGTGCTCGAACGCCTCTGGCGAGCGGGGCGCGTCGAGTTGCTCGACGAGCCGACCTACGTCGACTGGCTGGCGGACTTCGTCGAGCGCCTCGGTCCCACGCAGGTGTTGCACCGCTTGCAGGCCGACGCCGAGCCGCCGCACCTCGTCGCTCCCTTGGCGACTCCGCACGCGAGCGCGCTTCGCGAGCGCCTCGCTGCGGAGCTCACCCGGCGCGGAACGCGTCAGGGCGAGCACTGCAGCGCTCGAGCGCGCTGATGAGCGAGCGCCGAGAGCGGCGCGTTCAGGCGAGCGGGATGTAGAAGATGCGGTCGCAGGACGGGCAGTTCACGACGCTCGTACCCCTCGCGACGCGCACGTAGAGGTTGACGGGCACCTGAATGTAGCAGGCCTGACAGACGCGCTCCTCGAGCGCGGCGAGCGCGACGCCCTCGCGCGTCTGCAGCAGGCGCTCGTAGACCTGAAACGTCTCCGGCTCCATGTTCGGCGCCATGCGCTGAGCGCGCTGGGTTTCGAGCGCGACGAGCCGCTCCTTCGCGGCCGCCATCTCGCTCGCGCAGTTCTTGGCGAAGTCCGCGAACACGACCTCGGCCGCGTCGACCTCGCCCTGCAGCCGCTTGACCTCGGCGTCGAGCGACTCGATCTCGGTCATGTGCGTCAGCGCTTCCTCGTCCGAGAGCGAGATGTCCTTCTTGAGCGACTTGATCTGGTGGGCGTAGGCGGCGTGCAGCGCGACGTCGGCGCGCGAGTGCGCCATCTCGTTCTCGACCTTGCGGATGCGCTGGCGCGAGGTGGTGGCGATGTCCTCGAGCTCCTTGACCTTGACCTTGAGCTCGAGCGAGCGCTTGTGGGTGTCGTCCTTGCGGGCGACGAGCGCATCGATCTGCGCCCTGCGGGAGGTACGTTCGGCCGGCAGTCGCCGCAACTCGTCCTTGACGCGATAGATGTCGGAGTCGAGTTCTTGGAGGGCGAGCAGAGCCTGAATCGTGTCCTGCATGGATTCCTTGGAGCTTGGCGGCGCGAGCAGTCTAGCGGCGGCCGCACCGCTCTTGAAGGATCGACCTCGCGGACCACCCGCGAGCGCCACCGCGGCCGCCCCGCGACTTGCGCGGGACGGCCGCAGGATTGCCGCTGGACCGCGGCGCCGTGCCAAGGACCCCGCGTGCGAGCGCCCCCTTGCACGCCTTGCCGTGCCGACTTTCGTGGGCGTGGCGAACTCGCGCGGGGGTGAGGGCGAGCGCTCAGGGCAGGGGCGCGATCGGCTCGTTCTCGTCGGGGATCGTGACCCCGTCGAGGAAGCTCGCGAGCTGGCGCGCGCGAACCGGGTGGCGCAGCTTGCGCACCGCCTTGGCCTCGATCTGGCGCACTCGCTCGCGCGTCACGCGGAAGATGCGGCCGACTTCCTCGAGCGTGT
>Ga0194120_10011113_pt1 | contig 10911 bp, 10 predicted proteins | sample TA2MahCa65mmetaG_FD_148642 | JGI IMG/M metagenome (GOLD analysis project Ga0194120, IMG submission 148642) | Freshwater microbial communities from Lake Tanganyika, Tanzania - TA2015019 Mahale Deep Cast 65m | ecosystem: Environmental > Aquatic > Freshwater > Lake | place: Tanzania: Lake... | reverse complement strand
CGTGTGCGTGCAATCGGCTGGCTGATGACGTCAAAACGAATACGCACTCGAAAAGGAGACATTATGAAATTCCTCTCGCTTGAAGACTTAACCGGAACGTTTGAAGCTGTTATCTTTCCGAAAGAATATGAGAAATATGCGCCGCTTACTATTTCAATGGGACCATATTTCGTAGAAGGATACGTCGATAAAGAAAATGGAGATACGATTACAGTGAAAAAACTCGCCGTACTTTCTGCAAGTAAAGCTCTGCGTGCAGAACAACTCGATGATGCTGAGAACATTTTCAAGAGCACTGAAAAGATTGACTCTGATGAATTCAGAATCATCAATGAGATACATGCAGAGTGGATATATAGAAATTCTGTGGGATATTAAGGAAATGCGGAATGTAGAATGCGAAGTGCGGAATATCATCAATCTATGTATTGTCGATTGTTAATTATCGAATGAATATAAACTAAATCATCAATCGTCAATCATCAATTCGTACTGGGCTTGTCGAGATGTGCAAAGAGTAGAATGTTGAATTTGAATTTAATCCTTACATAAAATCGTTCCAATAGTTACCCAATCGTTTGCTGATTGAATTGCTATTTCTGCATCGTTAATTGTGTACTCTTCAGTTGGGATAAAATCTATATCACCATAAAATGAGAGTTCTCTTTCTCCTCTTAACCATTTTGCATTTGGGATTAAATCTAAAATTCTATTGTGATATTCTTTTGGTATACTTTCAAAATTTGCTTTAATAATTTCACCAACATCATGCCATTTAGGTGGATCGATACCGATCTTTCTCAATATGGCTTTTTGAACCAATTCAACTATCTCTTGAGCTTCTCTGACGACATCTGAAAAAGCCGATTCATCTTTTAATACAGTTAAAATCTTCAATCTCTTAGTTGCTTTCGAGATATAACTTAAGCTAAGCTCGTTGTTGGTCATAATTTGATCTCATCTCCCCAAGTGTAATCAGACTTTAACCTCCAAAAGTATCCTCCCTTAAATTCAATTTTCTTGCTTCCATATTTTTTCATTTTTGCTTCTAAATTATTAAGAACATCTTTGAAAAAATCATCCCTGTCATATAAAATTTTACAACCATCAACCATTTCAATGAATAAAGGACTTCCATATTTAGCTTCTTCCTTCGTTTTAATGACCGGAGATACTTGCAAATTCATACCTTTCTTAATTAGGTCAATGCGGTCGTCTTCAGTGTTCAAATAAACATTCTCATAAAACTCAAAAAATCTATTATATCTCCCAATAGGAACATCTTCAAGTATTATTAAAATATCTACATCTGATTCAGGATGAAATTTGTCACGACCAACAGACCCGAACAAAATAATGCTCACCAATCGATCGTCGTAAAACTTGATGGTCTGAATCTTTAATTTCTCAATAAAATTAAAATACGATTTTTTATAATTGAACATTGATAAATAAATATAAATCCAGTTAAAATATAATTTAATATTATAACTATATCAAACCATTGACTGCCTGGACTTCCTTCAAGAATACACTTTGCTGCACAGACCGGACTAATTATTCTACATCTCTATACTAACGATAGATGAAGCGTGAAAATAATCGTGGTGCAAATGCCCTCGCATAACAACGATATTCGCATCATGAAAATATTCAGGCACTTCTCCCGGACCTTGAACTTTGTAGAGTTTGTTATTTCTATCCTTAATAAAAAAATTCGAACCGTTTGCATCAACTTGTATTGGTTGATCTTTTGCAAGCTGAGCACGTACTTCAATATTTTTATTATCGTTTGGATCCAGAGTTGAGAAATCCGTAAGCTCTGTGCTTGTTGTAAAAAATAATTTATAAACAACGAACAACATAAAAACTACGAACACACCAAAAACAATTTTACCTTTTTGCATTGAACTCCTTTAGTACTTTAATCTGCAGAGACGCATTGGCATGCGTCTCTACGATAGAAATTTATTTTAATAAAACTAATTTTTTACTTTCAGTAAATTCTTTTCCGGACTTATTACTTTTCGCTGTAATTCTATAGATGTAAGTCCCGGAAGAAACTTTCAATCCTTTATTATCTTTCCCATTCCAACGCACATCAAAATAGCCTGCTTCTTTTCCATCATTCACCAACGCTCTAACTTCCTTTCCTAACATATCATAAACTTTAATCACCACGTGCGACTGTTCTGGAACAGCGAACTTGATCACCGTTTCCGGATTAAACGGATTTGGATAATTTTGGAAAAGTGAATATTTCATCGGAATAGTACTCAACGAATAGCCATCTCCGACACTTGTTGTTACGTTCGGATCAAGCGTATATCTGAGCGAGCGGGCGAGGATGGTATCTCGATTCACATCACTCAGCATCTCCAGACCAATTCCGAAGAAAACCATTTTCCATTTTGTTGTTGGATGCTCAGACCGAACCGCACCGATTCTGACAGTATCAGCCGTTCCGGTTCCGTAGTGAAATACTTTAAACATCTGACCTTTTGCTGCCCAAGAAAATTCAAGTTGATCTTTTCCTGGGCCTGCCATCGGTAAGCTCAAGCCATCACCAATTAAATCTCCGTTAAATCCTCTCCCGCTGAATGATGAATTGTTCGAATTGAATTTAATTCCAGCATATTGAGAAAGAAGAACTTCTGCCGTATCTGTGTATTCTGCCATATTTTTCCCTGTGAGAATAACTCTTCCGCCAGTATTGAGATGATCGATCAAAGTTGTTCTGTCGAGATCCGGGAGCCCAGATGTTGCTTCTCCTCCTGCCACCCACACGAGTGTCAATGGACTTGTAAATGTACTAAATAAAGAACTTGATGGTATGTATCCTTTAGCAGCCACATCCCAAACAGCAAAAGGAATTTCAGAATTTTCAAGCGATTTGATATGCTTATCTTGAATAGTTTTTAGCGTGTCATTCAATACAAGAAATACTGAGACTGGAGTCGTTGAAATGTCAAGTAACTTGCCAGTCAAATCAAGATAAACACTGTCAAGTGTTATAAATCTTCTATACGGCGGATCAAGATCTATTTTTATTTTATAATATTCATCGCCAGGAATATTAAACGAATAATAGCCGTCTAATCCGGTAGTAACATTTCCGAGTGAAGTTGTATCCCCCACCCAATTTATTTTCATTCGTGCAGATATTCCATTAAATGTTACAGCATCCATCAAAGTCCCGGTAAAAGAAACATTCGGTTTTTTACTTAATGATGCATCGTAGACTATCACTTCTGTATTTCCAATTCCTCCGGCAGGATTGAAACTTATCGCTTGCGTTTGAGGAAAATAACCGAATTTTTGAGCAGTGACATTAAATGTTCTGTTCAACACAGCAGTTTCATAATATCCTGTTGAATCAATCGGAATATTTTGATAAGGCCAACCGGGTCTACTCCATCGATTTGAATATGGACTAAGAACAGAGCCAATCGTTGATCCCCAAGTTCCATCTAATTTCAAAAATGAACCTTGAAGCGGAAGGTTTGTCGATGCATCGCGAATTGTTCCTTGCAATACCCAAGATGGATAAATTGAAATCGCACCTAATTGATCGTCTATTTTTAAATGTCTGCGAGAAGTATCTCCTCGGCTTACTGCGTACCACATCACTGCCTGATTGTTCAATGGTCCGCATCCATTTGAACCGGATGAAGGACTCGGCGGCTGTCCAGCATGGTTGATCCCCATGTGATGACCAAATTCGTGAGTGAGGACTGATTTTAAATCCATCTTATTTGATTCGCCATTAATACCGGGAGTAAAATCCCTCCCATTCCAGATTAGGTCCGAACCTGTTGCTTGATAACCTCCTGAAGTTGTAGTAAATGTCGATGAGAATGCGATCACATTTGGATCGCTGAAATTGCTTCCCGCTAAATCGAAGAATACAACATTGATCCCGTCGTTCGTAACATAAGAGACATCAGTATTTGCTCCCCGCTGAAAAACGAAGTAACATCCCTCAAGATCATTCCATGATTGAGCTGATGCTTCAATAGTCGGGTTAAATTCTGTCGGAGTCGAACTATGCATGCGATAAGTGAATGGGATATTGTGAGCAAAGTACATTCTGTAATTTCCAGATGAATTCGTAATGAGACAAAATCCAACAATTCCCATAAACACCACTGCTAGTAGACTTGAATAAATAATTTTTAATTTCATCTTAATCCCCTCCTAATTCTTAGCAGAGTTTTTTATTGAGGAGATGAAAGTATTTAATTCGAATCGATTTTCAATTCTATTTTCATCTTCGATAATTTTTTTGGTAACAGGATCAACTAACCCAACATTATTGAGATTGTTAAAAGCATAATTCAATCCTTTTTCTTCAATCACATTGAAATGCCCAAGCACGATAGAGTGAATCCAATATGCCCCTTTCCAATATCTTAAAAACAAAACAACATTATTTCCGGATTGAAGTTTTGGAGTTCCATCCACAGCTTGCGAAATATGCCCAACAGTACCGCCCAACTGTTTAACAACAACTTTCTTCGATGCGGTTTCTCCTTTGATCATTTCTTTTACAGATAAAGTCGTATAGGTATAGATGGAATGTCCTTCCCATACTGAGTAAGAAGATAATACTTTACCATATACTATTATACTCGATTCTTTTGCGAGCCGATCAATACCAACATATTCCACAGTTAGAGCTGAAAGCCGAGCCGCACTAAAGAAAAAGAGCATCAATAAAAAAAGCGTTTTAACTTTTTTCATTTTGTACCTCTGATTTATTTCCTGTTAAAATTACGTTAATCCCGTTGACTTAGATTAGGATTATCTTAAAAAATGTGCGTAATAATAGTTAATCAGACAAAAAAAATCTATTGAAATCGTAACAGATAAATATCGATTTCTAAAACGAATATTTAGTTCTAATAAAAAACATTTTACCAAATCCCCCAAATTCGCTCAGGGGCTTACCATCAAACAGCAGAGCGATCAGCATCAGATCAAAATTTTCTAAAATTGACCAATTCAGCGACGGAACTGCAACGAAAGATTTATCGTTCGGATTAAATAAGCCAAAAATTGATCCGCGAATTAAAGGTGTGAAATTGTACGAAAATTCATGAAACATTGACAAGCGAGAAGGCGAAAGCATCCCAAGTTCTGCGGCTTCAAATTGATGTATAGCTGCATTTCTTGCTTTTCCATTGCTATTGAATAGCACTTCTGTGTGAATGTAGAATGAATTCTCAAAAGTATAATCTCCAGAAAGAACTAAACTAAAAACTGGTTTATCATAATCGAAAAGAGATTCTCCAAGAATTCTTGGAATTTTATTAATTGAAGTTGCAGATTTTTGTGGTGCCGCTGAAGCGACTATTTCTCCTCGAAAACCCGCACCTGAAATATCGCCCGACCATGCTCCGCCAAGAATCCAGCGATTATTTTTTACTCCGCCAAGCAGATGAAAATCGTAATTCCATTTGTTCATTACTGCGTGAACTGCGGCAATTGATTTTCCTCGAGTTTTACCTCGTGTAAAAGCAGCTTCAATTTTTGAAACAGCGCCTGTATAATATTGCAATCGGATTGCATCAACTCCCGGCCGTTCTTCATAATCGAAATCCAAAATTGAAAGCGGATTAAAAAGATCTGTAATGTTCCACACCCAGCTTGTTCCCCAAGCAATCCGTTGTCTTCCAATAGTTGTTTGAAAATTTTTGAATTGCCAGTCTAACCAAATTCGATCAATCTCAACATAACCGATGGATTTATTTTTATTCCAGGCGACGTAATCTAACTGAACAAAATCATGTTTCGATTTTATTTGATCTATATAGTTCGGAAAATTTTCTACAGTTTCCCCGTAAAATCCTCTCATTCTAGCCTCCAACGCGGCACTTATAGACTCAACCGGATACCATCTCGTGTTTATTCTGGTGTGAATTAAATGATCGGAAAATCTTTCAGAGAAATATGGAATTTTTACGGAACTAAAAAGATATTTCGCATAACCATTCAATTCAAATGAAGAAAGCTGGGCAAATGAATTAAATGAAAAGATTATTAGAAGAAGAAAACCATTAAGAATTGATCTGAGATTTTTCATTCTGATATATGTCTGATTTGATTTTTCCATCTTCCAGAGTAACAACACGACGAGCTCTTTTTATTACCTTTGCATCGTGAGTTGAAAAAACAAAAGTCATTTGGTATTCATGATTTAATTGTTCCATTAGATCGAGAAGCGATTCAGCAGTTTCAGAATCTAAATTCGCTGTCGGTTCATCTGCTAAAACAAATGATGGCTTTGATGCTAATGCACGTGCTACTGCAACACGCTGCTGCTGTCCGCCTGATAATTCTGAAGGACGATTTTCGGCACGTTCTTTCAATCCAACTGATTCTAGAAGTTCAATTGCTCTTCTTTCTCTTTCATCCTTCGGCACTTTTTGAAGCAGCATGATAAATTCCACATTTTCTTTTGCTGTGAATACTGGAATTAAATTAAACGCCTGAAATACGAATCCAATATTTCTCAAACGAAAATCAATCAATTGATCCGATTTCATCGTAGAAATGTCTTTATCGTTGATTATAACTTTTCCTGAAGTCGGCCGATCAAGTCCCCCAATCATATTTAACAATGTGGTTTTTCCAGAACCGGAAGGACCAACAATTGAAGTAAATTCACCCTTTTCAATTTTCAGATCAATAGACTTGAGAGCTTCAACCGGAACCGCAGTTTCGTCGTAAATCTTGCTAAGATTTTCTAATTCAATTAATGACATTTCTAAAATCCTTTGTAATCATAATTTAAAAAGTTCTGATTGCGACAGCTGGCTGCAATCGTATAGCTTTATATGATGGATATATTGCAGCAATTATAGATGTTGAAACTATCATAATGCTTAACACAAAGTAAACGTTAAGCGGAAGATCTGGATAAAGCATTGGACTTACTCCATAAATTGCGAGTCCTTCCGTAAAAGCAGAAAGATTAATACCTATGATGGCAAAATATTCTGTTGTTGCCGCGGCTAACAAAACTCCAATCATTCCTCCGACAAGCGAGAGCATGATTGTCTCGAATAAAATAAGTAAGAAGACACGTATCCTTTTCATTCCTACAGCCATAAGCATTCCAAATTCTCGCACACGTTCTAAGACAGACATTAACATCGTATTCATAATTCCAAAAAGAAGCGCAAACAAAATTATTCCGACAAAAAAGTACATTTGAATATAAAGCGTTTCTTGAGTTAAGCGAAATTCGGGTGCCAAGTCTTTCCAGCTGTCAACAGCAAGAATTGGCAGTTTAAGTTTAAGTTGCGATTTGATAGTATCCACTACAAGCGAAGATTTCGTTCGAATTGCAATTTCATGAATTAATGATTTTACATTCAGAAGCCGATTCAAATCAGATTGGAGAACAAACACATTCATTTCATCAAAAGTTGAAGACTCCGTACTAAAAATTCCGGAAATACGAAATGAAGCATAGACAATTGAAGCATCCAGACCTTGAAAACTGCAAACGAGTTTTGAATTCATTTTTAATTTGAGTTTGTCCGCAAGTTTTTTTCCAATCACGATTTGATTTCGTATGTCTTTTTCGAAATAACTTCCTTCAATAATTTTCTTGTAATTATCAGTTATCTTTTTTTCATTTGCTGGATCAATTCCCAAAATTTTTATTCCACGGGAAGATGTGGGCGAAGAAGCCATACCTTCAATAACAGTTCTTGCTGAATAATTTTCTATTTCACCTAAACTTGAAATAGCATTAAACACAGTTTGAGGATTTTCGATAAAGTTATTGATTTGTTTCTCCGTCGTAAATCCATCTTGATGTATTTGCAAGTGAGAAAGATCGCGGTTTATCGCTGCATCAATTGCTGTTTCCCACATTCCAATCATGATTGCCGTAGCGAATAATCCGCCCCACAATCCAAGAGCAGTTGCTGCAATAATTATAAAGCTTCGTTTTTTATTCCGCCAAATATTTTTCCATGCGAGCAAGATTATCATTTTATTTTCTCATTGCTCTTACTGGTTCAAGCTTTCGAATTACTGTGACAGGATAAATTGCTGTAAACAATGCAATAAAAAATACTACTGAAGCCTGCGCAAAAAATATTCCTGGTTTGACGCTGAACGGTAATATCGGTTCAAATCCAAATGCCAAAATTGCTTCTGCCATTTCACCTGATAAATAAATTGGGTTGATATGAAAATAATATAGCAGGGGGATTGAAACTAAAATGCCAAGCAACGCTCCAATAAACGATACGAATAATGTTTCCAACGCTGCAACGAACATTAATTTTTGTTTCTTCATGCCGACCGAAATCAGAATTCCAAATTCCTTGATTCGCTCTGCAGTCATTGTCATCACTGTTCCGAATATTCCAAATCCTATCACAACATAAAGAATGAAAAGCATAATTATTCCACTGGCATTATCCACTTCGATTCCCTGAACTAATTCAGGCATAAGTTCAGCCCAGTCCATGATTTCATATTCATCTTGAAAATTTTCCGAGAGAAAGGTTTTTGTTTCTTCAAGGTCTCTTATATTATCAATCATTAGCGAAAGCGATGTAACTCTATCCGGTGCAGAATAAAGCCACTGAGCATAAGGAAGCGATAAATATACAGTCGCATTATTAAGTGCAGGCAGAATAAATTTTATGATCCCTTGAATCGGTATTTGTGCTGCTGCAGTTACTCCATGGTACCCTTGTCCATATATCACAACGCTGTCTCCGACATCAACTTTTAATATATTTGCCAAACCTTCTGCGATCAAAATTCCTTCAGAGTTATGAGAAAGATATTCACCTTTAATCATTTTTTTCTTCAATTGCATTAAGGAATCTTCAAGAATCGGATCGATGCCGAAGACAGGTGAAATTTTCGTTGCATTCTTGAATGAGATTAATGAGTATGATTCAAACCGTGGCGTCACAGTTGTGATCTTTGGAAATGATTTAATTTTATTGCACATCGCCTCAGTCAGAATTAAACTCTCATCAAGCGATCGGTTTTCCCAATATCCCTTTGAATGGATTTGAATATAGCCTGTATATAAACGAACTGCCGAATCGATCATGTAATCATAATAACCGTGCTGCATCGATCTCGTAATTAACGCAAGTACGACAGCAAAGTGAATCGAAGTTGTTGCTATCAAAGTTCTTCTTTTATTCCGCCAGAGATTTCGCCAAGCGAGTTGGAGGTAAAGTTTCATTGATCAGCGGATCCGTTTCATATTTTGCTGTGAGAAGAATGATTCATTGAGCTTATAGTTAAATTTAATATCGAGATAATCAATAATAGTTTTATTTCCCGGTTTATCATTAGGGATCATTTCCCACTTTGTCGGAAATATTCTTCCGCCAAGAGATTTAATTTCGCTTCCTCGAAAAGTTTTTATTAAAAATCCGTCTTCATCGTAAAATTCTGATTTGAGCTGCATATAACCTTTTTCTGTTATCCAGGTGATGATTTTACTCCAAACAACTCCGGCTTCAGGTTTAGGAATTGATTCAATTATGTAACTTTCATATCCATCAATTTTTTCTTTCGATAAAATTTTGTGATCATAATCATCAACAACAGATGAAGACCTTACGAGATCATCGTTCGTAAAATCTGACCCCATCCACGATTGAAGCATCATAGACGGAGGAATTTTAATTATCTTTTGTGCTGCGGGTATCCAGCTCCAAACTTCTTTTTCTCTTTTGAGCGTTACAGTTCCTTTATCTCTTGCAGGCTCGGTGATATAAATTAAAGCATAATCAGGCTCAAGCGCCCATGCTTTCATTGAGATTGTTCGTAACCAATTGGGTTTTACAATCGTCATAGAAATTTCAGAGTAACTGCTCTTTGCATAGACCAATTCATACGATTTATCAATTATATCCCGAGCCGACTGAGGTTGAATATTTGAAATTGTAAAAATTAAAAAGGAAATTGTACCGCAAACAGTTTTAAGGTTCAAAGAATTGCTCCTGTGAGTTTTAATTTTTATTAATAGATATTTGGAAAGATAGGAACAGATATTTAGATAATCTTTCATAAATATTCCGATACAAAAATAAAGAATATTTTTAAGAAATAAGACTAATCTGGATATGACGTTACAGTATTGGGAATTAGTTGGCGGGCTTTATAATAAGATGTTGTTCTGTTTCAGATGAAAATGAGATATCAATTGTAAAGACTCGTTCAGATCAAGATGTAAAAGGATAGATTATTAATCGAGTATTTAACAACACACTTGGAATAAAGTACTGAAGATTTTAAATTGACATTGTTGACTACTAATAACCATTAAATGTGATTCGTAAAAAACATCAAATACTTTCGCTCTTAAGATCGGTATTAGAGAAAAAAAAATCGATATATGAGATCAATGAATTAATTTATTTTGCTCATCAGCTTGCATCGACCCGACTCAAACAATTAATTAAAAGAGGAAAACTTCATTTCCGGACATCATCACTCGATTTGCTTGCATTTGATGGAATTGCAGAACTTTTTGAGAGAAATAATGATGGTGAGTTTATTGTTCTGCAAAATTATTTTGTTGAAGAAAATGATCTTAATTTGTTGACTGAAGAAGATGCTGTCCACCATTTTAGAAGTCTTGTATTTACAATACTGAATGATAGTATTTCTAGATATTATAGAGAAAACGATCCTGTTCTCAGCAGGATTATAAGAAACATTAAATCGGCTGTTAAAAAATCCTCATCAATTAATAAAATTGAAAGATTTGGAGAAGCGTTTTTATTTACATGTAGAATTTCTGAAAGGAATGATCATTTACCTGAAATACCAATTACTGAGTTTGAGAATTTACTTTTAAACGATTTAAAGAGTAATTGGAAAACATCAGAATTTTTGAATTCGGCTTTTGAAATT
>Ga0194120_10011112_pt1 | contig 10912 bp, 8 predicted proteins | sample TA2MahCa65mmetaG_FD_148642 | JGI IMG/M metagenome (GOLD analysis project Ga0194120, IMG submission 148642) | Freshwater microbial communities from Lake Tanganyika, Tanzania - TA2015019 Mahale Deep Cast 65m | ecosystem: Environmental > Aquatic > Freshwater > Lake | place: Tanzania: Lake... | reverse complement strand
GGCAACGGCGTAGGAGTCCCCCCCCCCGACTCGTCTAATCTATTGAAAGGAAGAAACATGCAAGGAAAGTCAAACCGCAATCCTATCAGTTCACGTGACGCTATCCAAGGACTTCACTTAGACGACACTTTACATCATAACACCTTAAGACCCCATTGTCAAGCCAAATCGCTCCACTTTCGCAAGATTTCTCGCCGACACTACTTGGGCACGAAGCCGCTATAGGCAACTTAGGCTCCTACGCGGACCAAGGTATGTTCCGCATCGGTGAATTTGCGGTATCTCGGTTGCATGTTCGCAGAACTGCGTCATCACACTCAACCTTGCGCCCGCGACGCGCGCGCCCTAAATTGAAAGGCACCAGGCTTACCGGTCGTCGGATACTCCAGAGGTGTTTTGCCGTGGCCCCGATAAATCGGGGAGCTACCGGCAGACTTGAATATCGGGAGTGCACCGGTTAGCATCAGGCGCATGGAGCCACCAGTGGGCATAATGCTTTGCGAACCACCCAAAACAGATTAGCGAATAGACTCTTCTCATTTGTTCGTCCATCTTCATAACCATTCCGACTACAGCCTGCTCGACGGCGCTTGCCGCATCCCGCAACTGATCGAGATCGCGGCTTCGCAAGGCGCTCGTTCGGTAGGCTTGACCGACCACGGAAACGTCTTCGGCGCACTTGAGTTCTACACAGCAGCGCGCGACGCCGGGCTTAACCCGGTCCTCGGCTGCGAACTCTATCTCGCGCCCGGATCCCGGCTCGACCGGTCGCCCGGCCGGGCCGGCGAAATGCGCTTTCATCAAGTGCTGTTCGCCAAGAACCTCGCCGGCTGGCGGTCGCTGTCGCGCCTTTCGAGCGAAGGTCACCTCTCGGGTTTCTACTACAAGCCGCGCATCGACCGGGAACTGCTAAGGGAGTGCGCCGAGGGCTTGATCTGCCTCTCGTCCTGTATGCAGGGTGAGATCCCGCAGCGGATCCTGAACAACGACCCCGACGGTGCACTCGAAGCCGCGCGATTCTACAAGGAGGTCTTCGGCGATGACTTCTATATCGAACTGCAGCGCCATCATCTGCCCGAAGACGAGCGGCTGGTTGCCGCTCTGGCTCAACTTGCCGAAGACCTCGACCTCCGGATGGTCGTCACCAACGACGCACATTACCTGAAGCGAGAATATGCGGCGGCACACGACGTCCTCCTTTGTGTCGGCACTCAGTCCAAAGTAACCGACGCCAACCGCCTCCGGTTCGACACCCAGGAGTTTTATCTCAAGACCCCGGACGAGATGGCTGCTCTTTTCCCGGACTTTCCCGATGCACTCGATATCACGGAAGAGATCGCCGGCAAGTGCTCCCTCGAGATCCCCCTCGGTGGACGGCACTTTCCAATCTTCCAGCGTGTAGCGGCGAACGGCAATGGCCATCTTTCCTCTGAAGCGGATTTACCCACCGCGGAGGATGAACTCGACCGCGTTGCCCGGGAAGGGTTTATAATACGCTATGGCGTAAACCCCTCGCCCAATGCGGTCGAGCGGCTGGAGATGGAATTAGGAGTAATCAAGCAGACCGGCTTTGCCAACTACTTTCTGATTGTCTGGGACTTTGTCCGCTGGGCGCGAGAGCGTTCGATTCCGGTGGGACCGGGGCGCGGATCCGCGGCAGGATGCATCGTCAGTTATTGTCTGGGAATAACCAATCTCGACCCGCTTCGGTGGGGGTTGATCTTCGAGCGGTTTCTTAATCCCGAGCGGGTCTCCCCGCCCGATATCGACATCGACTTCGCCGACGACCGCCGCGAAGAAGTGATTAAATATGTCCGTGGGCGCTATGGCGAAGATGCCGTCTGCCGGATCATCACCTTCGGCAAGATGGCCGCCCGGTCGGCGGTTCGCGACACGGCTCGCGCAATGGGCTTGACTGCAGCCGAGGGCGACCGTCTGGCAAAGTTGATCCCCGAATCGCGCGACTTCACCCTTGAGCAAGCCCTCACTCACGTCCCCGAAATTGCCGACCTCTGTGCCGGCGATTCCCGTTACCGCGCTGTCATCGAGCATGCGACGATCCTCGAAGGCGCCGTCCGGCATCCCTCGGTTCACGCCGCCGGAGTCGTCATCTGCCCCGGACCGGTCACGAACTATATGCCGGTCTATAAGAACGGAACCGACCCCGACCTTATGTCGCAGTTCGATATGAACTGGGTTGACAAACTGGGCCTGCTGAAGATGGACTTCCTCGGCCTCCAGACCTTGCAGGAAATCGAGATCACACTCCGGGGTCTGCGTGCCGGGAATGTCGATATCGACCTTGACAGCCTCCCTTTCGACGACCCAAAAGTCTTTGCCTTGTTCAGTGAAGGCCGAACCACCGGGGTCTTCCAGTTTGAATCGTCCGGGATGCGCGACAACCTGATGAAACTTAAGCCGGAACGCCTCGAAGACCTCCTCGCAATGAACGCCCTCTTTCGCCCCGGCCCAATGCAGTTCATCGACGAGTTCATTGCCCGGCGGCACGGCAGGCGCAAGGCAAGTTATCTCCACCCTCGTCTTGAGCCGATCTTGCGCGAGACTTACGGCATCATCGTTTATCAGGAGCAGGTGATCCGCATTGCCACCGACCTCGCCGGTTACAGTCTCGGCAAAGCTGATACTTTCCGCAAAGCAATGGGAAAGAAGAAGCCGGAACTCATGGCCAAGGAAGCGACCGCTTTCATCGATGGCTGCGTTTCCAGCGGCATCGACCGCAAGGTCGCCTCGGAGATCTTTGCCGCTTGCGAGCAGTTCGCCGGTTACGGTTTCGTCAAAGCCCACGCCGCCGGCTATGCGGTCATCGCTTACCACTGCGCCTATCTTAAAGTCCATCATCCGGTCGAGTATCTCGCAGCCTGCCTCACGGTGCGCCGCAACGACCCATCGCAGGTCTTAAGGTTGATGGGCGAATGCAAGATACTCAGCATCCCGATTCATCGGCCTGACGTCAACGAGAGTGAGGACTCCTTCAAAGCCGAGGGCGACGCCATTCGGTTCGGGTTGGCTGCCATTCGTAACGTCGGTGAAGCCGCGGTGGCAACGCTTCTTGAAGCGCGCAAGGGGTGCGGTAGGTTCACTTCCCTGCATCAGTTCCTCGCCGCCACCGGTATGGGAGCCATGAACCGCCGGATGGTCGAGTCGCTCATCGACGCTGGAGCCTTCGATGCATTCGGACAGACGCGGGCTACGCTGCAAGCCTCGCTGCCCGGTGCGATGGCCTATGCACAGGCCGTCGCCGACGAGCACCTGCGCGGCCAAAACGGCCTCTTCGGTGGTAGTTCTGAAGCCGGTACATCTTATATTCAGGAACCGGATCTCCATATCCTCGAGGAATATCCGCCTGATCTTCTCCAGTCGAATGAAAAGAAGGTGCTCGGCTATTACATTACCGGTCATCCACTGGAGCGCTACACACCGCTACTCGGCACTTTGATCAAGCACCGGCTCGGCGACAAGGAGGATTGGGAAGATGGCCGTCAGGTCCGCATCGCCGGAGTCGTTGCAGCAATATCTAAACGCACCGCCAAATCAGGCGACCGCTGGATGATGGTAACTCTCGAAGACCTGACGGGCACGGCCGACTGCCTCCTCTTCTCCGGCCAGATGGCGCAGTTCGAGACGCTCGCCGTCCCGGACCGGCTGGTCGCGGTCAGCGGCCGGGTGACGCGCCGAGAGGGACGTGAAGAAACCAATATCCGTATCGAGGAGATGATTCCTCTCGAAGAGGTCGCCGAGCGCTGGGGGCAGACGATCAAACTGCGTCTGAACAGTCAGCAGGTAAGCGAAGCCCTCCTCACTCGCCTGGGTCGGTTATGTACCGACTCCCCAGGCAGTTCCTCACTGCTCATCGACCTTGCGTTGCCCTCCGGTCAGAGGAAGTCGTATCGTGTCGGCAAGTTCCGGGTGCGGCCATCGCCCGATTTGATGCGCACACTGGGCGAGTGGGTCGGACCGGACTGCGTGTCACTAATGAGATGAGAGGACCAAAATTCATCAGACCGGAAGGCTAAAGTGCGGGTCGTCCTACAGAGGGTCCGAGAAGCATCGGTCTCGGTTGAAGGGCGGGTCGTCGGCCGGATTGAGCGCGGTTATTTGCTGCTGATTGGATTTACGAATAGCGATCAGGTGAATGACCTCGACTGGATGGCTGCAAAAGTGAGCCGTCTCAGGCTCTTCGATGATGAGTCCGGAAAGATGAACCTTTCCCTTTCGGAAGTTGGAGGATCGATTCTGGCCGTTCCACAGTTCACGCTCTACGCCGGCGCTCAGCGTGGTCGCCGGCCCGATTTCATCAAAGCGGCACCTCCCGGTCAAGCCGCCCCCCTGTTCGAACGGTTTTGCGAGCAACTGCAAAATACCGGATGTGCCGTTGCGACTGGCATCTTCGGAGCGCATATGGAGGTGCATCTCTGCAACGACGGGCCGGTTACGATTCTGCTCGAAAGTCCGCCTAAATGACGCCCGAATCGGCCGCCACGCTCCCAAGCGGCATTTCGGTCGTAGTGCCTTGCTACAACAGCGAGACGACCCTGCGCGATCTGGTCCTACGCCTTGACAAAGTGCTAAGCGGCATCGGCGAACCCTTCGAGGTGATCCTCGTCAATGATGGCAGCAAGGATGGGACGTGGGAGGTCATCGGAGCACTTGCCGGATCCTACCCATTTGTACGCGGATTAAATCTTATGCGCAACTACGGCCAGCACAATGCCCTTCTTTGCGGGATCCGGGAGTCCGTCTTCAACCGCACCATCACCCTCGATGACGATCTGCAGAATCCTCCCGAAGAGATCCCGAAATTGTTAGGCCGGCTCACGACAGACTGCGACGTCGTCTATGGGGCGCAACGAGAAGGCCACTACGGCTTCTGGCGAGGACTCGCCACCGGCTTGATGAAGCGCCTTCTGCAACGCGTGATCGGCTACGAAAACGCCCGTCGGGTGAGCGCCTTTCGCGCTTTCAGGACCGCGCTCAGGGCGGCCTTTGCCGACTATCGCGGCACTTACGTATCGATCGAAGTACTCCTGTCGTGGGGAACATCCCGGTTCACCTTTATCGAAGTTGAGCACCATCCCCGCCGCTCGGGGACGACTAACTACACCTTTCGCAAGTTGTTCACTCACGCCCTCAACCTCCTGACCGGCTTCAGCACCCTGCCGCTCCAGTTCGCAAGTTGGCTCGGATTTATCCTGACGCTGTTCGGCGCCGGACTGCTGCTCTTCGTCCTGGGACGTTACTTCATTGCGGGAACTGCGGTGCAGGGCTTCACCTTCCTCGCCTCGGCGATCGCGATCTTTTCGGGAGCACAACTTCTCGTCCTGGGTATCATCGGCGAATACCTCGCCCGGATGCATACCCGGATGCTCGACCGTCCACCGTATGCTATCGGCTTGCGAACCCCGCAGCGGCAATGACTGACTCCGGACCGGTAGGGGTCTTCCTTCCCTGGGATACGGAGTTCTACGGTCTGCGCATTGGCCGGTTGAATATCCATACCCTGAATGACGATGCCCTCAACCGGGTCAACAAGTGGGCGGCGCAAGAGGACCTTGCCTGCTGCTACTTTCTATCTCGCAGCGACGACCCGGATACCGTCGAGACTGCCGTCCAGGCCGGCTTCCGGTTCACCGGTGTGAAGGTAACGCTGGTGCATCGCCTCACTGCCGAACTCGATGAACCGGCTAACGACATCAACATCATCAGGCCGGCTGTTCAGTCCGACCTTGAGAAATTGCGGCCTATAGCCATGGACTCCTTCACCGACAGCCGGTTCTATACCGACGGCCGCTTCCCGCTTGAGAAGTGCTCGGAACTTTATCGCATTTGGCTCGAGCGGAGCCTACTGGAACGATATGCCGACCTGGTGCTGACCGGACTCGTGAACGGCGAGGCAGCCGGATTCATCATCGGACGCTTCGACCAGGAAGTTAGTCGCGGCATCATCGACCTGATCGGCGTCGGTCCCCAGGCGCGGGGACAGGGCTTGGGACGTCAACTGGTGGGGGCGGCTGACAGGTGGTTTCGTTCGCAAGGCGCCACGCACTCCTCAGTCGTCACCCAAGGCCGCAACTACGCTGCGCAGAGCCTTTACCAATCGTGCGGATATCGCACCTCGCTGCTCGAGTTTTGGTTTCACCGCTGGTTCGATGAAAAGTAGCATCTCTATCCCCTTCAACCGGCCCTTCATTGCCGGCAAGGAACTCTATTACATCGCCCAGGCCGTTCAAAGCGGCCACTTGGCCGGCGACGGCGCTTTTACCAGGAACTGCCATCGCTGGCTGGAAGAGCATCTCGGCGTCCGTAAAGTGCTACTGACTCATTCCTGCACTGCCGCGCTCGAGATGGCTGCGCTGTTAGCCGAAATAGAGCCGGGCGACGAAGTGATCATTCCGGCATTCACATTCGTCTCCACGGCCAATGCCTTTGTCTTGCGCGGAGCACGAATTCGCTTCGTCGATGTGCGGGACGACACCCTAAATCTTGATGAAGGGAAGCTCGAAGCAGCCATTACACCGGCCTCCCGGGCCGTCGTCCCAGTCCACTATGCCGGCGTCGGCTGCGAGATGGACGCCGTTATGGAGATCGCCCGCCGCCATAGTCTCCTCGTCATCGAAGACGCCGCACAAGGTGTCGGAGCATACTACAAGGAGCGTCCACTGGGCAGCATCGCCCCCCTCGCAGCGCTCAGTTTTCACGAGACCAAGAACTACATCAGCGGCGAGGGCGGCGCACTTTGCATCAATGACGATAAGTTTATCGAGCGCGCTGAAATCGTCCGCGAAAAGGGCACCAACCGCTCCCGCTTCTTCCGCGGTCAGGTTGACAAATACACTTGGGTTGACATCGGCTCATCCTTCCTGCCCTCGGAACTGATCGCCGCCTTTCTCTATGCGCAACTGGAGGAGTCGGAATCGATCTCGGAACGGAGAATGGCCATATTCAATCGCTATGCCGACGCTTTCAAGACGTTTGCGCAGCAGGGCCGTGTGCGGCCGCCTTACGTCCCGCCGCACTGCCGGCACAACGCTCATATGTTCTATCTGATCCTGGAGAGTGAGTCGGTGCGCGACAGGCTCATAGCGCACTTGAGGGAGGAGGGCATACTGGCAGTATTTCACTACCTGCCGTTGCACCTGTCGCCGATGGGACTGAAGTGGCGGGCCGGGGAAGGTTCCCTGCCGGTTACGGAGTCAATCAGCAGACGGCTGGTGCGGCTTCCGTTTTACTACGACCTCGATCCGGCAGATCAGGATCGGGTCGTCGAAGCCGTGGTGAATTTTCTGAGGTTATAGGTTGGGGACTCAACACCTATAACCTGCGGTGGGTATGATAGACGGACGCCTGATCGACCGGCCAGAGGATCATTTCGCTGATGTTGACGTGCGCCGGTCGTGATGTTGCATAGACCACCGCATCGGCAATATCCTCCGGCTGCAGGGGAGTCAGACCTTTATAGGTCCTTGCAGCGCGTTCGACGTCGCCCCGGTAACGCACCAGACTGAACTCCGTCTCCACCATCCCCGGATCAACCGTCGTCACCCGGACGGGAGTGCCGAGGAGGTCCATCTTCAGACCCTCGGTCAACGCCCGCACCGCGAACTTCGTCGCACAATAGACATTTCCTCCCGGATAGACCTGTTGTCCGGCAACGCTCCCGATGTTGACGACGTGTCCCCTCCCCCGCGCAATCATTCCCGGCAAGATCTGGCGGGTTAGATAGAGCAGCCCCTTGAGGTTGGTGTCGATCATCTCCTCCCAGTCCTGCAATTCCCCTTCCTGTATCGGCGCCAGTCCGCGCGACAGCCCGGCGTTGTTGACGAGGATATCTATATCTGCAAGTGCACCGGGTATACTTCCAACGAACGCCGCAACAGCCTCCGAATCACGCACATCGAGCGAGGCAACATAGACTTCAACCGTGAACATTCTCTCTAAATCCGCCTTCAACTTTTCCAATCGCTCGAGTCGCCGTGCTGCCAACACCAGCCGGCATCCGCGCTCAGCATAAGCCTTCGCGCACGCCATCCCGATGCCCGACGACGCACCGCTGATGTATACCGTGTTCGAACCGCTCATAAGACTTTGACGATGAATGGATCTAATCAGTCATTAAAGCGACAAGGCGCAGGAACTTCACGTGCTCCGCGCCTCTACGTGAACTATTCCGGATAGGGTCAATCCTGCAGGATGACAATTTCGCGAGACTTGGGACCACTGACCGCAAGTTCAACTCGCCAGGCGCCGCGCGGCATCAGTTGCGGGAACCGCTCGGCCCACTCGACAAAGACCAGGTTCCTTCCGGTGTAGAGCTCGTCGAGTCCGTAATCGAGCGCATCCTCCAGTGACTTCGCCAGATAGAAATCGGCGTGATAGACCGCCTCAAAGGGGCCGCCAGGCGGCATCTCATACTTGTTGAGCCGCACAAACGACGGACTCGATACTACCTCTCTAAGTCCCAATACCGAGCACGTCAAACGGACGAATTCCGTCTTCCCGGCACCAAGTTCTCCGGTAAGGCCTACGACATCGCCTGCTTTCAAGACTCTGGCGAAAGATGCGGCAACCCGCTGTGTCCCAGCCAGGCTCCGCACCTGCCACCGGCCCCACTCTACAGACGGCATACTTCATTCAACATTCAGATCATCCGCCGCAGCCGCTTGATCGGTATCCGCAACTGCTCGCGATACTTCGCCACTGTTCTTCGCCGAATCTGGAATCCATCGGCATTGAGCATGTCGGTCAACTCCTGATCCGAGAGCGGCTCCATCTTGTTCTCACCTTCGATAAGTTCCTTTAGCCGCGCCTTGATGACCCGATTCGAGACCTCGTCGCCTTCGTCGGTCTCCATCGCTTCGCTAAAAAAGTATTTCAGTTCAAAGACGCCCCAGTCGGTCTGGACATACTTGCCGCTTGTAACCCGCGAAATGGTCGATATGTCCATCCCGATTTCGTCGGCGATGTCAGCCAGGATCATAGGGTGGAGGTATTGCGGACCGCCGCGAAAGAAGTCGATCTGTCGATCTACGATAGCGCGCATCGTCCGGAGCATCGTCGTGCGACGCTGGTGGATCGCATTGATGAACCACCGGGCCGATTCGAGTTTGCGGGTCAGGAACTCGCGGACTTTTTTGTCCGTCTGTTCCTGCTTGAGGTAGAGGTCTTTGTAGGTGGAGTTGATATGGAAGTTGGGGATGTCCCCGTCGTTCAGGAAGACTTCGAACTTGCCGCCAACCTGGGTAACGACGAGGTCGGGAATGACATAATTCTGCCGTTCGTCGAAGTAGCCTTCGCCCGGCTTGGGGTTGAGTCTTGAGATTGCCTCGAAGCCGCTGCGCACTACGTCGAGCGTGACGCTGAGCCGGTCGCGGATCACTTCGTAGCGCTTATTGATGATGTCATCCCAAGACTCAGCAACCATCTGCTCGGCGACCGGATGCCGCGGATCGCGTAACTCAAGTTGCACTAGAAGACACTCCCGCAGTGTTCGGGCACCGATTCCGGGTGGATCGTAGGTCATGATTCGCCGGTGCACCCGGGCAACGGTCTCGAGCGACACGCCGCTGTCGGCTGCAATCTCCTCCAGCGTAATGTTGTGCATGTGGCCGTCGCGATCGATCGAGCCGATGATCTCCTCACCTATAGCCTGTTCGGTATCGGTTAGGTCATCGAGGTGCAATTGTGTGAGGAGGTGATCGGCCAGCGTCTCGACGGAGGGTTGCGGCAGTTCGGTCCCCTCTTCGGGAACCTGCACCCGCGATTGTGCCCGATACTCCCAATGCGATGAGTCGTTGAGGATTTCATCCCAGTCAATCTCGCGTGCCTTCTCCGGCTCGGCCGGCGGTGCGTCCGGCTCGGCTTCAGTATCGGCAATGGCTAACGATTCGCGATCTTCAGCGCTGTCATCGGCCTCGGTTGCGACCTCGCTCTCGACCGACTCCTCAGCCTCCTCCAAGAATGGATTCTCGTCGAGTTCAGCCCGGACCCTTAGTTCGAGTTCGAGGATCGACATTTGGGTCAATTCGGAGCGGAGAATCTGCTGTGGCGTCTGCGCGAGAGAGAGTTCATGGCGCTGCCCCAGCACCTGCTTCAATTCAGGCATTGCACCGGGGGGCTATGTAGTGAATAAAGCATGACTAACGGTCAAGTTTGAACTTTTCTCCCAAATAGAGTTGCCGCGCCTGCTCGTCCTGGGCTAAAAAATCTGAAGTGCCTTCCTTTAGCACCTTCCCATCATAGAGCAGATAGGCGCGGTGGGTGATCTGAAGCGTCTCGTGCACGTTATGGTCGGTGATAAGGACTCCGATGCCGCGACTTGCCAGCCCGCCGACGATCTCCTGTATGTCATTGACGGCTATCGGATCGATCCCGGCGAAAGGCTCGTCGAGAAGCATAAACAAAGGCGATGTCGTCAATGCGCGGGCGATTTCGACCCGCCGACGCTCGCCGCCGGAAAGCGTCTGAGCCTTCTGCTTTCGCAGGTGGCTGATCCCAAACTCGGACATCAACTGCTCGGCACGGGCTATACGGTCCGGGCGGGGCAGCGGGAGCGTCTCCAGGATTGCGAGCAGATTCTGCTCGACTGTCAAGGTCCGGAAAACCGACGGTTCTTGTGACAGGTAACTCATCCCGAGACGGGCTCGCCGATGCATTGGCATCCGGGTGATATCGCGCTCGCCCAACTGCACCTTTCCGGCGTCGGGTGAGAGCAGCCCGGTGATCATATGAAACGTCGTCGTCTTGCCGGCGCCGTTGGGCCCGAGAAGACCCACAATTTCACCCGTTCCAACCGAGATGGAAACACTATCCACGACCCGGCGGCGACCGAACTTCTTGATCAGCCCGCGGGCATCGAGTGTCGTCATTCGCCGGTCGCTGCAGTCTTGCGCTTCAG
>Ga0194120_10011105_pt1 | contig 10917 bp, 10 predicted proteins | sample TA2MahCa65mmetaG_FD_148642 | JGI IMG/M metagenome (GOLD analysis project Ga0194120, IMG submission 148642) | Freshwater microbial communities from Lake Tanganyika, Tanzania - TA2015019 Mahale Deep Cast 65m | ecosystem: Environmental > Aquatic > Freshwater > Lake | place: Tanzania: Lake... | reverse complement strand
CTGGGTCGCCTCGGGCTGGGTGATCGCATTCATGAACTAATCGATCCGAGCATCTCGCTGCACGCCGTGGGACAGGGGGCTCTTGGCATCGAATGCCGCGAGGGCGACACCGCTGTGCTGGAGCAGATCAAAGTGCTCGAGCACCTACCCACCGCCCGCCGCTGCCTGGCCGAGCGCGCCTTCCTGCGCGAGCTCGAAGGTGGCTGTCAGGTGCCGATTGGTGTGAACACCCGCTTCGAGGGTGAGGAACTGGTGCTCACCGGCATGGTGGCGAGCCTCGATGGCCAGCGCCTGATCCGCGATGAGGCCCGCGGCGGCCAGGACGCACCGGAGGCCATCGGCATCACCCTGGCCCACAAGCTCAAGGCCCAAGGCGCCGGGGAAATCCTGGAGGAGATTTTTGCAACCGTTCGCCCCGAGGCCTGACGGCGAGCTTCAGGCCCCGCCGCTGCAATGGAACCTGCTGGCCTGGGCCGCCCTGCTCGGGGTTCTGACGGGACTGGCGGTGGTGGGATTCCATGAGCTGCTGGGGTTCATCAACACGTTTCTGTTCGGGCCCTTTGTGGAGGGGCTGCTGACGATCGGCCGCAGCCCCTTGCATCCGCTGGAGCTGCCCGTGCCGCCCCCACCACCACCGCCGGTTGCGCCCCTGCGTGCCGCCCCCCTGCAACAACTGCTGCAGATCGGCCTGGGGGGACTGGGTCTACTGCCGCCGCCGCCACCACCACCCGAACCGCCGCCCCTACCCAGCCTGCAGGTGCCCGACTGGCTCAGCCTTTGGCCGGTGCTGGTGGTGCCCACCCTGGGCGGCGCACTGGTCGGGGTGCTGCGGCGCTGGCTGGGCGATTTAGGACCAGGACTGCCCAGTCTGATGGCCATGGCCGATGGCGACATGGCTGCCGCGCCCAAGCTCCCGCTGCTGCGGTTGCTGAGCGCCTCGTTGAGCCTGGGCAGCGGTGCGTCACTGGGGCCTGAAGGACCCAGCGTCGAATCGGGCGGCAACATCGGCCTGTGGCTGGCCCTGAAGGCGCGGCTGACGCCCCAGAGCCAGAAAGCCCTGGTGGCGGCAGGGGTGGCGGCGGGCCTGGCCGCCGGTTTCAAAGCCCCGATCGCCGGTGTGTTCTTTGCTTTTGAAGGCAGCTTCAGCGGCCTTGGGGGGCGCCCCAGCCTGCGCGCGGTGCTGGTGGCCGCCATCACCTCAACCCTGGTGGTTCAGGTGGGGCTGGGCGATACGCCCATCCTGCGGCTGCCGGCTTACGACGTGCGCTCCCTCTGGGAGTTGCCGCTGTATCTGGGGCTGGGTGTGCTGGCGAGTTTCATGTCGGTGGCGCTGATCAAGCTGCTGGCGCTCGGGCGCAACCAGCGCCTGCAGAACCTGCTGCGGCAGCTGCCCGTTGGCTTGACTGGTGCCCTCGGGGGCCTGGCTGTCGGCGCGATCGCCCTGGAGTTTCCGCAGGTGCTGAGCGTCGGCTACGACACCATCGAAGCGCTGCTCGGCAATGGCGGTGGCATTCCCCTGTTGACCCTGGTGCTGCTGCTGGGCGCCAAGCTGCTTGCCACTGGCCTCAGCAACGCCACCGGCTTTGTGGGTGGCGGATTTGCACCGGCGCTGGTGCTGGGGGCTGTTCTGGGCAATTGCTACGGGCAGGTGCTGGGCACGGGTGGGCTGCATCTGGCCGTCGCCGCGCCACCGGCCTACGCCATGGTGGGCATGGCGGCGGTGCTCGCTGGCAGCGCCCGAGCCCCGCTCACGGCCCTGATCCTGCTGTTTGAGCTCACCCGGGATATTCGCATCGTGCTGCCGTTGATGGCAGCAGCAGGCCTGAGCGCTGCATTGGTCGAGCGCTGGCAAGGGCTGCAGGATCCGGGTCTGCTGGGGCCCGATCCCAGCGAAGAGCAGCGGCGAGCCGTGCTCAGCCGGCTGAGTGTCTGCGAGGCCTTGGAACCCGAAGCCCCCTTGCTGCTCGAAGCAGAGACCAGCGCCGCAGACGCCCTCAACAGCCTGGTTGAAGCGCATGGCCACTGCCTGTTGGTGGTGGATGGCCCCTGGGTGATCGGCCTGGTTACTCTGGCCGATCTCCAGCGCAGCTTGAGCCGCCAGCAAGGCACCAGTGTGCTGCGCGACTGCCTGCGCGACGAGCTGATCTGGCTGCCCAGCACCGCCCAGCTGGCCCAACTTGAAGATCAACTCGAGCCCAATGGTCTGAGGCAGCTGCCGGTGTTTGCTGTGCCCGCTGAGGGTGTGGCCGCGCTACCCCATGGCCTGCCGGGCTCGGGGCTGAGCGCCAAGACCCTGTGCGGCCTGGCCAGTCGTGATGGAAAGGCCAGGGCCCTGGCTCGCCGCAGCCTGGGCGACACTCAACCGAGCTGAGCCGAATCGAAATGCTGGCTGAGCGCCTCGGCCGCAGGATCAACGGCGGTGAGACGCTCCAGAATGCGCTGCAGATCGAGCGCCGAGAGCTCTCCGTCACACCCCCACTTGAGAGCCGTGTGCTCGGCCCCACGCTGACAGCCATGGTTCGGGCTGGAAGGGGGAAACGGAGCCGGACTCACAATGAAAGGGTCAGTGGCTGACACCTTAAGGGGATGGCGACTGCTGAATGGGGCGATCCAGCAGATCTGCAGAATCTCTTTCGACTCGCTCAGCGTTCAGTTGACGAGCTTGGCGTCGATCTGCTGCAGATAGCGCTGCTCACACTCTTTGATGATGCGAACCGCTTCGGTGGGCTCGAAAAAGCCATTGACCTTGCAGGTACCGGGCTTCTTGAGATCCTTGTAGTGCTCCCAGTAGTACTGGGTTTCCTTGAGCCAATGGTCACCCAGCTGGGTGTAGCTGGTGATGTGATCCATGCGCTTGTCGTCGGCCAAAACAGCGATCACCTTGTCGTCGACCTCACCACCATCGTCAAAGGTCATGATGCCGATGATGCGGGCTTCAACCAAGGAGCCTGGAATCAGCGGTTCGGTGACACCGACAATTTCGATATCAAGCGGGTCCCCATCTTCATCCCAGGTGCGGGGAATGCAGCCATAGGCAAAGGGGTAGGCCAGCGACGAATAACCAACCCGATCGAGCTTGAGATGACCGGTTTCGGTGATCAACTCGTACTTGTTGATCGTCATCGAATTGAGCTCGACGATCGCATTGAGCCGCAGCGCGCCCTCATCGGCAAAAGCCGGCAGCACATGCAGCAGGTTCAGCATGGTGCGGCTGGGGGCGTGGTCGATGTTGGCCATGGGCAGAGCGGGGCGCGCAGTTGCAGCCCGTGATCCTAAGGACCGGTCTCCAGGCGCTCGAGCTTGCCGCGCAGATAGGCCAGAAAGGGCTCGGCACGCAGCGGCTGGCCGGTGACCCGTTGCACGAGCTCGCCGGCATTAAGGCTGCGTCCCCATAACCAGACATGGTCTGACAACCAGCGCTGCAAGGCCGACTCCTGAGCTGTTGCGATCTGCGTTTCGATCGGTCCAAGCGCCTGTTCCATCGCCATTGCGAGCTGGGCACTGATCAGGTGCCCCAGGGCATAGCTGGGGAAATAGCCAAACAGCCCCTCTGCCCAGTGGATGTCCTGCAAACAACCCTCACGGTCGGTTGAGGGCGTCAGACCCAACAGCTCCTGCATCAGCAGGTTCCACTGCTGCGGCAACTCGGCCACCGGCAGATCGCCTTCCAGCAGGTCCAGCTCGAGCTGGTAGCGCAGCACGATGTGCAGGCAGTAACTGAGTTCGTCAGCCTCCACCCGGATCAAGCCCGGCTTGAGGGGATTGAACGCGCGCCAGAAGCCAAACTCGCCGCCCCAGGGGTCGCCGCCCAGCACAGCGCTGAAACGCGGATGCCAGCGCTGGGCAAACGCCCTGCTGCGCGCCACACGGCACTCCCAGAAGAGCGACTGCGACTCATGCACGCCCATCGAGGTGGCTTCGCCCAGGGGCCAGGGGAACCAATGGTCATCGCCACGGGGCAAGCCCTGCTCATAGAGCGAATGACCCCACTCGTGGGCCGTTGCCAGAAACGCCGAGAGCGGCTGACCACGCACCACCCGTGTGGTGATGCGGAAATCACCAGGTCCAAGCGTGCATGAAAACGGATGCGCCGATCGGGCCCGGTGGCATTGCTCCGCGTTGTAGCCCCAGCTTGCGAGCAGCTCCGAGCAGAGCTGCTCCTGCACTGGCTCTGGCAGGTCGTGCTCAGGTGACGCTGCCCTGCCCTGCGCCGCATCCATGCAGCGGGCACGGTCAAGAAGCGCCGGCAGCTCAGCGCGCAGTGGCGCAAACAGCTCCTGCAGCTGGGCCTTGCTCACATCGGGTTCAAACGGCTGGGCCAGCACCTCCCAGGGACTGCGCAGCTCAGGTTCAGCTGCCTGCAGTTGGCTCGCCTGCTGAGCGCGCAGGGCGAGCAAGGTTTCAAGCGCTGGTGCAAAGGCCGCAAAATCATTGCGCTGGCGAGCGTTCTGCCAAATGGCATTACCGCGAGACTGAGCCTGTGCCAGGGCGGCCACCAGGGCAGGATCCAACGCGCGCTGACGCTCAAGCTCCAGCCGCAACAGCGCCAGGTTGCGATGGCGCGGCTCTGGATCGTCGGGGTGCAGCTCGGCTTCAGCCGCGGCCACCAGATCGGCATAGGCGCTGCTGCTTTGGCGCTCATGCAATTGGGTTGCCAGCAAGGCCAGCTGCTCGCCGCGCCAGTCAGCGCCGGCAGCGGGCATCACCGTGTTCTGATCGAAATAGAGAGCACTGCTGATCGAACCCAGCAGTCGGGTCTGATGCAGATGCTGCTGAAGAGACTGCAGCGCAGTGGCCATGGAATGGAGTAGCGAACGGCAGTGGTCTCAAACAGAATGCTGGAAGGTGCAGCGCCAGACTCTTGCTTCCCTTCCGCCGGTGGCATCTGGCAGGGCTCTGCCTGGTAACGGCGGGCCTGTTGGTTGAAGCACCCCGCAGCGCCGCGGCAGCGCCACCACTGCGGGTGGGCGTTGTTGACAACGCTCTTCCCTGCTCCGATGTGCGCAACGGCTTTCCCCGTGGCAGCGCCGTGGATCTGTGGCAAGCGATTGCCCACAAAACCCAGACACCGTTCAACTATCAATCCCTGCAGAACCCGAATCAGGCTGTACAGAAGGCAGCCGCCGGTGAGATCGATCTGGCAATCTCCTGCCTCAACGTGACGCCCCTGAGGCTGGAGCAGGTGAGCTTCTCCTCTCCCTACCAGGAAGACAGCCTGGCCCTGCTGAATCGGCGTGAGGAGGAAAGCTTTCTGACAACGGTTGCCGCGGTCATCACCGAACCGATCATCCGAGATACGACGATCCTGCTGTTTGCTGTGTCCTTTGTGGCGGCCACGATTCTGTGGACCCTTTCACGGGGATTCGACCACAAGGACATCATCGGCCGCAACAGCCGTCACACCTTTTTCAAGGGCTGGATGATGATCGGGATGGGCACTGGCATCTACAAAATGGGATCCACGCCCCCGAGCCTCACCATGGTGGCCCTGACGAACTTCTTTCGTCTGGTGATCACCTCAATCTTCGTTGGTGCTGCCACCAACGTGCTCCTTGAGCAGCGCGATCCGATCGATGCGGCGAGTGGCGATGGCATCGCCGCCGCCCTGCAGCACATGATCGGAGTGGATGAAGGCACGGTGAGCCAGCTATGGCTCGAAAAACAGGCCGATGGAATCCTCAGCGTCTCCGAATCCCTGCAGCGGATTGTGCCGTTGAGCGGAGACAAGGCCCTGATCCAAGCCCTTGAAACAAACAAGGTCCAAGCAATCATGGCCGACACCTCGCGCATCAAATACCTCTGGGGACAGAGCAAAACGCCGGATGCCTTTCAGATGCAGGCCCGCACGTTCAACACCACACCCCAGGGGTTCATTTTTGGCAGCGGCCTGAGCGCCGACTCGCGCAAGGCCATCAACATCGCCATCTCAGAGCTCCGCTTTGATGGAGATACCGAAGAGATCATCAAGCGCTGGGCACCCCCTACGCCGCAAAGCTGATCCTGGGATCCCTGTGCAGCAGAGCGGTGCTGGTTCGCCACGGAGCTGCGGCCTCGCCGTGCGCCGCAGGGAACGAACCGCTCCCAGGCTGGCCTTACAACGACGCGTCCTGGTCATGCGCAACATGCAGCTTGAGCGGATCAACAACCGGATCGACCATTTGCTCGATGACCTCACCGTGCTCAAAGGTCTTGAGCGCTCGGGCTCTGACGTGAGTGCCTTCATCCAGAGCGTTTCACAGGAGCTCAGGGCCCTGGAGCAGCGCAAACTGAGCCTGCCTTTGGGCGACCGGAAGCCACGGTGATGACGTCTCGGCCGGGGTGCCGATAGTTTGGCTGAGTTTGATCAGGCCTCAAACCTGCTGCCTCCATGCCGTTGCCGTGGTTGATGGTGCTCGCACCGGTCGAAGGACTGGCTCGCGCGATCCAGCTCTCGGTGGCACCGGTCTTTCTGCTGGCCGGGATCAGCGGCCTGCTGGGGGTGATCAGCAATCGCCTGGCACGCATCATCGACCGCGGCCGCGAGCTCAAGGCTCAGACCAGCGACAGCTCGGTGGCGGTCACCCGTGAAGCCAGGCAAGAGCTGCAACTGCAGAAACGCCGCATGGGGCTGATGCTGAAGGCGATCGAATTCGCCACCGTGACCATCCTGCTGGTGGCTCTGGTGGTGGCGATTGTGTTTGTCAGCGCGGTCGCACGCCTGGACCTTGCCCTGCTGGTGGTGCCGTTGTTCGTGCTGGCGATGGCCTGTCTGATGGTGGCCGTGCTGCTGTTCCTGAAGGAGGTACAGATCGCGACCGGTCAGATCAGGCGCTGGTTCTGAATCACTTTTGGCGGCAATAGCCGCCGCCGACATTCATCCACCCTTCGGGGCAGGCCTTGCCGTTGGTGGGTTGCACGGTGTAACGCATCAGACCGAGGGTGCTGCACTTGCCATTGAGTGTGTCGACATACCCCAACGGGCAGATGGTGCCGATCTTGGGCACCACGCGTTGGGCCAGAGCTTGCTGTGGGGTCAGCACTGCGGCAAGAGCCGTCAGGGCCAGGGCTGCGTAGCTGGCCGTTGCCGAACGGCCATGAGAGGGTGTTGATTGAGAGCAGATGTCCTGGTCAGGGCCACCTGATGCAAAACGCGGCATCGCAACTGCAAGCAACAACCAGGGCAGATCGTAATGCTGCGTCAAGTCTCTGACCAACTGCAGATCGCTACGTCTGGTCCCGGCTTGACTCGGCTCAGCGGGCCGATCAATGGGGCCATCGGCCGCAGCGGCCTGCAGCAGGGACTGTGCGTGGCCCTTGCGCAACACACCAGTTGCTCACTGACGATCAACGAGAACGCCGACCCCAGAGTGCTCGCCGATCTGGAGGCCTACCTGCATGATCTGGTGCCCCGGGAGCGCCGTTATGCCCACGACGACGAAGGCCCCGACGACATGCCCGCCCACATCCGCACGGCGTTGACAACGACAAGCCTGAGTGTGCCCTTTGCCGATGGGCAGCTGCGGCTCGGCACCTGGCAGGAGGTGTACCTGTGGGAGCACCGCGATGCCCCGCACCTGCGCCAGATTGCCCTGCACCTGATCGGAACCTGACCATGGCCGCCCATCGCCTGAGCCCTGAGCAGATCGATGCCTTGCCGCAGACCCTGCCGCAGTGGAGCCTGGTCAACGGCAAGCTGCACCGCGAGCTGCGCTTCGCCGATTTCAATGAAGCCTTCGGCTTCATGAGCCGTGTGGCCCTGATCGCCGAAGCGATGGGGCATCACCCGGAGTGGAGCAATGTGTGGAACAAGGTGGTGATCGATCTCACCACCCACGACGCCGGCGGGCTGTCCACTCTGGACGTGGAGCTGGCCGGGCGCATTGATGGGCTGCAGGGCTAAGCCAACAGAACGGCGCGCTCAGACCAGCACCGGCAGCTTGGCGGGCTCGCGCTGCGCAAAGCGCAGGCGCTCGTGCTCGACATCGACGGCGATCGTGTGGCCAGGGGTGAACTGGGCCGCCAGGATGCCCTTGGCGATCGGGGTTTCGAGCTCGCGCTGGATGGCGCGCTTGAGCGGCCGGGCGCCATACACCGGGTCGTAGCCAACGCCGGCGAGCCAATCGAGGGCTTCGGCATCGAGCTCGAGGCCGAGTTTTTTGTCGTCGAGCCGTTGGGCCAGACGCTGGACCTGCAGCTCGACGATCTGCCGTAGCTCGTCTTGTTTGAGGCTGTGGAAGATGATCGTCTCATCGAGCCGGTTGAGAAACTCGGGCCTGAAGTGGGCCCGCAGCGCCTCATTGACCCGTGACTCCATCTCCAGATGGCGCGCTGGGTCGCCCGCCAGATCGAGGATCGAGCTGCTGCCGATGTTGCTGGTCAGGATCAGGATCGTGTTGGTGAAATCGACCGTGCGGCCCTGACCATCGGTGACGCGGCCGTCATCGAGGATCTGCAGCATCACGTTGAACACATCGGGATGGGCCTTTTCGACCTCGTCGAACAGGATCACCGCGTAGGGCCGGCGCCGCACCGCCTCGGTCAGCTGGCCGCCCTCCTCGTAGCCCACGTAGCCCGGAGGTGCGCCGATCAGGCGGCTGACGGCGTGCTTCTCCATGTATTCGGACATGTCGATGCGCACCATCGCCTCCTCGCTGTCGAACAGCTGGGAGGCCAGAGCTTTCGACAGTTCGGTCTTGCCCACGCCTGTTGGTCCTAGAAACAGGAAGCTGGCGATCGGCCGGTTGGGATCACTCAGGCCTGCGCGTGAGCGTTGGATTGCGTCAGCCACAGCTGTGACCGCCTGGCTCTGGCCGATCACCCGGGTGTGCAGCTCGTCTTCGAGCTGGAGCAGTTTCTCCATCTCGCTCTGCACCAGCTTGGCGACCGGAATGCCGGTCCACTTGGCGATCACCTCGGCGATGTCGTCTTCGGTGACTTCTTCGCGCAGCAGGGTCTTCTCCTTGCCCTCGGCTGCGCCATCGCCGCCCGCGGACAGCTCAGCCTCCTTGGCGGCCAGTGTTTTGTGCAGCTCGGCCAGGGTGCCGTATTCGAGCTCGGCGGCCTTGTTGAGGTCGTAGTTGCGCTTGGCCTGCTCAATTTGCAGTTGCACCTGCTCAATCTCCTCCTTGATGGCGCTCACTTCATCGATGGCGCCCTTTTCGGCCTGCCACTGGGCATTGAGGGTGCTCTGCTGCTCGCGCAGTTCGGCGAGTTCCTTGTCAAGACGCTCGAGCCGGTCGCGGCTGGCCGCATCGGACTCGCGCCCCAGCGACAGCTTCTCCATCTCGAGCTGCAGGATGCGGCGATCGAGCTCGTCGATCTCCTCCGGTTTGGAGGTGATCTCCATCTTGAGCCGCGCCGCCGACTCGTCGACCAGGTCAATGGCCTTGTCGGGCAAAAAGCGATCGGCGATGTAGCGGCTGCTGAGCACTGCAGCGGCCACCAGGGCGTTGTCAGCGATGCGCACGCCATGGTGCACCTCGTAGCGCTCCTTGAGGCCCCGCAAAATCGAAATGGTGTCCTCAACCGTGGGTTGGTCGACAAACACCTGCTGGAAGCGGCGCTCCAGGGCCGGGTCTTTCTCGATGTGCTGACGGTGCTCATCGAGGGTGGTGGCGCCGATGCAGCGCAGTTCGCCGCGGGCCAGCATCGGTTTGAGCAGGTTGCTGGCATCCATGGCGCCACCGGTGGCGCCGGCCCCCACCACGGTGTGGATCTCGTCGATAAAGAGCACGATCTGGCCTTCGGAGGCGGTGACCTCCTTGAGCACGGCCTTGAGCCGCTCCTCAAACTCGCCGCGGTACTTGGCCCCGGCGATCAGGGCCCCCATGTCGAGCGAAACGAGCTGACGGTTCTGCAAGGCCTGCGGCACATCGCCGTTGACGATGCGCTGGGCCAGTCCCTCGACGATGGCGGTCTTGCCCACGCCCGGCTCGCCGATCAGCACCGGGTTGTTCTTGGTGCGGCGGCTGAGGATCTGAATCGTGCGGCGGATCTCTTCATCGCGACCGATCACCGGATCGAGCTTGCCGTCGCGGGCGGCCGCCGTGAGATCGCGACCGTACTTCTCGAGCGACTCGTAGGTGCCTTCGGGGTTCTGGTCGCTCACCTTCTGCGATCCGCGCACAGCATTGACGGCATCCTTGAGTTTGGCGGCATCGGCGCCAGCCTGGCTGAGCAGCTGCTTGCCGCAGCGATCATCGATCGCCAGTGCAAGCAGCAGATGCTCAATGGCGATGTAGCTGTCGCCGAAGCTGCCCTTGAGCTCAGACGCCTGATCCAGCAGGGTGTTGAGCCCTTTGCCCAGGTACACGTTGTCGGGTGGGGCGCTCAACGATGGTTGGCCGGCGATGAAAGCCTCGACCCGCTGGCTGAGGGTGCCCACATCCACTCCGGCCTTCTCAAGAATGCGCCCCGCCAGGCCCTGCTGAGCCAACAGAGCAGCGAACAGATGCTCGCTCTCCATCTGCTGCTGGCGGCGCTGCTGGGCCAGCTGCTGCGAGGCCACGATGGCGGCCCAGGCTTTTTCGGTGAACAGCTCGGCGGTGGGATGCATGAACCCGCTCCCTTGTTTTCAACTGAAAGAACCGTATGGGCACCGTGCGAGCGCCCACAGACGGGCCAACCGAACCAATCGGTAGGGCCAGCCGTCCCCATGGTGACCACACCGAACCGCCTTGACGTGAGAACCGAACACAACACAACGCAAGCAGACAACCCGGCAGGTGTGGATGACGAGTTCCAGCGGCGAAATGCATCAAGCTATTGCAGCAGTGATGCGGCCGATCTGTACAGAGCTTCGACAAAGGGGATCAAGACCATCGTGAGATGCGTTCCTTGCGCCGCCTCTCGCCCCTGTTGCTTGGGGCCCTGCTGACGCTGAGTGCCAGCCCCTCCGTTGAAGCTCGCGGGGGCGGCGGCGGCTTTGGCGGGGGGGGC
>Ga0194120_10011102_pt1 | contig 10921 bp, 9 predicted proteins | sample TA2MahCa65mmetaG_FD_148642 | JGI IMG/M metagenome (GOLD analysis project Ga0194120, IMG submission 148642) | Freshwater microbial communities from Lake Tanganyika, Tanzania - TA2015019 Mahale Deep Cast 65m | ecosystem: Environmental > Aquatic > Freshwater > Lake | place: Tanzania: Lake... | reverse complement strand
CAACCACGCCGAAGGAAAGCACATAATAGGCCTTGGTGTAGAAGGCGGTCAAAGCCAGCACTGCGCTCAGGATCAGACTGCCCGTGCTGTAGGACCGCAGATGGGGAATCAGGGCGGCGGCGAGGAAGAGAAACCCACCCATGGCGGAGGAGAACGCGCCGATCCCCGCGTGTCCGATCAGGCCGATCATCACAAACGCGGCGCAGATCAATGCCGCGGAGACGTCCCGGCGGGTTTGGAAAACCGCCGCGGCTGTGATGAGGGCGGCCAGGAGGACGAACGCAAGAGTCACTGACCGATGTACCGCAAGGGAATTCCCGAACCAGGCCGCAAACGGCAGGACCGCGAGGTTGTACCCCAGGCCATAACTGTTAACGGCGAGAGGCTGGTGCTCGAAGGTGTACGGATTCTCCCGGCTCAACAGCAGCCGCGTGACCACCGGGGCTGCTCCTTCGCGAAGCTCGATCTGATAGGGAATTGTGATGGTGACAACGGAAAAAACTGCAGACCAGAGAATGGAGATCAGTGCACCGAGCAGAAGAAGAAAGAAGGACAGCCGGGAAAGGTCGGGCATGGAGATTTTGACCCTGGATTCCGCGGAAGAGCGCATCATAAACACCGCTTATTCGCTCGAGGAAAACAGCTTCTTACGCGCATGAATTGATCTACTCCGGAGCAGCGACGGGGCGAAGCGCCACGATGCGGATTGCGTTGGATCCTGTGGAGGGGATCCCTTGCGAAGTCAATCCGCGCCTCATCCATTCCATTGGGCATAAAAGAATTTCCCTTCACTATTATACTGACGAAATATCGGGACGGGAGAATCGATCAACCGTTTTACCGCAAAGAGCCCAAAGTCCGCGGAGTAAACAAAGGGGATTCTCCCATTTAGGGATTTATTGAAAGAAGCAGTGGGTTGCGAAGGAAAAATATCGGTAAAAATTACGATCTTTCCCTCTTTGTGTACTTCGTGTTTAGACCGCTTCCTTTTGTATTGTGAAGATCCATGATAAGAAATGGATACTCCCTGAAGATTCCGATCCCGGCTTCTTTGATGTTCGTTCGACTATAATGGGTTCATTGGACCGATGGTCATGAACCTGCCGCTTAATAAAATCCTGAAGGGCGATTGTATCCAGGTGTTGAATTCCCTGCCGGAGAAGTCGATCGACCTTGTCTTTGCAGACCCGCCCTATAACCTTCAACTGCAAAATGAATTGCATCGTCCCAACATGACCAAGGTGGATGCCGTGGACGATCACTGGGATCAGTTCGACTCCTTTGCCTCCTACGATGAATTCACCCGCGCGTGGTTGACCGCCTGCAGGCGGGTGTTGAAACCCACAGGCACGATCTGGGCCATCGGTTCGTACCATAACATCTTTCGACTGGGGACGATCATGCAGGATTTGGGTTTCTGGGTGTTGAACGATGTGATTTGGGTCAAGACAAATCCCATGCCCAACTTCCGGGGCGTGCGCTTCACGAACGCCCATGAGACCCTGATTTGGGCGAGCACGGGCAGGGGCGCGAAATACACATTCAATCATCAGGCGATGAAGGGGCTGAACGATGAAAAGCAAATGCGCTCCGATTGGTGGCTGCTGTCCCTGGCGACGGGATCCGAACGGCTCAGGGATGAGAATGGGGACAAGGCGCACTCCACACAAAAGCCCGAGGCCCTGCTGTATCGGGTGATCCTCTCCTCCAGCAATCCCGGCGACGTGGTCCTCGATCCCTTCTTTGGAAGCGGCACGACCGGGGCGGTCGCCGCGCGCCTGCATCGGAATTGGATCGGGATCGAGCGCGAGGACAAGTACATCGCCGCAGCGCAGACCAGGATCGACGCCATACAGCCGGAGAGGTTCGACGCTCAAACGTTCGATGTGCGCAGCAAGGGAAAATCCGCGCCCAGGGTCGAGTTCTCCGTGCTGGTGGAAAATGGATATTTGCAGGCGGGCCAGAGGTTGTTCTTCGCCGGGGACAAATCGCGCTATGCGACGATCAAGCCGGATGCGCGGATTCGCACCGCCGACGGCTTTGAAGGCAGCATACACAAGGCGGGCAGTCATTACATGAACGGCGCGCCGTGCAATGGCTGGGAACACTGGTATTTGAAGGAAAACGGCCATCTGATCAGCTTGAATGGGGTTCGACAGCGGTTTCGCTTGGAGAGGGGGTCTTAGGTGAGCGTACGGATTGATGGCACTGTTACCGGGAAACATAGAGCGTAAATTCGTTTTCGCCTGATGTATTTCCTGATGAATATGTTTCATCATCAAAATAAGTATGCCCATGCCTGGTCTTCACGGAGCATTGAAGGGCATATTCAAAACATGGCCGGTATTTCCCTTTTGGGTGGCAGGAAATGCGGAAGAAAAGGCTCGAGGTTAAGAACCCCAAGTTGAAACCCGTCCCTGAGGTCCCCCATCAAAAAGGGGGACGAGAGTAATGGGGCTGTGGGGCGACAGCGTCGCCCCACAGCCCCTCGGAACAGCCCCTGAAGTTTGGCTCTTTTGAGCAGGGAATTGAAAAGAGAAGTCCTTTGAGTTAGAGTAAGGTTGCGAAACCAGAAATAACCAAAGGACTTCTCATATGAAAGATAGCACAAAACAATCGGGTTTGCTAGCAGAATTATTCAAGCTGATTGAGGCGCACCGTCCGGTGTTCAAGCAGGAACGGTCATATCAGCGGATGATCGGGATGATCCTGGGGGAAGTATTCAATTTTGGGCGACATACCATTACACAAAGTCTGTTGGGATTGGGGATGCTAGAAGGAGATTGGAGTGCGTGGTATCGGTTGTTCAGCCAGCCGCGCTTTGAGGAAGAAGGGCTGAATGCCAGATTGTTTGCAGAGACGGTATCGGGGACGCAGGCAGACGAGCCGTATGTGATTGCGGTGGATGGAACGCCGGTGATCCGCAGCGGGCTGAAAATGCCGGGGACCTGCTGGTTGAAATCACCGCACACGCCAGCCTTTCGGCGGGGGATCGAACGGATCCAACGCTTTGTGCATGGGGCCTGGTTGACGCCCATGGAGGATGGTTATAGTCGGGCGATCCCGATCCGCTGGCTGCCAGCGTTTCCTCCGAAAGCGGTGGCTTCAGACGCTCAACCCTGTACGGAATGGAAAGCGGGGAAAGAGATCCTAGAATGGGTTCGAAAACGTCTGGACCTGGCTGGTAGAAACATGCAACCGTTGGTGGCCGTGGTGGATGGTGCCTTTGAGGTGCTGGATCTATGGCGGGAACTGCCAGAGCGCACCATTCTGCTGGCGCGCACAGCCCGCAACCGCAGTTTGTTTTGGTTACCGGAAGAGTATGCAGGACGTGGACGACCGCCCAGCTATGGGGAGAAGGCGCCTCATCCTGCCGATTGGTTACATGCCGGACTGCGTCATTGGCCAGCCTTGTGGGTGCGTGTGCGCGGCAAAGAGGTTCACATGCGCTATCAAGTCCTGGGTGCCTTTGTGCGCGAAGGACTGGCAGAACGGCCATTGTTTTTGATCGTTGTGAAAGGCATTCACAAACAAGTGGGCAAACGCAGGTTCCATTACAAACATCGCGGACCTTCTTTTTATCTGGTCAATGCTGTCTTCAAAAATAATTCATGGCAACTGCCTCTCCCGATTGAATGTATCCTGGCCTGGCTCTGGCAAAGATGGGAGATCGAAGTGGCGCATCGCGAAATGAAAAGCGGCCTGGGGCTGGGTGAAAAGCAATGTTGGAATCGCCGCTCTGCCATTACTTCGGTTCAATGGTCCGCCTGGGTCTATGCCATTCTGGTTCTGGCTGCCTGGCGTACCTGGGGGTTGACGGGACTTTCCAATACTCGCACCCCTTGGTGGTCGGGACCTAAACGTTGGTCCTTCAACACCCTATGGCGTCAATATCGTGCTCAACTTTGGGGTGCCCGTCAATTTCACCCCCTTTGGCTCTCTACCTCCAACAACTGGCAGAAAAAGGAACTCTGGCTGGCGGGTTTATCCAACTCCATTTCTTTTTCCTCCAGAATCTAAAGCGGAATGAGCAGAGCAAGAGCTCATTCCGCTTCTTCCTTCACCTTTCACTTTTGCTCAAACAGCCAAAGTTCAGGGTCTGTTTCTTTGCGGGATGAATTGATAGGCTTACTTGATCTGGTAGACGATGTTCACCGTTACAGAGATCGTAAGCTGGCCAGGTTGTATCGGAACGGCCTCGCCGCCATAAGCCGCCCCTCCTCCGCCTCCCTTACCCTCATAATACGGATACGGGCTGTTATCGAAGAAACTGATATTCTGAACATCACCGAGGGAGAGTTCGGCCGCATCAGCCAGTTCTTTCGCCTGTCGGCGGGCATCCTCCACCGCCTTGGCGCGGGCTTCCTTCACGGCTTCGGTCTTTTCAGCCAGGTCGAATTGGATGCTGTTGATGCTGTTGGCACCGGCGGCAATGGCGGAATCGAGCAGGTCGCCCAGGCCGTCCAGGTTGCGCACCACTACATATACGGTATTGTCCACCATGTAAACCGTGCCGCTCACCGTTCCATCGGGCCCGTACTGCTGGGAAGGCCAGATGCTGAAGTTCGTGGTACGGATGTCCTTCTCCTCCACACCAGCCTCCTTGAGCGCGGCGATCACTGCATTGGTCTGTGTTTTATTCTCCTCCACCGCATCCGCGGCGTTCCCGCCTTCCGAATGAACACCAATATAGATGTAGGCAATGTCGGGGGTGAGGTACACCTGCCCCAAACCGTTCACATTCAGGGTGCGGATGTTCTCAGGGGCCGCCTGCTGAATGGTGGTCGATCCACAGGCGCTCAAGAGAAGCGCCAAAGCCAATCCGGCAAATACAAAAGTCTTCGTACGCATGGTTAAGTCTCCTTTTTCAAATTCCTTGTCAAGACGCTGCGTGACGGGAAATGTTCCCGGGCAGTGCTTGTATTTTATCCTGTTTGGGGTAAAATTTTGCACAAATGTTCTACTGCCCGTTGTATATATCTCTAAACGGGATTAGGTCGAAACAAGGCAGGAAATCGCAACTCCAATTTAGCTATTAACGCAGCACTCTGTAAACATGCCCATCGAGTATCAGCAGGTTCACGAACAAATCCGCCAGGTCAGCCTCGGTGCCCGCGAGCGAAAGGAACGTCTCGCGGAGCGTCGCGCGCAGGCACGGGAATTTTTCCACGCCTTATCATCGAAACTGGACGATTTGCGATCCAAATTGGAATTGGCGGTGGCTCATGACCCAAACCTCCGCTGCGCCGAACCCGTGACTGAGCCTCTGAATGCTTCGAATCCTCCCCCCACGGAGATTCAGCCGGCCACCTTGATCGCAGTGGACGGATCGCAGGTCAACCCGGATCGCCATGCGGCGGTCCAGTTTGGACTGATCAATGTCGGTGCTCTCATGATGAGATTGAATTCAGGGGAAGCTCCCAAGGTCACCACCGATACCCACTTGATGTACGGGGATGATCTATTCCCGAACGAAACCCCTCTCACCGAAGGCCTGGTGGCGCTCCGACGCGATCTTGCCGAACGGTCGAAATTGGATGCGCTATCCCGCGAGGTACAGGGTCCGGTTGTAGCGTTTACCGACGGACCGATCGAGCTGTGGGGAGCACAAGGGGAGGATCCCCGGACCTATGCCGAGTTCATCGAAAGACACAAGGCTGTCCTCTCCCGCCTGCAATCGCGCGGCGTGATCGCCGCCGGTTATGTCGACAAACCATCTGCCAACCTGGTCCTCCGCCTGCTGGAGATCGCGCTGGCGGACGGGGATCAGGTCCGGAACGTGCGGGAGTTTCATCCTTTGCGCGGTGTAACGGACCGGTGGCTTTTCGACGCTATTCATAATCCACTGCTGTCGCCCGGCCACCGTTCGGCAGTCTTTCGAATCCAATCCGGATCGAGGCGAAACTATCAGGGCGATCTCGAATTGCATTTCTTCTATCTCAACGTCGGCACGCAGGGACATCCCTGGCCGGTAAGGGTTGAGATTCCCGCATGGGTGGCAAACGATATGGGGAAACTGGATTTGCTGCACGGGGTCCTGGTCGAACAATGCCGCATCATGGGCAGCCGGCCATACCCCTATCTGCTGCACCGTGCCCATGAAACCGCACTGGTCAAGCCGGAGGAGAAACAGCAGATCGAGCAACTCCTGACCATGGAATCCTTCCGCAACGAGGAAGAGGTGGACGTCATGTCCAATAAGGGATCCGCCAAAGGTTTGAAGGGTAGAACCAGGAATTGAAGGGACACCGCATGAACTCAATTCAAATCACCATGTTCCGATCCTCCCAAGACAGGAGGATACGATGACTTCCATCGAGATCGGTCGATTACTGCGCGCCGGGACCGCCGGCTTCACCGCCGGCTGCCGGGTTCCGCAATTGGAAGCCCCGGCCTTTGGTTCCCTGGTACGTGCGCCCTTGGAGGAGGGATATCAGGTGTACGGATTGATCCACGACATCCGCATCGATGACGACGGGCTGGTGCGCCAACTGGTCACGGCGGAGAACGTCAGTGAGGAAGTGATGAAGGACAATCGCGAGCGCCGCATTGTGCCTGTTGAAATGTCCGTGCTCTCTGTGGGATACGAACAAAACGGCAGCCTGCATCACCTGCTCCCGCCCCGTCCCCCGCTCAGCCTGGATCTGATCTACCTGTGCAGTGAGGTGGACCTCGTAAAGTTCACCTCCGCCGGTCGCTTCGGTTATTTTCGGCACATCGTTCATACAAAGGAAATCCCGGTGGCGGACTTGCTCGCGGCGCACATTCAGCAAGCCGGCACTGCTCACAAGCAGGATGGTTGGACGAATAAAGCGCTGCAGGAGTTGATTACCTTGCTGAGAGACGATTACCCGACCCTCATGGCGGTCCTTGGGGCTTTGAGCGATGTTCCTGCATGAACCAGGATCAGACGCGGGGATGAACACTCATGAAAGCTAGGAACAGGCTGCCCATTTTGATTATCATCGTGGGAGTGGGACTGGCAGCGGCAGCCTCCCTGGCTGACCTGATCGGCTTGGGGAGCAAAGGCGGAGTCCCCGCCGTGCAAATTCTCGCCGCCGAAATCGGCCTGGGGATGGCGCTGTTCGGCTTGTGGATGTCCATTCGACAGAAGGGGAAGGAACCCGAATGGACCGGTGAAAGGGGGGATCGGTTCGAACGAATCCTTTCGCAGCCTGTCCACACCTGGGTCATCTTCGGCTTCCTGACCGCGTACATGTTATTCTTCATCCTGCCGACCTTCCTGAACGCCTCCACTCAATTCCGCTATCCAAGCGATTTCTTCATCGAACGCGAGCACATCGGCTTCGACGCGCGCCTGACCCTCGAACACGTACGCGTCTGGTTCACCGGGGAACGACCAGCCAAGTACATCTTCCCGCCACTGACCACGATCCTGTTCGCCCCGCTGCTCCTGCTGGATTATCCACAATACTATTACGTGATCACTGCACTGACCCTGGTCAGCACGCTGGTTCTCAATCTGCTGCTGCCATTGAAAATGACCAGGGCGCAGGACCACCTGCTGGTCTATTTCATCTTTGGAATTTCAATCTTCTCCTACGGTTTGCAATTCGAACTGGAGACCGGCCAATTCTATACGATTGCCATGTTGTTGAGCCTGGCCGCGATCTACCTCTTTCACCGACACCCCGCGTACCGCTTTTTTGCCTATGTCCTTTTCTGCGTTTCCATCCAGCTCAAGGTCATTCCCGCCATATTCATCCTGATGTTCGTGGACGATTGGCGCGATTGGAAATCCAACCTGCGCCGTTTTGCCGCGCTCGGGCTGGCAAACTTCCTGCTCTTGTTCCTGCTCGGCGGATCGTACTTTGACGCGTTCATCACCCACCTTGCGGACGGCGGCGCCACCCACGAGCTCGAGTACAACCATTCAATCTATGCCTTCGTGACGAATCTCTCTTCCACAGGATACGGGATCTTCCACGGGGAATCGCTCAGATGGATTCAGATGAATTCAAGCGCGATCACAGCCGGGTTGAGCATTTTCGTTCTCCTTTGCCTCGGCCTGCTCGTTTTTCAGGCGCATCGAAAAACTATCCGCGGATTCCACGCGCCCCTTTTCATGGTTTGCACGATCGGCGCGTTGATGCTGCCCTCCATCAGCCACGACTACAAGCTCCCCATGCTGACCGCGCCTTTCGTTCTGGGAATGTCGAATATCAAATTGCCCGACCGCAGGTGGAGGAGGATCGCAACGATCCTGCTGATCGTTCTGGCTTCGCTGATCTATTCCGCCACGCTCGTCCCATGGAACGCACGGCCGGCCTGCCTTCACAATGCATTCCCGTTGTTGTTGGGACTGTTGATCAGCATCTCATTCATCGCTTTCATTCAGAAGGAAGATAATTGACTGCCATTATTGCACGTTGATAAAAACTTCCCAAACCAAACTTGAAACGCCAATTGCAATCTACAATCGTCAATCCACAATCGTCAATCCACAATCGTCAATCTGCAATCAAAAGGAAAGGATCTAGATCATGCCCGCATTTTTCATCCTCCTGTACCGCTTCTTTCGCAGCCTGTGGCACGGATTGAAGGATCGTGAATTTCGCGCGCTCTTCCTGTGGGTGCTGACCATCCTCATCCTGGGCACCTGGTTCTACGCCCGCGTGGAAGGCTGGCGCGTGCTAGATTCCCTGTACTTCACGATCACCACACTGACCACTATCGGATATGGCGATTTTTACCCGAAGACGGATGCAGGCAAGATCTTCACCATCTTATACATCTTCGTCGGGCTGGGATTGATCTCCTCGTTCATCATCCTGCTTGGGGAGAAATCCGGGCTGATCCGGCGGTCAGAGGAAAAGGAAAAATAAGTCTTCCCGGCAAAGGGCAGGCAGGAGAGTTCCATGGAAGCAAAACGGACAAAGATCGGTTATCTGGTCGGAGGTGGTTTAAAGGAGAATTTCCGCGTGCGACTCACGGTCTCGCCACAGGAGATTCAAGAGGGCGCCTTCGTGGTCCTCTCCAGCGGATACTGGCGCTATTACGGCATCGTCACCGATATTCAACTCGGCGCCACGGACCCGCGCTTCGCAGACGAACAGATGGGAGGGCGATTCCCGGCGCACATCTCGAACGCCCTGCACGGACAGACGCTTTTCGCCAATCTTGAGGTGCTGCCCAATCTGATGCTCGAGGTCGGGCCGGACGAATCCAGCCCGGAGTACGCCGGTTGGATTCGATCCAATCCGCAGCCGAAACTGCTGCCTGTAAAGAACATCCCGCCACACCACGCCGAGGTCTACCTTGCGGGGGAGGGCGACATCGCCCAGATCTTCGGCAAACCTGGGGAGAAGGGCAACTTCATCATCGGCCACACGCGCGAGCAGGGACATCCGGTATGCCTCGACCTCGAGAAGTTCGTGCAGCGCTCCTCCGGCGTGTTCGGCGCGACCGGCACCGGCAAATCGTTCCTCACGCGGCTGATACTGGCAGGGCTGATCCAGTTCAATAAGGCCTCGGTGTTGGTGCTGGATATGCACAACGAGTACGGATTCAACGACAAGGCCTCCGATACAAAAATGGAGGTGAAAGGATTGAAGACCCTGTTCAAATCCAGGGTGCGGGTTGTCGGGCTGGGAGCCGGCACCACGATCCGCGGGGAACAGGTTGATTTCAATCTGGAAATCCCGATGGAGGAACTTTCCACCGCCGATATCGAAATCCTGACGCGTGAGTTGAACCTGAAGGAAACCACACCCACCACCCTCAGCGCGCTGTACAACTCGTTCAAAAACAATTGGTTCGCACACTTCAAGGCCATGAACCGCGAGGAAGTGGAAGTAACCGATGACAGGGGAAAGGTGAGGAAGACACCGCATCCCGGCAGCGTGGCGGCGTGGGCGGAACCCAATGGCGTCAACGTGATGGCCGCCGAAGGTCTGCACGACAAGCTGCGGCGGGTGTTCGACAAGCCATACATCGTCCAAAAGCCCGCCGCGGACGGGCTGAAGAACATCATCCAGACGCTCGAGAACGGCGGGCACGTGGTGCTCTCGTTCGGCGAATACGAAAGCGACCTGGATTACCTGCTGGTCTCGAACCTGCTCACGCGCAAGATCCGCAGTTCATGGGAACACAAGACCAATACCTTCCGCACGCACGATCCTGCGTCAGGCGCAGGAGAGCCGCGCCCGCTGGTGATCGTTCTCGAGGAGGCGCACAAATTGCTCAATCGCGAGATGGCCTCCCAGACGACCTTTGCCACGATTGCGCGCGAGTTGCGCAAGTATTACGTCACGCTGTTGATCGTGGACCAGCGCCCGTCTCAAATCTACGACGAGGTGATGTCGCAGTTGGGGACGCGCATTTCCGGCTGGCTCGGTGACGAGGACGACATCCACGCCGTGCTCTCGGGCCTCTCGGGACGTGAGGCTTTGCGAGGCATGCTGGCGCGGCTGCAGCCGAAGGAGGAGGTGCTGCTGCTCGGCTGGGGCGTGCCGATGCCGCTGCCGGTGCGGTCGAGAAGGTATGACGAGGGATTCTGGAAGGAATTGACAGGCGGCACGAAGAAAAGCAGGGAGCAAAACTTGAAGGAGTTGGGGTTTTAAACCATACCTAAGCAGTATAATTTTAGGCGGATGCATGAATGGAAGATATTGAATTCGAGTGGGATGACGAAAAGGCAGAAAGCAACCTTGAAAAGCATGGAGTAAGCTTTGAAGAGGCGGCTACCATATTCAATGACCCATTAATCGCATCGATATCCGACCCGGCCCATTCAAGAGCCGAAGAGCGGTACATCTCGATGGGTATTTCTATAAGTGGACACGTGCTGGTGGTGGTCCACACTGAACGCGAGAAAAGGATTCGATTGATCAGTTGTCGAAAAGCAACCAAAAACGAAAGAAAAACCTATGATGACCAATAAGAAAAAACGGGAACACAA
>Ga0194120_10011101_pt1 | contig 10921 bp, 13 predicted proteins | sample TA2MahCa65mmetaG_FD_148642 | JGI IMG/M metagenome (GOLD analysis project Ga0194120, IMG submission 148642) | Freshwater microbial communities from Lake Tanganyika, Tanzania - TA2015019 Mahale Deep Cast 65m | ecosystem: Environmental > Aquatic > Freshwater > Lake | place: Tanzania: Lake... | reverse complement strand
AAGTTCTCGCCACGGGCCCCCGCGGGGCAACCAGGGGAATTAGCTCAGCTGGTAGAGCGCTGCGATCGCACCGCAGAGGTCAGGGGTTCGAGTCCCCTATTCTCCATCCTGACCTACTTGAAGCCCAGATAACAACTGGGATCCCAAGTATCTCAAGCGCCCCTGGGCCCTGATTTGGGTGCAGACTTGGGTGCAGCTTGGGTGCAACCGTTGATTCTCCACACGCCCTCAGGAGCGGCGTCAGCGGATGAGCGGCTGCCATACGTAGTGCTGCGCGGGACGGTGCCCTACTACAAGCGCCGCATCCCCCCGGAGCTGCGCCCGGTAGTGGAGGCGAGCACCTTCACCGTGCGCCTGCAGGGGCCGATCCACTCCTCGGGCCGCCCAGGGCGCTTGAGCCCGACCTTCCTGGCCTCGTACAGCAGGGCCCACCAGCAGGCCGAGCAACGCCTGGCAGGCGCCCGCCACCAGCTCAGGGAGCTGAGCGCCATTGAGCAACTCGGCGTTGCCGGCGCCTGGGCCAAGCGCGCTGGCCCCCAGGCTTCATCTCTGATCCTGAACATGGAGGCCGCGGCCATCTTCCGGGCGGCCGATGCGCTGGGGCTGATCCTCACCGTACCGATTGCGGAGGACTGGTCCGCCGCGGCCGCAGGCTCCCACCCCGAACTCGGGAGCGTGGTGCAGGAGTTAGCCCGTGAGCTGCACTTCCTCGACCACCCCGGCTACGCCCCGATTCCCTATGGCGACCTGGTCTGGGGGGAGAAGATCGCCAACCCGACCGTCTACCTGCGCTATCTGGAAGCCTGCGTGCGGCAGGCAGCAGCAGGGCTAAGCCAATGGCTTGAGCGCGCCCACGAACAACTGGAAACGCTTGGGCTGAGCGTTTCACCAGAACAGCGGCAGCAGGTGGCCTACAGGCTGGCCAACACGGCCGCGGCCCTCGGCCACCAGGAACAGCAGATTCAGGCCGGCCGGCACGTTGCCCCGCTGGTGTTTCCTGATCCACCGCAGGGAGCCACTACCTCTTTGCGCTTCGCGGACGCAGTGCAGCGATGGCAGGAGCTGCGCGACCCCGCCCCGAAAACGCAGCTGGATGCCCAGCGCAGGATCGAAGAGCTCCAGGCGCACGTCGGGCACGACCGACTGGACCAGCTCACCCCGGAGCAGGTGACCGACTGGAGGGCCGCGCTGATTGCTGGCTGCAGCACGTCCACCGTTCGACGCAAGCTCGCCTTGGTGCGCGCGGTGCTCCAGGCCGCGGTGGCTGACGGGATGCCGGTGGACCAGCAGGCCCTCGAGCGGTTGAGCGCCAAGGGACTGCGCGAATCCGGTGGCACCCGCCAGCAGCGCCGGCCGTTCACCCGGGAGGAGGCGGCACTGCTCTGGAAGCTGAGCCGCCATCAGAGCGGGCCGCGGCCGTTTGATCGCTGGGCGTTCCCGCTGGGACTGAGCCTGGGCTGCCGCCTCGAGGAGCTGGCGGGTCTACGCCCCTGTGACGTCTGTGAAATCGACGGCGTTTGGGTTGTGGTTATCCAACCCACGGAAGACCGGCGCCTGAAGACAGACAGCAGCGCAAGACGCATCCCCCTGCCGGAAGCGCTCGTTAGGGAAGGATTCATCACCTGGGCACAACAGCAGAACGGCGACTTTCTCTTCCCTGAGCCACCTCCACCTGCTGCAGATCCTCGGCGCAGCCATTACGCCTCTGTACGCCTGGCGAAACTGATTCGCAAGCAAGCGAACATCAAAGACCCGACTGCGGTATTTCACAGCTGCCGGCACTTCGTGGCCCAATCGCTGGTGGACATCGGCACCGAGCAGCGGGTGATCGAGCAGCTGATGGGGCACAGCTCGCGCAGCATGACCGCCCGATACAGCCGTGGAGGTATCCCTTTGCAGCAACTTGCTGCAGCAATGGAAGCCCGGGAGTGGGGCTGGCTGCCGACCTGACTAGGGGAAAGCGGTCATGCCTGGCACAGGTTTCTCCTTCCGCTGGCACGTCCAATCCAGCCCAGATAAACTGGCCTCATTGAGCTTGGTCAGGGTGCAGCACCACCTGGCAAACAGGATCGGTGTCCCTGCTCACCGCCGCCTTTCTGTGATGGCAGCGGGCCAATCGTCCATCGAGACGTGAGGTAGTCCGGCGAAAAATCCTGGGCCGGGTGCAACAGCAGGACAAAGAAATTCTCGTTCAAAACAATGACGCCCACGCTCAAAGGCTCGGTGCAAATCGGCCTGCGGCTTGATGTCGCAACTGCACAACTACTGCAGTCAGCTGCAGCGGCCGAAGGCATCCCTCGCCTGGCCACTTATCTACGCCTCGCTGTTCGCAACCACGTCCGCCAAAGCGATCGACTAACGCCTGAGATGCAGCAGGAGCTTGCTGAACGGATTGGCGGGCCGAATCTGATCGAGCCAGCGCAATAAAACAGCCAGCCCTTACAGACGTTCAGCAACCAGAGATCAATGACCCCTCGTTACAGCGAAGGGGGCCAAGAGGAGCTCACCCTCCAGGCCCCCACAGCCGTTCAGCACTTCTCAATTTTCGCAGCCGATGGCCGCGTTGGTGAGTCCGGGGACGAGAAGAAGGAGGCGCGCCCGCATGACTGACCTCCCTATCGACACCGGGCTGCGCGCCGAGCTGCAGGCATCAGCGCTCACGGATGATCAGATCGACCGCCTGCACTACCGCAGCGTCACGGCCGAGCAGGCCAGAGCTCTGACAGGGCACGCCAATGACGGCTGGGTGGCGCCGTGCATGGGGGGCAACGGGAAGCCCTACCTCACCAGCAAGGGGGCGCCGTTCTATCGGCTTAAGCCCAAGGTTTCGCCGATTAAAGACGGCAAGCCCACGCGCTACCTGTCTCCCGCCGGCGAGGGGTGTCGCCCCTACTTCTCGGTGTTGTGGCCCAACTGGGCCAGAACCCTGAAGGGTCAGGATCGTGATCTGGCAGAAGGAGAAAAGAAGGCCGACTGCGGCTGCGCCCACGGCTTCCCCACCATCGGCCTGTCCGGTGTGGATGGCTGGCGCGATCAGCGCAGTGGCAAATCGGCCGTACTGCCAGAGCTGCTCACCCCGGGCTGGCTGAAGGGCACTGTTCGCATCGCCTGGGACAGCGACATCGTGCATAAGCTCAGCGTGCTGGCCTCCAGCTACGACCTGGCGGAAGCCATCGCCCTCGCCGGGGGCACCCCGCGGATCACCCTGCTGCCCCCGGAACTGGACGGCAGCAAGAACGGCGTGGATGACTTCATCGCCCGCCACGGCGCCTTCGCCTATGGCCTGCTCAGGGATTACGCCCGGCCGGCCGGAGACGTCATCTACGAAGGCGGCGAACCCATCGGACTGAAGTGGACATGGACCCCCGAACCCAAGGGCGATGAGGCCACCCACTCCAAGGCGCTGATCGCTTGGTCTGTCCTGAAGGATGAGGTGCAGCTGCTACCCCTCGGCGCTTACCGCTGGACCGGCACCCACTGGCAGCGACAAGAGAAGGACAGACCTCTGGAGTACGTGGCACGGCTGCTGCACACCTGGATGGATCAGATCCGGTGGAAGAAGCGCACCGGCGCCGCCTTCTCCAGCGTGCTCTCCGAACTGAAGAGCCGACTCGAGTCCTCGGAGGGCGTGGTCTGGGATGCGCCGCACCTGATGGCCTTCAGCAACGGCACCCTGAACACCCGCACCAACACCTTCACCCCAGGGCACCGGCGCTGCGATCGGCTCACCCGCTGCCTGCCCTACCCCTACGACCCCAGCGCCACCTGCCCCAACTGGCTGGCCTTCCTGGAGGAAGCCTCCGGTGCAGATCAGCACCTAATTGCCACGCTGCAGGCCGGGATGCGGTGGACGATCGAGCCCAAAAAGGACCACGACTACGAAACCGACTACCAGATGGATCTGATCGGGAACAAAGGCCGCGGCAAAGGTGTGGTGCTCGCCGGCGTTGTTGCCCTGTGCGGCGGCAGCAAGAACATCGCCACCATCAAATCCAGTTCATTCGGTGACCCAAATGCACGGCTCAGGATGCTGAACAAGGCGGCATCTATCGACTTTGATGCCAGCGGATTCATCAAAGATTCCGGCATGTTGAACAGCATCGTTTCCAATGAACCCGTCGAAGTCAAAGCCCTGTACCAGAACCTCACCCAGGCCCGACTGAACACTGTGATCTGGCGTGCCATGAACGACAGACCAGGACAGGCTTCTGCCGGCTCTGAGGGCTCAGACCGGCGCAACATCGTCATCCCCTTCGACATTGCCCCGGAACGGAAAGATCCCGAGTTGAAAGCCAAGGTCAAAGCGGAGGCCGCAGGCATCTTCCAGTGGGTCTGGCGGATGACGATGAAGGAAGCCTCCTACGCACTACATCACGCCGGTGACTCCGGCCGAATCCTCAATGCTCAGGTGGACGCCGCCCTCAGTCGCAACCCCGTGCTGCGCTTCCTGCATGAGACATTCCTCTACCAGGGCTGCGATGAAGTCGAAGCTGCAGCGCTGTTTAAGACCTTCACGGAATGGTTGAAGGAGGGAAGAGAAGACGGCCTGCCACACGGGCGAGAGCTTACTAACACCAAGTTCGGCAGGGAGATGAAGAAGCTCGTCAGCACAGGCCTGCAGCGCCGGCCCCTGGTGGACCGTCATGGCGCCTTCTTCGAGAAGTTCCGCACCACTGGCCTGAATCGCGGACGCAGTGCCTACCGGATCCCGGAAATCGGCAGCTGGCCCATTGGCGCCTTCCTGACCGGACGCAGCCCTGAGGAGCCTGCTGACCCGGCAGAGCCTGCTGGAGACGACAACCCTTCACGAAAAGGCCAAGCCATCCCCAACCTTCCCGCCCAAGATCCCAGGCCAACGCTCAATGGTGAAGGGTTCGAACCCTTTGAAGAGTCAAAGGAGAAAAGTTTTAGAGGGACCCCAGAGAAGAACCCTTCCCCTGTCCCTCTCTCTCTGGAGGTTGTTGGGCAAAAAACTGCTCGAATCCTTCACGCGCTCGAAACCTCCTCCATCGCAAACGATCTCGGGAGCGAAGAGTCGGGAGGGGCTGAAGGGTGTGCTTCAGCGCCATCCGACGCAGCCACCGCCTCCCCCACTCCTGAACCGTTTGCCTCTCCAACCTTGACCAGTCCTGCCCAGCTGGTTGCCAACGCCGCCCGCAGCAACCTCACCACCTTCCAGCCCGGTGATCGCGTTTACATCGCCCACCAGCGACTGGCGCCCGGTCGCCTCCTCCTGGCGGTGGTGACCAGGGTCATCAATGCCCAAGTCCACTTCGAGCCGCCCCTCGAAGGACTGCTGAACGCTACCGAAGCCCCCGACGCCGGCGCCTGGATCCCACCGCACCCCATCACCTCCATCAGCGCCGCCAACTGCTTCCACGAGCTGGGCACTATGACCGGGGTCCGCATCGAGAACGTCGAGTGCGATGGCGAAACCTGGAGTCGACTGATTTGGCAGCACCCCGATGGCTCAACCACCACACGGGAGATCCCGCCTGCACGTGGTCGCTTCCAACCGCTCGACGGAGACGAGCTCGAGGCGTTCCTGGCGGAGGCGTTGGCATGACGCAGCTGCATCAGTCGTGTCGCTGCCAAGGCCTCGCCGCCGTTGAAGTTTCGCCACCTGCTGGTGTTCTCCACCAGCGGAGATGGGCGGGGTGGGTGCGCCTTGACCTTCATAGGCGTCGCAGGCGCCCATCCCCCACCAGGCTCTCCAGTAGGGGGAGAAATGGCTGAGCAGCTCAGCGATGGGATGGGTCGCCCTTTTGCGATGGTGCCCCTCGACCCCGACGGCCCCTTGCTCACGGCGCTCCGGGATGGTGAGTTGCATCCCCGCGATCTGGCAGTGCTCTGGGCGCTGGTGGCGAGGCTGGACTGGCGCAGTGGCAGGGCGTGGACGACCGCCAGCGATTTGGCGGCTGCACTTGGCCACAAGAGCCCTGCCCATGCCAGGGGCGCCCTGCGCCGTCTGAAGCGGTTGGGATTCGTGGCGACCGGAGCGGATCGGCGAGACCCGAGCCAGAGATTCCTCTGTGTGAATCCTCTGGTGGCCGCCACCGGCGGCAGGCACCGGCGCCACCGGCTTTACCGCCAGTTTGAGGACGCCATCACCTGAGCGCCCTGGCGCAGCTCAGTCGTTCACGCGGTTGCCCTGCAGAAGCGCTGCCCTTGCCTCCTGCCGGCGCTGCAGCACCTGCGCCTTTGTGCAGGGCCAGCACAGGAGCTCTTCGGCGCGGGCGAACTGCACGGAAACCCCGCAGCAGTCGCATCGGCAAAGAGCCTCAACGGCACGCTTGGCCGCAGTAACCCTCGCTTGCTGGGTCTTGAGCGCGTTCTTCTCCGCCTGGAGAATGGCCTCCGCCTGCCTCAGCTGGAGCTCTCGCTCAGATGGCGGTTTCCGTGGCATGGCGGGGCCCTGGGGCTGATGCCACGCTGCCGAGCACCTCACCCCCAGTCGAGCCCCAGAAGCCGCTCTGCGTGATGCTTCTGTTTCTGCTGCTGCCGCCAAAGCTCGGCGGCATCAAAGCCTCTGATGGAGCCCCGCAGACAGGCCTGAACAAGCTCTGCCATGTCCATCGGCTCCGGTTCAGCGCTGAGCCAGGGCTCCAACGCCCCGTAGCCCTGCTCCACCAGCAGCGCTGCCCTGGCCGCGGCTTCAGGGTCGTAGCCGTGCTGCAGGCCTGGGTACGGCAGCGAGTTGGTTGCCTGGAGTGGTTCGCTGAGACCCCTGCCCGTACTGGGACGGCATGGCTCCATGGCTGCCCAGTGGCTGCAGACGTTTGTGGCGGTGTACGGAACGCGGCTACAGGAGCTGGGCTGTTGGACGAGCGCTGATGCAGCCGAAGCTCACGCTGAACTCAGCGCAGCCGCTGAAGATCCCGGCAGCTTCTGGGTGGGGCCAACCTTGCTCGAACTCAGGGCCAGGCGCTGTTAAGCCAACGGCGCGGAGGCGTCGAGCTGGAGAGCGCCATGGTGGTGGTGGTGGTGGTGCTTATGGGTTTTGCTCTTGCCGGCTTTCTTCTTGGCTTTGCTGATCCACTGCTGCTGCACCTCAGCCTGAGCGGAGAGTTCAGCGCCGACCGGCGGTAACGCCATGACCACCAAAAGCGCCATCAGTAACCGAAGGGGCCGAAGCATCAGGGCACGCAAAAAGAACAGCATCATTCAATCACTGCTTTCAGGGGCTGACAACCACTGGCGCACCAAATGATCCAACTCACGACCGGCACTGGTCACAGCAAAGGATCAAACCAATTGGATATCAGAAGCGATCAGATACACACCCGGATCAAATCGAGCCAATAAGCCACCATCGGCGCCCGCGCGACATCGCCGTGTCGGCAGCAACTTGGCTAGGCCAGCCGCTGCAGCCAGGGCGGCAGCCGATCACCCCAGTGCTCCAGCGCCAGCACCGCCAGCAGCAGCAGCGCCAAAGGGATGCCGATGGCCTGAACCAGCTCGCGCAGCATCGTTTCTGCCAGCAGCCATCTGCACCGTATTCATGCGGGAGGAAGCTACGGCTGACAACCCAGCCAGCTTTCGCCACGACAGGTGCAAGCACTGAGGCCGAGTGGCGATGGGTTCCCCCGCATGACGATGAAAAAGCCTCCGCCGTAGCTGAGGCTCGATGAAACCTGTTCTGCCAACCTCAGAACAGCCCGTTCAGCCATTGACGCGCGGCAGGAGTGCAGCTGTTGGGCAGGGAGAAGTGGTCATCGTTGGGGTATTCGATGGTCTTGATGCTGCCGCCCAACTGCTGCACCATGGCTGCATAGGCGGTCTGCCAAGTCACGGGTACAGCGGTGCCGCCATCGAACAGATCCATGCACAGCAGAACCGGGGCAACCGGTTTGCGTGTGGCTGCCGAACCAGCCGTGATCGCGGCCTGCCAGCGATCGAGGTTTTTCGGATTGCTTTGCATGATCGCGCCTTTGAGCCGGAACAGTCGCGCGACAGTGTCACAGAAATGGTGGACTGGCTGGATGTTCCAGGAGGTTTCGATGATTTCAATCCCCAGGGGCGTGAAGTAATCGGAGAGCTTCAGCACATCAGGGTTGGCAATCTGAAAGCCAGCCAGCACCATCAGCAGGTGACCATCCGGTGGGATCGAGGGATTGCTTAGGGCAGCCGTTAATCCCTTCGGCATTCCGTAAGCAATGCTCACAACGCCCGGAGACATCGGCACGGTGCCGACCAGCTGCAGCTCGCCATAGTCGTCCGCATCCAGCTCGGCGACCGCAGCGGCCGCGCCACCTCCCTGCGACCATCCTGCGCAGCCCAGCTTGGTGCCAGCACCCACAGCCATTTGCCTGGCGGCTCGGGCCAGGTAGACCGCATCACGGGCCTGGGTGCGGTTGACGACGTACTGGTGCTGCCCCGGGGTGCCCAGTCCCTGGTAGTCGGTGGCGCAGACCACGTAGCCGTCGTTGATCCAATCCTGCAGGCCTGGCACCCCGTAGTCGATCTGCTGGCTGGATGGTGTATCGAAGTAGATGTTCATATTGCATGCCGGCCCTGGCTGTGCTGAAGGGCAGGCGGCATCGCCCAGGCCGGTGGTGCCGTGGCACCAGGTGAGCAGCTTGCGGTTTTTGCCTGTGGCTGCCGGCGCGATCACCAATCCGCTGACCTCGTTCAGCACGCCGTTGACGTCTTTGGAGATGTAGCGCACCTTCCAGGCGCGGGCTCCGCTGACTGAGGCTTCAATTTCCTGCTTTGAAAGCAATGTGCCCGGCATCTTGCCGCTAATCAACGGGGCAAATCGCGACTTGGTGGATGAGGGAACGACTGGTGGGTTGCAAGTCCCGTTCGCTGTCCCTTTGTCCTTGGCTTTGGCGAATGGGATCTGGGAGGCAGCAGCCAGGGCGCCGGCGGCGGCGAGGAAGGCGCGTCGTTGCATCATCGCGGTGACAGCTGAACGGTTCGGCTACGACTTGGGCCACAGGCATGACCCTTGCCTGGGTTGATGTAGCAGAGCCGGTTGAGAGGGGCTCAGGGTTGTAGCGGCTCTTCGCAACCGCAGTTCATGCCATTGCCGCACCGGGTTGGCCACACGACCATGTTTTATGGACGAATGCCCCTTGCAGCAGCCAGAAGCGACGGGGGCCAACCCAAGCAATGCGTGCTAGTACGGGTGTACGCATCTGGAGTGGTTCATGGGTGCCCCCTTGCCTCGGCCTGCGGCCCTGGCTGCCCGGCTTGAAGTCCCGATCGAGGAGTGGCCTTACCTCGACAGCGAGGTGTTGGTGAAAACCCGCAGCCGCAAGGTCTGCATGACCCAGGCATCACGCTGGAGTGAACTGCATCCTCCTGATCACCTGCCAGCTGCTCCAGGGTGCTTGATCGCCCACGGCGAGCACATCACCATCCACTGCCAGGGGTGGTCCGATGACATGACACACAGCCACGGCTGGAGCCCGGAGGTGGCGTATGCGGCCAATGAATACGGCTAATCAACTCGGCCGCCCGCTGCTGCAGCCCATGCTGCTGCGCGACGACCTCAGGAGCCAGAAACGCCAGGCTGACTGGACTGACTGTTTGCCGGAGTGGATTCCCTCCAGCCCGCGAGATGCGCATTGCCTGGCCGTTGTGCCTTTGCCAAGCTGAAGTGAAGCCTGGCGGGGAGAGCCCAGCGATGACCTCAACTGCCCGCGTGGATCCGCTGGAGCTCCTCCGGCAACAGGAGGCCACCCGCCTGCCCTGGCTCGTGCCGGAGCGCCAGCGGCGCATGGCGGAGAGCCCCTTTGCCTTCTTCCGCGGCGCCGCCATCGTGATGGCCGCCGACCTTGGCCGCCAGCCCCACTCGGGCCTGATGGTGCAGCTCTGCGGTGATGCCCACCTGCTCAACTTCGGCTTCTACGGCTCCCCCGAACGGCAACTGATATTCGGCATAAACGACTTCGATGAAACCCACCCCGGGCCCTTCGAGTGGGATGTGCAGCGCCTGGCCGCCAGTTTTGTGCTGGCAGCCCGCAGCCTGGGCCTGAGCGAGAAACAACAGAGCCGGATCTGCCGCCGCATGGTGCGCGCCTATGGCGAGGCGATGGCGGAGTTTGCCGCCATGGCCCAGATGCCGATGTGGGTGGCACGGCTGCCCCTGGAGCGGTTCATCGACGAGCGCGCCAGTGCCAACTTTCGCAGTCACCTGAAAAAAGTGACGGACGCTGCCCTCCACAGGGACAGTCGCCAGGCGGTGCGCAAACTGTGCGAGCCCGATGGCAGCGGTGCGCTGCGCTTCCGGCATCAGCCGCCGCTGATCTGGCGCTTTGACGCCCTGGATCCTGTCTTCATGGCCGGCATGAAAAGCACTGAGTGGGCCACCGAGCAGTTGCAGCTCTACCTGCGCTCCATCTCACCCACGATGCAGCACCTGCTGGCGCTGTATCAGTTCACCGACAACGCCCTCAAGGCGGTGGGTGTGGGGTCCATCGGAACCCGCTGTGCCATCAACCTGTTCATGGGCCCGCACCCGGACGACATCCTGGTGCTGCAGGGCAAGCAGGCCGAGCCCTCCGTGCTGGCTCCCTACGTGAATCTGCACGCACCGGAGCATCAAGGGCAGCGGGTGGTGGACGGCCAGCGGTTGCTGCAAACCGCCAGTGATGCCTTTCTGGGGTGGACCACCAACCCCGCAGGTGATCACCTTTACATCCGCCATTTCCGCGACTGGAAGGCCTCGGTGGATGTGGCCCAGCTGGATGCCGATGGCCTCAAGGATTACGGCAAGCTCTGCGGCTGGACGCTGGCCAAGGCCCACGCCCGAGGCGGCGACCGCCGCGCGATGACCGCCTACATCGACGATCCGAAACGCTTTGCCCAGGATGTTCTGGAGCAGGCGGTGCAGCATGCGGATCTGGCCGAGGCCGACCATGCTTTCTTTGTGGGAGCCGTTGCCAACGCGTGAAAGCTGGGCAGGGACGACCTA
>Ga0194120_10011099_pt1 | contig 10922 bp, 7 predicted proteins | sample TA2MahCa65mmetaG_FD_148642 | JGI IMG/M metagenome (GOLD analysis project Ga0194120, IMG submission 148642) | Freshwater microbial communities from Lake Tanganyika, Tanzania - TA2015019 Mahale Deep Cast 65m | ecosystem: Environmental > Aquatic > Freshwater > Lake | place: Tanzania: Lake... | reverse complement strand
CTCGAAATGTGCCCGGCCTGTCGCCAGCCGAACTCGGAACGAAGTCGGCCGGGGAGGATTCAGCGGCTAGCCAGGCGTTTATGACGCAGTAATACTAGGCGAGTAGCCTTTGTTTCTGCTCCTCGAGCAGGTCGACGATCAGGCCCTTGACGGTGGCCTCGGATTCCAGGGCCTGCAGCTCCGCGATGAGCAGGCGTCCCGCCTTCTTGGAGAGGGTCTCGATCAGCCGGCGGTGCTCCGCGCTGCCGACGGCGCCCTGCAGGGCGTCCTGCATCCCGTCGACGATCTCGGCGACCAGCTCGTCCAGGTGCCGTTCGGGCCAGTCTCCGACGAACGGGATGCGGCGCAGCCGCCGGTAGGTGGGCGAACCGGCCAGCACGTTTTGCGCCGAAAATAGCGCCAGGGCCTTGATCTCGGCGTTGAGTTCCGGCAGCACGTCGCGCACGAATGCCGCGGCATGCAATTCGAAGAACGCCGCGACCTCGGCCTGCTGCTCGGCCGACAAACCGCCCACGAACTGGCCCAGATCGAAGCGACGGACGGAATCCTGGTAGTTCGAGAGCAGGCGCACGCTGACCAGGTCGGTCACAAGGTCGAGGACCTGCGCGGCGACCTGCTGCGGCGTCTCCACGGGGTTGACCAGACCCAGGCGCTGCATGCGCCGGCCGACCGAGAACACGCGCAGCAAGTGGATCCAGCCCGACTGTCCGAAGGGCACCATGTACTGCACCAGGGGAACGAAATAGATCAGGTCATACCACCGGGCGTAGGCGTATGCCTTCCAGCTCGGATAGCGCGGGTGGTGGGCCACCACGGCGATGCCGCGCAGCAGGAACTCCGCCGCGAAGAACGGCACGAAGCACAGGTCGATGAGCCAGAAAGCGTTGAATGGCTGCCCGTCCTCGCCGACAGCCCGGTAATAGTTGCGATGCAGGAGCGGCCGGATGTCCCTGTTGAAGAAAGCCGCCTCGGCCGCGGCCCGCTCCGGCGTGGTCAGGTGCTTTTCGGTCCAGAACGCCATGAGGGCCTGCTTGCCCGATTCGAGCCCCATGTGGCGCCGCATCCGGTTCTTGGCCTGCTCGAAGAGTCCGGCCAGGCCGGCGCCCGAGAACGGATCCTCCTGGTAGAGGGCGGCGGAGCGTTCGCGCATCTCGCGCAGCAGGTCCCGCGTGCCGGGGCCGAGATCGCCGGCCGCAACGCGGCGTAGCGCGAGGTCGGCGCGCTGGATGTACATCTGCGTCGTGCGATGCGGGCTCACGCCCTTCACCGGGTCGTACATCGTGGCCAGGTGCGGTGTGTAGACCAGGTAGTGCGGGCGCAGGCTCAGGTAGGAGAAGTCGAAGATCACCCAGGCCAGATTGATCAGCGCGAGGATGAGCAGGAACCAGTGGACCAGGATTCCGCCGGCCCAGGCGACCCGCCCGCCGAAGGTCGCGGGCACGGGCGGAGGGCCATCCTCCCGCCCGAGAAACAGGGCTTGCCGGATCTTCCGGGTCACCTCGACGGGCAACGGGGCGCTGGAGCTTGTCTGCATGAGTATTCTCCGGGCCAATTGTCGGCCGTCCCGGCGGGCGTGTCGATGAAGTTCGGCACGATCACGGCACCCAGGCGCGACCGTCACGCAATCCTCGGACCGGCGCCAGCACCGACACCAGGCGGGTGCGCCCTAGTATCGCGACATGAAGTACGTCCGCTGGCTGCCCCTGGGCATCGGCCTCGCACTGGCCGGTAGCGGTTGCTCCGCCGCACTGGTCCAGGAATTGCTAGCGGCGCAGGTCGCCGCCGGCAGGACCGCCGGGCCGGGACCCGCGGCCGAGCGGACCACGGCTCCCGGCCTCCAGGCCGACAGGCAACCGGCGGCGCGCCCGGAGAAGGAGCAACGCCAGAGCGAGCCACCGTACGAGCCCGCACGGCCCTACGAGCCCCGTCCCGAACCGCCCCGCTACCCCGCGGGCTCCCAGACCCTGGATGCCCATGGCCCGCCCCTGGCCCCGGTGTCGCAGCCTTCCGGCCCCCCGCGAAGCCTCGGCCCGGGCTCGCCCCCGCCGGACCCGTACGGGACCAAGCCGCTACCCCCGCCGCCGGGTTCACCCCCGCCGGACCCGTACGGGACCAAGCCGCTACCCCCGCCGCCGGGTTCCCCGTCGCCGGACCCGTACGGGACCAAACCGCCACCCCCGCCCCCGGGTTCCCCGCCGCCCACCGTCTACGCCACGCTGCCACCCGGCGTCTTCGGCTCACCGCCACCCTACCCGTACGGGACGCTGCCGCCCCCGCCGCCGGGGTTCCCGCCGCCGCCGGCCTACCCGGCGCTTCCCAAGCCCTGATTGCAGCGCTCAAATGGCCTAGCGCCTCGCTGCCGCAGGCACGGAGGCCTGCGCCACCGATGCCGCGGGTGGGGCCGGCCTCTGTGCCGGCCGCTTTGCCGGGGCGGAGTCATGTGGGCGGCTCCCTGAGCCGGGATCAGCGGGCCCGCCCCTCGAAGATGTAGGCGACGCCGCCTTTCCGGAACCAGGCCTTCTCGAAGTCCTCGGGCAGCCACGCGAATCCCTCACCGCCGTCGAAAGCCGGATCGTTCGTGACGATCTCGCCCGACGGCAAGATGCCGCGCACGAGCGTCAGGTGCCCCGAGGTCGTGTAGCCGGGCGGACGCTTGAGATCCTCCTTCTTGAAGCGGATGCTCGCCCCGACCAGGTGGCCTCTCTCCAGGACGGCCCGCAGGTGCCCCCACGATCGGATGCGCGACACGTAGCCGGGAAGCCCGCGTTCGGCGGCGGCGGCGACGGCTCGCGGCCAGACCCCGAACAGGTCGAACCTGGCGTCGTACACCCGCTTAGAAAAAGCCTCCAGATCCGCCGGGGCCGCGCCCGCGTAGGACAGGGCCATGTACGTGGTGGTCGGGGAGCAAAGACTGCTGCGCATTCGCGGGTCGTCGGACTTCTGGCTCTTGTACGGCACCTCGCGCACGCCGCTCCAGTCGGAGCGGGGGTCGGGATTGGCGGCACGCCACGCCTTCGCCTCGGCGGTCGCCCCGTCGCCCGTGAAGCACATCGCGAGGCGAGACAGCGCGGGGCTCTCCGTGGCGGCCGGACTCCTGTGCAGGATGACGCGCCACTGCATTTCCGTCGCGGGCATCTTGAGCTCCAGCGTGTCCACGTCCACGCGCGCCCCTCCCCACTGCAGCGTCTCGTCGGGCGGGATCGGCGGGGGAGCATCGCCCCACTCGCCCACGTTGAGCCACGGAGACCAGTCGCCCTCCCCCTTGACGGCAACATCGGTCACCGAAGGCACGAGCGCGTATGCGGAGGGCGTCCCGACGATGGCGGGAACGAACTGCGGCATCGGAAAAGCCGGTGGGACGGGCCGCACGCGCACCGCCACCCGGAGGCCCGTCCCGGACGGCGCCGTGGCGTTCCAGGACGGGAGCCCTTCGTCGAACGGAAACGGGGCGGCCTGCGGCCGGGAGACCAGCACCTGGCGCTCGGGTCGCGAGTCGGCGGCGGCCGCGAGGTCGGCGGCAGGCCAGAAGACCGTCGCGTCCACGTCCGGGTTCGGAACGGCGGCGGCGGCGACGGCGGCGGCGAGGAGGACGCGGATCATGCCAGGATCCTAGCGCAAATCCGGCCACGTGGTCGCATACCATAAAGGCCGACCGGCACCTGCCGATGAGATCGACATGATCGCCACGCGCACTACGGGCCAGATCTGGCTGACGTCCAAGGTCCTGGCAACCTTCGACGAGAACCGGCGGCAGGTGGCGGAGCGCTACCTGTGCGGAGAAGGCATCGAGATTGGCGCGCTGCACCTCCCGCTCGAGGTCGGCCCGGACGCCCGCGTCCGCTACGTCGATCGCTGCGACGAGCAAACCCTGCGCGGACAGTATCCCGAACTCGCGGACATGGATCTGGCGCCGGTGGACGTGGTGGACGACGGCGAGGTTCTGGCGACGTTCGCGCCCGAATCGCTGGATTTCATCATCGCCAACCATTTCCTCGAGCATTGCGAGAATCCCCTCGGGACCCTGCGCGTCCACCTTTCCAGGCTCATGCCTGGAGGCGTCATCTATGCGGCCCTGCCCGACAAGCGCTTCACCTTCGATCGCTCCAGGCCGCTCACGCCGTTCGAGCACCTGGCCGCCGACGATCGCGACGGGCCGGAAGGATCCCGCGCCGCGCACTACCTGGAGGTCGCGTCGCTTCAGCTGGAGCTGGCGGATCAGGACGCCGAGCGCAAGGCCGCCGAGATGGCCGACGCCGCCTACAGCATCCACTTCCACGTCTGGGACGCGGCTGCCTACCTGGAGTTCCTCGCCAGGGCGCGATCCTACCTGGCCGAAGCGTTCGAAGTGGCGCACTTCCAGCGCAACGGCGTCGAGAACATCGCCATCCTCAAGAAGCCGGACGAGGACTAGACCCGTTTCAGGTCAAGATGGAACGGGTCTAGGATAGCGCCAGGAGGCGCCCGCTGACCTGGCCGGCATAGACGTGGCCGTCGGCGAACAGGGGAGCGGCGACGAAGGCCTCGCCGCCCTCGAAACGGAACGCGACCTCGCCGGTCTCCCGATCGAGGGCGTACAGGCCGCCTTCTTCGGTGGCGACGTAAGCGCGATCCCCGGCGAGGCATGGACCGAACAAGGGCCGGCCGCCCGCACTGAAAGCCCACAGCCGCTCCCGCGTCTCGAGCGAGAAAGCTAGGAGCTTCCAGCCCAGGGGAGCCAGGTAGAGGAATCGGCCGTCCACCGCGGGGGCGGGGAGCGCCAGGCCGCCTCCTTCGGGGGTCGCGCCCGTGTGGTGCGCCCAGTGGAGGTAACCGTCCGCCGCGTTGAGGCAGTAGAGGCAGTCCCAGGAGCTATACACGTAGATCCGCCGCCCGTGGAGGACCGGCACCCCGAAAGCGCGGCGGCCGCCGCCGGGCCCGTGATCCTGGCACTGCGGCTGTTCCTGTGTCCACAGCACGGCGCCGTCGGCCGCCCGGAACGTCGCGGTCGTCTGCTTGAAGGCGAGCGCCACGACGTTACCGCGACACGTCGCCAGGGCAGGGCCGTCCAGGCGCACGACCGCCTCGGGATCGGCGTGGGCGCGCTTGCGACCGTAGGGCGTGGCCCACACCCGGCGGCCGTTGCCGTCGAAGGCGACCACCTGCCGCTCCACGACGTCCACGCACAACGCCCGATCGTCGCTCACCATGGGTGCCTGGCCGCCCACCAGGCCCGGAGATTCGTGCGTCCAGGCAAGTTCGCCCGACGCCAGGTCGTAGGCGGCAAGCAACCCCTTGACCTGCAGGATCACCCGGCTGCCGAAGGCCTCGGGCGCCGCGGGCAGGGGCGGTTCGCCCGGAACCGGGCGGGACCAGACGGTGGCGCCGTTGGAGGCGTCCAGCGCGTGCAGGATGCGATCTGCCGTGACGACCAGGAGGCGGCCCTCCCAGAGCGTCGGGGCGTGCACCAGCGGGGCCGAAAGGCGAACCTCCCAGCGGAGCTGCCCGCGGGGCGCCGGCCCGCTCGTTACGTAGCGGCCACGATCCTGACCCGACGGATCCCACAGAGAGACCAGCGGCGCGGCGGCCGGCGCCGCCACGCTGACCGACCCCGGCCCGGCCACGGGCAGGGCCGCGCCCGCCGTTCCGTAGCCGAGATCCCGCAGCACGTCGCCGGCGTGATCGTACCTACCCGCGACGGTCGGCTCGGTCAATCGCATCACCACGGCCTCCAGCCTGGGCGGCAGACCCGCGGGCACCTGGTGGCGCCCGGCGCGCACGTCGAAGAACTGCTGCGGGTGCTTGCCGGTCAGGAGGTGCAGCGCCGTCGCCCCCAGGGCGAAGAGGTCGCTGGCCGGCGCGGCATGGCCGAGGATCTGCTCGGGGGGAGCGTAACCTTGCGTGTAGACCACCGCGGTGGAGCCGTCCCGCACGGTCAGGAGGCCGGGCCGCGAGGCGAGGCGCACCGCGCCGAAATCGACCAGCACGACCTGTCCCGTCTCGGAGAGGATCAGGTTGTCGGGCTTGACGTCCCGGTGCACGATCGGCGGAGTGCGCCCGTGCAGATACTCGAGCGTACCCAGCACGCTCACGAGCACGCGCAGGACCTCCTCTTCGGACAGGGCGCCCCGCTCCGCGCAGAGCGTGCCGAGGTTGCGGCCCGCCACGAAGTCTTCCACCAGATAGTCGCGCTCGCCCTCGCTGAAGAAGCCCGCGGCCCGGGGAATGCCGGGATGCGCCAGCGTCGCGAGGATGCGGGCCTCCTGCTGGAAGAGTGCCCGAGCCTGCTCGCGCTCGGCCATTTGCGGCCGGAGCTCCTTGAGCACCTGTCGCCGGCCGAAGAGCTGGGCGTCCTCCGCGACGTAGGTGGTCGCGAAGCCGCCGGCCGACGAGAGCACCTCGACGACCCGGTAGCGGCCGTCGAGCACGGTGCCTATGGCGATCGGGAGGTGGATCTTCGCGCCGCAACCGCTGCAGAACCGATGGTCGGCCGGGTTGCTCCGCTTGCAGATAGGGCAGTCGAGCTTCTCCGCCAGGAGGTGATCGAGCGTCATGCCGGCACCTCGCACCTCGCCAGGTCCAGCTTCGCGCCCAGGGTCTCGAAGAGCTCCCGCGCCTTGCGCTGCGCGGCGGCGGCTTCCGCGTGCCGGCCCGACGCCGCGTGGATGTCGGCCGCATCGAGGAGGGCCCGTCCGAGCTCGTGCTGGTTGCCGGTCGGCTCGAGGACCAGCAGGGCCGCGGCGATCTCGCGTTCGGCCGAGGCCAGGTCGCCGCGCTGCCTGGCGAGGCGGGCCAGTAGGCGCCTGGCGACGCCCTCCTGCACCTTTTCGCCGCTCTGCGCGGCCAGTTCGAGGGCGCGCGCCAGCGCCGGCGCCGCGGCTTCCGCCGCGCCCCGGTCGAGGTGAGCGCGGCCCAGAAGTTGATGAATCTCGGCTTGCTGCTCGGCCGCGCCCGTCGCCTCGAAGCCCTCGAGGGCCGCCGAGAGGAGCGGTAGCGCCTGGTCGGCCTGCTGGGCCTCGATCTTGACCAGCCCCAGCATGGCCTCGGTGGACCCGATGCCGAACTGGTTCTTGTGGCGGATGTGGATCTCAAGGGCATGGCGCAGGTGCGATTCGGCCCGCGCGAGGTCGCCTTGGCGGCAGAGGAGCATGCCCAGATTGCCCTCGACCAGCGACACCTTCCCCAGATCGCCCACGCGCGCGAAGCCTTCCAGGGCGGCCATGAAGTGCGAGACGCTCTCGCTCCACGCCGCCGTGTGGGAGCCGATCAGGCCGAGGTTGTTGCGGCTGGCGGCGACGCCGTAGAAGTCCTGCGCGTCTTCGCGCAGGCGCAGGGCGTACCGATGGTGCTCCGCGGCCTCGGCATAGCGCGACTGCTGGAAGAGGCACAGGCCGAGGATCGAATGGGCCAGGGCCTTGTCGCGCAGGGCAGACACTTCCTTGAGCAGATCCAGGGCCTCCGTGCAGAGGCGGATGCACTGGTGCTGATCGCCGAGGCGGTAGTGAAGAAATGCCGTGTCGATGCGGATTCGCGCCGCAAGCTCGGTGGCGGAAGGCTCGCCCGCGAGTTGCCCGAGGGCGGTCTGGTACTCGGCAAGCGCGGTAGGAAACTGGCCCAGGCGCTCCTGCGCCGCGCCGCGCGCCTGGAAGATGCGTGCCCTTTCGGCGCCGTCGCCGGCCAGGGCCCTGGCCTGATCCAGGTGGCGCAAGGCCTCTTCGGGGTCGCCGGCCACGGTCTCGACCTCGGCGAGGCACCGCAGGACTATCGATCGGGGCACCGGGTCGGGCACCGGCGGATCCGCGTCGCGCAGGGCGTCCAGGTTCGCCAGCGCCTGAATGTAGGCGTCGGTGGCCTCCGCGTTGGCGAAGTTCGCCCGCGCCTGATCGCCGGACATCCAGAGGTAGAGCGCGGCCTTGGCGCGGTTGCCCGCCAGGCCCCAGTGCCGCGCCAGGGTGTCCGGCGCCACGAGGTTCGCCTCCTCGAGGGCTTCCGCGGCGCGCATGTGCAGGTCCTTGCGCGACGCCAGCAGCATGCTGGAATAGGCCACTTCCTGCACGATTTGCTGCGCGAACGAGTACTCGCCGGGACCGGCGCCCATGACGAACCCACCTCGCGCCAGGTCTTCGAGCAAGTCCGGGTACGAGTCGGCCGGCCGCACGCGGCTCAGCATCTCGACCGAGAACGTCCGGCCGAGCACCGACGCCACCTGGAGGGCGCTGCGGAGCGGCGGGGAGAGCCGATCGAGGCGCGATGCGACGACGCCGTTCACCGTGGGCGGAAGCGTCACGGTGCCCTTCTGCGTCACCGACCAGGTCCCGGATTCGCTCCTGACCAGGACGCCCGTGTCGATCAAGCCAGCGACCAGTTCTTCCAGGAAGTAGGGGTTGCCCTCGGCGCGAGAGAGAACGGAGCGCCCCAGCGCCTGCAACTCGGGAGGCAAGGCGCGATCGGCTTCCCCGGCGGCGAGCAGGTTGCCCAGTAGCATGGCCGAGTCGGCGTCGGCCAGGCGCTCGAGGGGAAGGCGGAGCCTCGGAAGGTCGCTGATGTCGGGAATCAAGTGGGCGAGATCGTCGGCGCGATACGCGGCCACGATCGCCAGGGGCACCGCCACGGCCCCGTCCTGGGCGTCCACGAGCGAACCCTCGGCGAGGCCCACCAAGTGCGTCAGGAACTCGGGCAACCATTGCAGCGAGGCCTCGTCCGCCCATTGCAGGTCGTCCAGGACCAGCACGAGCGGCTCCCGGCCCTTGCGGGCGATCGCCACCAGCAGGTCCGACATGGCCTTGAACGCGGCCGACCGGCGTTGCTGCGGCGAGAGGGCCGCGAGTTCGGGAGTCTCGATCTCGTGGTGCAGCAGGTGCGCCAGGAAGACCTGGGCGCGCTCGGGCTCGGGAAACTCCGGCAGACCGTCGAACGCCGCATGCATGCGCTCGTTGGTGGTCTCGGGCGTGCGCTCGATGGGCAGATCCAGCCAGGCCTCGAGAAGCCGCGCGAGCAGGGCATACGGCACATGGCGCTGGAACGACTGGCAGCCGGCCACTACGGGCTCGAGGCCGGCCGTGCCGCAGACCTCCCGGATCAACCGCGTCTTGCCGGTGCCCGCTTCGCCGACGACTTCGGCCAGTTGCGGCTTGCCGGCCCATGCGGCGGCAAGCACCGCCGCCAGCCGTTCGGCCTCGGCGGCGCGGCCGACGAGCGGAGCCTGCGCGCGGGCGGCAAGATGGCGCTGCGGCAAGGGGCGCAGGACCTCGTAGGTCTGGACCGGCTCGGCCTTGCCCTTGACCGGGACCGGATCGTGCGCCTGGAACTCGAAGAGATGCCGGCACTGGCGATAGGTCTCGTGGGTCACCAGGATGCCGCCAACGGGAGCGCTCGACTCCATGCGTTGCGCCAGGTTCACGGTATCGCCCATGACCGTGTAGTCCTGGCGCTGATCGCCACCCACGGAGCCCGCCACCACCAGGCCGGTGTTGAGGCCGATGCGGACCCGCAGGCGAATGCCCGTGCGGGCTTCGAGCTTGTCCGCGAAGCGCTTGGCGGCCTTCTGCATCTCCCAGGCGGCCATCACGGCCCGCGCCGGATCGTCTTCGTGGGCGACCGGTGCACCGAAGAGCGCCATGATCGCGTCGCCGATGTACTTGTCGACCACGCCGCCCAGCTGGTAGATGGGCTCCGTGAGGACCTTGAAGAACGCGTTGATGACGTCGGTGACCTCTTCGGGATCCAGCTTCTCGCTCATCGACGTGAAGCCGGAGACGTCGGTGAAGAGGACCGTGACGACCCGGCGGTCGCCCACCTGGCCCACCAGTTCGCCCGTCCCGCGACGCGGCGGCAGGGGGCCGGTGCCGCCCTTCGCCCTGGAAGGCGCGGGCCGTGCGCCGCCGGCACCCTTGACCGGCGCGCCGCAGCCCGGGCAGAACTTGAACCCCACGGAGATGGTGCTGGAACAGCCCGGACAGGCCACCGAGACCGGTTGCCCGCATCCCGCGCAGAACTTGTGCCCCTCAGCGATGGGGGTCTGGCAGCTGGGGCAGAGCGTCTGGGCCGCGGACATCCTGGGCCCATTTTAGCCCGAATCAGTAGCGGTCGAATTTCTTGGTGAGCGCGATGCCGAGTTGCTGCCGGGCGTAGCGGTTGTTGGGATCGAGGCGCAAGGCCTCCCGGTACTCGCGCACCGCCTCGCCCTGCTGGCCTACGGCCGCCAGGGCGTCGCCCAGATCCAGCCGGCTCTGGAGCAGGTTGGGATCGCAGCGCAGCGCTTCCCGATACTCGCGAATAGCGCCGTCCAGGTCCTGCTGCCGGGCCAGCGCGCGCCCCAGGTTCTGGTGCGCCCACGCGTAGTTGGGATCGATGCGGATGGCCTCGCAAAACTCCCATATGGCGCCCGAGAAGTCGCCCTTGTCCCAGAGCGCATGGCCAAGCTGGTTGTGGGCCTGTGGATCCGCCGGATCGCAGCGGATGGCCTCGCGAAACTCCACGATCGCCTCTTCCCGGTCGCCGACCTCGAGCAGGGCATCTCCCAGGGAGGTGTGCGTCGGGCCGTCGTTGGGCTCGATCTTGATCGCTTCCCGGTACTCGCGGATGGCGGCAGCGGCGTCGCCCTTGTGGAACAGGAGGTCGCCCAGGATGGAATGGGCCAGGGCGAGGCCGGCGTTGAGGCGGATGGCTTCGCGGCAGGCGCGCATGGCCTGATCGTCCTGCCCGATCTGGCTGTATGCGTAGCCAAGACCGCAGTGCGCCTCGGCGGCAGTAGGCCACAGCCTGACCGCCTCCCCGAATTCCCGCACGGCGTCCCGATAGTCGCGGTTGGAGCAGAGCGCCCAGCCGGTCTCGATGGCCTGGCGGACATTTTGCGGCAGGGCGGCACCCCCGGAGACCTGCGGCGCCTGCAGCGGCATCGGGGCCGCCGGCATCCCGGCGGCGCGGCCCCCCGCCGCGGCGGCCTA
>Ga0194120_10011098_pt1 | contig 10923 bp, 11 predicted proteins | sample TA2MahCa65mmetaG_FD_148642 | JGI IMG/M metagenome (GOLD analysis project Ga0194120, IMG submission 148642) | Freshwater microbial communities from Lake Tanganyika, Tanzania - TA2015019 Mahale Deep Cast 65m | ecosystem: Environmental > Aquatic > Freshwater > Lake | place: Tanzania: Lake... | reverse complement strand
CGCTGTCGTTCCGCGTGGTGCCCGGGACGATCGTGTCCGTCACCTCGTCCGTGGCGTGCGGCGCGATCACCTTCGGCACGCCGGGCGGCGCGATCCTGTCGTCGAGCGCCGACTACCGGATCGGACTGCACGCGCAGGCGCCGGTGCGCGGACTCCTGTGGATCGAGGTCGTCGTGCGGCCCTCGGGCGGCGCGCCGGGCGTCGGCACTTTCGCGGTCGACGTCGACGACGACGGCACGTGGGACGTGGCCGGCAACCCGATGGGTGTCCCGAACCCGACCTACGGGCAGCTCGCGCGTTCGTTCGGCCCCGGCACGTTGCCGATCCGCATCGTGCACACGGGCCTGGTCTCGGTGCCCGCGAACGACATCGGCGAGTACTCGTGCGACCTGGTCCTGCGCTGGATCCCCGACGCGGGGCCGGTGACCAGCTACGGCTCGCCGTGCGGCTCCTGGCTGTGGGAGGAACGGGTCGCCAACGGCGACCTGCGGCTGTGGTTGTGGCCCGCGCCGGCGGGCACCAGCGTGCTCCTGTTCGGCGGGGCCCCGGCCAACGTGCCCTTCCCGCTGCCGCCCCACTGCCCGCTGCTGACGATGATCGACGGCCATGTCTGGTTCGAGGCGCCCGCGCTGACGGTGCGCTACGTGCACCTGCCGCCGGGCCTGACGATCCACGCGCAGGCCGTGACGTTCGACGCGCCGTCGCCGACTTCGGCGCTGCTCAGCAACGGGCTCGTGATGACAGTGCCGCAGTGAGTGCGGAGCGCGTCGGGCAACAGCTCTGGGCCGCTCGCCCGGGGAACTCGAGCGCGAGATCCGGCCCTTGCAGCCGACCTCCTCGAGACGGGGAGGCTCTCGCGCGGACAGGGCAGTGAGCACGAGTCCATCCTCGGTCCGCTGGCGGGTCAGCCTCGGGAACGCAGCGCCGGGCGCGCCCGGCGGCCGGCAAACTAGCCCGCGCCGCGCGAGCCGAACACCGCGGTGCCGATCCGCACCAGCGTCGACCCCGCCGCGACCGCCGCTTCGACGTCGCCGGACATGCCGAGGCTCACCACCGGCAGCGGCAACCCCGACGCCGCGCGCAGCCGTTCGCACAGCGCCGCCACCGCCGCGAACGAGGGCGCCGGGTCGCCCTCGAGCGGCCCCATCGCCATCAGTCCGCATACGGCGAGCAGCGGGCATTCGGCCTGCACGTGCGCGAGCAGCGCCGGCGCCGCGCCGACCGCGCAGCCGTGTTTGCTCGCTTCGTCCGTCGCGTGGATCTCCAGCAGCACGTCGAGCGTGCGGCCCGCGCGCTCGAGTTCGCGCTGCAGTTCGTCGGCGAGGTTCGCGCGGTCGAGGCTGTGCACGAGCACGAGGCCGGGCACGCGCAGCAGTTGCCGCACCTTGTTGGTCTGCAGCGAGCCGATCAGATGCCACTGCAGGCCCTGCAGCTCGCCGAGCTCCGCGGCCTTGGCGACCAGTTCCTGCACGCGGTTCTCGCCGAACGCCCGCTGCCCCTCGGCCCAGGCCTCGCGCACCACCGCCGCCGGCTGCGTCTTGCTGACCGCGAGCAGTTGCACCTCGGCCGGCGCCCGACCGACCCGCGCCGCGGCCGCGGCGATGCGCGCGCGCACGGCGGCGAGGTTCCCGGCGATCGTCGACCCGTTCACGGTTCGGCCCAATGCGCCGTCAGCGGCCCGGGGAACAGCACCTTGCCGCGCCGCACCAGCGCCTCGCGGCCGTCGACCTGAAAGCCCGACAGCAGCGCGTCCCAGGCCTCGTAGTGGTCGCACACCATGACCCAGTCGCGCAGTGCCTGGCCGACCCGCGGTTCGCCGGCGTGGCGGTCGCCGAGGTGCCGCGCGAGTTTGCGCATGAACGCCGCGGTCTCGCCGCGGAACGTCTCGGGCGTCGTCTCCTCGGGCCGGAAGTGGAAGGCCGCGAGCAGGTCCTGCCGGAACTCGGCGGCGACGTCCCGCAGCGACGCCCCGAGCAGCACGTCCTGCACCGCGCGCGCGAGGTCCATGCGCCCTGCCTCAGTGGCGGAAGTGCCGCTGGCCCGTGGCGATCATCGCCATGCCGTGCTGGTCGGCCGCGGCGACCACCTCGTCGTCGCGCTTGCTGCCGCCGGGTTGGATCGCCGCGGTGACGCCCGCCTCGGCGCAGGCCACCAGCCCGTCGGCGAACGGGAAGAACGCGTCGCTCGCGACCACCGAGCCGGCGACCCGCTCGCCGCCCTTCTCGACGGCGATCTTCGCCGAGTCGACCCGGCTCATCTGGCCGGCGCCGACGCCGGTCGTCTGGAACTCGCCGGGGCCGGCCGCGCGCGCGAGCAGGATCGCGTTCGACTTCACGTGCTTGCACACCTTCCACGCGAACCGCAGCGCAGCGAGTTCGGCGGCGGTCGGCGCGCGCCTGGTCATGACCTGCTCCTTCGGCACCTCGGCCGGCGCGTCCGCGGTCTGCAGCAGGAAGCCGCCGGACACGGGCCGCGCGACGAAACGGTGGCGCGTCGTCGTGTCGGGCAGGCCGCCGAGCTCGAGCACGCGCACGTTCGGCCCCCACTTCGGCTGCTGCAGCGCCTGCAGCGCCGCGGGCTCGACCTTCGGCGCGACGATCACCTCGAGGAACGTGCCGCTCCCGACGACCGCCTCGGCCAGCGCGCCGTCGAACGCACGGTTCGTCGCGAGGATGCCGCCGAACGCCGACACCGGATCGCCCTGCAGCGCCAGTTCGAAGGCGCGCGGCAGCGCCGGGGCGACCGCAGCGCCACAGGGATTGTTGTGCTTCACGAGCACGACCGCCGGCACGTCGAACTCGAGCGCGAGCCCGAGCGCGGCGTCGGCGTCGAGGATGTTGTTGTAGCTGAGTTCCTTGCCGCCGAGCTGCCGCGCGGCCGCGAGGCTCGGCGTCGTTTCGCCGAAACCGTAGAAGGCCGCCTGCTGGTGCGGGTTCTCGCCGTAGCGCAGGTCCTGCAGCTTCTCGCCCGCGAACGCGACGCGCGGCGGGAAGAACGGCTCGCCGGGCAGCGTGCGCCGTTCGCAGTCGAACCACTGCGCGATCGCCGCGTCGTAGGCCGCGGTGTGGCCGAACGCCTTCGCCGCGAGCTTGCGCAGCAGGTCCTGCGGCACCGTGCCGCCGTGGTCGCGCAGCGCGCGCAGCAGCACCGGGTAGTCCGCGGGATCGACGACGACGGCGACGCCGTGGTGGTTCTTCGCCGCGCTGCGGATCATCGCCGGGCCGCCGATGTCGATGTTCTCGACGATCTCCTGGCGGCCGATGCCCGGCTTGCGCACCGTCTCGCGGAACCGGTAGAGGTTCACGCACAGCACGTCGATCGGGTCGATGCCGTGCGCCCGCATCGCCGCCGCGTGCGCCGGCACGTCGCGCCGCGCCAGCAGGCCGCCGTGCACCTTCGGGTGCAGCGTCTTGATGCGGCCGTCCATCATCTCGGGGAAGCCCGTGTAGTCGGCGACCTCGGTCGCCTCGACGCCGGCGTCGCGCAGCGCCGCGCGCGTGCCGCCGGTCGACAGCAGCGAGAAGCCCAGTTCGCGCAGCCCGCGCGCGAAGTCGACGATGCCTTGTTTGTCCGTCACCGACAGCAGCGCGCGTCTCATGGTTTCCGCTCGTCCTTTCGCATCTTCAGGTAGCCCTCGATGAAGCGGTCGAGGTCGCCGTCCAGCACCCCGTGGACGTCGGAGGTCTCGACGTCGGTGCGCAGGTCCTTGCACATCTGGTAGGGCTGCAGCACGTAGCTGCGGATCTGGTTGCCCCAGCTGATCGAGCCGCGTTCGCCGTAGAACTTCGCGAGCTCCGCCTCGCGCTTGGCCAGCTCGAGCTGATAGAGCTTCGACTTCAGCGTGCGCATCGCCGACTCGCGGTTCTTGTGCTGGCTGCGCTCGGTCTGGCACGCGACGATGATGCCGGTCGGCAGGTGCGTGATGCGGATCGCCGACTCGGTCTTGTTGACGTGCTGGCCGCCGGCGCCCGAACTGCGGAACGTGTCGACCTTGAGGTCCTCCTTGCGGATCTCGACCTCGATGCTGTCGTCGAGCTCGGGCACCACCTCGACCGAGGCGAACGACGTCTGCCGGCGGCCCTGCTGGTCGAACGGCGAGATGCGCACGAGGCGGTGCACGCCCTGCTCGGCCTTGAGCCGCCCGTAGGCGTAGGGGCCGCGGATCACGACCGTCGCGTTCTTGATGCCGGCCTCCTCGGCCTTCTGGAAGTCGGTCTCCTCGACCGAGAAGCCGTTCTTCGCCGCCCACTTGATGTACATGCGCAGCAGCATCTCGGCCCAGTCGGAGGCGTCGATGCCGCCGGCACCCGGCTGCAGCGTCACGATCGCGTTCATCGGATCGTGCTCGGCGCCGAGCATCAGCTGGAACTCGAGCTGGTCGAGGCGCTCGGCGATCCGGCGCGTGGTGTCGACCAGGTCCTGCTCGACCGCCGCGGGCTCCTCGGCGCCGAGCTCGAGGAACACCTGGCCGTCCTCGATCAGGCGCGCGACCGCGTCGATGGGCTCGACGACCGCCATGCAGGCCTTCTTCTTCTGCACGATGGCCTGGGCGCGCTCGGGCACGTCCCAGAACCCCTGCTGGGTCATCTGGTGCTCGATGTCGGCGAGTTCGCGGTGGCGGCGAAGGTAGTCAAAGACTCACCTTGATCGACTCGACACGCTGTCCGGCCGCCTTCAGTTCGTCACGATGATCCTGGAGACCCATGCGGCGCAGGATCTGAGCATCGCCCGCCCCCGTTTTCCAGGTCAGCGGGTGGGTGCGCCGGAAAAGACGAACCCGCGACGGGCACTGCAGGCAAAGGATCGAAGTCGGCGAATCATGGCCCGTCGCGGGTTCCGTGTTCGGTCGCCGCGCGAGCGCGCGACAGGCAGATACTCGGCAGGTCCGCAGGGCACATGAGTGCCGGCTTGCCAGCGCCGAGCGGCGGATCTGGAGCCGCCGGCGCAAGCCGGGCGGTCGCATCGGCGCATCCCCGCACGGGAGCCATTCGCAGGGTGCGCAGAACGGCTCGCAACGGGACCGAAGCCTCGGCCGAGGCCGTCTGCGTCGGGCTTCTGTGCACACCGCGCGCCGCCCTTGCCAGCGCCGGTGGCGCCTTCAGGGCAGCCCGAGCAGACGCCGCAGACTCGCGAAGAACGCGGCCCAGCTCTCGCGGGCGATGGCCAGGTCCTTCCGCACCTGCGCGTCGCGCTCGAAGGTCTCGGCGAGCAGTTCGAGCAGCGGAACCCGCGCTGGCTCGGGCGTGCCTGGATCGAGAACGCGCTCGATCAACGGTCGCACCGCGGCGAGGAAGCGGGGGTCCGTGTTGCGGTGTCGGCGGCTGAGTTCCAGCAGCAGGGCTTCGGCTCGGGTCATGGGGTCTTCCCGGCGGCCGCACGGGGCCGGCACGCCGCAGAAGCCTACCACCGGCCCGCGAAGCCGCCGGGCCCTGGCGCGGGCAGGCACCCCTGGATCCGATGCGATCGGGAGAACCGCAGTCGCGATTCCCGGCGCAGCGCCCTGGCGGCGCGGTGGTCGCCTGCCCCCTTCCGAGGAAACGCCGCAGCGGCGCCGAGTGCGTGCTTCGCCCTGGACGTGTCGCAAGCGTTGCGGCGTACGGGGGCTCAGATCGCGCGCGAGGTCATCGCGGCGAGGTGCCGCTTCTGCGCGAGGATGTCGGAGGTCTCGTAGCTCTTGATCTTGTTGTAGAGCGTCTTGGTGTCGATCTGGAGGATGCGCGCCGCGCGCGTCTTGTTGCCCCCCGTCGAGGCCAGCACGCGCAGGATGTGGCGCTTCTCGACCTCGGCGAGCGAGAGTTGCAGGGTCTCCTCGAGGCAGTTCTGCGCGACGAGGCGCTGCACGGTCGAGGACGGTTCGACGAGGACCATGTCGAACTCGGCGCCCTCGAGTCGACCGCGCAACTGATCGACCGAGGAGCAGATGCTGACGAGACAGCCCCAGTCGGCGGTGCTCCTGGCGAGCGCGGTGGCACCGGGATCGTGTGCGGAGTGGAGCAGAAGTCGTTTGCCTAGGGTCATGGTTGTTCGAGGTCCGGGAACACGACCGGCGGGGGGATCGCCGTCAGGAACCGTGCAAGGGAACCAGGGATCGTGTGAGCCGCGTTGTGTTACGGAATGTCGCCGCAGGCGGAGGGTCGCTGACGACCTTTTCCCTTTTCCGTGGCAATCCTGCGAGTACTTGCACGCGACCCCGGCGGCGCAGGCTTCATTCGTGCTTCTGCAGCGACACGTGGCCGGAACCCGTCACGAGGACGATCTTCGTGCGCCCATCTCCGTACTGCCCGGTCATGACCATTCCGTACTTGCTGGTCGCTTCGGTCGGCAGATCGAAGCTGCTGCCGATCCGACCGATCTCGGCGCGCGCGCTGCACACGAACCCGGTGCGCGGCGGCACGAAGCACTGGATCGTGCCCTTGCCGGTGCGCAGGCGCAGCAGTTCGCCGGGTTGCTCGACGAAAGCCTGCATGTCGCCGAGCGAAGTCTCGATGTCGAGGCTCCCGCGGGCGCCGAACGCGATCACCATGCCGCGGCCGGTCCTGGCCTTCGTCCCACCGTGGCAGTTCTCGAACCTGAGATCGCCCCGCGCCGTGGTCACGCGCAGCCGCGCCCGGTGGTCGGCGACCGTCACGTGCCCGTTCTGCTGCACCAGAACCTCCAGTTCGACCTCCGCGGGCACGTGCAGGCCGAGTTCGTAGCCCAGCATGCCGCGGAGCGAGCGCAACCCTGCGCCTGCCCCCCGCACGACCATCGTGGCCGCGTCGGCGGGGTCGACCTCGGCCACCAGATCGATCGGAAGTGCCTCCAGGGCAGCCAGTTCCGCCGCCGTGTCCGCCGCCCGGCGCACGCCGCCGCCGAACTTCACCTCCCGCTGGTCGTGCACGGTGATGCCGATCGTGCCGTTCTCGATCTCGACCCGGACGCGCTGCACTCCCTGGGCGATCGGCAGGGAGCCCGCCATCTCGGCAACCGAGCGGTGGGAGAGGCCACCGCCGCAGGCGCAGGCCAGCAGGGCGGCCGCGAGGATCGACCGGCGGTGGCGCCGTGTTCCAGGCCGGGCGTCCGGAGCGCCGATGGCAAGGGCTGTCGGTGGCATCATGGTCTCTGGCAACCGGCGGCATCGCCGGCCATTTTCGGACCGCTGGAGTTTCCCCATTCCGATGCCGTCGTGCGACCTCCAACCCGAGCCACGAGGAGTCTTTCGATGCGCCACGCCTTGCTGCTGACCACGTTCGCCGCCTGCCTGCCCACCTTTGCCGCCGCCCAGGGTCACGAGGACCTGCGCGCCGAGATCCGCAAGATCGTCCGCGAGGAGATCCGCGCCGCCCTGAAGGAGATGTGCCCACCGCCGAAGGCCGCCGAGGTGGTCGCAGACGGCAAGGCCATCAAGCTGTTCCGGGCGCAGCAGGTGGAGCCCGTTGCCGGGACGCAGGGCATGAAGCCGATGGTGCTGCAGCTCGGCGAGCACGGCGACCTCCGCGTCGAGGTCGCGAAGCTCGTCGACAGCGTCAAGGGCCAGCTGAAGGGCCAGGTGCTGCAGCTCGACGACGTGACGAAGGGCAAGGGCCCGCACCGCATGATCGTGGTCGGCGGCGACAAGGCCCCGCACCTGTTCAAGCTCGGCGGCAAGGACCTCCCCGGTGAGTGCCAGGTCGAGTGCCAGGTCGAGTTCGTCGGCCCGGACGGCAAGCGGATCGTGAAGAAGCACGCCGAGGCGCTGAAGGCCGCCGCGGAGTGCTGCGAGGCCGCGCAGGAACTCAGCAGGTGCTGCGAACAGGCCAAGAAGGCCTGCGCGAAGACTGAGGACTGCCGTGGCAAGGGCTGCGGCAAGAACTGCGAGAAGGAATGCGAGAAGGCCGAGAAGGGCTGCGGCAAGAGCTGCGAGCAGGAGTGCGAGAAGGCCGAGAAGGCCTGCGGCAAGAGCTGCGAGCAGGAGTGCGAGAAGGCCGAGAAGGGCTGCGGCAAGAGCTGCGAGCAGGAGTGCGAGAAGGCCGAGAAGGGCTGCGGCAAGAGCTGCGAGCAGAGCTGCGAGCAGCCCAAGCCCAGCGAGCCGTGCGGCGAGTCCTGCCAGGAGAAGTGCGGGGAGTGCACCGTCGAGATCGCGCCCCTGAAGAAGGCCGAGGCCAGGAAGGTCAAGCTCGAGGGCAAGAAGAAGAGCAAGAAGGCGAAGAAGGCCCGCGCCCCCGAGTCCTGCGAGCAGATCGAACTGAAGATCGGCTGATCGAGATTCGCGCGCGGCTCTCCCGCTCCGCCGCCCGCCCCATGGTCAAGCAGGCCCAGGAATACCAGCCCGACCCGGTCACGATGGTCGCCTACCATCGTGCGCTGGCCGAGCACGCGGACAGCCTCAAGGCCTACGCGACGCGGCTGCTCGGCGATCCGACGGCGGCCGAGGACGTCGCGCAGGACGCTTTCCTCGCGCTGTTCCGGCACCTGAACCAGGTGCCGACGGCCGCCTTCCGGCCGTGGCTGTTCCGCGTCGCGCGCAACCTCTGCCTCGACCAGCTGCGGCGGCGCAAGTTCAAGCTGAGCCTGTTCCGCGACCTGCAGAAGGACGAGGACCAGCCGTTCACGCCGATGGACGCCGGCGGCGCGCGCCCGGACCAGATCGCCGAGACGCGCGAGGCGAACCAGGCGATCGAGCGCGCGATCGAACAGCTGCCGGCCAAGTTCCGGGAGGCCTTCCTGCTCTGCGAAGTTGAAGGGATGAGCTACGAGGACGCGGCGGCCGTGATGGGCTGTCCGGTCAAGACGGTCTCGACCCGCCTGTTCCGCGCGCGCCAGCGCTTCCAGTCGCTCGTGAGTCGTCTGATCAAGGTCTGAGCCACGATGAACTGCACCACCTGCCGCTACGAACTGTCGCAGTGCCTCGACGGCCGGCTGCCGTCCGGCCGGCGCACGATCGTGATGCAGCACGTCGACGCCTGCGGAGGTTGCGCCCGCTTCTGGGCCGAACTGCAGGCCGCCCAGCAACTGGTGCTGCAGCTGCCGCGCACGCGCGTCAGCGAGGGTTTCCGCGAGCAGCTGTTCGAACGCATCCGCGCCGGCGAAGGCACGCCCGAAGCCGTGTTCCACGAGCCCGTGCCGGCGCTCACGAAGGTGCGCTACGCGTTGACCGGCGCGGCAGCGGCCGCCGCGGTGCTGTTCGCCGCGACGTGGCTGCGCAACGACGCCGGCCGGCCGGACGCCGTTCGCCCGGATGCCGGCCAGGTGGTCGCGCAGCACGATGCGGGCCCCGGTGGCCTGAGGCCGCGGCCCGATGCGGCCAGCGTCGCCGGCGACCGGATCGCGATCGGTGGCCCCGCGAGGTCTTTCCCCCAGGAGCCGAGCTCGGGCATGCCGTCGCCGGCGATGTTCGCCGTGGCGCAGCCGCTGACCGCGGCTGCGGTTGCCGTCGAGGCCGCGCGGCAGTTCGAACAGCGTTTCGGTTCGGCCAACCGGCACCTCGCCCAGCTCGAGGGCAGGCCGGCGCGCGAGCACGACGCGCTCGTGGGCCGCGTGCTCGACGAGGCGAACGAGCTGCACGCCTTCGCCGAGGTGCTGCTCGACCTGCGCGACCACGACCGCCTGTCGTTCCACGACCCCGAGGTCGGCGCCGACCTGCGGCTCACCTCCAACCTGCTCGGCAAGGGCCGCCTGCAGGGGCGCACGCTGGACACCGTGCGCGCGTTCGTCGCCCCGGCGCTGCAGCAGAGCGAGCGCCTCGGCGGCCTCACGCGGCTGATCCGCGTGCGGCCGTCGTTCGACCCGTTCGAGGAGCGCGCCGAGCAGGAGATGCTGCGGCAGCTCAACGCGCAGCGGCCCGAAGTGCTGCCGAAGCTGTTCTTCGTGTTCCCGCTCGGCGGCATGACCGGCATTCCGTTCGATCTGCGCGGCGACTTCTTCGTGACCGAGAATGAGTGCGGGCCCGCAATCGCCGCGCCGCTCAGCCGCGTCGAGGAAGGCAACCAGCGCTTCCAGTTGTGGATCGATTCGGCCAGCGACGGGCGCCGGCAGATGCACCTGCAGATCCAGATCGGCGAGCCGGGCAAGTAGCGCCGCCGGCCCGGCCTCAACCCTCCGCCTGCCGCTCGGCCTCGCGCTGCCAGCGCCGCTGCAGCCGCTCGGGCGCCTCGCCCTTGCGCCACAGGAACCCGATCGCGGTGCTGCCCCACTCGCGCAGGTCGACGTCGAGGTCGTCGTCGAAGTCGTCCTCGTCGAGCACGCCGGCCTCGAAGTGGAACATCACGCAGCCGCCGCGCGCCGTGCGGTCGAGCAACCGCCGCGCGCGCGCCATCGACTTCAGCGGATCCTCGGCGACCATCGGGTAGGGCGGATCGAGGAAGACGAGGTCCGGCGCGACCTCGGCGTCGCTCGGCGCTTCCGGGTCCGCGCCCGCGCGGTTCGCCCCGAACGCGGCCCGGTGCATCACGGGCGGGTCCCACGCGTCGGTGCGCAGCACGACCGACCGATCGACGGCATCGGGGCCGAGCAGGTGCAGGTTCTGCTTCAGCACGTCGACCGCGCGGCCGTTCTTCTCGCAGAACAGCACGCGCGTGGCGCCGCGCGACAGCGCCTCGATGCCCGACGCGCCCGTGCCGGCGAACAGGTCCCAGACGAGCGCGTCCGGCACCGCGTCGGCCAGGATGTTGAACACGGCCTCGCGGACCTGCCCGAGCAGCGGGCGGGTACCGAGCCCGCGCACCGAACGCAGCACGCGGCCGCCGTAGACGCCGCCGATGATCTTGAGGCTCATGGTCGCCGCTGGAGGGGACGGCCGCCATGGTGGCCGTCCCGCGGTTCCGTTGCAACCATGGCAACCCCGCCGGCCCGCCGCGCTACACCTGTTCGCCGTGGAACCGGTTCCCACCCCGATCGCCCTGCGCCTTTTCGGCCAGGACCACGCGCTCGAGCCGGGGCGCGACTACGTGCTCGGTTCGGCCGAGG
>Ga0194120_10011094_pt1 | contig 10926 bp, 9 predicted proteins | sample TA2MahCa65mmetaG_FD_148642 | JGI IMG/M metagenome (GOLD analysis project Ga0194120, IMG submission 148642) | Freshwater microbial communities from Lake Tanganyika, Tanzania - TA2015019 Mahale Deep Cast 65m | ecosystem: Environmental > Aquatic > Freshwater > Lake | place: Tanzania: Lake... | reverse complement strand
TCATCCATGCGAAAGCTACAAAGCAACCCAGGAAAAATACGGGCATTCTATCAAAAGCCATCATTGAAATACGCGGCCTAATGTAGCTTTACTTATGGACTGATTAATACCTTACTCGTATCTTTGATTGTTCCCTGGGTTCTCTCTGCGACCTGTCGGACAATATCCTCTAAATCCAATACCTTTGCTTTTGTTGGCATTCGGCACCCATTTTCCTGGCAGAAAAAGTGATTGTAAATAACTGATATAAATAGATAATATCCCTCAAGTTACCCGATTTTTTACGCCACTATCCAAACAAAAAACTGCTACGCAGACGGTGTTCCAGCGTAGCAGCACACATTATGTAATCAAGTTGTGTAACAGGTATTAGGCGACCTTTTTTCGTTGGATTGGTTTCACCTCCGTTTTATCCACAATGAGGTTATCCAACTCACCTTGTTCAACTGCTTTGATTAATCCGTTTATAAGACCCGGCAATGCTTCTTTGTTAGGAACAAGGATTGCTGTTTGTCCCTTTTCAAACTCAATCCGTTTTAATCCAGATTTTAAAAAGAAGGTCAGTTTCCCATCAATCGTTTCCCTCCACCAAGGACGAACTGGAATACGCAACTCAACCACTTCTTTACAACCTTCTGCCTCTACTCGTTTGAAGCGAGTTTTCGCCAGATTAGGGTTATCCAGTAAAGCAAGTTGGTCTTTAAGATTACGAAGCAGAGATGCTCGTTTCCGTTGAAGTGGCGATGGTTTAACTTGAAGGGCGTTGGTGAAGGTCAGTGTATTTAGAAAGGACATCGTTTATCTCCTCGTTATTTGACTATGAGGAGTGGATAGATGACCTCCGACTGGTGGCAACCAGTTCGCAAAGATTAATCCTCTTTTGTAGAGATACCTTCTTTGCTGTATGTAAAGTTTTTCAGGGCAACAGCACGGGACATTGCCTGGTCAAAATGACCATAATGCCTCTCAATATCATCCACCGAGTTTCCTGCTATCTTTGCTAAATCAAATACATTCGCCCCCGCTCTCAATCGGCAGGTGATACCAAAGTGACGCAAACTATAATATGTTATGTTACGATTTTTATAATCAAATCCCGCAAGGTTCATTAATTCTTTCCACGCAAAATAAAACTTATTTCTCTGATATCTTTCTTTCCCGGTCTTTCCACAAAATACATAATCGTCTTTCTCACGAAACTCTGTTTGCTGATAAAGTTTTTGGAGATGATCACCACCCCTCGTTGTTATTGTTCTCGTTTTTCTTGTTTTTGCGGTTTCAAGGCGAACCTTGATAGTAACTAATGTCACTGGTTTCTTTGTTTCATCAATATCTTTGGAATAACCGAGTATATCACCCCATTTTAATTGCCACAATTCTCCAACTCGTAACATCGTATTAGATGCTACAAGGATACAATACTTTACCAACATTCTATCTTTTAGTTTCTTAGGATCCGGAGCGTGTTTTTTACTCGCCCAACTTCGCATCACATAAACAAATTTATCGTATTCTTCTGGCGTGAATGTATCTCTGCTTATTTCTTCTTCTTGAGTTATCTTACTTTTTCTAAACTCAAAGGTCTCATAATGTGTGTTATATTTTTCACGGAAAGCAAACTTCATCATATGATTGATGGTTGCTTCCTCATTACGAAGAGTAACACCTTTGACTTCGGGATTTTTTAGTCGTCTATATTCAGCATAGTTATAGCAGGACTGCTTTTCTAAATTAGAGAGTTTGGTATCTGCTCCTTTATAGGCAAGCAGATGAAGAAGTTGATACTTTATTGTCGTCCAACGACCTTTTGTAATATTTCCAGCAGGAACATCTTCTTTTAGTCGCCAGTCTAAATATAACTTAACTAACTGACCCAAAGTTATTCCTAAAATCTTTTTCCCAGAATGAACTTCGCCAAGAACTCTAAAAACTTCGTCTTCACCCCGTTTTATTGCTGTTTCTAAATCTGTGGTTTTTAAGGTTATGCGATAGTATTTGCTTTCTCCGGATAACCACATCCTCAATTGATAAAACTTGCCCGATGCTCTTGTGCGGCATACTTTGCCTTTACCGCCAAGTATATCGTGTTCCTCGGTCATAAAAGCAGGAACAACATCCCGTTTTTTCCGTTTGCCTAATGCTATTCTTTCTCCCTCTGTGAGGGCGGTATTAAGGTCTTTTGTTTTAAGGGATTGGCGTATGTATTTTTTCTTCTCAGGCACCCACACTCGTAATTGGTAAGTGTCTCCGCTATCTCTTGTGCGTAACACTTTTGCTTTACCATCAAGTATTTCGTGTTCTTCCGTAAGAAAGGGGATTTTATCGGCACCCTTTTTACGAGTTTTATTTGTGGGTTTTGTGCTGATCTTTTTTTTGTTTTCCACAACTTTTATCGTCATTGAGAAAACCCTCAAAAAGACCTGTGAAAACTATGATCCACAATAGTCACGCATTTTTTGAGGAAATCATTGAGGTGAGGAAAAATCAACCACTAAAAATCAACGAGTTACAAACTTTATAGACGCAACTTTGTAACTTGTAACTATAATAATATCAATGAGTTATATGCTATTTCTTACTCCCATTCGATTGTTCCAGGCGGTTTACTTGTTACATCATATACGACGCGATTAACGCCCCTCACCTCATTGATGATCCGCGTCGCAGCCCGACCAAGAAAGCTCATGTCAAAATGATAAAAATCAGCGGTCATGCCATCGCTGCTTGTGACAGCGCGCAAGGCAAGGACATAATCATAAGTGCGGCCATCGCCCATAACGCCAACACTGCGCACGGGCAATAATGCGGCGAAGGCTTGCCATATTTCGTCATAGAGCCCTGCTTTACGAATTTCATCAAGATAGATTGCGTCAGCATTACGCAAAATTTCAAGTTTTTCTTTGGTAATGACGCCAGGACACCGAATTGCCAAACCTGGACCAGGAAACGGATGACGCTTCACAAAAACTTCGGGTAACCCCAGTTCGCGACCCAACGCCCGCACTTCATCCTTGAATAATTCTCGCAAAGGCTCCACCAATCCCATTTTCATACGCTCTGGCAAACCGCCAACATTATGGTGGGATTTAATCGTAACCGAAGGTCCGCCGGTGAAAGAGACGCTTTCGATGACGTCGGGATAGAGCGTTCCTTGCGCCAAGAATTCCGGCGCGCCTTTGGAATCTTGTGCAATTTTCTGCGCTTCATGGTCAAAAGCTTCAATAAATAGTCGACCTATCGTTTTACGTTTAATTTCGGGATCATCTACGCCTTCCAAGGCGTCTAAAAAAACATGCGCCGCATCAACATGATGAAGCGGGATATTGTAGTGATCTCTGAAAAGTCGAACAACTTCTTCTGCTTCACCTTGACGCAAAAGCCCATGATCAACAAAAACACAAACTAATTGATCGCCAATCGCCTCATGAATTAATACTGCAGCAACGGCGCTATCGACACCTCCAGAAAGTCCACAGAGCACGCGCTTATCGCCGACCTGCCGTCTGATCGCAGCGATCGCTTCTTGTCTAAAAGCCGACATCGTCCAGTCAGCTTTTAACCCAGCAACTTTATGAACGAAGTTTGACAGCAGCTTTGCGCCATCCGGCGTATGAACGACTTCAAGATGAAATTGCACGCCATAGAAGCCGCGCCCCTCGTCAGCAATCGCAGCCATCGGCGCGTTTTCTGACGCAGCGATCACCCTGAAACCTGCCGGTAGTTGTGTGACCCGATCTCCGTGGCTCATCCATACAGGATAGGACTCGCCCTTGCGCCACACGCCCTCAAAAAGCGCGCTTGATTCTAATATTTTAAGATCTGCGCGGCCGAATTCTCGATGGTGCCCCGCCTCAACTTTTCCGCCAAGCTGGGAGGCCATTGTTTGTTCGCCATAGCAAATGCCAAGAACTGGAACGCCAGCTTGAAAAATCTCCTGCGGCGCGCGCGGCGAATTCAAATCAGCGACAGAACACGGTCCGCCAGAAAGGATGACAGCCTTTGGCCGAATGAGCGCAAAGGCCTGTTGAGCAGCTTGAAAAGGGGTGATTTCGCAATAAACGCCGGCCTCGCGCACCCGACGGGCGATCAGCTGCGTGACTTGCGAGCCAAAATCGACAATGAGGACCTTGTCATGGCGATCGGCAATATCATGGTGAAAGGTTTCTGCGGCTTTGCTCATGCCCTGCCTTAAGGGATCACACTGTCTCTTTGCAACAGCGCGACGAAAAATCCATCTGTCCCGCTTGTCCTTGGCGAGAACCGCAGACCATGGCCGTGCTGGGAAGCAAAACATGCCAAAGCGTCAAGGCCCGCCGCTTGCGCCATAGAAACGGCAGAAACCGAGGAAAAATCTGGATGCCGGTCGATAAAGGCAGCGACTTGCGCCTCATTTTCCTCAATTAATACAGAACAAGTGACATAGGCCAAACGCCCGCCTGGCCTGACGTAACGCACAGCCTGATCAAAAAGCTGCGCTTGCGCCTGCAGACGTTGGTCGAGCGCGCCAGCGGCTAAGCGCCATTTTGCATCCGGATGACGCCGCCAGGTTCCTGTTCCCGTGCAGGGGGCATCAATAAGCGTTAAGTCACACCGACCGACAAGATCTGATAAAACATCCATATCCCCTCGCTGGGCGCGAACTTGAATATTGCGCGCGCCAGCGCGCTCTAGTCGTTCATGGATGGGCATTAAGCGCCGAGGCTGCGCGTCAAAGGCGTATATTTGACCGCGATTATGCATTTGTCCCGCAAGCGCTAATGTTTTTCCACCCCCGCCAGCACACAGATCAAGAACTTGTTCGCCTGGCGCTGCTGCGCAAAGCAGGCTTGCGAGTTGGGAGGCTTCATCTTGCAACTCAACATAGCCTTTTACGTAAACCGTTTCGGCCGTCATGGCCGGCCCTCGCTTATATCCAGCGTCAATTCTTAATCCGATTGGAGAATGCGGCGTCACAACTGGCGCTAAATGCGCGAGTTTTTGGTAGGCTTGATCTCTGGATCCTTTCAAAATATTCACACGCAAATCGATCGGCGCGCGCGTCGCTAATGCCTTCCCTTCTTCGGCAGCCTCATGCCCAAACACAGCAGAAAATTTTGCACTCAGCCATTCTGGATAATCGCCGCGAACAAAATCGGGCGCAGAGTCTAATCCGGCTGTTTCGAGACGCAAACGCTCTTGGGGCGTTAGAGCTACTGGCGCATGTCCTTCACCAGAAAAAAGCGAAGAAATCGTCTCTACATTCAATCCGCGCGCTTCACGCAACGCGCCTAGCATCTTAGCACGCGGCGCATCTTCATCCATTATAAAGCTCGCTGAAGAAGCTTTTCGCAATGTATCGAAGACAAGACTCGCAATCGCCGCACGATCTTTCGACCCAGCAAAGCGGTGGGCGATTCCCCAGTCTTTTAGCGCATCAGTTGCAGGACGGCGACGTTGAGAAATATCAGCAAGAACTTCAATTGCAGCAGATACTTGAGCAGCAGGAGTCATGAAAACCTATCTAGTCGCGCGTCGACGCGCGCGAATGTTACGCACTGTGCCTGTTGAAGAGCGATAGGCCAGCGTATCCGTTTCAATATAATCTTTGTCTATGATAACGCCCCGGGCCAATGGCCCATCCGTCACGCCTGTCACACATACTACAACGTCTCCCGAAACCATATCTGAAATATTATAAGTGCGGCTGCTATCAGAAATACCATGCGCTGCTGCACGAGCGCGCTGATCGTTATTCTCTAAGACAAGACGTCCCTGCATTTGTCCGCCAACGCAGGCAAGCACTGCGGCCGCTAACACGCCCTCAGGCGCCCCGCCTCTGCCTAAATATAGATCTACGCCCGTTTCAGAAGGCGCCGCCGTAACGATAACTCCCGCCACATCCCCATCAGAAATAAGTCGAATTCGAGCGCCTGCAGCGCGACAAGCGGCAATCAATTCAGTATGACGCGGCCGATCAAGGATGCAAATATTTATTTCGCTGGGCGCAACGCCTTTCGCTTTTGCCAAAGATTTTATGTTTTCTTGCGGCGGACGATCCAAGTCAACGACGCCCGGCGGATAACCAGGACCAATGGCGATTTTGTCCATATAGACTTCAGGCACATTCAATAAAGCGTTCGGCGTTGCAGCCGCTGCAATTGATATCGATCCCGCCATATCCTTGACGCATAATGTGGCGCCTTCTAACGGAGCCACGGCGAGATCGACATTTGGCGCGCCCGGAGATCCGATAATTTCGCCAAAATAAAAAGCTGAAGCTGAGGCCCCTTCGCCGATAACAACGCGCCCATGCGCAGGAAGTAGGGTAAGATGGCTCCGCATCGCTACCAGCGCCGCTTCGCCCGCCGCCATCTCATCCCCGCGCCCCCGAAATTGCGCCGCCGCTACTGCAGCTAGCTCGGTTGCGCGCGCAAGCTCAATCGTCAGAAAACGTCCAATCGCGAGGGAATCAATAGATGGCTTTGTCGCCATGTCCGTCCTTCCTGCAAATTATTCTCTTTCGATACGAATAACTTGCGCTCGCGTAACAATTGTTCCGTCTTGGAAGATCAATTCAAGCGCTTCTCTAACAAGATGCTCGCTCGTTGCATGCGTGATTAGTATAACATCAACGCAATCGCCCGGTGCGCCGCGACGGCCGCGCTGCATGATGCTTTCTAGAGAAATTTTTTGCTCCGCCATACGCGTAGCGATGCGCGCAAAAGCGCCGGCGACGTCTCGCACTGATAATCGGATATAATAGCCGCCTTCATGTCGACGCATGGGCGTTCGCTTTAACTCTTTTAGCTGAACTGCCGGCAACCCAAATGGCGCTGTTCGTACGCCTTTAGCGATATCTGCAATATCCGCAACAACTGCAGATGCCGTTGCCTCGCCGCCAGCCCCTGGGCCAACAAGCGTGAGTTCCGGTACAGCGTCGGCGTCTATTGTCACAGCATTCAACACGCCCATCACCTGGGCAATAGCGGTATTTTTACTGACCATTGTTGGATGCACGCGCTGTTCAATGCCTTCAGCTGTGCGCTGTGCGACGCCTAACAGCTTTATACGAAAGCCTAATTCCGCCGCCGCCTCTATATCGGCCAAAGTAACGCGCTCAATTCCTTCAATGTCGATTGATTCAGCTGTAATCCGCGTGCCAAAGGCTAGAGAGGTAAGGATAGAAAGCTTATGCGCTGTATCAAAACCGCCAATATCAAAAGTTGGATCAGCCTCAGCATAGCCAAGCTTCTGCGCTTCGCTTAAACAGGCCTCAAACGAGAGCTCTTCGCGCTCCATACGCGAGAGAATATAATTACATGTGCCGTTCAAAATACCGTAAACGCGCACAATAGAATTACCGGCCAGACCTTCGCGCAACGTTTTAACAATTGGAATCCCGCCCGCTACCGAAGCTTCAAAAGCAAGCGCAACATGTTTTTCTTCAGCGAGCTGGGTTAAATGCAAGCCATGCGCCGCAAGCAAAGCCTTGTTCGCAGTCACAACGGCCTTGCCATGGGCCAAAGCCGTTTCGACGCTCGCGCGCGCAGGGCCTTCGGAACCGCCAATCAACTCAACAAACAGATCTATTTTTTCAGAAGCAGCCAATTTGACAGGATCAGAGAAGAATTCAACTGAACTAAGATCGGCATCGCGTTTCTTTGCCTGATCGCGCGCCGATACGCCTGCAACAATGATTTTGCGCCCTGTGCGGGCGGTCAATGCATCAGCCTGACGCCCCAACAATCGCGTAACAGCGGCGCCTACAGTGCCAAGTCCTGCGATACCGACGCGTAAAGTCTCTGACATTTCCGCCCTTTCGGGATGATCGTTAAAGCGCCCCTCAGGCGCCAAAGCTCTTTGGGGCTTTCTGCCCGATTCCAATCACCCTATCAAGAAATCCTTGCCAGACTCGCCCGCACAGCGAACACTATAAGCGCGCGAATGTTGTCGCGAGAGCGTCAAGAGCTTTTTGGTTTTAATGCGCGACTTTCGACCAAATCCTACGTTTTGTAAAATACAATAAGCCGGCAAAAACGAGCAAAAATGAAATAACGCCAATTCCAATTCTTTTACGCGCGTTGAGATGCGGTTCAGCAGACCACATCATGAAAGCGGCGACATCTTGCGCATATTGATTAACCGTCTGCGGCGCGCCATCATCATAAGTCACGACGCCATCAGATAAGGGAGGCGGCATGCCGATACGTCGCCCGGACATATAAATATTGTAATATTGTCCATCTGGAATTTTTACTTCAGCAGGCGCCTCTACATAGCCTGTCAATAAAGAAGCGACATAGTCAACGCCGCCTTCTTGATATGCAATGAAGGGTAGAGCGTCGAGCAAAAATTGCGGAAATCCTCTCGAATGACCTCGCGCTTTAGCAAGCACTGACATGTCTGGCGGATAAGCTCCAGACATTGCTGCGCGCGCCGCCTGTTCATTCGCAAATGGAGCGGGAAAGCGGTCGCTTGGGCGCCCTGGTCGATCAAAAAATTCGCCCGCGTCATTTGGACCATCTTTGATTTTGTAACTTGCCGCAAGTTCAACAATTTCACGTTCAGAAAATTCTGTGCCGCCAGACTGACTAAGATTACGAAAAGCCAGCATCTTAATCGAGTGACAGGTGGAGCAAACTTCCTTGTAGACCTTGAAACCGCGCCTTAATTGCGCGGTATCATAGCGGCCAAACACCCCTGCAAAACTCCAGTTATAAAGCTTTGGATGCTCTTCATGCTTCAATGCGTCATTAGCCTGGGCGATCGGCGCAAAAATACTCGCGACAACAAGCGCCGCGGAAAATATTACAGCGCGCTCTAGCCCAACTAGAGTTATCCTTAGTGACGAAGCGAACGACCGCAGCTTACGCATGCGACGCTCCACGATTGGCCGTTGCCTCTGAAATAGACTTTGGCAGAGGATCAGGTTTCTCACGTCTACCCAAAAGAGGAAGAATAACGAGGAAATGGAAGAAGTAGTAGAAGGTCAAAAGACGCGCAATCCAGAGATAAGCGCCTTCAGCAGGCTGTGAACCAAGATACCCCAAGCCTATCGAGACCGCGACAAAAGCCCAGTAGAATTTACGAAACAACGGACGATATGTTCCCGATTTAACTTTCGATGTGTCGAGCCAAGGCAAGGCAGCAACAATCAGAATTGATAAAAACAAAGCAATAACACCCAATAATTTATTGGGAATAGCCCTCAGAATTGCGTAAAATGGCAGGAAATACCATTCAGGAACAATATGAGGCGGCGTTACCAGTGGATTAGCCTCTATGTAATTGTCGGGATGACCGAGATAGTTGGGAACAAAGAAAGTCATCCAAGCATATAAAATAACGAAAACGCCGATCGCAAAACCATCCTTCATGGTAGCGTAGGGCGTGAAAGGCACTGTATCCTTTTTCAAATCCTTCACTTCGACGCCTGTGGGATTATTCTGTCCTGTGACATGCAACGCCCAGACATGTAGTGCGACGATCGCAACAATTATAAAGGGGAGAAGATAATGAAGCGCAAAAAAGCGATTTAGTGTCGCATTGTCGACGGAGTATCCCCCCAGCAGCCAAGTTGTGATTGAGGGTCCAACCCACGGTAGCGCAGAAAAAAGATTGGTAATAACAGTCGCCGCCCAGAAAGACATTTGTCCCCAAGGCAGAACATAGCCCAAGAACCCTGTCGCCATCATAACCATAAAGATCACGACGCCGAGGATCCAGAGAAGCTCACGCGGCTCTTTATAAGAACCATAATACATGCCGCGGAAGATATGGATATAAACAGCCAGAAAAAACATTGAGGCGCCGTTGGCGTGCGCATACCGCAACGCCCAACCCCAATTGACGTCCCTCATAATATTTTCAACTGAGTTAAAAGCCAGCGTGACTTCTGGCGTGTAATGCATAGCCAGGACGACGCCAGTGATGATTTGGGCCACCAGCATAAAGGACAATATCGCGCCAAAGGTCCAAAGATAATTAAGATTTTTGGGCGTCGGATAGGCAACGAATGAGTCGTACATAAAGCTGAGGATCGGCAAGCGACGCTCTAACCATTTAGCGAAGTTGCTTTTGGGCTTATATTGCGAATGTCCGCTCATTTAATTTTCCCAATTGACTTGCAGTCGTTGCGCCTTCGCGCCGTCAGCTTTGATTTTTTTAATCATCCAATCTTTATTTTTGTGTCGCTAACGAACGTATAGTTTGGCACTTCGAGGTTATTGGGAGCAGGCCCCTGTCGAATTCGACCCGATACGTCATAGGAAGAACCATGGCATGGGCAGAACCATCCATCATACTCGCCCTCTTTGCCGGTAGGGATACATCCAAGATGCGTGCAAATTCCAATGACGACCAACCACTGTGGTTTTTGAACCCGCTTGTCGTCAGACTCAGGATCCGGAAGCTCCGTAAGACTCACTGCTTGCGCATCTTTGATTTCTTTTTCCGTCCGATGACGGATGAAAACAGGCTTGCCACGCCATTTGACGGTAATGATCTGCCCTTCAGGCACAGTAGAGACATCAACCTCTGTCGAGGCCAAGGCTAGCGCAGAGGCGTCTGGATTCATCTGAGCAATTAAAGGCCAGGCCACCCCGCCGACAGCGGTGACAGCCCCCGCACTCGTCGCGAGCGTGAGAATATCGCGGCGGGATGGATTATGTGGCGTTGATGAATGATCACCCTTCATACCCAGGCGTCGCCCTTTCTCAGCTATCCAATTGCCTTGTAATTAAGTCAGGCATTTCATCTTTTGACGTGTTCCGCCAGCGAGGTAAAGCCCTTCTTGCTAATACCGCCCCGCCCCGAGAGCCGGGGATGTCCCGATCAATGTTGAAAAGGGAGGAGCGGCGTTGCTCGCCTTGAGCGGTTAAGCTCGGGGTGTCGATTCCTCGAAGGAAAGCAACGCCATGCGAAAACATATCACATCGATAGCGATTC
>Ga0194120_10011089_pt1 | contig 10930 bp, 7 predicted proteins | sample TA2MahCa65mmetaG_FD_148642 | JGI IMG/M metagenome (GOLD analysis project Ga0194120, IMG submission 148642) | Freshwater microbial communities from Lake Tanganyika, Tanzania - TA2015019 Mahale Deep Cast 65m | ecosystem: Environmental > Aquatic > Freshwater > Lake | place: Tanzania: Lake... | reverse complement strand
CATCCCCTGGATCTCCCCGCGCTCCACGCCGACGCGGACGTCGTTGGTCGTCGGGTAGCCCGCCACGGCCTTGATGTTGGCGCCGGTGGCCGCGGCCAGCACGCGCGGCGCGTCGTAGGTATTCGATCCCGGACCGGTGCCGCCCACCGCGGTGGCCGTCCGGTTCCCCACCATGTCCGCCATCGCCGTCACGGGGGCGTCGCTCCGGACGACGCAGACGTTGGGATCGACGTAGGAGCTGCCCAGCCAGTTGAACGCGCGCAGGTCGAACTGCACGCCCTCGCCGCCGGTGAGCTGGTTCATCATCTGCGCCTCGTGAAAGAGGCCGATCGACGTGCCGTCCTTCGGCGCGGCGTTGAAGACGTGGTTGGCGGCGACGAGCCCGCCGCCGCCGGGCATGTTCTGCACGATGACGGTGGGAGTGCCGGGGATGTGGCGGCCGATGTGCCGGGAGACGAGGCGGGCGGTGGTGTCGAACCCACCGCCCGCGCCGGACCCGACAACGATCGTGACGGTCCTGCCGCGATAGAACTCCCCGGGCGACGCGCTGCCGGCAGCCGGCTGCCGGCAGCCGATCGCGAGAAAGCTAGCGAGTACCAGGAGCCGCATCGCGGCGCGTGCCCTTGATCGTCGCGTAGACGGCCGCGATGTGCGCCTCGCGGTTCGTGTCCCACCGCTCGAAGCCCTTGAAGGCGTCGAGCGTCAGCGTCTTCTGGATCTCCGCCAGGCTGCGTCCCGCGCCGATGCCGGCCGCCACGCCGCTCGAGATGTCCTCGAGGTACTGCTGCAGCATCAGCGAATCCGTCTTCGTCCCGGCCAGCGCATGCCCCGTGAGCGCGTGATCGAAGTCGAGGGCGTTAATGGTCCGCAGCGCGTCGATCCACGAGCCGGTGGTCGGCGCCAGGCCGCCGGGGAGGCGCCGCACCTGCAGGATGTCCGCGCTGAACACCGCGCGCTCCGCCGGGAAGTGCAGCACCGAGCTGTCGTCGGAGTGCGCCGTTCCCAGATACGTCATCGTCACCGTCTTGCCGCCCAGCGTGACGGTGTGGCGATCGCGGTAGGTGATGGTCGGCGCGTAGACGTCGCTGATCGGGCCGCGCGCGAGCTCGGCGCCGTTCACGATGTTGTTGCGGTTGTAGTCGTAGAGGGCGAACTGATCGGCCAGCCCGCCGGACGCTTCGCTGCGCTCCAGGACGCCGTTCTTGTTGGCATCCAGCTTGGCGGCGTCCGGGGTGAGCGGCGGATTGCCGCGCGGCGCCGCCAGGCCCACGAGCATGTTCTCGTGTCCGACGAACTCCGCCGTGTCGGCGAACACCACGCCGCCCGACGCGTGGTCCCAGTCACGATGCGTGTAGAGCACGTAGCGGACCGGCACCTTGAACCGCTGCGCGATCTCCGCCTTGAGGTAGCGGCCGAAGTCGCGGTTGATCGGATCGCTCATGATGACGCCCTCGGGCGTCACCAGGAACACGGTGTAGTGGTTGTTGTTCTGCGCGCGATAGAGCTGGCCGGTGATGTTGACGATGCTGCGCATCGGCGGTGTCTGCGCCGCCGCGGGTACGGCCACGAGAAATGCCAGAACGCCGAGTATGAGTTTCTTCATGCTGCTCTCCACATCCTGGTCCGCCTGAAGGCGGACACTACGTCACATCTTGGTCCGCCTGAAGGCGGACACTACGTCACATCTTGGTCCGCCTGAAGGCGGACACTACGCCACATCTTGGTCCGCCTAAAGGCGGACACTACGCCACATCCTGGTCCGCCTGAAGGCGGACACTACGTCACATCTTGGTCCGCCTGAAGGCGGACACTACGTAGTGTCCGGCTTCAGCCGGACCACACTACGGCAACGAATACACCACGAGGGCTTCTGCGCCGGCCGGCGCGGGGTCGTTCAGCGCGCTGGCGCCGGCGGCCGTGATGGCCACGTACTGCTTTCCGTCGCGTCCCTGGAACGTGATCGGCACCGCGTGCCCGCTCATCTCCAGCGAGGTCACCCACAGCTCCTTGCCCGTGCGCGAGTCGAAGGCCCGGAAGCGGCGGTCGTTGCTCGCGCCGATGAAGACGAGGCCGGCCGCGGTCGTCATCGGCCCGCCCATGTTGAGGCGGCCGGTGCGCTGCTTCTCCGGCGGCAGCTGCTCGGTGATGCCGAGCGGCACGCGCCAGACGATGTCGCCGGTGCCCGCGTTCACCGCCAGCAGGTTCCCCCATGGCGGTTTCTGGCACGGCCACGCCTTCTCGCCGGAGCCCACCAGGTTGCCGCCGCCGTCAGGCGTGCCGTCGCTCCATTGAAAGCGCGAGGTGGCGCCGACGATGCTGTTGCGGTTGTAGTTCCGGGCGCCGCCGCGTCCGGTGCGCAGCTCGATCCAGCCGATGCTCGCCTCGTCCATCGTGTTGACGAAGACGTAACCGAGCCCCGGATCCGAGGCAGTGCCGCCCCAGTTCGCGCCGCCGACCGAGCCGGGAAACAGAATCGTCGAGCGCGGCGGCGCGCCCGGCGCCCGGTGCAGGTACGGCGTGAACGGGCCCGCGTTGTAGAAGCCGCCGCTGCGCTCCTCGAGCGCCTTGCAGAAGGCCGCGTGCTCCGGGGTCGTCTCGTTGGCGGTGACGATGTCCTCGGGCTTGTACTCGACGCGCGCGATCGGTCCGGGCTTCACCGGAATCGGCTGCGTGGGCGACGCCTTCTCGCCGGGGACGTCGCTCGCGGGCACGGGGCGCTCCTCGATCCCGAACACCGGCTTCCCGGTCTCACGGTTGAGGATGTACATCCAGCCGGTCTTGTGCGCGATCGCCAGCACCGGCGTCCGCTGTCCTTCCACGGTCACGTCCAGGAGCGAGGGCGGCGACGGGATGTCGTAGTCCCACAGGTCGTGGTGCGTCGTCTGGAAGTGCCACTTGTAGGCGCCGGTGGTCGCGTCGAGCGCCACCACCGAGTTGGCGAACAGGTTGTCGCCGTGGCGGTTCCCGCCGTAATAGTCGGGCACCGGGCTGTCGAAGACCGCATACAGCGTGTTGCGCTGCGGGTCGATCGTCATCGAGAACGCCCAGCTGATGGCGCCCTGGTGATCCTTCCAGCTCCCGTTCTCCCACGTCTCGAAGCCGATCGCCTCGGCCTCCTGCGGCACGGCGCGGAACTCCCACGCCTTCGCGCCGGTCTGCGCGCTGAAGCCGCGCACCGCGCCGGGCGCCGAGTTGGTGCCGACGAGCACGAGGTTGCGGTACACCGTGGGCGATCCGTTATAGGACTGCCCCATGTCCACGATGCCCGCGCTGCCGAACTCGGCGACGAGCTGGCCGTTTGCCGCGTTGAGCGCGAACAGCCGCCGACCGGACGTGAACAGGATGCGCGCCGGAGACGCGCCGGTGCCCGGCCAGTAGCCGACGCCGCGCTTGGACGGCGCGCCCATCGGCACGTCGAACGTCCAGATCTCCTTGCCGGTGTGCGCCTCGAGCGCGACGATGCTCGTCGCCGTGCCGGCGAACATGACGCCGTTGACGACGATCGGCGTGTACTCGCTGCCGCCGGTGAGGCCGCCGGAATCCGGATAGCGGCCGATCCTGTACGTCCACGCCTGGCGCAGTCGGCTCACGTTGGCCGGCGTGATCTGCGTCAGCGGCGAGTGCCGCGTGCCGTAGACGTCGCGGTTGTACATGGGCCAGTCCGCGGCGGGAGTAGCCGGCTGCTGCGCGGAGATCGCCGACAGCGCAGCAATCGCGAGGATGATTGCGATCCGTATGGGTCTCAAGAGGAAAGCCTCCGCGGAACCGGCAGTATACATGGTAGGGTCGACGCATGCGTCGACCGTAACGACGCGACAATGTAGGGGCGACGCATGCGTCGACCGTAACGACGCGACAATGTAGGGGCGACGCATGCGTCGACCGTAACGACGCGACAATGTAGGGGCGACGCATGCGTCGACCGTAACGACGCGACGGTGTAGGGGCGACGCGATGCGTCGCCCCTACACCGTCTCAATCAGCGCAGCGATCCCCTGTCCGCCGCCGATGCAGGCCGACGCAATCCCGCGGCGGGCGCCGCGGCGGCGAAGCTCGAGCGTCAGCGTGAGGAGCAGGCGCGTGCCGGTCATGCCGAGCGGATGGCCGAGCGCGATGGCGCCGCCGTTGACGTTGACGCGATCGCGGTCGAGGCCGAGCTCCTTCTCCACTGCCAGGTACTGGCCGGCGAACGCTTCGTTGATCTCGAAGAGATCGATGCCGGTGAGCGACAGCTTGACGCGATCCAGCAGCTTCCGAATCGCCGGCGCCGGACCCATGCCCATCGTGGCCGGCTCGACCCCGACCGCCGCCCAGCCGGCAAGGCGCGCCAGAGGCTTCAGACCACGGCTCTCGACGGCCCGCGCCGATGCCAGCACGAGCGCCGCGCCGCCGTCCACGATCCCGCTCGCGTTGCCGGCGGTCACCGTCCCGTCTTTCGAGAAGGCGGCCGTCAGCTTCGCGAGCCCCTCGAGCGTCGTGTCCGGACGCAGATGATCGTCGCGCTCGACGAGCGTGGTCCCCTTGCGCGTCTTGATCTCGACGGGCACAACTTCGTCCGCAAAGCGGCCCTTTTCCCACGCCTCGCCGGCAAGCTGCTGGCTGCGCAGCGCGTAGCAGTCCTGCGCCTCGCGGGAGATGGCGTAGTTGGCCGCGCAGCGCTCCGCCGTCTGCGCCATGAAGAGGCCGCACATCGGGTCGAGCAGCGCCTCGTAGAGCGAGTCTTCCAGCTTGCCCTGTCCGAGCTCGAGCCCGGTGCGCAGCCCGCGCACGACGTGCGGCGCCTGGCTCATGCTCTCCATGCCGCCGGCAAGCACGATGTCGGCTTCCTCGAGCTGAATGTGCTGCGCGCCGCTCACCGCGGCCTGTATCCCCGAGCCGCACAACCGGTTGACCGTCAGCGCCGGCACCTCGATCGGCAGCCCCGCCTCGAGCGCCACGTGACGCGCGCCGTAGATCGCGTCGGCGCTCGTCTGCATGACGTTGCCGAAGACGACGTGATCCACCCACGCCGGGTCGACGCCGCTCTTCGCCAGCGCCGCACGCGAGGCGGCCGCCCCAAGCTCGAGCGCGGACAGATCCTTCAGCGCGCCCGTGTACTCGGTCATCGGGGTCCGCGCGCCGCCCAGAATGAACACGTCCTTCATAACCGTTTCAGGATAGCGTCCCCCGCCTCCCGGGTGCCGAGGGCCCCGCCCACGTCCCGCGTCACTTCGCCTGCCTGCACGGCGCCTTCGACCGCGCGCTCGATGCGGCGCGCATCGTCGCCGCGGCCGAGCGTCTCCAGCATCAGCGCCGCGGAGAGGATCGCGCCAATCGGGTTGGCGACGTTCTTTCCCGCCAGCGGCGGCGCCGACCCGTGCACCGGCTCGAACATGCCAGGACGCGGGCCTGCCCCGAGCGAAGTCGAGGGGTGGATGTTGCCCGAGGCGGCCATGCCGAGCCCGCCCTGCAGGGCGCCGCCGACGTCCGTGACGATGTCGCCGAACAGGTTGTTGGTGACGATGACCTGGAACTGGCCCGGGTTCTGGACGAGGAACATGGCGAGGGCGTCGATGTAGAGATGCGTCGCCTCGATCCGCGGGTACTCCTGCGTCACCTCCGCGAACACGCGCTGCCAGAGCGCGTGCCCGTGCGTCATCGCGTTGCTCTTGTCGGCCATGCACACCCTGCGCAGGCCGTGCGCGCGCGCGAACTCGAACGCGTGGCGCACGATGCGGTTCACGCCCTTGAACGTGTTCACCTCTTCCTGCACGGCGATCTCGTCCGGGGTGCCGGGCTTGAAGCGGCCGCCGACGCCGACGTAGACGCCTTCGGTGTTCTCGCGGAAGACGGCGAAATCGACGTCGGCGCGCGTCCTGTGCTTCAGCGGACAGAGGCGATCGTCGAGCAGCCGCACGGGGCGGTAGTTGACGTAGAGGTCGAGCTCGACGCGCGTGCCGAGCAGCACGTCGCGCGCGTGGCGGTTGTCGGGCACGCGCGGATCGCCCAGCGCGCCCAGGAGGATGGCGTCGAAGGATCGCAGGAGGTCGTAGCCGTCCGGCGGGAGCGTCTCGCCGGTCTTCAGGTAGTGGTCGGCGCTCCAGGGCAGCGGGTGGAGATCGACGCCCCCGACGCGGGTCAGGACCCTGGTCGCCTGCTCGATGACCTCGGGCCCTATCCCGTCGCCGGGGATGACTGCGATACGGAGCGTCACGGCGGGATCTTAGCCGTGACGCGCGATGCTGTGGGTGGATGGGGCGAGTAAGGCTAGTGGGGCGGGTAAGAGCCCACATGCCCCACCCGCCGCACCTGCCGCACCTGCCTTAGAAGCGCACGCCGAAGGAGATGCGATACGAGCGCGGCGTGGTGTACGCGAACCGGCTGATCGCCCTGCCGAAGTTCGGGCCGTAGTCCCAGTTCACGCCCTGCACCGGCGTGGTGGTGAACGGGTTGAACGCCGCAAAGCGCGCCGGCGTCGTCACCGGGGTCAGCACCGCGGTGTCGATGCGCTGGATGTTCACGCCGCCGGCGTTGCCCGAGCTGCCCGTGCCGAACGCCGTGCCGCCGCACGCGCACAGCTGGAACTGGTCGAACAGGTTGATCACCTGCAGCTGGCCGAAGAGCGCCAGCGTGCGCAGGCCCGGGATGCGGAAGTTGTAGTTGGCCGCGAGGTCGGTCCGCTTCTGCCCTTCCGTGCGGAACGCGTCACGATCCCTGAAGTAGTAGGTCGTGGCCGCACGCGCGACGCATCCTCGTCAAGATCGATGTCACCGCCCAGGGGCTCACTCTGCGATTCATGGTCACGAATCGACGCGGGCGTGCCGCGGATCTCGTCGCGTGGTACGACGACCGCGGGACGTCCGAGAATTGGATCAAAGAACTCAAGCTCGACATCCACGCCGATCGTCTCATCTGTCATCGCTTCCGCGCGCACGCCTTCCGGCTGCAGCTTCCCAGCATCGCGCTGCTGCTGCTCGCGTACTTCCGCCGCGCCGTCCTCAGCGGGACGCGCTTGGCGTCGGCGACGATCGGCACGATCCGGCTCCACCTGCTCACAGTCGCGGGCCGCGTCGTCCGCAGTGTCCGCCGCCTCTGGTTTCATCTCGCATCCCACTGGCCTGGGCATGACCTCTTCACCGCCTGCCACCGTGCCCTGGCGCGCGCGCCAGCGTAACGACCCCGAACACGCCACCATCGCCGTCCCTCTTGCGGTCGTCACCGGAGGTGTCTTCGATCGGCCTGCGTCGAGTCACTGCGCGGCGCTCAACCGGCCTCATCGCGGCCTGACAACAGCACGACGAAGACTCTTCTCATCGAACGGGTCATCACAGCGAGCGATGGCGCTGTGACAGATTCATTCGTGAATAATGGGGCTAGTGCCGGTCGTACGGAACCGCGATATCCCAGACAATCACTGCAGGATCGTGCTGACGCGTGAACGACTCGAGATCGAGACGACCATCGCGAACATCGTGAACGAAACCGGTGACGACGGTGAACCCGGCGTGGTAGCACCTGCCGGAGCAGCTCAATCGTGTCAGGGCTGGTGTTGAGAACCGCAACGACGGGTGGCGTGTGCATCGGTCGATCGTACCCAAGGCCCGGCGAAACGCGTAGATGCGCCAGATAGGCCACTGTCACTTCGGCACTGGCGAAGGCTCGCTCAGTTCAGAGGCACGTGTGTTAGTATCGCGGTCTGCCTTGGGTGCCCACGAGGGCATAACAGGGAAGTCCGGTGCAAATCCGGCGCGGTCCCGCCACTGTGAGTGAAGGCGTATCGCTTCAATGACCACTCGGCCCTTCGGCCGGGGAAGGTGAAGCGATTCGCGAATCGCACGTCACGATTCGCATCCTTCCGAGCCAGGAGACCTACCCAGGGATATCTCACGGTCGACTTTCTGCGGCGAACAGAAAGGGTGCACTGGCTCCCCTCCACGCTCCCCTTCGGTCGCTGACGCGAGTCCGCCGTTTTGCCCGCGGAGGCTGGCTCGATGCGTCGTCCAATCCTGCTTGCCCGTGCGTCCTTTCGTGTCGCACGGTTCCTGATTCTTGGTGTTCTCGTTTCGTTCTGCGCGCACAGCGCTGCGGCGCAGTCTGTTCCGGTGCTCATGGGCGTGGTGGTCGACGACGCTGGTTCCGCCATCGTCGGGGCACGTGTCACCGTAACCAGCAGTCCAGCGGCCGGCGCACAGATCGTGATCACCGATCACGCGGGCGCGTTCACGGTGCGCGGCCTGGAACCGGGCACCTATTCCGTGCTGGTCGAGCGCGATCTCTTCTCACCGGTGACCGAGCTCGCGACCGTACCGGCGGCTGGATCCGCAACCCCGCTTCGCATCGTTCTCACAGCCGGCGGATTCGCGGACACCGTCGTCGTCACCGCCCGGCGATCGGAAACGCGTCTCGCCGACATTCCTCAGAAGGTCGAGGTGGTGGACAGCACCGATATCGAACGGTCAGTGGCGTTGGACATCACCGACGTGCTGAAGAAGAACGCGGGCGTCGATGTCATCCAGTACAGCGGTGTGCTGTCTGGCATCGGCATTCGCGGATTTCGTCCGCAATTCTCCGGCATCAACAAGCGGTCCCTCCTGCTCATCAACGGCCGCGCCTCGGGCGTGACGAATCTGGCGACGCTGCGGCTCGACAACGTCGATCGCATCGAGGTACTGAAGGGGGCCGCCTCGGCCGTCTACGGATCGTCGGCGATGGGCGGTGTGGTCAACGTCATCACGCGGCAATCGCGCGGCCCGATCGCCGGCAACGCGCGCATCGGCGTGGCGAGCTTTGGCGGGTCCGAATTCGGCGGACGCAGCGGCGGCAATCTCTCGTCGCGCGTCGATTTCGATCTGACCGGCAATACGTTCAACCAGCGTGACGACTTTCGCATGGGCAACGGCGGCGTACGGCCGGCCACCAGCTACAAAACGTATGACGGCTCCGCGCGCGTCGGCGTCGACATGAGCGCCCGGTGGCGTTTCGATGTCCGTGCGGACGGGTATCGCGGACGAGACATCATGACGCCAGGCGATCTCGCCAGCGGCATCGACGCGCAGGGCAGCAAGGATCTCGAACGTTCGTCGCAGGACGGCCGGTTGACCGGCCGCGTGGGCGCGCACGCGCTGACGTTCACGGCCTATCACGCACAAGAGGCGGGACACACGACCAACGTCACGTCCACCAATCCGCTCGACCGCCCGTACCTGCCATACCTCTCATTTGAAAGCGAGCTCGGATGGAAGGGGATTCAGGTGCAGGACGCCTGGAACTGGTCTCGTGCGAGCAGCCTCGTCGCCGGATTCGACCTCGAAACCGTGACGAGCGTCAGCCGCTCGTACGCGCGGACGGGCGAGCGCATCGCGCCGTTTTCCGCCGACGGTCGCAAGCGGACGGCCGGCGCCTATGCGGAGCACACGCTGAAATTGGCCAACGGCCGAACCGTCTGGGCGCTTGGAGGGCGGCTGGATCGCATCACCACCGAAACCGTCTCGACCCCGTTCAAGACGAACTTCACGCCCTCTGAAACGGCCTTCACGGTCTTCAGTCCGAGCGTCGGCCTCACACAGCAGATCATCGGCGGGTTGCGCGCGCATGTCGCCGCGGGCCGCGCATTCATTCCGCCCGAGGCGATCATGCTGACCGGATTCACGACGACGACGGTTGCAGGACGAACGCAGATCAGCCAGGGAAACCGAAATCTGAGACCGGAGCGCAGCACGTCCGTCGATGCTGGCGCGGAATGGATCGGCAGGACGACCCGATTCGATCTCACGGTCTTCAGGACCGTGGTCAAGGATCGCTTCATCTCGAACGTCGTCCTCAGCAACCCAGCGCCGCCGGAACCGATCATCCTGTCGGTGGCCAACGGGCTCGATGCCCACATCAGCGGCCTTGACGCCGAGGTGGAGCAGCGGCTCGGCGCGCGTTTCGGCACATTCCTCAACACTACGCACTATTTCACCCGCCGCGAGCGACTGACGAGCGGTGCGCAGCAGGACATCCTGAATGTCGCACGCACGACGGTACGCGCCGGGCTCGATATTGATTGGTCCCGTCTGAGTGCCCGCATCGCCGGACGCTACGTGGCGGGCCGGAAGGACAACAACTTCAACCTTCCCGGCTTTCCTATCGTCGACTACGACAATTTCGCCGTCCTCGACCTGAGCGCCACCTATCGCCTCGTGGGCGCGCATTCGGTGTCGGTGGCTGTCAACAATCTGTTCGACACCTATTACTACGAAAAGATTGGGTTCCCGCTACAGGGCGCGTCGTTCAGGCTGTCGTATCGCGTCGGCTTCTAGCGATGCTTCGTCCCGTGCTTGCGGCCGCCGCGCTGGCGTTCGCGGCCGCCGCCGTCGTCGTAACCGCTGGGTCGCAGGCGGTCGCCGCCAACCGTACGAGCGGGTGCCTCACGAGCTTCGATCCCGCGGCCGACTACTTCCCGGGGAAGGCGGCGATCGAGGACGCGGTTAACTTCCGCGTCGAGTACCGGAAGTCGTACAAGGTCGTGACCGTACGGGAGGCATTCGCCGGCGGACCGGCAGAGCGCTACCTGCTCGTGCAATGTGGCGCTCCGCTGCCGCGCGGCGAGTCCGCGTCTGCGATCGTCACCGTTCCGATCACGTCGTTGTTTGCCGGATCGACCACGCACCTGGCGCCATTGGTCGACCTCGGCAGGGTCGACGTGCTCAGCGGCGTGTCCCGGTTGCGGGACCTGACAGGCGACGAGATCGTGCGGCGCGCGTCCACGGGACACGTGAGCGAGTTCGCGCCTTCGTCGGTCATCGACGCCGAGCTCGTCGTCTCGCGACAACCTTCAGTGCTCATGAGCGGCGGCAGTCCCCTTGCCTCACTGTCAGTCATCCGCGCGGCTGGCATACCAGTCGTCGCCAACACGGAATGGCTGGAGTCGACGGCGCTGGCGAGGGCGGAGTGGCTGAAATACGTTGCG
>Ga0194120_10011085_pt1 | contig 10934 bp, 11 predicted proteins | sample TA2MahCa65mmetaG_FD_148642 | JGI IMG/M metagenome (GOLD analysis project Ga0194120, IMG submission 148642) | Freshwater microbial communities from Lake Tanganyika, Tanzania - TA2015019 Mahale Deep Cast 65m | ecosystem: Environmental > Aquatic > Freshwater > Lake | place: Tanzania: Lake... | reverse complement strand
CAGAAGCAGCACGTTGCCGGATGTCCGGTGCTCCAGCACCGCGGGCTCGGCCAGCAGGGCCACCTCGGCGTGCTCGCCACACATGCCGGCGGCCACCGCGCGGGCGAGCTCGAGCGGCTCCACGTCGATGAGGTTCATCGCGTGCAGGCCGTCGGGCCGCAGCACCCGCCGCACATCGGCGATGAACTCCGCGGTGGAGAGCGCGTGCGGGGCCATGAGCCCCACGAAGGCGTCCACCACCACGAGGTCGAGCGAGTCGTCCGGGAGGGCGGCGATGGCCTCGCGACCGTCGCCCACGCGCACCCCGAGGCGCGGCACGTCGCCCAGCATCAGGTGATCGCGCGACACCCGCACCACGCCTGCGTCGCGCTCCACCACCGTCACCCGCGCCCTGCGGCGGGTGGCCACCAGGTAGCGCCCCAGCGTGCAGGGCCCACCCCCCACCTGCAGCGCGTCCAGCGCGTCGCGCGCCGGGAACATGGCATCGATCACGCCCACCAGGTGCCGCAGGTACTCAAAGCGGATGCGCATGGGGTCGTCGAGGTCCACGTGGCTGGCCTCCACCCCATCCATCAGAAGCAGCCGCCCGCCGGGGTGCTCGGGCTCGCGGTCGGCCCGGATCTCGATGGTCACGTAATCCGCAACGATCGGATACGCAGGCGCAGGTGGGACCCCCATCAGCCCATTGTGACGGGCACCTCACCTGTGGAAAAGGTGACAGTCACCGCCGCCGCCGTGTCACCGCCGCCGCCGACCTGCGCCGGCAGGGCCCGGGGTCAGGTGAGCAGCACTCCGCCGTCGACCACCAGCTGGGCGCCCGTGACGTAGGTGGAGAGAGCGGATGCGAGGAACAGCACGGCGCGGGCGATGTCGTCGGGGTCACCCATGCGGCCCTCGGGCACGCGGGCGCTCGAGGCCGCCACGGCATCGGCCGACCCGCCTCCCATCTCCTCCACGCCCGGGGTGAGCACCCCGCCGGGCGCCACGCCGTTCACGCGGATGCCATGCGGGGCCAGCCCGAGGGCGGCGTTCTTGGTGAAGCCCCACACCCCGTGCTTGGAGGCGTCGTAGTGGGCAAGGCCCACCATCGAGGGGTGCACGGCGTCGATGGAGGTGACGTTGACGATGGTGCCGCCCCGCCCCTGATCCACCATCGCGGCCGCGGCCACGCGCGTGCACAGGAACACGCCGCGCAGGTTCACGGCGATCACCCGGTCGAACATGGCGGCTCCATGCCGAGCACCGGGCACGGCGGGAATGTCCCCGCGTCGTTGGCCATCACGTCGAGCCCGCCGAGCTCATCCATGCACGCGCGCACCATCGACTTGACCGCCGCCTCATCCGACACATCGGCGGCCACGGCCAGCGCGGTGCCCCCGGCATCGCGGACCTCCCCTGCCACGGCGTCCACGTACGCGGCATCCATGTCGCTCACCGCCACGGCTGCCCCGGCGTCGGCAAGCCTCAGCGCGATGGCCCTGCCGATGCCCCGACCCGCCCCGGTGACCAGTGCCACCTTGCCCTGCAGCGAGATGAGGTCGGGCAGCGGGATGCGATCGTCCATGCCCAAGTGCTACCAGACGCCGACGCCCCGGCGAATGGCCGGGGCGTCGGGTGCATCAGCGGGTCGGCGCAAAGCGCCGGAACCGGTCAGACGTTGATGGAGTCGCGGTTGCCCGAGATCTCGGTGATGAGCTCGCCCATCACGTCCTTGGCGTCGCCGAACACCATGAGGGTCTTCTCGTTGAAGAAGAGCTCGTTCTCGACGCCCGCGAAGCCGGGGCGCATCGAGCGCTTCACCACCATGACCGTGGCCGCCTTGTCCACGTCCAGGATGGGCATGCCGTAGATCGGGCTGCTCTGGTCGTGGCGCGCAGCCGGGTTGACCACGTCGTTCGCGCCCAGCACCAGCACCACATCGGCCTGCGGGAACTCCGGGTTGATCTCCTCCATATCCATCAGCTGCTCGTACGGCACGTTGGCCTCGGCCAGGAGCACGTTCATGTGCCCCGGCATGCGACCGGCCACCGGGTGGATGGCGTACTTGACCTCCACGCCTTCCTTCTCGAGCGTGTCGGCGAGCTCGCGCACCTTGTGCTGCGCCTGCGCCACCGCCATGCCGTACCCGGGAACGACCACCACGAGGCGGGAGTTCCTGAGGATCTCCCCGGCCTCGTCGAACGAGGCGCTGCGGATGGAGCCGACCTCCCGGTCGCCCCACTCGGCCTCGGTGGCGCCGAACGCCCCGAACAGCACGTTGCGGAACGAGCGGTTCATCGCGCGGCACATGATGATCGAGAGGATCAGGCCCGACATGCCGTCGAGGGCACCCGCCACGATGAGCAGGTTGTTCTCGAGCACGAATCCGAGCAGCGCGGCCGCGATGCCGGCGTAGGAGTTCAGCAGGGCGATGACCGTGGGCATGTCGGCGCCGCCGATCGGGATGATCAGCAGCACGCCGAACGTGAGGCCGGCGAGGATGATGACCGGAATCGCCCACACCTGCGACGGGTCGATGGCCAGGATGATCACCATCACCGCCGCGAGGCCCAGCACCGCGAAGTTGAGGGTCTGCTGCAGCGGGAACACGACGGGCCGCTGCGCCAGCCACTGGACCTCCTGCAGCTTGCCCGCTGCCATGAGCGACCCGGTGAAGACCAGCGCGCCGAGCACGATCTCGACGCCCAGCACCGCCATGACGAACCAGTTGATGTCGGGCGTGGCGTCGTAGAACTTGGCGATACCCACGAGGCCCGCGGCCAGCGCGCCGAAGGCGTGCGACAGCGCGATGCGCTGCGGCATCGCCGTCATGGGCACCAACAGGCCAAGCGGCACGCCGATGGCGGCACCGATGAGCATCGCCACCGCGATATAGATGTACCCGGTGGTCGTGATGGACGGCAGCAGCAGCGTGCCGATGATGGCCAGCACGAAGCCGATCTCACCGGCGAAGATGCCCTTGCGGGCGGTCTTGGCGTCGGACATCCACTTCAGCGACAGCACGAAGCCGATCGCACCCGCCAGGTAGAGCAGGCTGATGAGGATGTACAGGCCCGTCTCGCTGCCGGGGTCCGGGAAGAACGAGACCGCCAGGGGAAGGAGGTTGTCCATCACGACGCCTCGGCCTCAGCCGCCTCGGGCTTCTTGGGCTTCTCCCGGGGCTTGAACATCTTCAGCATCTTGTCGGTGATGAGGAACCCGCCCACCACGTTGATCATCGATGCGATCACGGCGACGAAGCCCAGGATGGTGGTGTATGCGGTGTACTGGCCACCCAGCACTACGATGGAGCCCACCAGGGAGATCGCCGAGAGGGCGTTGGTGAGCGCCATGAGCGGGGTGTGCAGCAGGCGCGGGACACGACGGATCGTCTCGAAGCCGAGGAACCCGGCCAGGGCGAACACGAAGAGCCCCGTCATGATGAACTCGACGCCGACGTTCACGTGGCGGCCTCCTCAGCAGCCGGGGTTTCATCGGACTCGGGCTCGGGCGCCGGGGGCTCCGGCTCGGGGCGTTTCTCCATGCCGAGCGCCTCCCGCACGCGGTTGTTCACCACGTCGCCGCCGCGGGCCACGACGCTCTCCTTGATGACGTCGTCGTCGATGTCCACGTCGACCGTGCCATCGACGACCATGAGGGCCACGAAGTTGGCGACGTTCTTGCCGAAGAGCTGGCTCGAGTGCACCGGGATGCTGCCCGGCAGGTTCACGACGCCGATCACCTTCACGCCGTCCACGTCGATGGTCTCCCCGGCGACGGTGGGCTCGCAGTTGCCACCCTGCTCGGCGGCGAGGTCGATGATCACCGAGCCCGGCGCCATCTGCCTCACCATCTCGGTGGTGACGATGACCGGAGCGGTGCTGCCCTGCACCTGCGCGGTGGTGATGACCACATCGCTGCCGGCGACGGTCCTGGCCATGAGCTCCTGCTGCTTGCGGATGGTGTCCTCGGAGAGCTCCTTGGCGTAACCGCCCGAGCCCTCCTCCTGACCGGTCTCGAGCGGCAGCTCCACGAAGCGGGCACCGAGCGACTCGACCTCCTCGCGCGCGGCAGGGCGCACGTCGTAGGCCTCCACGAGCGCGCCGAGGCGGCGCGAGGTGGCGATGGCCGCGAGGCCCGCCACGCCCGCGCCGATCACGAACACCTTGGCGGGCGCGATGGTGCCGGCCGCGGTGGTGAGGAGCGGGAACATGCGCGGAAGCTGGTCCGCGGCGCTGATGACTGCCTTGTAGCCGGCCACGGCGGCCTGCGACGACAGGATGTCCATCGCCTGCGCGCGCGTTGTGCGCGGCACGAGCTCGAGGGCGAAGAGCGTGGCGCCGGTGGTGCCGACCGCCTTCACCAACTCGGGGTGCGCGAACGGGGCGACCGAGCCCACGACCACCTGGCCCTGCCGCAGCTTGCCGAGGTCGCCGCACGAGGCGTCGCCATCCATCACGTTCACCTGCACCAGCACGTCTGCGCCGAAGGCGTCATCGCGGCTGCCAATGCGCGCGCCGCGGTCGGTGAACGCGGCGTCCGGGTAGCCGGCCGCTTCACCCGCACCCGACTCGACCACGATCTCGAAGCCCGCCTTGGTCAGCTGGGGAAGCGCCGTGGGCGACAGGGCCACGCGGGTCTCACCCGCACGGTTCTCCCGCGGTACCCCGATGACCATGCGCGGCGTGTCGGTTGTTCCCATCTCGCTCTTCTGGTCGGCCCCGAGCCCCGAGCGCGCTAGTCGCGCGCCGCCTGGCGCGTCGTAGACGGAGTTGGTGTCGGGTGGTGGTTCATGGACGCATCACGCGGGTTCCCGGGTATCGCAAGACGCGCATGCCGACCCCGGAGGATGGGGATTGGTACATGACCGTAAGCGGGTATGCAACGTGCGAACCAACGCCGTGGGACAGGGGTCCCGGGAGCCGCCTCGGGTCACCGCCCGGCGACGTCCAGGCGGGCGAACTCGTCGTCCGTCAACTCGAGTCCCACGGCGCCCATCATCTCATGCACCTGGGCCGTGTTCGTGGCGCTGGCGATGGGGCTCACCACTCCCGGATACCGCATGAGCCAGGCCAGCGCCACCTGCCCCGGCGTGGCGTCGTGGGCGGCCGCAACGTCGTCGAGCGCCGCCAGCATGGCCCACCCGCGGTCGTTGAGGTAGGCCTGCGAGATGCCCGCGGCGCGGGGGGTCTGGGGAAGGTCCTCCCCCGGCCGGTACTTGCCGGTGAGGAACCCCCGGGCGAGCGTGAAGTAGGGCGCCACGCCGATGTGCTCACGCACGCAGATGGCCTCGCCATCGCCCTCGTACTCGACCCGCTCGAGCAGGTTGAAGTGCGGCTGGAGGCCCTGGAAGCGCGCGAGGTCGTTCGCCGCGGCCACCTCCAGCGCCTCGGCCAGGCGGCCTGGCGTGTAGTTGGAGGCGGCCAGGTAGCGCACCAGGCCCTCCTCCTTCAGCTCGTCGAGGTTGCGAAGGGCGTCCGCCAGCGGGATGGCCGGGTCATCCTGGTGCGCGTAGTAGAGATCGATCCTGTCCAGGCCGATCCGCTCGAGCGAGCCCTCGATGCCGGTGCGTACGTTCTCCCTGTCGAGGCCCGCGCGCATGTGCGGGTCGCCGGGGTAGCCGACCTTGGTGGCGATCACAAGGTCATCGGGTCGTCCGCGCGACGCCAGCCACCGCCCGATGATGGCCTCCGACTCGCCGCCCTGGTTGCCGGGCACCCACGTGGAGTAGACGGTGGCGGTGTCGATGAAGTTCCCGCCGGCCTCGACGTAGGCGTCGAGCACGGCGAACGAAGTCTCCTCGTCGCATGTCCACCCGAACACATTCGTGCCGAGGCACACGGGGGACACATCGAGGTCGGTCGACCCGAAGCGGCGGCGGTCAGACATGGCCGGAACCTACCCGTCCAGCGAGTGCCCCTGCGGTCACGTCGTGACGAAACGGACATGTTCCGTGAATGCCACGCACCCACCCGTTCCGCTCGAAATCCTGCGCCGACGGGCGACCATGCGGCACGTGGACACCCGGACTGAGAGCACCGCCGAGCACGCGGCGGTGGTGGCGCTGACCACCGGGCACCTGCGGGCCACCGAGGCGGCGCTCTACCTCGCGCGGGCCGTCGAGCACGGGGAGATCTCCGTGAGCGACCCCGACGAGCTCGGTCAGGCCAGCGTGGCCGCCGAAGGGCTGTCCCGGATCGCACGCCTCGACATCGCGAGCGCGTAGGCGCGCGTAACGCAATGGGGCCGGCTTCCCGGGCCCCTTCTCAGTGGCGCTCCCGCGGCAGCGGGGCGTCCTACCCGGACGACCAGCCCTGGGCCGAATGGCTGCCGTCGCAGAAGGGCTTGTTGGCGCTCAGCCCGCACCGGCACAGCGCGATGATGGGGTTGAGGTCCGTGAACGGCTGCCCGTCCTCGCCGGCCAGCGTGAAGTCGCCGCTCACCAGGATCGGGCCGTTCGCCTTGAGGCTGATCTCTGCTCCGTCCGCCATGGGGTTTCCCTTCGAGATACTTGCATGAGCAAGCATAGGGTACTCCGTGGTCGCCCACCATTGGGTGGGGTACGGCAGCCTCGCTCCTCAGGCCACGGGAGCCAAGCGATAGCCCGCGCCCAGCACGGCGCCCCAGCCCCCCGGGCAGATGAGGTCGGGCATGTCGAGGGCCGCCGCGGCGTTGAGCAACGTCCCCATGGCCATGAACTGGCGCATGACGTCCTCACCTGCACCGGTGCTCTCGACCACGAACGCGCGAATCGCGGCCATGTGGCCTGCTACCACCTCGCGGATTCGCGGGTCATCGCTGGCCGCCATCGCCTGGAACTGCATCGCGAGGAGGTAGCGATCGGCGAGCACCTCCCAGTACGAGCGACAGATGGCGTCGAGCGCATCCACCCCGCCGGCATCGCGCGCCGCCTCCCGGAAGACGTGCAGCACCGACTCGTACGCCAGGTCGACAGCCGCGAGGAACAACGCCCGCTTGCTGCCGAACAGGCGCATCACGTAGGGCTGCGTGATGCCGGCCCGGCGCGCGATGACATCGGTGGACGTGCCCTCGTAGCCTGTGCGGGCGAACTCCGCGAGGGCAACCACGACGATGGTCGATCGACGGTCCTCCGCGGACATGCGCTTGCGCTCGCGCGTGATCACCCTAGTCATGTTATCAGTCAATCACTACCTTGCTCGCCCATGAGCGCTGCCGAGCACCCGCGCCTGCCCGCCCCCGCTGCCGCCGGAAGTTCCCGGGCCCACATCTGGGCGCTGGTGCTCACGGGCATCGGCCTATTCATGGTGACGCTCGACAACCTGGTGGTCACCTTCGCGCTTCCGATGATCCGGGTGGACCTGGGCGCGTCCGTGACCACGCTGGGCTGGGTGCTGAACGCCTACACCCTCGCCTTCTCGGTGCTGCTCCTCACGGGCGCGGCGCTGGGCGACCGCTTCGGGCGGCGTCGGGTGTTCGCCGCGGGCCTGCTCATCTTCGCCCTGGCATCCGCCGGGTGCGCGCTGGCCCCGAGCAGCGAATGGCTCGTCTTCTTCCGCGCCCTTCAGGGGCTCGGCGCGGCCCCCGTGCTGCCGCTCTCGCTCACGCTGCTGGCAGACGCCTTCCCGCCCGGCAAGCGCGGGCTGGCCATCGGCATCTGGTCGGGCATCTCGGGTCTGGCCGTGGCGGCCGGGCCGGTGATCGGCGGGGGCATCGTCGACGGCATCTCATGGCACGGGATCTTCTGGGTGAACGTGCCCATCGGCATCGTTGCCGGCGGCCTCACCCTCGGGAAGCTGCGGGAGTCGTACGGACCCGACACCGGCCTCGACCTCGTCGGCATGCTCCTCGCCGGCATCGGGGTATTCGGCATCGTCTACGGCATCGTGCGCGGCAACGAAGCCGGGTGGGGGTCGCCCGAGATCCTCGGCACCCTGCTCGGGGGCGTGGCCTTCGTGCTGGTCTTCCTCTGGTGGGAGTCGCGTGCCCCGCACCCCATGCTGCCGCTCAAGTTCTTCCGCAACCGCGGGCTCAACGCGGCCAACGCCGCATCGGTGTGCCTCTACTTCGGGCTGTTCGGGGCCGTGTTCTTCCTCGCCCAGTTCCTGCAGACCGTCCAGGGGGACAGCCCCACCGAGGCGGGGTTGAAGGTGCTGCCGTGGACCATCATGCCGATGTTCATCGCGCCGCTGGCCGGGTTCTTCAGCGACCGCGTGGGCGCGCGGCCCTTCATGGTGGCCGGCCTGTTCATCATGTCCGCCGCGTTCCTCTGGATGGGGCTGGCCATCACGCCCGGCATCTCGTACCTCGGCCTGTTCGGCGGGTTCCTGCTGGCCGGGTTCGGCATATCGATGGTGTTCGCGCCGGTGTCCAACCTGCTCGTGCAGTCGGTGCCCGGGGTGGACATCGGCAAGGCGTCGGGCACCAACAACACCATGCGCGAGATCGGCGGCGCCATGGGCATCGCCGTGATGACCGCCATCTTCACCGCCAGCGGCTCCTACGCCAGCGGGCAGGCCTACGTGGACGGCCTCAACCCCGCCGTGCTGGTGGCGGCCGGCGTACTGCTGGTGGGCGCCATCGTCGCGCTCTTCGCCCCGCGCCTCACCGGCCCGAAGCCCGAGGGCGTGGCCGCGTACTGAGCCCGGTGGGTCAGGTGCCGGCGGCGGGTGCGGGCGTTCCCGCCTGCGCCTCGTCCTCGGCCTGCCACTTCTTGATCGACTTGCGCAGGAACCAGTACTGCCATGTGCCCCACACGATCTGCGTGCCGAGGGCCACGCCGGTCCACACGAGCACGCCGGCCGTGGCGTTGTGCACCTCCATGCCGCCGGCCACCAGCACGGCGATGGCGAGCCCCTGCACCCCGCCGATGCCACCGGGCAGCGGCACCAGTGACCCGACCTGGCCGATGAAGTACGCCATGAGCATCACGGGCAGCGCGATGGGCTCGGTGACCGACGCGATGCCCAGGTAGAACGCCACGAAGTCGAAGCCGGGGTTGGCCAGCATGCCGCCGACGGCGACGGGACGGCGCAGCGTGCGGATGGCGTCGTAGGCGCCCGGGGGCAGCCGGTCGCCGATCTCGCGGATGAGGGTGCGGGTCTTGGCGAAGCGGCCCGTGAGCCCCTCCTGGCTGTCCTCGGCGTGGGGCACGGAGGTCTTGCCCTTGCGGGCGAAGAGCAGGATCACGACGACCACGGCGGCAGCGATGGCCGCGGGGATCCACGTGAGGGCCGGGTGCAGGTCGCCGCCCACGATGCCCGCGCCGATGAACACCCCCAGCAGCATGATCATCACCGTCGTCACGGTGTTCGAGAGGATCAGGAAGGCCGTGGTAGTGCGCGAGATCTGCGCGGCGTTGAACCCCGCGCGCGCCAGCGCCCAGAACTGCACGGCGAACCCGGTGGCGCCGCCGCCCGGCAGGGTGTCGCCCAGGGCCAGGCGCGACGTGGTGAGCTGCATGCTCTCCTTCAGCGACAGCGGGCGTGCCGGGGTGTCGCTGCCCTGCGAGAGCATGTGGGCGGCGGCGCCGTAGACGGCCCAGAAGAGCAGCACGTACCCCACCACCGAGAGGATCTCGAAGGGCACCGCCAGCGCCACAAGCCAGGGATCGCCGGCCTCCACGTCGGCCCAGATCTTCGGCACCAACTTGATGACGAAGATGATGATGATGAGGAACACCGCGTAGGTGAGCAGGCGCTCGAGCAGGCGCCTGAGCGCGGCGTGATCCATGTGCCGCCAGGCCTTGAGGTCAATGTGCTTGCCCCGGATGCGCTGGGGGATGAAGCGCGTGAGATGCGACACGCCTGTGACCCTATCCCACGGGCCTCCGGCACATCTGCGAGGATCGCCCTGATGGCGTTCCCTCTCCCGGCACGCGCGTGCGCCTGAAGCCCGCCCAGTCGGTGGCCCTGGCGTTCCTCGGGGCGCTCACGGTGGGGACCATCCTCCTGCTGCTGCCCATAAGCCGCGCGGGCGGTGGCCCGGTTCCCGTCATGGACGCCTTCTTCACCGCGACCTCCTCCATCACGATCACGGGCCTCTCGGTGGTGGACACCGCAACCTTCTGGAGCCCGTTCGGCCAGGCGGTGATCCTGGTGCTCGTGCAGCTGGGCGGGCTCGGCGTGATGACCTTCACGGCGATACTCGTGCTGATCGTCGCGGGGCGGCTGGGGTTCCGGCGGCGCGCGGCCGCGCGGGCCGAGCAGGGCAGCCTCGCGCCGGGCGAGGTGAAGAGCATCGTCATCGGGGTGGCGGTGCTCACGCTCATCGTCGAGGCCGTCATCGCGCTGGTGCTGTTCCTGCGGTTCCTCTCGCTGGGAGATGGGTTCGCCGACTCGCTCTGGTACGGCGTGTTCCATGCGTTGACGGCGTTCAACAACGCCGGGTTCTCGCTCTTCAGCGACAACTTCATGGGCTTCCAGGGCGACTGGGTCATCCTGGGCGCGCTGATGGTGGCCATCGTCGCGGGCGGGCTCGGGCTTCCGGTGTGGGCCGACCTCATCCGGCGCCGGCGCAACAAGCTCTACACGCGCCGGCACTGGAGGCTGCACACGCAGCTCACGATCATCGGCACCATCGCGCTGCTCATCTTCGGCATCGGCGCGGTGCTGATCATCGAGTGGACCAACCCCGGCACGCTCGGGCCCATGGGCACCGGCGACAAGATCCTCAACGGGGCCTTTCAGGGCGTATCGCCGCGCACCGCGGGCTTCAACACCGTGTCGTACTCCGAGGTGCGTCCCGAGACGCTAATGATCACCGACTTCCTCATGCTCATTGGCGCCGGCAGCGTGAGCACCTCGGGCGGCATCAAGGTGACCACCATGCTCGTGCTGGCCATCGCCACCATCGCGTCACTGCGCGGCGACCGCGAGGTGCAGCTGCTGGGCCGCAGCCTGCCGCAGTCGGCCGTGCGCCAGGCACTGGCCGTGACCGTGATCTTCACGAGCCTCATCGCCCTGGGCACGCTGGCG
>Ga0194120_10011081_pt1 | contig 10935 bp, 12 predicted proteins | sample TA2MahCa65mmetaG_FD_148642 | JGI IMG/M metagenome (GOLD analysis project Ga0194120, IMG submission 148642) | Freshwater microbial communities from Lake Tanganyika, Tanzania - TA2015019 Mahale Deep Cast 65m | ecosystem: Environmental > Aquatic > Freshwater > Lake | place: Tanzania: Lake... | reverse complement strand
TGCCCAAAAACGGCTCTGGCACTACACTCGCAAGGAAGGAACGCACAATCGTTACTTCGCCACCCCTGCCGAGTTGTGTGCCAGTCTGTTCACCACTTTGAAGGATATCCAGCGGCACCCGGAAAAAATCCAAGGCCTATTGGAGCCATTTCTTTAATTATCGCTATGTAGCTTTATTGATGCGCTTCTGTGTACCTGCATTCTCCGGATCGTCTATTGTGGTATCGTCATCGAGCGGGAACGTCGTTTACCTCGCCGAGCAATCCAGATACCCGTTGGGCACTCTGCACTGGGAATTTCATCTATCGGACGAGCGATGGAGTCATTCGCTGCAGTGTCACCGCTATTCAAGTGGGCTGTTAAAATCGGTTGGTCTGCTGGTGACGTAGGTGAACTGAGGCACAGCGAGCTTTGCCCCGATAGCAAGCGCCGCCTCACGCGCCTTACTCAATCCGGGATTGCCGTCCTTCCATGCGTCGTTGTCAGCGGCGACGACGATTTCCCGCGACGGGAATTTTTGCCGCAACGCTCTTGCCACTGCCATAAGGTTTCCGCAGTGCATCGCGCAGACGGTCGCACGGTCGGTCGCTTCGTGGATACTCGCGCCGGTCGCGTAACCTTCACAGAGCACAAGCGGGCCGTCTGGTTTGTCGGCCAGCCCAAAAAAACATCCAGCAATGCGTCCGCCGCTCAAAAACTTTTTCAGGCCGTCGGCGGCGATGAATTGGACAGAGTGAAGCTCGCCGTTGATGTCGCGGAGCGGCAAGACTAACGCGCCGCGATATTCGCGCATGCCGCCGAATGCCTTCACGCCTTTAGCCGAAAGGTAAGCGTGCGCCCTCACCGGATTAGCTCGTTTGAAAAGCCAGCCGGCGGTCTTGCGCGCTTTATCCCGCCGTTCCTTTTCGACGCGAAGGCGATCGCGTTCAGCGTCCTGCCAGTCGCGACGAACTTCGTCCCGCTCGGCTTGGGACAGGCTGCCGTTGCGCTCGCACCACACTTCTTTGAAACCGCGTTTCCAGCAACCGAACGCGCCGGCAGCGGGCGGGCCAGCGTGAAGCACATACCACGAGTCGGGGGACTTGTCCCCTTCGACTTTGACACGGTGCAAACGTCCGTCGGCGACAAGCGGGCCGGTGTAGTCCAAGCCGGCGCGGTACATCATTGTCCGTAGCGAATCGAGCGGGCTCATCGTCGCCTCCTCTCGCGGCGGGCCTCTCATGCGGCCTCCTTCTGACTCAGCAAATTGACCAAGTCGCTTTCGAGCACGCCAGCAGCGCGTGTGCGGCCAGGCAAAACGCGCTTCTTCAGCACGCCTTGCTTGCACAACTTATCGAATGATCGGACTGACATTCCGAGCCGCGAAGCGCCTTCTTTTCGTCGGATGATGCGGGCGACGCGCTCGACCGGGGGTTCGTGGACAGGCGATGGGGGACTACGCAGTAGCGTGAGTAGGTGGTTACGCTCGCGTGGGCTGACGGTCGGGTCGCTACGGAGGACTGCTCTTACTGCGTCAAGTGTAGTCGATGGTATCGAGCACTGTGGACCGAGTCTGTTCGTCAATCATAGGCTGCGATGATTCCTGGTCGTCGTGGAGTCCTTCTTCCTTGGTCAGTTTGCGGGATTCCGGCAAGGTCTTGGCGACTTCCAGCCCAAGCTGCACGGCCAAATAAGTCTCGCCTCGATGCTCGATAAGGAAGTGAATGTATCGCATCCCAAGACGATCCCTTAGCATGACAGGCTTACTGTTGTTGAATCGAAGCTCCCAGTACTCACCAGCCAGTCGGAAAACATTTTCCGGCACGGGCGGAGAAGGAATGTTTTCCACTGGTTCAGCGGACAACTTCGTGACATCAGCATTGATTTCGGAAAAGTCCCGCAGTAGGAGCGGTGTGACATTTCCCTCAAACCACGCGGCGGCGCGAACTTCGCGTTGCAGCGTTGCGTTATCGAGTTCCTGGAGCAGTTGCGCCAGGCCCCATCGCCGAGCATATCGTTGGTCAAAGAATTCGGAATTGATTTGCCGGACAATCTCCATTTCCGGCGGCGATCGTTGTAGGAAACAAAGACTTGGTGATTCCAAGACCACTGCTTGGAAGTCCCTCCGAGAGATTCGCGGAAGTTGTTGCCCGGATCGGATCTCGTCCAGCTTGTTCCAGGCGTCGAACTGAATCTTTTCCAGCGATTCGAACAACGATTCGGTGCTCAACATCCATTTCCCAGCGCCGTAGGCCAGTCTTTGCACCTCGATCAAGTTGTTGTTCCTGTCCGGTGCGTCGAGGTTCCACGGAATTTCGATCACGTCGAATGTGTAGCGTGTGCCGTCCTTTAGAATCAGATGTCCACCAGGTCTGGCTGCCAACCCATCACGAAGGTATTCCGCGTCTTTGCCGAAGATAATCGTGTGCATAAAGCGCCTTCAGAGCTTGCCTGCCGCAGCGCCGCTGAAGGCTCCGCGCCGACAAGGTTTCGTCGGCTGATCGGGCTGGCGCGTATCCAAGTTTCGGGCGGCGGTCAGGATCGTCATTCGGTCACGCCACTTCCGCGAGTCGAGCAACCGGTTGGATCGTCTTCGCGATGGCCTGTGCGCTGGCGAGCCGCGCCGTGTCGAGTTCGTAGCGCGATTGCAGATTGAGCCAGAATTGCGCCGTGGTGTTGAAATACCGGGCCAGGCGCAACGCGGTGTCCGCCGAGATGCCGCGCCGCCCTAAAGCAATTTCATTGATCCGGCGCAAGGGAACGTGGATGTCCTTGGCGAGCCGGTACTGTGAGATGTCCATCGGCTTCAGAAAATCTTCCAACAGGATTTCTCCTGGATGCACCGGGTTCAAAGCGGGGTCTTTCATGCGAGGCGTTTCGTTGGCGCTCTCACGCTGCCGCTTCCAACACTACTTCGGGATGGCGAGCCGCCACACGCAACAGCACTCGCGCGGCCCCGCTGGGTGTGCGCGTGCCTTGCTCCCAATGGTGCAGCGTGCGGACGCTGATTCCGAGCAGCCTGGCGAACTTAGGCTGCGAGAGGCCAAGCTTTTCGCGAGTGGCAGCGATGCTTTTCTCCCAAGCGGATTCTTGCGCGCGGCGGTACGCTTGGGGATCAAGCGCACGGCGTGTGAAGCCGCCTTTGCCATCGGGCCGCACGTCCCACACGCGGGCCGGAGCGACTTTCCCGCTCTGGATGGCGGCGATCTCACGGTGAATCTGTTGAATCAGTCTCTTTGTCATAGGCCAATCTCACGGATAACAGTTCTCAATTCAGCCAGACTGAGGTCTTCGCGCTCGTTTTTCGCGTAGAGGCGAGCCAGGATGATCTGGCCCTGGGTCGTACGCCAAAAGTAGATCACCCGCGCTCCGCCGCGCTTGCCATGTCCCTTAGCCGCCCAGCGGACTTTGCGGAGTCCTTTGCCACCCGGAATGAGTTTTCCGGCCTCCGGGCGCGAGGCGAGTTGAATCTGCAAATCCAAATACGATTCGTCATCGAGCAAATCGAACAGCCGTCGCGTGAAAGCTGGCAGTTCGACAAAGACCACGGAGGGGAAACATACGCCATTGGAGTAGGGTGTCAACGGAGCGATTTTAGCGCCGCCGAGTCAGGCCCTGACCGAAGCGCCTCTTGCGGCTTGATCGGAGAGCAAGGCCAGCAACGTGGCTTTCTTCTCTTTCCAGTTCGTACCGGTTATGCTCTTCGCGAGGCGTTGGATTTCGTGGAAGATGTTGTCTTCTCCATTGCGTTGCTGTTTTGGTTCACCAATCACGGAGGGCAGCGCAGCCACGGCCCGGCCAGCGGCCAATTCGCCGACGTGCGTGTAATGCCGGGTCATGGCCGGATTGCTGTGGCCGACGATGGATTCCACCACGGCCAGCGGCGCGTTGCTCTCACGGCACAGGGAAACAAAGGTGTGACGCAACGAGTGGAATCCAACTTCGACAACAGCGCGCTTGCCGTCCTTGCCCGTACCGGGCTTGTGCGGTTTGATACCGCACGCCTGGAAATGGCGTTGAACCAAGTCCGTCACTAAGTCAGTCCGGCGACTGTAAAGCTCGGCGGTTTCCGGCAAGACGTAATCGGCTCGTCGCTCGGCGGGAGCCTCAGCGAGCATGCCGCGCAGGATCGGATCAATGGGAACGATGACCGGCTTGGCATTCCGGCGAGCGGTCTTGTTCGGGATGCGGCGAATGAAGCCGCGAGTCAGATCGACTTCCGCCCACCGGAGAGTTGCGCAATCTCCCAGGCGCAACCCGGTATAGACACCTAGGGCGAACAGCACGCGCAATTCGCCGGTCGCGGATTGGCAGATTCTGTGAAGCTCGTCCATCGTCAATTCCCGCCGGCTCTGGGTCGCGATCCGCTTTCGTTGGATGTCTTCCCAAGGGTTGTTGACCAACCTGGCCTTGTCGCGCAGAACGCGAAAGACGAGGGTGAGAAGGTTCAGGTGCTTGTTGAAGGTGTTCGGACTGAGCCGGTCGTGATTCAAGTGCGCGGCGTATTTTTCGGCGATCGCTTTGGACACCTCGCGAAGCGCCGTGGTTTCCGAGTGTTTTTCCTTCATCCACCGGGCGAATTGGGAGAACTGGAATTCATACTGCCGCAGCGTTGATTCACCGGTATCGGGGCGATTGGCAGCGGCCAGGTATTCCAGCCACGACTTCGCAATCGGCAGCGGGGGATTCAGTTCGTCTTCGAGCCTGGCGAGTTCGGCCTTGCGACCTTCGAGCTTCGACGCTACGGATTCAAGCGCGGCCGCTTCGTCGGCGACGGCGAACGGCGCCATGAGTTTCGCTTGGGCTTCTTCCGCATCACGCTTGGTTGTGATCGGATTTCCATGCTCGTCCCGCAGAGCCTTAGAGAATACCTTTCCTTCGACAGACCAGCGGACGTAGAAGGTGTCCCCGCGTTTGAACAGGTGGCCGGTTCGGTGTTTTGCCATATTCGCGTCCTTTCTCTTGCGTGCTGTTGTGGACGCGATTTAGCCAAAACCGATGCATATAAGTCAACCATAAAGTAACCACGAACATGTAAGTACTTGATGAAGTAATATTACAGCAGACTGTAATCTGCTGGCTTACGCCTACGCTGGTTCGAATCCAGCTCCTACCACCAGGCCAAGCACCTGCAAGATGGAAGACGCGGGCGCGGGCTGATCGTCTCGATGTGGCTGCCGGCTGAATCCGTCCGGTCAGCCGGCAAAGCTCCCTCAAAGCACCGCCTTCCAGCACTCCACCATCGAGCGTAATTCCTGGGTCTCTTCCGGTCGCACATTCGGCAACGGCGGGCGCACTGGACCGCCCGCAAGGCCCATCACGTCCATCATGGCCTTCATCACCGAGACTTCGTAGCCCTTGCGGCGGGCGCGCAGGGCGTAGAGCGGAACGACGTAGTCGGACATCAATTTCGCCAAACCGGACGCGTCATTCGCGGACGCGCGTTCGTGAAGCATGAACGAGAGCCGGGGCGCAACGTTTGCGATGCTCGACGTGTAGGTGCGAATGCCGATGGAGTAGTAGCCCGGAACTAGATCGTCCCCCGCGCCGCCGATCCAATACAATTTGTCCCCGAGGCGTTGTTTGATCATCTGGTAGCGCCGGATGTCCCCCTGGCCGTCCTTCCAGGCGATCAGGGTGGGAATCTGCGCGAGACGTTCGACGGCGGCCGGAGAAAAGTTCGCCCAGTCCCGGCTGTAAATGAGCAGGCCCAGCCGCGTGGCGGCGCCAATCGCGCGGTAATACTCGAACAAGCCCTCGTCCTCCGCGTTCGGATAGTAAGGCGGAAAAGCCAGAATGCCGCTCGCCCCCGCGGCGGCGGCTTGCTTCGCCAACTCGACCGCGAGTTGCTGGCCGAACCCGACGCCTGCGATGACCGGCGTTTTGCCACCCGTTTCCTCCACGGTCGCCTTGACCACGGCCAAATGCTCGGCCGGGGTCAACGAATACAATTCACCCGTGCCTCCCGCTGCCACCACGGCGCACATGGGATGCTTGAGCAAATGCCGAAGATTCTTGCGGAGTCCCTCGATATCGAGCGCCAGGTCTGTTTTGAAAGGCGTCACGGGAAAAGCGATGACGCCGCAGAATTTTGAACGCAGTTGGTTTGGATCCATAATTCGCGCACCGTGTCTTGATGCGGTGCGGAAAAGGAATTACCATAGGGCTGGCCCGGTCATCAACCATTTCGCCGCCCTCTGAGACGGGCCGTGTTGACAAGCGAGGCAGTCAATCATATCTACGCGGACAAATGAAGATCGATCCCCTCCGTCCCCCAGCAAGCGTGCTGCAGATTCTTGCGGCAAGTCTGTGGTTCTCGATAAACCTTGCCGCCTCCGAGCCGCAGAGCCAGCCCTTGGACCGGCGCGTTCCCGTCCGCGGCCTTCACCTATCCGCGCCGTCCAAACGTGATCTGCCCGCCGCCCTGGAATTCATCCGGACTGCGCTGCCCAAAGAGCGAGTCAACACGCTCATCCTGGAGTTCAACTACGGCTTTGACTTTCAGTCGCGACCAGAGTTCGCGGATCCCTCCGCGCTCGGACGGGAGGAGGTACAACAGCTCGCAAAGGCCTGCCGGGAGAACGGGATTGAGTTGATCCCCGGCCTCAACTGCCTGGGCCATCAATCCTGGGCGAAACGCAACGGGCGGCTGTTGGAGAAACATCCCGAATTCGACGAAACCCCGGGCAAGTTCCCGGACAACCAGGGAATCTATTGCCGCAGTTACTGCCCGCTCCACCCCGAAGTTCACAAGGTGCTGTTCGACTTGATCGACGAGCTGGCCAAAGCGTGTGACGCCAAATCGTTCCACGCCGGCATGGACGAGGTATTCATCCTGGCCGATCCGGATTGCCCGCGCTGCAACGGCAAGGATGCGGCGGAGCTGTTTGCCGGCGAAGTCAAAACGCTCCACGCGCACCTCAAAGAAATCGGGTGCCGCATGTGGATGTGGGGAGACCGGTTCATCGATGGCCTGTCCACGAAGCTCGGAAAATGGGAAGCGAGCGAGAATAACACGGCTCCCGCCATCGATCGCGTTCCAAAGGACATCGTGATTTGTGACTGGCACTACGAGAAAGCGCCGGAGACGCCGCAGTTTTTCGCCGGCAAAGGCTTCGATGTCGTGGCGTGTCCGTGGCGGAAACCCAACGTGGCGCTGGGGGAACTGACGCACATCCGAGCGATCCGCGCCGGCGGCGATCCGGCCTCTGCGCGCCGCGCCCTTGGCATCGTGCAAACCACCTGGTGCGGTTTCGCGCCGTTCATGCGCGCCTACAACTCGCTCGCCTCCGGCGCCACGGTCGAGAAGAACTCGGCGTCTGAAGCCGCGCAGTGTTTCATCACACTTTTCAAAACGGTTCGAGGGGAAGAAGAAGGCGCTCGGCCTGACCCGTGATTCTCCTGATCAATTTCAAATTTCAAATTTGAGATTGGAGACCTGGGCCGTTTGGATCCGCAGACTCCCCCGCAGACACACACGCCACCTGACAATGCCAAGTCCAACTCCTCAGCGCACGCCGTGATTCTCTGCCTTGGAACAACGCCCGCGGTGCAGCGCGTCATGAGATTCCGCAAGCTGACTCTGGACGCCGTGAATCGCGCCGTTCAAACCCTGGACGGCGCCGCAGGCAAATCGATCAACGTGGCCAAAGTGTTACACGCGCTCGGCGAACATCCGGTCGCGGCCGGCTTTCTTGGCGGCGACCGCGGGGCGTATCTGCGCGCGTTGTTGGAGACGCGAGGCATTGAATCGGATTTTGTCCAGGTCGCCACGCCAACTCGCCAGTGCGTGACCCTCCTCGATGAATCGACGGGCACGGTCACGGAACTAGTGGAAGAAAGTGGTCCAGTCGTCCCGGACGATTTCGAAAAGCTGATGGCCATCGTTTGCCGCCGCGTTCCACAGTGTCAGGCGATGGTGATGTCGGGAACGATCGCCGCGGGCGGTCAGGTTGACCTGTACTTGCAATGCACTCGCCTGGCGAATGAAGCCCGCGCGCTGTCCGTGGTGGATGCTCAAGGCGCGCCGCTCCTCGAAGCCTTGAAGGCGCGCCCCGGAGTGGTGAAACCGAACCGCGCCGAACTCGCCGCGACCGTGGGCCGCGACCTGGAAAACGAAGCGTCCGTGATCCAGGCGATGCAGACGCTCGCCAAGCGCGGCGCGCAACGCGTGATTGTGACCGCGGGCAAAGAACCTGTGCTGGCGTTCGACGGCCGCGCTGTCTGGCGAATCGTGGCGGCCCGCATCAAGCCGGTCAACCCGATCGGTTCCGGAGACGCATTCACGGCCGGGCTGGTCTGGCGGCTCTTGCGCGGCGACGATCTCGGCGAAGCCTGCCGCTGGGCCAGCGCGGCAGGAGCGGCTAATGCGCTGACACTGCTCGCCGGAGAAGTGAATGGGCAAGACGTAGAACGCTTGGTGCGCGAAGTGATTGTGGAGCCGGTTTAGTCTAGTCTAAGGCTAGAGCCCATGGCCAATCGCCAATCGCCAATCGCCGATGGCGCATCGCCCCGGACAAGACTCGTTGACATGGAACGCGCTGATTTCAAATACTTCGCTTTCGCAACGTGAAAACAACAAAACGCAAAGTCCTGGTCATTTTGTCCAACCGCCTGAACCGGCTGCAAAAGGTCCGCTTCGTCGAACTGGACTGCGACGACAAAGGCAACATTTTCAAAGAGACCCCTCTTCGGGCGCAGCCTCGCAAACCGATCTACGCCGAGGTTTGGGAAAACGACGACGGCAAAACCTCCATCTCCTCCTGCACCCGCTTCAAACGGAAATACGGGCACCCGCTCCAGAAACCCAAGGCCTGAAGAACTGGCAGCGTCCTTCAGGAATTTGATCGGAGCGCGGCATTTACTATGCAGACCGTGGGATTGACGACAGATCGACCGGAGAACCGTAGCGCAGATTTTCAATCTGCTGGATCGCCGATTTCCAATCGGCAGGGCGCCGGCAAGTCCCAGCGGGCTCGGACTGGGAGAGGCCCCGCAGAATACAATTCTGCGATACGGCAGAGTGCAACTCTGCGCTACGAGCTTTGTCGTCCATCCCGCGGACCAAGCAGTATGCCGCTTCAAGCCCTCGCCCTGACCAAGATGCTTTCCTGCGAACGGGCGATGAAGCGGCCTGAAAGCCGCGCTCCGACGGAAAGTGGCGCTGTAGTGTTGAGAGCCGGGAAAGTTTACTCCGGCTCAGCGGCGCGCTACATTCGCGGCAATGAGTCTTCGGCAGCTTCCCCGTTTCTCGCGGCCTCTGCTCCTGGCAATGGCCGCCGGTCTCCAGTTCGCCACCACTGCCGGGCAAAACCTGGATGGGCCCGAGGCGGACGACATTTTCCGCAGCACGAATCTCCTGCGCCTTTCCATCGAGATTCCGGAAGAAGGCTTGCGAACGTTGCGAGACTCCTCCCGGCGATCCGACGCGGAGAAGAAGCCCAAAGCCCGCGCCCGCGTCGTGGAAGGGGGCCGGGTTTACACGAATGTGTCCGTGCAATTGAAAGGCACGGGCACGTTCCGGCCCATCGACCAGTTGCCTTCGCTCACGCTGAACTTCGACAAGTTTGCGCTCAAACAGACATTCCACGGCCTGACCAAGATTTCTCTCAACAACTCGGTCCAGGATCCCACTTGCCTGCACGAAAAAATTTCCCGCGAACTATTCGCCGCCGCGGGCGTCCCGGTGCCGCGCGCGGATCACGCCGTCGTGACGCTGAACGGACGCAAACTCGGGATCTACGTTCTGGTGGAGGGCTATAACAAGCAGTTCCTCCGGCGTTATTTCAAGCGCACCGACGGCAATCTTTACGATGGCGGGTATCACCGGGACATTGACGCGCCCCTCGAATTCAGTTCCGGTGCCAAGCCTTCCGACCGCTCCGGCCTCAATCGCCTGCTCGCCGCGACACGGGAATCGGATCCTGAAAAGCGCATGCGCGCGTTGGAACGCGCGCTCGACCTGGACCGGTTTCTCTCCATGCTGGCCGTGGAGACCTTGCTGAGCCACTGGGACTGCTATTCCATGAACCGAAGCAACTATCGCGTCTATCATGATCCAGACTCCGACAAGATCGTGTTCATGCCACACGGGATGGACCGTGTCCTGGGCGGGTTCCACTCGAACCTCGACTTGCCGGTCGTTCCGCCGATGAGAGCGCCGGTCGCGCGCGCCGTGATTTCGACGCCGGAAGGGCGGCGCCGCCACGTCGAGCGCGTCGGCACGCTGTTCACGAATCTTTTCCGGCCGGATCGCCTGGGCCGGCGCGTGCGAGAGATGGATGCCAAGATCGCCCCGGAAATGGCTCACCTGGAAAAGCGCTGGCCAACTCAGGTGCGAAGCCCGCTCTGGGATGTTCTGACTTCCGGTAACCATGCCCGCGACGTCGAGGACCTTTGTGCCAGGATCTCAACCCGTGCGGCGCATCTGAAAGACCAATTCTCGCAACCGCGCGAATTATTCGTGCCAGCCCCGCGAATCGAATTCGCTCCCGGTGGGCTCGCGCAAATCGCGGGCTGGAAGCTCAAACCTATGGACGGCCAAGTCCAGGCGGTGTGCGCGGCCACGAAGATTGAGGGAAAAGAAATGCTGCGCGTGGAGATGCTGTCCGGCGCGAAGACCGCATTGCTCCGCCGTCGAGCCAGTCTGCCGCCAGGCCGCTACCGGCTCTTGGGGCGAATGAAATCGGTCGGGGCGGGCCTGCTCGGAATGCGCGGCGGGCCGAGCGTCATGGTTCATTATTCCGGGACATGACTGTCCGGTTAATTTTGGGCCGACACTGGTTTCTATGCGATAGAATGGGCCTGGAACTGTACTCATGACATTTTTCGATTTCGTTTCTGGATGGCTTTTCCCCAGGGTGTCTTCCCGCCTGCGGGCGGGACTGAACCTCTATGAACGAAGGCCGAACGGTGTTTGCCCAACTGATGGACGAACTGCCCAAATACGAATTCGAC
>Ga0194120_10011078_pt1 | contig 10937 bp, 12 predicted proteins | sample TA2MahCa65mmetaG_FD_148642 | JGI IMG/M metagenome (GOLD analysis project Ga0194120, IMG submission 148642) | Freshwater microbial communities from Lake Tanganyika, Tanzania - TA2015019 Mahale Deep Cast 65m | ecosystem: Environmental > Aquatic > Freshwater > Lake | place: Tanzania: Lake... | reverse complement strand
GTTTCTGGCTCATCTTCGCTACCTCATGGGCTACGATGAGCCAGAAACCCTCCAATCCCAATACCCCTCAATCTGTCTCGCAATTGCTGACGCTGAACAGGGTTTGGGCAAGAGCCGGTAGAGGGTTGGCTGCCTGGACTCCCCTGGATAGCCGGAGGTTAAAAGGACTTTGAGTTTCGGCCAGCGAGCCTTGGCCCGAGCAACCAACTCGAACCCGTCCATGCCACCCGGCATGACGACATCGCTAAAGATGAGGTCGCAAGCGCCGTCAATGCGATCGAGCATGGCGAGAGCTTCCGCCGCCTTGCCTGCGAAGCGCGTCCGATAGCCAAGCGAGGCGAGTTGCATGAGCACCGTCTCGCGCAGGCCATCATTGTCCTCGACCACCAATATCCGCTCTCCACCCGTCGGCAGCGCGTCGTTGACCGCGTAGTCGGCGTTCTCGGAACCGTCCTGTGTGCGGGGCAGATAGATCCTGATCGTCGTACCGCTGCCCGCCGCGCTGTCGATTTCGACATGACCGTTGGATTGCTTGACGAAGCCATAGACCATGCTGAGGCCGAGGCCGGTGCCGTGCCCGGCGCCCTTGGTGGTGAAGAACGGCTCGAAGGCGCGGGCGACGGTCTCGGGCGGCATGCCGCTGCCGGTGTCGGTCATCTCGATGCCGACATAGTCCGTGGCATCGCCTGGCCGGCGCGCCTTGCGCAGGGCGATGGTCAATTTGCCGCCCTTGGGCATGGCATCGCGCGCATTGTTGGCGAGATTGACCAGACTCGAACTCAGCTGACCGCGATCGACCAGGACGGGCCACAATTCGGGCGACTGGACGAAGGCAATGTCGATGGTCTCGCCGAGCGCGCTCGCCAGGAGCTTGACGGTCTCGGCGACGCTCTCGGCGACATCGATGATCTCGGGCGCCAGCGGCTGGCGGCGCGCAAAGGCGAGGAGGCTGCGATTGAGGTCGACGGCCCGCGTCGCGCCGCGAACGGCGGCTTCGACCAGTTCAGCCGCATCGGCATTGTCCTTGGTCAGATCGCGCAGAAAGTCGAGATTGCCGAGCACGATGCCGAGAAAATTGTTGAGGTCATGAGCCAATCCGCCGGTCAGCTTGCCGATCGCGTCCATCTTCTGGACTTGGTGGAGTTGCTCTTCGAGTCGCAAATGTTCGGTGATGTCGATCCCGGTCGCGACGATGCCGCCCCTGAGCGAGCGTCGCTCCGAAACGAGCACCGAGCGGCCGTCGGCCAGCTTGCGGTGAAGGGCGCGGCCATCCGCACTGAGATGCTGGGCGACGCGAGCGGCTATGAAATCCTCGCTCGTCATGTCAAGCGGCACCGGGATATCGCCGCTCCGAACGGCTGCCCGGAACATGTCCTCGAAGCGCATGCCGGGCTCGATCGCGCGAGCGATGCTTGGAAAATGCGCGGTGAATTAGCGATTGAACAGGACGACCCGGTCGTCCTTATCGTAAAGCAGGACGGCGTGCTGGGTGCTTTCGAGCGCGTCGTCGAGATTGGCCCGCGCCTCGGCAAGTTCGGCCGTGCGCGCCTCCACGTGGCGCTCCAATGTCGTATTGAGATCCCTCAGCGCCTGTTCGGCGCGTTTGAGTTCGGAGATGTCCGTCCAAAGCCCGACCGAGCCGATGCGACGGCCCCGATCATCGAGGATCGGCACGGGGTTGTTGATGCAGAAAACCTGCTCGCCGGTCGGTCGCGTCAGGGCGATTTCATAAGGCGAGTAGATGCCTTGGCGGCCTATTTCAAGCCGCGCCCGGAAGATCTTGGCATTCTCCTCGTCGACAACGTCGAGAACGCTCTTGCCCAAGATCTCCGACCGATCGCGCCCGAGAATGCGGCACATCGCCGGGTTGACGTCGATCGTGCGGCCTTCGGTATCGATGTACCAGAATCCCTGGCCGGTATTGGCCAAGACGGTCGCAAAAAGCCTGCGCTCGGCCTCGGCCGCGCGTTCGGCTAGGCGTCGCTCGGTGACGTCGATATAGGTGGTCACGAAGCCGATCGGCACGGGATTGCGCCGGACCTCTATGATTCTGCCATTCGGGCGTTCGCGCTCGACCACCAGCGTGGCGGTACGCCATTGTTGGTTCAGGCGCCGATCGGCTTCCGTCTCGGGATCGCAAGGACCGAATTCGCCGGCCTTGGCCTGCGCGAGGACGATATCGCGGAGCTTCGTTCCCGGCCGCAGGAATTCGCGGTCGATGCCGGCAATGTCGGCGAATCTGTCGTTCCAGGCCGTGAGCCGAAGATCATGATCGAATACCGATATGCCGTCGCTCATCTGGGCAAGCACGGTATTCAGGAATTCGGCAGGTGCCGCGACCGAATTCCGCCCTTCCGCGCCGCCGCCCAAAGGGGGCGCAGTCTGATCGGGGTCAATCGATGCGAAAAACTTCACGCGAAGGGCCCTCAAGCTGAACGCAGCCGTTCGTTATATAGCGCGATCCGATTAAGGGTGGCTTATGGGTTCTCTTCAGCGCGAGAGCCAGCGAACCCCGCCGAGAGCGGCAATGTCGTAACCGCCAAGCCGCGCCGCCTCGGCGGCGAAGCGCTTGTCGCGCGCGAAGGCGAGGAGTTTCTGAAAGGGCGGTTCGAAATAGTCGCGCCGGCCGATCACCAGATCGAAGCATTCCCGGGCGAGCGGCAAGAAAGCGAGCTTGAGTTGTCGCGCCGCGCTTTCGATGGCGAGCCCGGCATCGGCTTCGCCGCGATGGATGGCGAAAGCGAGATCGGTTTCGCTGCGCCAGTGCGTCGGCAGGAAATCGAGCGCGGCTTCGTCGAGACCCGCCTCGCGGAGAAGACGTCGAAGCAAGATGGCGGAGCCAGCTTCGTCCTGCCGGCGCGCGAGGCGCAGTCCTTTGAGATCGGCAAGGCCCTTGACCCGCTTGGCCGCGCGCGGACCAAGCACGAGGCCCTGCCGTCGCCAGGCCCAATGGATGGCGACGGCCTCTGCGCCGGCGAGGCGCGCCTCTAGCAAGGGGATGTTGTAGGCGCCGCTGGCCTCGTCGATGACATGAATTCCGGCAACCAGCGCGCGGCCTTCGGCAAAGCGCATCAGACCGTCGAGGCTGCCTCCCGCTTGCAGCGCCAAATCGGCGCCCGATTCCTTCAAGGCGAAGTCGAGCAACGGATCATGACTGCCGGCGATCACTGGCGGTGGGGGCTGCCTCGGCACGACGTCGCTTTCGCGCTTCAGGCTTTCGGCGAGCCACAGATCGATCGCTTCGCGCGGAAACAGCCATTTGCCGCCGACGCGCGCCGAGGGGATGCGTCTTTCGGCTAGAAGCTCATAGATCTTGCGTTCCTTGAGGCGCAGATAAGCCGCGACTTCGCGCGTGGTCATGAGCCGGGGCGAAAGGGCGGTGGCCAAGGTCATGAGGCCTTCGTTCATCCTGTGATTTCAGGTAAGTTATTCTACACCGTATAAAAATTAGATAAAAACACAAGAAGAAACACAAAATAACATGAACGAGATTGCTTCCGCCCTCGAGCTTGCCTGGCGCCTGATTGCCGTCGGCGATGCCGCGCTTGGTGAAATCGTCGCGCTGTCGCTTGCCGTCAGCCTGAGCGCGACCGCGATCGCGGCGCTGATCGGTTTTCCGCTCGGCGTCTGGCTCGCCTTGGTTCGCTTCCCGGGACGGCAACTTATCTTGGTGCTGATCCATGCGCTGATGAGCTTGCCGCCGGTGGTGCTGGGTCTGTTTGTCTATCTCGTCTTGTCGCGGTCCGGGCCGCTCGGATTCCTCGGCCTGCTCTATACGCCGGCCGCCATGACCATCGCGCAGACCTTGCTGATCCTGCCCATACTGATCGCGCTATCGGCGGGGCAAATGGAGGAACTGTGGGCGGAGTATCGCGAGCTTCTGACCTCGCTCGGCGCCTCGCGTCTGCGCGCCCTCGGAACCCTGCTTTGGGACGGGCGTTTCGGCCTCGCGACCGCCTTGCTCGCCGGCTTCGGTCGGGCGGCGGGCGAGGTCGGCGCCGTGATGATCGTCGGCGGCAATATCGATCATGCGACGCGGGTCATGACCACGGCGATCGCACTTGAGACGGCGCGCGGCGATCTCGCGCTGGCGTTGGCATTGGGCGCGGTCTTGATCGCCATTGCCATAGGTGTGAACGCCACGACCTTCGCCATCCGGGCAATCGCCAGGAGGGCCTCGGCGTCATGAGCCGCATCCTGCCTGCCCGCATCGAAGGTCTGGGCTATGCCGTCGCCGGCCTGCGCCTGCTCGACGGGATCGACTTCGGGCTCGAAGCCGGACCCCGCACGGTCATTCTTGGGCCGAACGGCGCAGGCAAGAGCCTGCTGCTCCGTGTTCTGCACGGCCTGATCGCCCCGACGACGGGTCGCATCCTCTGGAACAGCGGCGAACCTCGACGGCATCAAGCCTTGGTCGCGCAGCGTCCGGTGATGCTCCGCCGCTCGGTCGCCGCCAACATCGCCTACGCCTTGTCGGTCAAAGGGATCGTCGAGCCGGATCGTCTCGACGCGGCTTTGGCGCTCGGCGGGCTCGGTGATCTCGCCCTGCGCCCGGCGCGCGTTCTGTCGGGCGGCGAGCAGCAGCGACTTGCGCTCGCGCGCGCCTGGGCGACGGCACCGGAGGTCCTGTTCCTCGACGAGCCGACCGCCAATCTCGACCCCGCCGCGACGCGTCAAGTCGAGGCGATCGTCGCCGACATCGCCAGCCGAGGCACTAAGATCGTCATGACCACGCATGACCTTGGCCAGGCGAAGCGCCTCGCCGACCAGGTGCTCTATCTCGATCGCGGCAAGCTGATCGAGACGGCATCGGCAGCCGAGTTTTTCGAGCGCCCGGCCTCCGCCTCGGCGCGCGCTTTTGTGCAAGGCGAATTGCCGTGGTGAGGCTGGCTTATCTGCTCGTTGCCATGCTCTGGGCACCGCTGGCGGCGGCGCAGGAGCGCTTCATCACCATCGCCTCGACCACCTCGACCGAGCAGTCCGGTTTGTTCAGGCACATCCTGCCGGCCTTCAAGGCCAAGACGGGTATCGAAGCGCGCGTCGTGGCGGTCGGCACCGGGCAAGCGCTCAAGATCGGCGAGCGGGGCGATGCCGATGTCGTGCTCGTCCATGACGAGGCATCCGAACTTGCCTTTGTCGCGGCCGGCTTCGGCATCGAAAGAAGACCAGCGATGCACAATGATTTCGTCCTAGTCGGGCCCAAGGCCGATCCGGCCGGCATTGGCGGCGGGCGGGACGCGGTCGCCGCTTTTGCCAAACTGCAAGGTCGAGCATTCATCAGCCGGGGCGATGATTCGGGCACGCACAGGATGGAGATGCGCCTGTGGCAGGAGGCTCGCGTCGATGCCAAGAGCGGCAGCGGCGCTTGGTATCGCGAGACCGGCTCGGGCATGGGCCCGACACTCAATATGGCGTCGGCGCTTTCGGCCTATACGTTCACCGATCGCGGCACCTGGGCGAATTTTCGCAATCGTCGCGACCTTGTCATTGTCCTCGAGGGCGACCCCAGACTGTTCAACCCATACGGCGTCATATTGGTCAATCCGGCGCGTCATCCGCATGTGAAGGCCGCCGACGGACGCGCCTTTATCGCCTGGCTGACCGGCAATGACGGCCGCGCGGCGATCGCCGGCTTCGCGGTCGCGGGCGAGCGGGTGTTTTTTCCGGCCGCGAAAAAGTGACCGGCAGGAATTGATTTGCGTCGTATATGACGCAATGCATAATATACGTCGCGTATGATCAAGAGTTATGCAGATCGGGATACGGAAGAGCTATTCAGGGGTGGCGAACCAAAGCGATTGCGCCCGATCGTGGCGGTCGCCAAGCGGAAGCTCGATATGCTGGACTATGCGACCGAAATTCGAGACCTCAGCCGACCGCCAGGCAATCGACTTGAGGCGCTCAAAGGCGACCGTCGTGGACAATTTTCGATCCGCATCAACGACCGCTGGCGGATTTGTTTTCGCTGGCGGGGTGGGCCAATCGATGTCGAAATCGTCGACTATCACTGAAGGAGTCGCAATATGACCAGACTACGCACGGCCCCAGGTGAAATCTTGCTTGAGGAGTTCCTCAAGCCGAATGGGCTGACCGCCAACGGTCTGGCTTTGGCCTTGCGTGTTCCGGCCAATCGCATGACCGGTATCATCAGGGGCAGGCGGGCGATCAGCGCGGACACCGCGCTTCGACTGTCACGGTTCTTCGGCACGACGGCGCAATTTTGGCTGAATGCTCAGGCAGCTTACGATCTCTCCAAAGCCGAAATCGCCCTCCGGAGGAAGATCGAGCGCGATGTACGCCCGTTGGCCGCTTGATACCCTGTCGCTTTACAGCCTTCTACCTCAAGAGTAGCTTGCGGCATCTACGATTCGGAGCCTCGCCTTGAGCTTTGCCGCAACGTTTTTCGAAGAAACCGCGACCATCGCGCGGACCATCGATCATGCCGCCATCGACCGCCTGGCGCTCGCGCTGGCCGCCATCCGCGAGGGCGGCGGGCGGCTCTTTTTGCTCGGCGTCGGCGGCAGCGCCGGCAATTGCGCCCATGCGGTCAATGACTTCCGCAAGCTCTGCCATATCGAAACCTATGCGCCGACCGACAACGTCTCCGAACTCACGGCGCGCATCAACGACGAAGGCTGGGAAGGCGTGTTCGTCGGCTGGCTCGAGGCGAGCCGGGCGCGGGCAGGCGATGCCATCCTGATCTTTTCGGTCGGCGGCGGCGATCTCGCCAACAATGTCAGCCCGAACATCGTCAAGGCGATCGATTTCGCCAAATCCAAGGGCCTCAAGGTCTTCGGCATCGTCGGGCGCAATGGCGGTCACACCAAGGCGCGGGGCGACGAAGTGATCGTCGTGCCGACGGTTGACGCGGCGCGCGTGACGCCGCATACCGAGGCCTACCAGGCGGTCGTCTGGCATTGCCTCGTCTCCCATCCCGCGCTCCAGCGTCAGGCGACCAAATGGGAAGCGGTCGCCAAGGCCGGGCGCTGAACCTTTCTTTCGGAGTTCCAAGGAGAAAACGATGAAGACCGTTCTCGTCACCGGCGGCGCCGGCTATGTCGGCAATCTGCTCGTCCCCCGGCTGATCGGCGCCGGCCACAACGTCATTTCCTACGACGTCATGTGGTTCGACCGCGATACCCTGCCGAAGCATCCGAACCTCAAGGTCGTCGAGGGCGACATTCGCGATACGGCAAAGCTCGCCGAGAACCTGAAGGGCGTCGACGTGGTGCTGCATCTCGCCTGCGTCTCGAACGATCCGTCCTTCGAACTCGATCCGACGCTTTCGGAGACCATCAATTTCCAGTGCTTCGAGCCGATGGTGATCGCGGCCAAGAAGGCGGGCGTTCAACGATTCGTCTACGCCTCGTCCAGCTCGGTCTACGGCGTCTCCGATCAGCCGAATGTGACCGAGGAGCATCCGCTCTTGCCGCTCACGCTCTACAACAAGTTCAAGGGCATGTGCGAGCCGCTGCTGTTCAAGCACATGTCGAACGACTTCACCTGCGTCACCATCCGCCCGGCGACGGTCTGCGGCTACAGCCCCAGGACGCGCCTCGATCTTTCGGTCAACATCCTGACCAATCACGCCGTCAGCAACGGCAAGATCACGGTTTTCGGCGGCGCGCAGATGCGACCCAATCTGCATATCGGCGACATGGTCGATTCCTACGAATGCGTGATGGAAGCGCCCCATGAAAAGGTGCAAGGCCAGATCTTCAACATCGGCTTCCAGAACATGACCATCAGCGACATTGCCAAGGTCGTGAAGTCGGTGGTCGAGAAGGAATTCCCCGGCCGGCCGCCGATCGAGATCGTGACCACGCCGTCGAACGACAACCGCTCCTATCACATCAATTCCGACAAGGTGACGCGCGTGCTCGGCTTCCGGCCCAAGCGCAACATCGAGGACGCCGTGCGCGACCTTTGCCACGCCTTCAAGCTCGGCAAGTTGCCGAATTCGATGACCGACGACTGGTACTTCAACGTCAAGACGATGAAGCAGAACAAGGCGGCATGAGCAGCAGACAGGTCGCGATCGTCACCGGCGGCGCCGGCTTCATCGGCAGCCACATGGTCGATCTGATGCTCGAACGCGGCTACCGCGTGCGGGCGATCGACAATTTGGTCGGCGGGCGAGAGGCGAATATCGCGCATCTCGCCAAGAACGCCGATTTCGGTTTCGACCGGCGCGACGTCAGGGCGATCGGCCCCGACGACGCTGTCTGGAAGGATGCCGCGTTGATCATTCATTTCGCCGGCATCGGCGACATCGTGCCCTCGATCGAGCAGCCGATGGAATACATGTCGGCCAATGTTCAGGGCACGGTCCATGTGCTCGAGGGCGCGCGCGCGGCTAAGGCGCGAAAATTCGTGTATGCGGCGTCCTCGTCCTGCTATGGCCTGGCCGCCACGCCGACGCGCGAAGACCATCCGATCCAGCCGCAATACCCTTACGCGCTGTCGAAATGGATGGGCGAGCAGGCGGCCTTTCACTGGCATCAGGTCTATCGCCTGCCGGTCAATTCGATCCGTATTTTCAACGCCTATGGCACTCGCTCGCGCACGACCGGGGCTTATGGCGCGGTCTTCGGCGTCTTTCTGCGCCAAAAACTTGCCGGGCAGCCTTTCACGGTCGTGGGCGACGGCTCGCAAAGCCGCGACTTTCTCTATGTCACCGATGTCGCGCGCGGCTTCCTCGCCGCGGCCGAGACCGAGCGCGTCGGGCGCGTCTGGAATCTGGGTGCGGGCAATCCGCAGTCGGTCAACAAGTTGGTCGAACTCCTGGGCGGCAGCAAGACCCACATCCCGAAACGACCCGGCGAGCCCGACGTGACTCACGCCGATATTTCCCGCATCACCGCGGAACTCGGTTGGAAGCCTTCGATCAGCTTCGAAGAAGGTGTCGGCAAGATCGTCACCCGCATCGAGGATTGGCGCGACGCGCCGCTTTGGAACCCCGACAGCATCGCCAAGGCGACCAAGACCTGGTTCGAGGCGCTCGGGCCAGGCGCCGGAGGAAATGGCTGATGGAACACGAAAGCACGCGCCTCGTCAGTCATAAGATCAAGACGGTCGAGGAACTCCGCCAGATCATCGGCCCGCCGCCGCGGAAAAAGAAAGTGATCATGTGTCACGGCACCTTCGATGTCGTGCATCCGGGTCATGTGCGCCACATGCTCTATGCCAAGAGCAAGGCCGACATCCTGGTCGCCTCGATTACCGGCGACATGCATATCGCCAAGGCCAATCTCCGGCCCTATGTCCCGGAGGATCTGCGCGCGGTCAATCTCGCCGCATTCGAAATGGTCGATTATGTCGTGGTCGACCGCAATCCGACGCCTTTGGAGAATCTGAGCAAGATCCAGCCCGACTATTTCGCCAAGGGCTATGAATACGTCGCCGGCGGCAAGGTCAATCCCAAGACCCAGGCCGAGATCGACGTGCTCGAGAGCTATGGCGGCGAGTTCATCTACACGCCGGGCGACATCGTCTATTCCTCCTCGGCCCTGATCGAAAAGTCGCCGCCTTCGATCGCGACCGACAAGCTGCACATGCTGATGGAGGGCGAGAAGCTCAGCTTCCAGGATCTGCGCGACGCGCTCGCCAAGCTCAAGCGCACGCGCATCCATGTCGTCGGCGACACCATCGTCGACACCTTCACATATGGCAGCGTCATCGGCGGCATGACCAAGACGCCGACCATGAGCGTCCGCTTCGAGCACAAGACCGACTACGTCGGCGGCGCGGGCGTGGTCGCCAAGCATCTGCGCGCCGCGGGCGCCGACGTCACCTTCTCGACCGTCCTGGGCGAGGACCCTTACAAGGATTTCGTGCTCAAGGATCTGCGCGATGCCGGCATCACGGTCTTGCCGATCATCGATCCGACGCGCCCGACGACGAGCAAGAACGCCATCATCGCCGGCGGCTATCGGCTGCTCAAGGTCGACACCCTCGACAACCGATCGATATCGGAAAAGATCGTCAATCAATTGCGCAACGCCCTCGGCAAGATCAAAGTCGACGGCGTCGTGCTTTCGGATTTCCGACACGGCATCTTCAACCGCACGACCATTCCCCAGATCGTCGAAGCGATCCCGGAGCGCGCCTATCGCGTCGCCGACAGTCAGGTGGCGAGCCGCTGGGGCAATATTCTCGAATTCCAGAAATTCGATCTGATCACGCCGAACGAGCGCGAGGCGCGCTTCTCGCTCGGCGATCAGGACTCGGTCGTGCGCCCGCTCGCGCTCGAATTGTTCCGCCGCTCCGAATGCAAGACGCTGATCCTCAAGCTCGGCGAACGCGGCGTCATCACCTATCGTTCGAGCGCGCCCGACGATCATCGTGCCTTCTTCACGGTCGACAGTTTCGCCGATCACGTGGTCGACGCGGTGGGCGCGGGCGACTCTCTCCTCGCCTATGCGACGCTCGCCATGATCGCGACCCAGAACGAGGTGGTCGCCACCATTCTCGGCTCGATCGCCGCGGGTATCGAATGCGAGCGCGACGGCAACATGCCGGTGACGCCGCAGGACGTGCTCAAGAAGATCGACGCGGTCGAAAAGCGCGCGCGGTACGAGTGAGCTCTTGAGCATGCGCGCGCTGGTCGTCGGCCTCGGCATCCAGGGCAAGAAGCGCCTGAAGATCGCCGGAGATGAAGCGGTCGGTGCGGTCGATCCGGTTCATCCGGATGCCGGCTGGAAACGCCTCGAAGATGTGCCGCTCGGCGCCTACGACGCGGCGCTGGTCTGCACGCCGGACGAGCCCAAAATCGAGCTCCTGACCTATCTTCTCTCGCGCGGCAAGCATGTCTTGGTGGAAAAGCCGCTTTTCGCCCGCGACGACGCGGCGCTTCTCGCGCTCGGCGATGCCGCGCGGAAATCGGGCGCCGTCGTCTACACGGCCTACAATCACCGCTTCGAGCCGCATTTCGTGCG
>Ga0194120_10011076_pt1 | contig 10940 bp, 12 predicted proteins | sample TA2MahCa65mmetaG_FD_148642 | JGI IMG/M metagenome (GOLD analysis project Ga0194120, IMG submission 148642) | Freshwater microbial communities from Lake Tanganyika, Tanzania - TA2015019 Mahale Deep Cast 65m | ecosystem: Environmental > Aquatic > Freshwater > Lake | place: Tanzania: Lake... | reverse complement strand
AGTGCCTCGTATACGTGTCTCTCCAGTATTGACGGTAATGCTGGTTTTCGGGAAAACAAATAATTGATCTTGACTAGACAGCTTCTCTGTGGTGCCATCATGATCGGTGTAGTAGACATAAACAGACAAACGGTGTGCGATATCTTGAGGGCCAGGCTTGTACAGCACTTCCTGTTCCCCCGAAATTGGCTGGTCATCTCGCAGCCATTGGTAAAATATTTCTGTTATTCCATCTGCATCTGTAAAATTATTATTGACTTGCAGAATCTGGTCTTGAACTGGATTACCACTAATTGTCACTACACCGCTTGGGCTGTCATTGACTGGAGTGACCGAGAAATTAAAGCGCTTAGGGGATGGATCAAGATCGATACCGCCATTATGGGGGTCGCCGTTATCACGCACCTGAAAACTGAATTGGCTGTAGTTTTTACCATTTGCATTGGTGTCGGGTTGAAATTGTAATTGTCCCAAAGCCAGATCGGCGACACTGATTTCATAGCCGGCAGAGATTTGCGTATTGTTGAGCGGCTGTTGTTTAAAAAATAGCGTGCCGGCTGATGGCAGGCTGGTGATTTTTACGGCTGCAAAGGCGTGGTTATCGGCGTTGTCAGAAAAGCCAAAATCACTGACTGCGAAGGTATAGGTGCTATCTTCGAGGATAGTCGGGCTGTTGTCGGTGCCGGAAGGTGCATGGTTTAGCACCATAAAACTGTAACTGGTTGTGCCGGCAAAAGCGTTGTCTGCTAGGTCAGTTACAAGTCCCGCCGCCAACACTACATAATAATCATGACCACCAGGTAACAGTTGTTCAGGCTGTATGATTAACTGAGTATCGGAAAGGCTAATGCGAGTATTATTTCTAATTTCAAGACGCTCAATTAAAGAGCCGGTGGCTGAGTCTGAGCGAATTTCGACTGCACTTGAGCCATTAACAATAGTTTCACTAAAGGTCAGCGTAATCAGTGGTTGGCTGGATAGGGTTGCTTCGCCCTCAGACGGGCTGAAAGTGATGATGGTCGGTGATGTGTGATCTATAAGTGTCAGAGCATTGAGTGTTCCATCGCCGAATTGAAAATACTCTATATGTTTTAAAGTATCACTGCCATCCTGGTTTTTGTTGTCAATAATGGAATAGCTGGCGTTAGTTTCATTATAGCTAATCAAATAGTTGTTGCGATTACCGCTGTAAACAGCCGTGTCAATGCCCTCACCTCCATCAATTGTGTCATCACCAGCGTTTCCGGTTATGGTGTTATCTAAGTCATTTCCGGTAATCGTGTCAGAACCGTTTCCACCCACTACATTTTCAATCATGCAGCCATAGGCGATACCTAAATCGTTTTCACCAGTATAAATAAGGGTGTCACTCGTGGTAGACCGAAATAGTAATGAACTGTAGCTGCCAGGAAGCAGATCAATCGTGCAATTTAGCTGAAAGCCACTGACATCCAGGCAATCGATGCCACCCGCATCCCACAAGGTTTCATAAAAGGGCTTGTCAGGCGTAAAGTAATAGATGTTGTTTTCGGTATGGTAAGAAGTGTTAGCTCCGTAAAGATATTGAATAGCCTGAATATCAAGCACCATGGGGGTTTGAGAATAGATGCTTTGATATTGTTGTTTGTTGTTATCCCAGAACAATTGACGAAAATCGGTATAAGACATTATTGTCTCTACACGATTATCCAGTGTTTCAGGTAAAAAAGGCCCGGCGCCGCTCCCGCTCCCATTGTAATTACCTGGATGTTTCAAACCTAGGCCGTGACCAACTTCATGCATTAATGAAATTAGATTGTAGCTGCCTAATGCCCAGTTCGTGCTTGAGGCAATCGTGCTGTTTATCCAGACATCCCCAGCTGAGGCCCAGTAAGAGCTAGGATAGTAGGAATATCCCCAAACTGAACTGGCAAGCGCTAAAGAATAAGCAAATCTAAGGTCACCGACATCGGTTTGGGACTCAGATATTTCTGTAAAATTAAGGTTGGCGACATTTGCCCATTGCTGAATTGCTAGGCGAGTAGCTGTTTGTAAAGTATTGTTAAAACCACCATGTTGAGCACCAGAAAGAGAGCTGTCATAACCTGATTGCCAGATAGGACTGGACGAATTTGTCCAGGGAAAGCTGAAGGTTAAAGTGGCCCCAGTACCCAAATCCCCGCCCCATTTCCCTGAATAAGGTTTGTTGTATTCCTCAGTCAATAAGGAATCGATGGAATTACTTCCACTTAACTTAAAATTGCTCGTAGCGGCTGATTTATAAGGGTTTGTCATATTGTCCGATTCTAACTAAAAAGGGGCCAGGCTCGAAATAAAAAGTATCGGCCTTGAATTTTCCGATTAATAACGAGACACTGGTGCTATGGATATCAACATCTTTGGGCTTTTTACGAAGCCATAATGCTGTTGTAATGGGCTTTGGAAGATCAAATATGAATTCATTTAAAGATGATTTGGGTGTGATTACTGCGGTATTTGAACATCTTGATAAAGAAGCGATTCCCCGGGCGCTGGCTGTAAAGTCTGAAATTGACGCTGGTGCGATAATGAACGAATTAGATCTGCTTTTTTTGAGGAATGCCTTGCGGAAGTGGCTAATCTGTTGCATGTGATTGATCGTCATCCGGAATATCAGTTTGTGACGGGAAAAATGGTCGAACTTTGTCACGACATCACGCAAAAAGCGCTGGAGAATCAGGAGAGCGGGCAGGTTTCACAGCAATTGGTCCGTCTGAACATGAAACTCGGGAATTGGCCCAAAATCAACTAAAAAAGGGGGCCAAAAAAAGGGGCCAGGCTCAACTTATTGAGCCTGGCCCCTTTTTTACCCTTTTTAAGATGGTTTGTTGTCAGTAGCTAGCCGATTTAGTCGTATTGACTTTGGCGGATAAGTCCAGCCCTGGTTTGAAATGCACTTTTTGCTTTTCGGTAATAATCATGGTCTCACCCGATTTAGGGTTTTTGATCAGTGCAGCTCGACGCTGATGCAATGAAAATGCACCAAAACCTCGAATTTCAATCCTCTCCCCTTTGGCAATGCTTTCACTGAGTAAGTCAATGATGTGTTTGACGATCGTTTCACTTTCGCGTTTGGCTGTTTCAGGCAATTTGTCGGCTAGGGCGGCAATTAATTGTTTCTTGACCATCGGGTTACCTATCCAAATCGAGTCTGATCTCTTATAAAAAAAAGCCCCACAATCTGAGCGAAGACTGTGGGGCACGAATAGCAGTTAAATTCTGCTTAACACGAGGAGGTCCAACATAAAAAAAATCAAACTTTGATGCGTTCGGAGAGTTGCAGATTACTCATTAAGGTTGCAGCTCCGAATAAGGCGGTTGATAGAACAAAAGCGCCAGACACAAATCCAAACACGCCTGTTACAAAAAATAACCCGGTTGCGATATCTTGATATTTATTGGCTTCTTTCATGGTCTTCACCTCTTGCATGAATTTTGAACTTGGGTAAAGTCTAATATGAAGTCTATTTGTGCGCAATACTGGCTTTTGTGAATTTATTGTTGCTTTTTGGGAAACAGAAAACCGGGCTAAGCTCGGTCATTCGGCAAAAATTCGCTGGTTTTAAATCGCTTAAGTTCGCTGCATAGCCTAAACGAAAGCAATTGATGCAGTGTTTTAGGGTTTGGGAGTAATCAATTCGGGAGTTTTAGTGGCTGGCTTGGGCGGGGTATCGTTTTTGTTTTTATTGATTAAGCATTTTTTTTGGCAGAGCTTTTTTTTGAGTCCTTTTTTGTTGGCGCAACTGGATTCACATTGATCAATAAGCTCAGGCTTTGGCAAAGCGGGGGTGATGATCGTGGTTGGCGGTGGTGAAGCTTTATAAACCACTGGCGTTTCATCCGGCGTCAGCAGACTACAGGCCGATGATAAAAACCAGCTCGAAATCAAAAAAAAACGGATGTGATAATTGTTTTGCATATGCTTCACGTTTCCTTGTCAGTGCGACGTGTCCATTATCAACGATTTTAATTTTTTATTGTTACAGCTTGGTAAATAATTAATTGCCTTTTTAGTGTATTGTTAATAAATAAACTAAGGGTAAACTGCAAGTCGACTTTAATACTGACTGTTGTCGAGGAGTCGTGATGCTTAAGTCGAAAAACAAGTTGTTTATTGCCGCTGAGATTTTAATGATATTAGCGGGTTTTATGCTGGCCTTCAATGGCGAGTTCATCCTTTCTAGCGCTGTTTTGGGTTTTTCGGTGTTGTTTTCGCAAACCGATTCCCAACAGGATTCCAAGCCGTCTTAAAACGAGCATCTGAGCCGCTTTCTGGCCTAAAGCAATTTCTTGAGGCAAAAAAAAACCGGCAAAAGCCGGAAAATGAAGGAAGTATCTTAGCTGTACATCTCTAAGCACGAATATAGGATAGTTGTTATTCGGTTGCTTGCCAATGTGACCAATTGTCACGTGTGACAACTTGTCGCAGTTTACTGTTTTCATTTAAGTTTTTTTGTTCACTTCCTTAGCATTGTTCCTCAGGTTAAAATCCTTGGCATTATGCTAAATTTTAAGAATATTGCGATTCGTCGCGGCAGCCGTCTGTTGTTTGCCGGTGCCAGTTTTACCATTCACAAGGGCCAGAAAGTCGGTCTGACCGGTGCCAATGGTGTTGGAAAATCCAGCTTCTTTGCTTTGCTCAGAGATGAGTTGCATGCTGATGAAGGTGAATTCAGCATGCCACCTAATCTGGAAGTGGCGCATGTGGCTCAGGAAACGCCGGCCTTGAGTTGTGCCGCGATCGAATATGTCTTAGACGGTGATCGCGAGTTACGTCAGGTTCAACAGCAGTTGCAAGAGGCGGAGCAGCGTCATGAAGGCCTAAAACTGGCTGAATTGCATAGCCATTATGATCATATCGGTGGTTACACCGCTCAGGCTAGAGCTTCGCGCCTCTTAAACGGTTTGGGTTTTACTGCCCAGCAAGAAGCGCAGCCCGTGAGTGCTTTTTCCGGTGGCTGGCGTATGCGCCTGAATCTGGCACAGGCCTTGATGTGCCGTTCTGATGTGTTATTGCTGGATGAGCCGACTAACCATTTGGATTTAGATGCGGTTATCTGGTTACAGGACTGGCTGATTAAATATCCCGGCACCTTGTTGTTGATTTCGCATGACCGGGATTTTCTCGACAGTATTACCGATCATATCGTGCATATCGAACAAGGTCGCGCGGAGATTTATACTGGCAATTATTCCGATTTTGAGCGCATGCGTGCCGAAAAACTGGCTCAGCAACAATCTGCGTTTGAAAAACAACAGCGCGAAATTGCCCATATCCAGAGTTTCATCGACCGTTTTAAAGCCAAAGCCACCAAGGCTAAACAGGCGCAAAGCCGCATCAAATCTTTGGAAAGGATGGAGTTGATTGCCCAGGCGCATGTTGATTCACCGTTTGCCTTCAGTTTTCCGCCCCCTTTAAAAATGCCCAATCCCTTGATTCAGATTGAACAGGCGGATATTGGCTATGGCGATAAGCGCATATTGAGCCAGGTCAGTCTGTCTATCAGTCCCGGGGACCGGATAGGTTTATTGGGGCCGAATGGGGCGGGTAAGTCGAGTCTAATCAAGGTCTTGTCTCAGCAAATGCCGGCTTTGACTGGTAAGCTACAAACTGCACAGGATTTGCACATCGGCTATTTTGCCCAGCATCAACTGGAACAATTACGCTTAGAGCAAACCCCGTTATGGCATTTGCAGCAATTGGACAAGCAAGCCACCGAAAAAGATTTACGCAATTTTCTGGGTGGCTTTGATTTTAGGGGCGACAAAGTCAATGATCCGGTCGGGCCGTTTTCTGGTGGTGAGAAAGCCCGCTTGGTTTTGGCTTTGCTGGTGTATCAAAATCCCAATTTGCTATTGCTGGATGAGCCGACCAACCATTTAGATTTGGAAATGCGACACGCTTTGAGCGTGGCCTTACAGGATTACCAAGGCGCCATGGTCATTGTTTCTCATGACCGGCACATGTTGCGTTCGGTGACCGACCAATTGTGGCTGGTGGCGGATGGACGCTTACAGCCGTTTGACGGTGATCTGGATGATTACAAACTGTGGCTGGCAGAACAAAAACGTTTAACCGAAACACCGGAAAGCGCGACTGACACAGGCGCTGCGGTGGTGTCGCGTAAAGATCAGCGCAAGTTGGAGGCTGAGCGGCGTCAGCGACTCAAGCCTTTGTATGATGCGGTGAAGAAAGCCGAAGCCCAGATGGAAAAATTCCATCTTGAGCAACAGGCGCTAGAGCAGCAGCTCGCGGATCCGGTGATCTATGAAGACAGCAATAAAGAGCAGCTGAAACAAGTGCTCGCGAATAAAGCTAAAGTAGATGCGGCTTTAGAGCAAGCTGAACTGGCCTGGATGACAGCAGAAGAACAATTACAACAACAGGAATAAGCACGATGAAACGTTTAGTGGTCTTGCTGGTTGAACTGACCGCCCTGCGCAAAGGGCCGCAGGATATGCCGACCGGATTGGCTTTTCAGCAATCTGTGCTGTTAGCGTATGCCTTGGTGAATCTGGTGTTGTTGCAAATGAGTAATGCTTGGTCGACCGCCGTGATGCAATTATTGCTGGATTGCTTATTAATGGTGTCGTTTACCTGGCCCCTCCTGTATGTCTCAGGCCACAGAGCCCGGTTTCCGCAGACGCTGATTGCCTTGTTGGGCGCGGATGCGGTGATCAATTTCTTTGCTTTACCGGCTTTGGCCAGTCTCAATCAAGAACCCAGCGAACTTGGTGTGTTTGCCATGCTGTTGATTATGTTATGGCATTGGCTAGTGATTGGCCATATCTATCGCCATGCTTTAGAACGGCCTTTGTTATTCACTTTGATATTGGCCTTTTTGTATCTTATGCTATCGTCACAAATTATGGAGGCCGTTTTCCCGCCGCTGAATATGACGCCGGAGATTATCGAGCAAGCCAGTGATGTCACGACTTAAAACAACAAGAAAAACAGGCCGACCACATGTTAGGACATATCGAAAGTTTTGATGAAAAAACCCAGACCGGGGTGATTAAGTTTGAAGCAGCTTTTTATGAGTTTCATAAGGACCAGTGGACTTCAGATGCTGCGCCTAAAGCCGGCGATGATGTCGATTTTGATCACGAAGATGGGGCAGTCACCGAAGTCAGTCCGGTCGGGGCTTATTTATACGAAACCCGCCCGGTCAAAAGCCGGATTGTTGCTGGTTTATTAGGCCTAGTTCTGGGGGCTGCCGGCATTCATCGTATGTATCTGGGCTTTTGGGGTATTGGGATTGCGCAATTAGTCATCACTTATATCACCGGTGGTTTTGGTGTGATCTGGGGTTTCGCGGATGGTGTGTTGATTATCACCCGACATATTGATAAAGATGCCAAAGGCCGCCATCTGAAATAATTCATGATAGACACTGTCTATGTCGAATCGGCTATTCTCGCTCATCCGCGCGTGCAGACGATTCGACAACGCTTTCCTGAAGCCCGTTGGATAGAATGCGAACGCTATGGCGAAGTCTTTAATCCCAAGGCGCAGAATTTTCGCTTACAAAAACAGCGTCCCGCGCTGATTCTGGCTGAGAAGTATCAAAAATTTGCGTTGCCTGCGCCTGTCGGCTATGGCATAGGCGGTCAGCAGAATTACTATTTTTCCCACATGCTGAATTGTCTGTACGATTGCCGCTACTGCTTTTTGCAAGGCATGTACCAGTCAGCGAATTATGTGCTGTTTGTTAATTATGAAGATTTTCAGACCGAGATCCGCCAGATTTGTCAGCAAACCCCAGAGCCGGTGTATTTCTTTTCCGGTTATGACTGTGACAGCCTAGCCTTAGAACCCCTGACGGGCTTCGCTGAGTCTTTTTTGCCTTTTCTTGCTGAACTACCCAATGCTTGGCTGGAGTTACGCACCAAGAGCACTCAGATTCGCAGTTTGCTGAATCGTCAGCCTTGGGAGCGATGCGTAGTTGCCTTTAGTCTGGCACCAGCTGATTTGGCGGAAAAAGTGGAAGAGCGGGCGCCTAGTCTGGAAAAACGTCTAGAGGCGGCGGCTAAACTGCAGCAGCAAGGCTGGCCAATCGGCTTGCGCTTTGATCCTATGCTGTATCAGCAGGATTATGCCGAGCAGTATCGGCAGCTATTTGAGCAGGTATTCAGCGTATTGGATGCGGAAAAACTGCATTCCGTGAGCCTGGGGGTGTTTCGCTTGCCCGAGCAGTATTTTAAAAAAATGCATAAACTGTATCCGGAGCAAAAACTGTTTGTCAGTCCTTTGCAAACTGCAGAGGGTCTGGTGTCTTATCGCCGCGATCTGGAACAGGCGATGATGTCTGTTTGTAGCGAGATGTTATTAGACTTTATTCCTGAGGCGATTTTCTTTCCATGTCAGATATAAAACGTTGTGTCCTGGTGACCGGGGCCAGTTCCGGTATAGGCCGGGCGGTTGCCCGGCGTTTGCTGAGCTTAGGCCACGAGGTGATTGGCGTCTCTCGTGATCCCCAGCAATTCCAGACGCCGCATGCCGGTTTTTATAGCATGGCTCTCGAAATGGCCGATGCCGATCAGATTGAGGCCGCTGCCCGACATATGCTCACGGATTACCCCCAGTTGGATGCCGTGGTGTTTGCTGCGGGTTTTGGGCGTTTTGGCAGTTTGGAGCAGTTTTCGAATAGTCAGATTCAGGACTTGCTGCAAGTTAATCTGATTGGGCAGATTCAGCTTAGCCGTGCCTTATTGCCGCATTTAAAGCAACAAGCCCATGCCAATCTGATTTATCTGGGTTCGGAAGCGGCGTTAAAGGGCACGCGTCAAGGCAGTGTTTACTGTGCCAGCAAATTTGCTCTGCGGGGCTTTAGTCAGGCCTTGCGCGAAGAATGTGGCAAAAGTTCGGTGCGGGTCTCGTTGATTAATCCTGGCATGGTCGATACCGCGTTTTTTGAAACCCTGAGTTTTGCACCCGGTCAGCAGAGTGGTCAGGCTTTGCATGCCGAGGATATTGCTGACACTGTGCAATATATTCTTCAGGCGGGAAGGCATGTGGTGATTGATGAAGTGAATCTGAGTCCAGCCAGTAAAGTCATTGATTTTAAAAAATAGCCGCAGCACACAAAATTGCGGCAAGGCGGATAATCTCTAGTATGATTCCGTCACCACTCTCATTTCCTAAGCTTAAGCGATTTTTTTCCGTCATTCATGTTTGCCTTACTCAGCAAGTTCATCGTCTACGCCGCCTATCATCTCAAGGCATCTGAGACTTATCAAAATACCAAAGGCTTCTTTTACGATCTGCTGGAAAACCCCCGCAGTCGCCGTAAAACGTATTTTGACGCTTTAATGATTGCCTTGATCGTGTTGAGTATTTTCTTTTTGCTCTATGACGTCGAGCATGAAGCCAGCCCTATGGGGGGATATGTTGAGCAAAGCATTTTGGTGATCTTTGCCTGCGAATATTTTCTGAGATTATGGGTGTATTCCGACACGCATATCCTCATCATTGAAGAGTACGAAAAAGCCTTATATCTGAACATCTCTTTCAATGTTTATGCCGCACTCAAAAAGGCCTTGGGGCGTAAGTTGGATTATGTCTGGTCGCCGTTTGCGATCATAGATTTGCTGGCTATTCTGCCCAGTTACCGGCCGTTACGGATTTTACGCATCTTCCTGATTTTCCGGTTGTTCAAGCTGTTTCGTTATTCCAATAGCGCCAAATTATTTTTGGATATTCTAGCCACCAAACGCTATGAACTGCTGACCCTGATGGTCTTCACCGGGCTGCTGATTTTTATTGCCAGTGTCTCGGTTTACATTTTTGAATACCCAGAACCTGAAAGCAAAATTAAGTCCTTGTTTGATGCGGTTTACTGGGCGGTTGTGACTTTGGCTACCGTCGGTTATGGCGACATCATTCCGCACACGATTGGTGGGCGTCTGGTGGCGCTGATTTTGATTCTGACCAGTTTGGGCATCTTGTCGTTTTTTACTTCGATTTTGATTGCGGCCTTTAATGAAAAAATGCCGGTTTTGCGGGAAAACCGAACCTATGCGGAGTTGGAGCGCTATAAGGATTTCGTGATTATTTGTGGGTATGGCCGGGTGGGTCATGAAATTGCCAGACAATTAAGTAAAGACGGGCAAAAGTTCATTATCATCGACCAGAAGCCGCATAACATCGAACTGGCTAAAGAGCGGGGTTATCTAACCGTCCACAACGACGCGACCCGCAATGATGTGTTGATCAGTGCCGGTATTCTGCGGGGTGCCAGTACCGTGTTATGTATTACCGGTGACGATGTCACCAATGTCTATGTGACTCTGACCAGTCGAAATCTGAATCCGGATATTCGCATTATTTCCCGTGCCAATCTGCACGAAAATATCAATAAACTCTATCAGGCCGGTGCTGATCACGTGATCAGACCGTTTGAAATTGCCGGTATGTTGGCTTCGGAGTTTCTCGGTCAGCCGGTGGCTTTTGAGGCGATCTCCGGGATTTTGCAAAATCAGACGGAAATCGTCATGGAAACCCTGCTGGTTTCAGATGGCTCGTGGTTGGTTGATCAGCCGCTAGCGGCCTTAAATTTACATCAACAAAAATTAACCTTGCTGGGCGTGGTCAGTGCCAATCCCATCCATCTTAAACATAAAAATAAGTATGAAGTGAAGCAGCAGCATTTTTACTTTAATCCCGAATCCAAATTTATTTTGCGCCAAGAGGATATTCTGGTGGTGTTGGGCAGGAAACTGGGGATTGATCATTTCCGCGATCAGATTCAGCAGGGCCGTTTGCTAAAAAGGGTGAAACCATGAAGCGAGTGGCAATCTTCGGTTATAACCCCATGTCCTACGAAGCGATCAGCCGGATTGATCAGAGTCGCTACCAACTGTTGGTGTTAGATCATCAGGTCGAACATATTGAGCGCGCCAAAGAAAACGGTTTTGCCACC
>Ga0194120_10011071_pt1 | contig 10945 bp, 9 predicted proteins | sample TA2MahCa65mmetaG_FD_148642 | JGI IMG/M metagenome (GOLD analysis project Ga0194120, IMG submission 148642) | Freshwater microbial communities from Lake Tanganyika, Tanzania - TA2015019 Mahale Deep Cast 65m | ecosystem: Environmental > Aquatic > Freshwater > Lake | place: Tanzania: Lake... | reverse complement strand
GGAGAATCAAGGAAAGCATCGCGGGCGCGAGCCACGTCGTGTCTATTCCCCGCTCCTCGACCATCTGCCAAAACCCAGCCGCCGTCTTGATGTCGAACGCACCGGCGATGACGACCGTCTGTCCGGCGGACCAGGGACAGATGAGCGTGTTGAGAAAACCCGCCATGTATGACATCGGCATGACGTGGAGTAGTGTTTCGCCGGCGGTGCTTCCGACAAGACGGTTGAAGCGCGTCGCGTTACCGATGAGCGAGCCGGCGCTGTGCACGACACCCTTCGGCTGCGAAGTCGTGCCGGAGGTGTAGGTGATTGAAAACCAGGAATCGTCCTTGGTGTTCATCCACGCGCCGTCATGATCGACCTCGGCGATATCCTGTTCGAGGACCTCCAGGTGGATTGCGCCAACGGCGGGCAGGGGAAACGACGGCCCTTTCGAGGAGGCGACAATCATGCGCGGCTTTGCGTGCTTGAGAATCGCCGCGATCTCCCGAGCGTGAAGGCCCAAGCCAAGTGGCACGGCGACAAAACCGCCGGAGAGGCAGGCGAGATAGAGGAGAGGAAACTCGATCCCATTGGGAAGGTAGACGGCGAGCCGATCCCCGGGCGACATCCCACGCCGTTCGAGGGCCCGCGCCAGGGCGGCAGCCTTGTGGTGGGCCTCCCCGTATTCCATCCTTCGGCCGCTCGCCTGGTCGGCCAAGCAAATCGCCGTACCCATTGACCGAAATCTCCGCGAGAACTCGGTGAGCAAACCCATGACGCGGGAGACGTTCGGCGACTATGTTTTCGCGCGGGCGGGTTCCATTCCCGCCCGGTACGGCGCCAGGGACGCCGACAATCCATCGAAGAGATGCCCGATCTCGGAGTCATCGAGGGGATGCCGTCTGGCGTAGAGATCAACCCGAGAAAGATCGAATCCAAACTCCTCCATTGCCAGGAAGTATCTCGCCCCGTCCCTTTTTCGGCGCATGACGGATTCGGGCGTGTTGTCGTCGAGCAAGCGGCGAATCAGCGCGCGATCGGTGTAGCCGTCGGCCCTGTGGACATGCGGCATGAGAAACGTCGGCCCCTGCCGACCATAGCGAAGGACATGCTTGCCGAGCGCGGCCGCCTCGTGTCCCGACGATCCGACCATCACGCAGACCAAGTCGCAGCTCTTGATCAGATCCAATCCGGAAATATCATGATGCACCAACACGACATTCGGCATTTCCAGGATGGTCCGGTAGAAATTCAGATCGCGCAGCCCGAATTGCCAGATATGCTCCTTGACGAAAAGAATGGCGTCGGGCGGCAATGCCAGGGCGATTTCGAGAACAATTGCCAGCTGGTTGGGCAGGTGTAGATCGAGCGTTGTCGTGGTCAACTCGGGTTCAGTAGATAGTGGAAAAAAGACTCGCCGGCGGCCGACGTATGGCAAAAGGTCGCGAACTCCGACACGGTTTAGGAAATCGTAATGGCACTTTATCCGCATTGCCTCCGCGACCCGCCGATAGGGGGGAATTCCGACGAGGGCCTTCCGGTAACCCCGCATGCGGCCGTAGTAGTATTGGGCGACGGTTTTGGCCGCCTGGGCGGCCAAGTAGCGTATGCTGGTGCTTTTTCGGTAGAATGCGTTAGCTCCCTCCGAAGCAGAAAAGATATTGGGCGCGACACGCTGCTGCACCGACTCAACTTCTTCGGGCGACGGACCGGGCCGGCCGGCCAGGAACCGAACGAAGGCTTCACTGTTTTCGAAAGGATCTTCTGCCCAATAGAAATTGGCGCCGAATCGCGTGCTTTCGAGGCACCGGATCGGTACACCGTTCCGACGACAGATCTCCGCCAGTGGCCGTGCAAACAGGCCCTGTGGACTACCCAACCCAATCATGAGTCCCGGTGAGAAATCACGAAACAAATTTTCGGCAAAACGGAAGCCGCGCACGCAGGCCCCGATGGCGGTCGCCAACGTCGCGGATTCCGACGTCTTGCTCTTGGGATACCCCTTGCCCCCCACCATGAACCCACGCCCGAGATGCCGATCAGCCGCCAACAAGTCGCGGATAATTTGAATGCCATAATCCGCCTCGATGGCAAGAGCTTGTCGAATCACGTCTTCCGACATCTCTCCCGGATCGCCGCCACGAACGACATAGGCATAGACGTCCTCGCGAACGACGATTTCGCCGTCATAGGGGATGTCGGCCTGTTTTTCATAGAGCCGCTTGTCCTGCTCGCTTTGGACGATCAGGACCGGCCGCAGGCCCAGCCGCTTTCCCAGGCCGGAAGCCAGGGATTTCCACATCCAGCCGTTCTGCCCATCGGCGTTGACCCATAGGTGCTTCACGTTGCTCATCCCAGAATGCGTTGGGTCTTGCCGGTGGCGTCGACATAGCTTAGGTCGATCTTGGCCGCCGAACGCGCCTCATACTTTTCCTTGAGGCCGGCATTGATGGCGACGATTTCCGGCATGGCGCGAAGCAGGGCCAGCATCTCGCCCAGATCGAACACCTTGCCGGGTTTGTAGAGCGCCTCGATCACCGTCTTGAAGAACGCGAAATCCTCCTCGTAATCGAGGGTGACGCGGGCGGTGTCGTGAACATGATCCGAGGTCAGCGGCCCGACCTGGCCGACCTTGCACAGGCCGGTCTTGAGAAAGAAGTACATGAAGCCGGTGTCATTGGCGGTCGTCTTGTAGTGGCGATAGACCGTCTCCATGGCCTTGCGGGTGAAGCTCTTGGCCGCGATACCGAAAGGCAGGCCGGACGTGAGCACGATGTCGAGATCGGGACCGGCGAGGAGCCGATCCATGGTCAGGTCCATGTAGACGGTATCGGTCAGTGGGTCATCGCCATCGACCTGGATCACGGCGTCGAAGCCGTAATGCGCGATCGCGGCATGAAAGCGCTCGACAATGTCATCGCGCGAGCCGCGAAACGCAGTAGCGCCATAGGCCTCGACCGCCGCGACCAAGGGATCGTCGCTCGCTTCGGTCGTTGTGCAGACCACCGCGTCCTTCTTCGATATGACGTATTTCGAGGCGCAGACGCGGTCGAGTAGATGGTGGACCACGGGACGCCCGCAGATCTCCTTGAGGGCCTTTTTCGGTAAGCGCTCGGACGCCAAACGGATGGGGATAATGACACCGGTCTTCACTGTTGCCTTCCTCGTCTTTTTCTACTTCGACCCCGCCCAGGCGGCACCGAACTCATCCTCGAACAAACCGAGATAGAGATGATCGACATAGTCGCCTTCCCTTGTCAGATCCTTGCGCCGCAATCGGCCCTCGAGCTTGAAGCCGTTGCGCTCGAAGACCTTGAGCATGCCGGGATTGAGCGCCATCAGCCCCGCCTCGATGCGCCGTAGTTTCACCACTTCGAACAGGTAGCGGCAGAGCATGCGGATGGCATCCGTCGCCAAGCCCTTGCCCCAGATTTCACGCGGGCCGATGAGGACGCCTAGGCTGGTTTCCTGCCTACGCCAATCGATATAGGCGGCGCGCAGGGTTCCAATGAAGCGGTCGGTCGCTTTTTCGTACAAAGCGAAAAACTGATCGTTAGGCGAGGCGATCTGACCGGCGACATAGGCGTCCACCGCCTCCTTGGCCACTGGCTCCCAATAGGTGGGGAGATTCATGGAGCGGATCACCTCGTAGTCCCTCAACCAGCCGATATAGGCCGGATCGTCGCGATGGCGCGGGCCGAAAGGCACGGCGAAGGTCTTATCGCCCTCGAGGCGGAGATCATCGGGAAGATGCAATGTCGGCTCACATCGCGGTCCAGCCGCCATCGGCCATGAGGACGGTGCCCGTGACATAGCTCGCGGCATCGGATGCAAGAAAGGCGACCGGACCGCCGATGTCCTCGCCCCGGCCCATCCGCCCCAGCATGGTGCGGTTGGAGTAGCGTTCCTTGAAGATCGCGGGCTGGTCGGCCTCGATCCCGCCGGGACAAACCATGTTGGCCCGCACGCCCTGTCGGCCGAACTTGCCGGCCAGAAACCGCGCGTGCATGAGAAGGCCGCCCTTGACCATCGAATAGGCCGACGGTGAGCCCATATCGAGCCCCTCGTAGATCGAAAAATCGGGCGACACCACGCCATAGGTCGAGCCGATGGCGATGATGGAGCCCCGGCGCCGCTTCGCCATCAACGGCGCGATGGCTTCCGCGAACAGGCAAGGACCGATCAATTGCGCGTCGACGTTCCTTCGGAGCGCATCGAGGGAGGCATCATCCGTCGCCGAGGCCCAACCCGCGACCTTGGGATAGGCGCAATTGACCCAGACGTCGATGCCGCCGAGGTCCTGGTCGAGCTCGCCAATTCGCCGAAGGCTTCCAGTGACGTCGGTCGCGTCGAAGGAACGGAACTCGACGCGGCGCCCGTCGCCGGTCAACCCCGCCTTTTGCTCCCGCCACGCCGCCTCGGCGACATCGAGCACAACGGTCCGCGCGCCCTGATCGGCGAGCGCCTTCGTGACCGCGACACCGATCTTGCCCAGGCCGCCGACGACCACGGCGGTCCGTCCGGCGAGGGAGAAGAGGCCGTCCGCCATGTCTATTCCTTCACCACGTAACAGGGAATGTGGGTGAACGGGAATTTGCGGATGCGGATCTTGCCCTTGAAATACTCATCGACCGCCCGGGTTTCCCCGGGAAAAGCGTTGTAGTCATCAAGGATCAAGATGCCGCCCGGGACGATTCGCGGCCAGAAATGCTCGAGGATGGTCTTGGCTGGCTCATAGATGTCGGTATCGAGATTGAGGAGCGAGATGCGCAACTCCGGATTGGCTTTGACGTAGGCCGGGACGGTCTTGACGATGTCGCCGGCGACCAGCTCGACATTGGCCTCGAGCTTCTTGTGGGCGAGCACCGTCTTCATCTGTTCGACCGAGATCGATTGGTCCCCGGCGCCCGCGACAAAACGATCACGATACTTCTTGTCGGCCTTGTAGCCCGCCTCGGGAAAGCGCCCGAAAATGTCGAAGCCGACGATCTTGCGCGAGTATTCGTTGCCGAACAGCGCGCGCATCATCGCGAAGCGCGCGAGCGAAATACCCTTGAACACGCCGCATTCGACGATATGGCCCGGCAATTCCTGTGTCGCCTTGAAGAGCTCATAATGGGCGAGCAACTTCGAAAGCCGCGACTTGTCGGCGGAAAGCCAGAAGTTATTTTCGTAGTCGAAGGCCTTGGTAAAATCGGGAAGGGGGATCACGGTGACCTCCGTTGGAGGAAGCGACGAAACTTGGCGGCTCTGGGAAGCGCGACGGGCGATGCCGCTTCACCGCCCAGAATGCCGCGCCAGAAGGATCCGTCCACTTCGCGTGGTCCATCGTTCACGGCCGCACCAAGGGCGTAGGGATCGAAGATCATCCGACCCTCCGCGTTCGGGACGACGGGCACGAAACGGCAGCGCTTGCGGAACTCTTCTCGCAACAACGGGTGACGGGAGATTTCACCCCAAATGTCGAGAAGGACGACCGGCTTGTCGGAGCAGAGCGCTTGAGCGAAAGTCGTCGAACATGGGTAGTCGAACACGAAGACGTCCGCCTCATCGACGACATGCTCGAACCGCGTCCCGGTGAGACGGGCATGACGACCAAGCGGGTGGGCGCCACCGCCCAGGGGTCCTTCGGGGTGCGCCTGAACGACGATCTCGGTTTCCGGCCGCGCTAGCGCCGAGACAACGCGAATCTGAAAATCGAGGTAGACCGCGTCTGGCGGCGCCGGCATGGGGGGCACATTGGCGCCGAAAAAGCGGGTCGGAGCGTAGGCGACGCGTTGGCAGGAGGCGATCGCGCGGCAGCCGCGACGGGGCAGGACCATGAAGGGATCGCCGTCAGCGCCGTCAATCACGACGGAATGCCCGACCGCGTCGAAATAGGACTGAGCGGCGGTCCGCGCTAGATGGGCGGCGGCGGGAGTCTCGAAACGCACCTCCGATGAAACCGCGTATTCAGCGCAACCGACCGAAGGGCCGATGTCGAACAATGACAAGGCGCCGCCGTGGGCAAAGCGTAGAACCTGGCCGCCACGAACGAGAACCGCGAGGCCAACGGCGCGGGAAGGATAGTAGCCCCCCGTCCCGCTCCAACAGTTGCGCGGCAAGTCAGGTAGCGCGAGAAGGCCCTTGATGTCCCGAAGGGCGACGCGAACGTGGTGTCTTGCGTTCGCCAGCAGGGCGTCACGCAATCTCGCCCGCCATGGGTCGCGAAGTTCATCAGGAATGAGCGCTTCCGCGAGTCGAGCCCCGATATCGGCTTCGTCGACTTGAGGAATGCCGGCAGCCGCTGCGCGCCCGCGGGAAAGCAGGCTTTCGGCGTGGGTGAAGCCGATCGTCAAATCCGATCGGCGCGCGGCTCTGGACAGCACCGGATTGTGACTGATGGCCACGGCGTCGGGAACGAAGATGGCCTTGGGCAAACGAAGGGGCGATGACCAACTCGCGGCCCGGACAATTCGCCTCAGCCAGGCGGAGGGCGGATCAAAGAAAGGTTGGTCGTTGGCCGTTTCGCCCCGACATGTCTCGCCGTAAATCGCGTGGACTTCCGGCACGAAGTTGTAGGGATTTTCCGCGAGCGACGTTCCATCCTGCCCCGCCAGTGCCGCAAGGACAAGCGGCCTCGAGAAAGGCTCGATCCGTGCGATCGCCAGGAGCGCGGCGGCCCGCTCCTCCGATTGGGCGAAAGAGAAAGCTGCCCTGAGCGCCGTCAAAACGCCTTGACCAACGGTCTTGCGGCTGCGATCCGGCGAAATCGGCCAGCGACGTCCAGCACCGACACGCCCGGCCGCGGTGACGGCGCGGAGTTCATCCTCGACGGGCAGGAGAATCGACATCGTCCTGAATACGAATCAGGCTATCCGCTTGAAGCCCGATGCCGACGGGGCGCCCCGCAGGCGTTGGCGAAGATCCGCCGCCGCCAGGGCCTCGGCAATCGAAGCGAAGGCTGCATCGCAGGCAATAGAATAGGCCGCGACGTTTTCTTCCGTGTGCGCGGCCATGGCGTAGTACCGACCGCCAGCGAGAATTCCCCGATCCATCATCCGTTCGATGAAATAGGCGCGGGTCGCCAACCCATCGGAATTGGCGAAAGCGATGTAGCTCATGGCCGGGAACCCGGTGATTTCGATCTTTACGCCATGTCGCGCGGCCGCCTCGCGCCAAGCGGCCTGGATCCCCCGACCCCGCCGCTCCAGGATGTCGCCAACCTTGTCGCGCCGATGCTTGCGGATGGTCGCGAGCGCCGCCGCCGGTCCCACGCGCTCGGTCCACATCGTGCTGCTGATGAAACTGCGCTGGACCGCATCCATTGCACTGGCGGTGCCGATGATCGCCGCGATAGCGAAGCCATTGCCCATCGCCTTGGAAAAGACCGCGATGTCAGGCGCGACCCCCAGGGTCAAATGCGTCCCGCCGGTGACGATTCGAAATCCCGACGATATCTCGTCGAATACCAGAACCGCGCCGATCCGCCGGGCGATCGCCTTGACGCCTTCGAGAAAGCCGGGCTTGGGCATCTCGCCGCGCCGGGGTTCCATGACGATCGCCGCGATGCGATCGCCCTGGCGCGCGGCGATGGCCTCGAGATCCTCGAGGCGGTTGAAGCCGAAGGGAAACGCCGTTCCGGCGAGGGCCTTGGGAACGCCGAGCGGGTCCAGGCCGGGCAGAAGATGTTCGCCCAGGGCGTTTTCCGTGCCGAGATTGGCGGCGAGATACCAGTCGTGCCAACCGTGATAACCGCAGAACGCTACCACATCGCGCCCCGTCGCGGCCCGGGCGATGCGAACCGCCACGGTCATCGCCTCGCCACCGCTCCTGGCGAAGCGCACTTTTTCGGCCCAGGGATGAAGTTCGCAAAGTAGCTCGGCCAGTTCGACTTCCTCGGGGCAGTTGAGCGAGGTCGAGACCCCCGCTTGCACGGCGGCTATCACCGCCGCATTGACGTCGGGATCCGCGTAACCCAATACGTTCGCGCCGATGCCTGCGATACTCATATCGAGATAGCGGTTGCCGTCGAGGTCCCAAACATGGGCGCCCTCGGCCCGGCTGTAGTAAGCGGGCCAGACGCCGAGGGAGAACTGATCGGGACGCTTGGAGAGAAGCTGGGTCATGCCCGGAATCAAGCGTCCCGCCCGCTCCTGGATTTCCCGGCTCCGGCCGAGGTTGTGGCCGACCTGAGGTGCGCTCATGTCCGGTTGGTTTCGCGCCGCCATGCTTCGTCCTTCTTGAAGGCCGATTGCCACCCGGCGTTACGAATATGCATCGTGTTGCGGCCGGCGAGTTCCGGATGCCGCCCGATCAAGGCCAGAATGTCGGCAGTGCTGAAATCAGCCCGAATCGGATAGAGCGCTTCGTAGATCTCCCGCACCAACTCGAAATCCTCGCGATGATCGACGGTCCAGCGCAGATGCGACATGTCCACCGATTGCCGGAAGTGCTCGATGTGGAATTTGTCCGGGTTCTCAGTGAAATAGAGCGTCACGTGCTCGCGATGCGACGGAAGCCGCGATTGCTGCCAAGCATTTTCGAGCGCCGGAAAGGCGATGACGTCGGCGTCGAGGCCATCCGGATAGGTCGGCTGATGGCTGTTGCTGGTGTAGTCGTTGCCCGCGGCGAGATGACGATCGATCATGGCGTTGATCAAGCCGGGATCGGCCAAGGGGCAGTCGCCCGTGACCCGAACCACCGTGGTGGCGTTATGAAGCCTCGCCGCCTGATAGTAGCGGTCGAGGACATCGTCGAGACTTCCTCTGTAGCAGGGAAGCCCCAAGCGCGCTCCCAGGGCGGCGACCGGGTCGTCGCTGGAGTCCGTCGATGTCGCCAGCACCAGGAGCTGGGAGCGGCGAACGCGCCGAAGCCGCTCGATGTGCAGCTCGAGCATCGGCCGCCCGAGAATGGGCATCAGGACCTTGCCTGGCAATCGAGTCGACGTCATGCGCGCCTGGAGAATGGAGACGATCATGTGCGGCCGCCCCTGCGCATGCTGGAAATCATGTCCTTGAACCGCGCGAGCCGCCCCATTTCGGCCTCGCCGAGATCGCGAAGAAAATCGCCGGCGCCGTCGGCGATGCCGAAAACCGACACCGGCCTGGTCACATTGTCGACCACGATATCGCCGCGAAGCCCGACCAGACCCGCGCCAACCAGGCTGAATTCCCCCACCTGTCGTCGCGAAAGCCCCGCGCCGAGGGCGCGCTCGGTGCGCAGGACGGTCTCGATGTGTCCGGCGAAAGCCGCGCGAACATCGACCCGTAAGACCGGGAAACCCAGCTCGATCGCCTTGACGATGGCGTCGGGGCAGATCGATCCTTTGCCCGCCTCGATCAGTATCGCTTGGGGCGCGAGAAGGCCAACCATGTCGGCATCGATCGCTGCGGCGCCGTCCGTCGCGCCCACCAGGATATCGGCGCCGGCGACGGCATCCTCGACCGATTTCGCGGCGGTCGCGCGCGCCGTCGTTCCGACCGGCCGAATACGATTGACGGCGTCTACAATGACTTCGAGGTCGGCCCGGGATCTCCGATAGAGCCTGACCTGGGCACCGCGCTCGATCAGTCGCAACGCGACCTTCGAACCCACGTTCCCGGCGCCGACGATGCCGACGCGCTTGCCGCCCAGGCCGCGAACCGGCTCCACCACCATCTGACTGAGCAGGCTGTCCACGGCGTCGACGACCAGGTCGTTGCCCTTGTAGGTCAGGACCTTGGAACGGCGCACGGTCTCACGGATCACCCTTTCCGGATTAGGCACGTAGTCGGTCGCGGCAGCCGCACGAATCTTCTTTTCCGCGTCGACCAACACGTAGTCCACCGTGCCGTCGACCGCCTCGGCGGCGGCGCGGGCGAGTTCGTCGGCGTAGACGATGACGCTTCCCGCCACCACCGAAGGGGCGTGGCGAATCGGCGTCAGGAACCAGCCGAGCGAACTCGGCTTGGCGGTGTTGCCGATGCAGAACGCCGTCGAACGGTCCTCGTCCGCAGCCATGCGGACGACGTCGTCGAGCTGCGCGGCGATCGCCGCCTTGAGGTCGTCGACGCTCAAATGTCGTCCCAGGTGATGGGATGATCGAGTGGTACCGCGCGCCGGGCTCTTCGGCCGACCACCACCTCCATGAAGCGCGGGGCGATGCCAATGCCGGGCCCCTTGATGGCGATGCGGTCCTGGGTGATGGCCTCGCCTTCGGCGATGTCGCGCGACGCGTAGAGGGCCTTTCTCTGGGCGTTGACCGCTACATATTCGCTGCCCGTGACCCGCTTGAGACCGTCGCCGATGGCGGGACGAATCAGCGCGGCCTCGCGGGCGAGGGCGCGCATCTCCTCCGGCTCCGAGGAAAGGATGTGGTCGGGACCCTCGAGGTCGCGACTCAGGGTGAAATGCCGCTCGATGGCGCATGCGCCAAGCGCCATCGCCACCCGTGAGCAGAACAGCCCGAGTGTGTGATCCGAAAACCCGACCGGCGCTCCGAAGGTTTTGGCGAGGGTGGAAATCGTGGCGAGATTCATGTCCTCCGGCGCCGCGGGATAGGCGGAGACGCAGTGGAGCAAGATGACCTGACCGTTGCCCTCGGCGCGGATTGCCTCCAGGGCCTCCTCGATCATGCCGAGCGTCGACATGCCGGTCGACACGATCATGGGCTTTCCGGTGGCGGCGACGGCGCGAAGCAGTGGGAGATTGCCGATGTCAAAGGAGGCGATCTTGTAGCAGGCGACCTCGAGGGATTCGAGAAGCCCGACATCGCCAACTCCGAAAGGCGTCGAAAAGATCGTGATTCCGCGCTCTTTCGCCCGGGCGAAGAGCAGGCGGTGGGCGTCCGGGTCGAGCTCAAGGCGCGAGAGGGTTTGGAAGAGGTTTTCCTCTAGGCCGGTGATCTGCTCCGCGTAATGGGCCCCCATGACCCGCGACGACACCCGATCGGCGGCTCGATAGGTCTGGAACTTGATCGCGTCGCAGCCGGCTGCCGCGGCCT
>Ga0194120_10011069_pt1 | contig 10946 bp, 8 predicted proteins | sample TA2MahCa65mmetaG_FD_148642 | JGI IMG/M metagenome (GOLD analysis project Ga0194120, IMG submission 148642) | Freshwater microbial communities from Lake Tanganyika, Tanzania - TA2015019 Mahale Deep Cast 65m | ecosystem: Environmental > Aquatic > Freshwater > Lake | place: Tanzania: Lake... | reverse complement strand
AGCTGTTGTGTGAGATGGAATGACCAACCTCTAAGAGCCTAGCCGACCATTGCAGCAGCTGGGCCATCTCTTGGCGTTCTTCCTGGCTGCCAAGGTCAATCTGTTCCCAGAGACCAAGGGCTAGGTCTGCCACCCTCTGAGCCTGGGCCGTATCAATCGCATAGCGTTCGACAAACTGGGCAACTGTATAGACCCGCATATCGTCATGACGGGCACGGCCGAGCACGTCGTAGAGCACACCGAGTCGCAGCGCGCCGTCAGAGTAGTGCATACGGTCAATCGCCAGTTCTTCAAAGAGCGCCACCATGATCGACAGGCCGCCGAGAAAAACGGGCATGCGGTCAGGCTTGATACCCGGCAGGTCCGCCTGCTCGACCCTGCCTGCCTTCACAATACGGGCGCGAATTTCTTCTAAGGCCGATAACGAGATGCCCTGATAACGATCACCCAGTGCAGCGGCGACGTCGGCCAGTGCGCGTGCGGTGCCGCTTGAGCCTACGGCAAGTTCCCAGCCTAAGGCGCGAAAGGGGCCTGAGGCCACCTGGATCTCCTTGCGGGCGGTTAGTACCGCTTCGCGAAAGGCCTGGCGACTGACCTGTCCGTCTGGGAAAAACTCGCGCGTGAATCGAATGCAGCCAATGAACACGCTTTCCAGAAGCGCGGGCTTGTAGTCGGTGCCGATGATCATTTCGGTTGACCCGCCGCCGATATCCACCACCAGCCTGCGACGCCCGTCGGCAGCCAGGGTATGGGCCACGCCGTTGTAGATTAAACGGGCCTCTTCCTTACCGGCAATCACCTCAATGGGAAAGCCCAAGGCGGCCTCGCAGGTCTTCAGAAATGCAGGACCATTTTTGGCAACGCGAAAGGTATTGGTGGCCACCGCCCGCACCCGCTGGGGATGGAACCGTCTGAGTCGCTCGCCAAAGCGCTGCAGGGCCAGGACGGCCCGGGCTTGGGAGGCCGCATCCAGACGCTTATCGAGCGACAGGCCAGAGGCGAGCCGCACCGCATCTTTGAGACTGTCAATGGGAGAGATCTGCGGGCCCATCGGCGTCTGTACGACCCGGCCCACCAGAAGATGAAAGGAGTTAGACCCTAGGTCGACCGCAGCGACAAGCTCTGGATCTTTTGGCGTTGATAAGGTTACCGCCGACATGCGCCGGATTATAAGCGCCGCTACACTCTCTGCTTATGGCGCGCGCGAAAAACTCCGTGTTTAGCTCCGAACCACTCTCGGGCGGCGATCGCTATATCAGCCGCGAACTGAGCCTACTTGCCTTTAATGAACGGGTCTTATCGATGGCCCAGGACCCCGCTATTCCTCTGCTCGAGCGTCTGCGGTATGTCTGCATTGTGTCAAACAACCTGGATGAGCTCTTTGAGATTCGTGTCTCGGGACTGAAGGCCAAGATTCGTCAGGGCGCCGGCGAGCTCCTCGAGCCCGATGGCCTCTCGGCGCTGGAGACGCTGCGAAAGCTGAGCCAGAGGGTGCAGAAGCTGGTGCACCGCCAGTACCTTATTCTTAATGCCGAACTGCTTCCGGCCTTGGCGGAGCACGGGGTCATGGTGCATTTTGCGGCCAGCCTGAGCGAGGACCAGAAAAAATGGGCGCACGACTATTTCTTAAAGGAAGTGCTGCCGGTGCTCACGCCAATTGGCCTGAATCCCTCGCATCCGTTTCCGCGCACCCTGAATAAGAGCCTGAACTTTGTCGTCACGCTCGAAGGAAAGGACTCTTTCGGGCGTAGCAGCAACCTGGCCGTGCTGCAGGCGCCCCGCATCCTTGCCCGCATTGCGCGGGTGCCAGGGCGGGTCTCGGGCTATCCGCATGGGTTCATGATGCTGGGCTCAGTGGTGCAGAACAGCGTGCACGAGCTTTTTCCAGGCATGCAGGTCACGGGCATTCACCAGTTTCGGGTCACGCGCAATAGCGACCTGTTTGTCGATGATGAAGAGGTCACTGACCTGCGTGAGGCATTAAAGGGTGAGCTCTCGCAGCGTCAGTTTGGCGATGCGGTGCGGCTTGAGGTCTCCGACACCATGTCAGAGGCTGTCGTGCAGCGGCTCCTGCAGGAGCACGGGCTTGAGGAGCACGACTGCTATCGCGTCGATGGCCCGGTCAACCTGGTGCGGATGATGGCCCTGCCCGACCTGGTGGAGATTGCCGCGCTGAAGTTCGACCCGATTGTTCCTGCCTATCCCAAGCCGCTGCAGTCCGAAAGCCCGTTTCAGGCGATTCTGTCGGGCGATATTCTGGTGCACCATCCGTATGAGTCCTTTTCGTCGGTCACTGACTTTATTCAAGCAGCCGCCCGCGATCCGGCTGTGGTTGCCATCAGCATGACCATCTACCGCACCGGGCAGACCTCCGAGCTCATGGAGTCTCTGATCGAGGCGGCCAAGTCGGGCAAGGAGGTAACCGCCGTGGTGGAGCTCATGGCGCGGTTTGACGAAGAGACCAATATCAACTGGGCCTCGCGCCTGGAGAACGTGGGCGCGCATGTGGTCTTTGGCGTGGTGGGGAAAAAGACCCATGCCAAGATGTGCCTGGTGGTGCGGCGTGAGAAAAATGGGCTCAAGCGCTATGTCCACTTAGGTACCGGCAATTACCACCCCCGCACGGCGCGCCTGTATACCGACTTTGGCCTCTTCACCGCAGATCCCGCTATCACCTCGGATGTCCATGAGGTCTTTCACCAGCTCACTGGGCTGGGTAGGGCTCGGCCCATGCGTAGGCTCTGGCAGTCGCCGTTTACCCTGCATGCCAATGTTATGAAGGCGATTAAGCGCGAGATGGAGATTGCCCGAAAAGGCGGCCGCGGGCTGATTATGGCGAAGATGAACTCCCTGGTCGAGCTCGAGGCGATTGATGCACTCTATGAGGCCAGCGCCGCAGGGGTGCAGGTCGACCTGATCGTGCGCGGCGTCTGCATGCTGCGGCCGGGAGTGCCGGGGCTTTCTGAGAACATTCGTGTGCGGTCCACCATTGGCCGTTTTCTCGAACACAGCCGCATCTATTACTTTCGCAACGATGGGGCCGACGAGGTCTACCTGTCGAGTGCTGACTGGATGGACCGCAACTTCTTTCGGCGCGTCGAGATTGCATTTCCCATTCTTGAGCGGGCTTTGAAACGGCGGGTCATTCAGGAAGGCTTGAAGATGCATATGACCGATAACACCTCTGCCTGGGCCATGCGGTCTGATGGAAGCTACTCGGTGCGCAGGCGCCAGGGGGCGGAGCGCAAGGCCTGCCAGGAGCGTCTGCAAGACCTGCTCGGGGCGAGCCTGGTGTCTGCCGCGCGGCCGGGAACGTAGCCTAGATGCGCTGCCCTTGAGCTATTTTTGAGCCTGCTTTGTTCCCCATGACAGGCGAAACAATCTCGATTGCGGTGCCGGGAGAGTCCACGCCCCGCGTCTTGGTTGGCGATGTCTATGGCCCTGACAACACCAGCCAGACGATTGTTGCTTTGCCCGGTCTTCTAGAGACGCGCAGCAGCTTTGACGGCCTGGTGGATCAGTTGGCGGGGCGGATGCGGATTATTCGGTTTGACTGGCCAGGTCGCGGCGATAGCAGCCCGCTTTTGAATGCGAACGACTACCGTATGAGCACCTATCTGCGCGACCTCGGGCTGATCTATGCCTTCGCCCAGGGCCGTCAGGGTCATGGTGATACGGTACCTGTGGCAGCCAGCCGGTCGAGCGGGCTGGGACTCGGACTTTTTCGAGACAAGCCCGCCGCAACGGCTACGGCCGTCGCGTCAGCGCCTGCCATTCATCTGCTCGGAACCAGCATGGGCGGCCTGCTGGCGTTGTTTATGGCGCTTTTGAAGCCCACCGGCCTGCGTTCGATCATTCTCAACGATGTCGGCTGTCTGCTGCCATGGACAGGCATCGTGGGCCTGATGTCTGGAATTCACGGGGCCACCAAGGGCGCGGGCCTGTTTCCGAATGTCCGCGAACTGGCGGCGCAGTTAAATGTGGACCACCGGCTTATTCGGGCTGTGCAGCAGCCAGGGCACCTTGATCTGCCCCACGAGACCACCTTAAGCGGCGTGGACTTCAGCAAGACATTTTCGGAGGCGCACCTGCCGCTCTTGATTCTTAAAGGGGAGAAGAGCGAAATCGTGAACCAGTCGGTGGCCAAGCGGCTGACAGACTGCAACCCTAAGACCAAGATTGTTGAGGTTGCAGACGCCGAGCACCCGGTGCCCTACTCGGCCACGACCTGTCAGATTATTGAATCGTTTATCAGCGGGCACTAGTCAACTGCACGACCCCGGAGCGACCAGCACTGCTCTGTAACGAGCGGGCGTCTGTCTAGCTTGCCTCTAGCGTGCCGTGGCGGGGGCGGTCTGCTGCGCGGGCCTGGCCGGCGCTGCCGCTGGCTGAGGCCCCGGGCGCGCGCCGGCGGCAGCCGCAGGCTCTGCTGCCTTACTGTTAGCAGCAGGAGGCTTCGCGTTGGCAGCAGCGGGTGCCCCACCAGTATTAGCCGCTGGCGCCTCGGCGGGGGGTGACTCAGGCGGCGCCATACGCTTCTGGCACTCGCTGAGCATCTCGATGTTCTGACCAGCAGCCACCATTCCCGCCTGGGCCGCACAGATGGCCGACATGCGGTTCTGAATATCCATCATTTTTAATGCCCGGTCGAACGACTCGGCCACACTGGGGTCGTCCTTGCCGAGAATAAGCAGACGCAGAGCGCCCTGGGCAAGGATGCGCTCGGCCGTCTGGGCCTGGGGGCTCTTGAGAATGGCATCTAGGTCTTGCAGCATCACGCCACTGGAAAGGGCCTCTCGGGCGGCATCAAGCTGACGGCCCTTTTCGACGAGCACCGTCAAGGAGGCCTGCTGCTGCTCAGAGGCCTGGGTGACCCGGTCGAGTTGCCCGCTGACCTCGGTCAGCGCCTGCACCTGCTCTGCCAGCGCATTGGCCTTTTGCCACTGGAAAAAGGCCAAGACGCCCGCGCCAATGCCCAAAAGAGCGACAACCACCATTGCAATAATGAGTTTCTTCACAAACGCCTCATCTCAATCCAGTAAACCCACACGGTAGCACGCGAATTGCGGTCGCGGCTTGCCTGAGGAAGGTTCGACTCATGGGCCCTCTACTTTAGCAAGCCCCTGAATTAGAGCCGGGTCAGAGCTTAGAGGGTCAAGGGCTGGGCATAGCCCGTGAGCTCCAGGTAGCCCCGCCCGATGGCCCTGCCTTCGGACTCCAGCACTACCGCCCCTTCCCAGTAAAAGCCGCCCGTGCTGGCTCGGGCATCGACCTCTTGGTCGGGCATCATCGGGCGAATCCGCCACTCGCGCCGGGGGGCACGCAGCAGGAAGGCAACCGGATAACGGGCTCCCGAGCGGTGCGACTGCCAGTAGTCTTCTGGCTGCCATTGCACCTCGGCACTACCCTGGGCATCTCGTGCCACGGGCCGTGGCTGACCCGAGGCCTCGCGCCAGTCCCAGACCTGCCATACCGGTGTGCCGTCGGCCCGTCGGATGCGAAAGGCCATTAGGCTGCCGCCATCAAGCAGGTGAATGCCGATCCAGTCCCATCCGACGGCACCCGGGGCCAGCAAACTGGAAGACCATTCATGGTCCAGCCAGGCAAGTCCTTGGGCCTCGAAGCTCGCCATCTTGGCGCCTGCTGCGGCCGTGCATGCCAGCCGAATCGGCAGGCGCACGGCGCTGTAGTAATAGCTGGCAAGGCTTGCCGAGGGCCCCTTGGCAGAGACCCCGTTTCTGCCGCGAAGCACCGGCAGCGCCTGGGCCTGGGCGGTAAAGCGCAGGCTAAAGTCGGAGGTCTGCGCCTGGGCCTGGTAGCGGTGTTGCGGGTCGCGCGAGAACTGCCAGTCTTCGAGCTGCAATGCCGTATTCTCGGTAGAGAAGCGGACACCGCCCGGCCCGACGCGGGCAACCCGGTCGTAGTGCAGGAGCCTGCCGTTTTCCGGCAGGGCCAGGGCCAGGTGAGCAAAGAGCAGCTGGCGCGGCGCAAACCGGCTGGGGTTGGCCTCGCTGTGGGCCGTGCGGCTTCTGAAAAAGGTGTACTGAAAGCCCATGGGCCCAAGCCTTGGCCCCCGGTCGAGCCAGGCCGTGAGATACCACCATTCGGTGCGAAAGGCCGGGTGCGCCCCGTAGTCTCTGGGAAACACCAAAGGCCGGGGCAGCACTGCCGGATAGCCTGTGGCCTGGCCCTGGCTCTTACCCTGGGCAGGAAATAGCCCGAGTGCCATGGCCGTGGTGTAGGCAGACCGCAGCAGAAACTCTCGACGCATCGCCCTTGCCTGCCTCTACCAGTCTTCTTTCAGAGCAGGGGCCAGCAGCCGCTCCTGCAAGAGCCTGCGGGTGGCAACCAGGGCAGCCGCCAGGCCCATCACCACCACGCCCACCGCAAGCAGCGCAAGCGGCAGAAGGGGTAGGCTCGTTTCCATGGTCCAGTGAAACGACTGCGGATTGACCCGATGGATCAGAATCTGGCTCATCAGCAGCCCCAGCAGGCTGCCCCAGAGCACCGCAAATACCAGCAGGGCCAGCGCCTCGCGCAGCACCATGGTCATACGCTGGCCAAAGGACTGGCCTAACTGGGCCAGGAGCGCGAACTCTTTCCGGCGCAGAATCACCTGCGCGGTAAACCCCGAGGCGACCGCAAATACGGCGATTACCAGGGCGGCCAGTTCCAGGGCATAGGTAAGTGCAAAGCTGCGGTCGAAGATCTTGAGCGACAAGGCTCGTAGAGACTCGGCCGAGATAAGCCGGGCACTACCCAGGCCCCCGCCGCGCTCGCGCATCGTGCGCATCACGTCTTCTGCGGAGGCCCCTGGCTTTAGCCAGACCGACAGGCCCGTCTTTGACGCATCCCCGGTGAGCCGCTCAAAGTCTTCGCTGGCCATCACCACGGCGCCATGCTGCCTGCCATAGTCGCGAAAGACCCCGACCACCCAGGCCTGCACGGGCAGGCCAGAGGCAGGATCGAGGAACGGCAGAGACGCACGGGTGCCGATGCGAAGCGAATAGAGGTCGACCATCGCCTCCGACACAAAGACCCGCAGCAGCGCGGTGCCTTTAGAGCCCGCAGTGTCCCTAGCCTCCGTAACCTCCGCAGTGCGAATCGTGCGAATCGCGCCATCGGTACCAGTACCCGCCCCGACGGCATTGCCCACTGCGCCTGGGCTCTCCGCAGGGGCCTGTCGGTACTGCCCCGGATCGGCCAGCCGGCTCACAAGGGGAAGACTGCGCTGGGGCTGGGCCCAGTCGATGCTGCGGGCGATCACCACCACCTCAGGCCGATCACTAGCCCAGAGCACGGGCAGCTGACGCACCCGCTCCACCCGATCCACCCCGGGAATCAGAAGGACTGCCTGGCTATCGGCCTCGGTGAATATCGGCATGTCTGCGGTGCCCGTTCCGGCATAGATGTCGGCTGGGAGCACCTGGTCGAGCCACTGGCTGACAGAGTTTCGAAAGCTGCTGACCATTACGGCCATGGCCACCGTGAGCGAGACCGCAGCCACCACGCCTGCGGTGACCCCACTGGCGGTAGCAGGCGCCTGAGTAAGCCGCCAGCCCGCCAAAATAGTGCCAGAGACTACCCTGGGCGATACACTGAAAACAGCCCATAGCCTGGGCAATAGGACGGCGATAAGCCAGGGCACGAGCAGCACCCCCGAGAACAAGAGGCTGGCGATGGCCGCGTAGGCGAAGAGCGGCAGAGACCAGACCGGGGGAAGCTGACTAAAGACAAGACCGATAACTGCCAGTCCGATGGCAAGCAGCCCCGTCCACTGCGCGGGCAATAGGGTCTCTGCCCTGCCCGACCGCATCTGTATGGTGATGGGATCATTCTGCAGACGCAGATAGGCCGGCAGGGCCGCTGTGAGCCCAAGCGCCAGTGCGATGACTAAAAAGGCCAGAAGCCAGAGTGGGTCAATGGCCAAGGGGGGCGTCTGGCTGCCAAAGTAGCCGCCTCCGAGGTCACCACCAAAAAAACCCAGAAGCAACTGTGCGAGCCCTAGGCCCAGGCCTATTCCCAGAAGGCCCCCGAGCCCTGCGACAGCGACGGCCTGGCTAAACACCCAGACCGCAGACACCCCGCGCGGGGCGCCAAGGGCCCGCAGTAGCGCGAGCTGCGGCTGCTGCTGCAGCGCTGAGAGGCTAATGGCGGTAAACACCAGAAAGCCCCCTGTGAGCAGCGCAACCAAAGCAAGCACCGTAAGGTTGACCCGATAGGCCCGGGAGAGCTGAGAGAGCCGCTCGGTGCGCTCGGCTGCCTGGACCACCGACACCGGGAGGGCGGACTCCTGAAGGCGTCTTTGCAGGCTGTCGGGAGCGAAGCCCGCCGGTGTTGCGAGGTCGATGCGGGAGATTCGACCCAGATAGCCAAAACGCCATTGGGCCAGGCCCAGATCCATCACCGCGATAGGCTGGCCTACGACGCCAGGCACCTCTCCGGCTACCCGCAGGGTGACCGCCCGGTTGCGATGGGTCAGGGAGACCGTATCGCCCAGCCGAAGGCCGAGGTCTGCCATCGCCCGGGGTGACAGGAAGACCGCGTCATCGGCAAACAGGCCGCTCTGGCTTCCTCCCTGGGCGCTGCCCGCCGGGCCCTGTGCATGGGGCAGCAGCGCTGGGCTTACCGCGGCGGCCCGAAACAGGTCGATTCCCAGCACCAGTATCTTGTCGGTGGCGACCTCAAGTACAGGGCTCAGACCAATGATGTTGAGCCGCCCGCGCTCAGCCAGCAGGGTATCGAAGATCTGGTCATCCATGCCCAGGCTTCGGCCAAGCCGAGACACCAGCTGCACGGAGGCCTGGCCGTTTACCTGGTCAATGGCCCGTGAAAACTCCAAGAGCGCCGAGCGGTTCACCGTATGGATCGCCACGCCCAGGGCAACGCCCAGGGCCACGGTTGCCAGGGCGAGCAGCCATCGAAAGGGCTGGGCCTTGCAGGCGCCCCAGAGCAGCCAGGTAAGCAGCCGGAGATAACCGCCTCGCAAGGCCAGAGAGGCTGCCGTCACAGCACCTGGCCGCTGGCCCCGTCTGGCGAGGGGTGCACCCCGTCTGCCCGAACGACAAGCTGCCGATCGAGCAGTGCTGCGGCCCGCAGGGAATGGGTCACCATCAGCAGGGTGGCAGTAACGCTGCGACAGGCCTCGGAGAGAGCCTCCAAGACCTGATGGGCCGTAACCGGGTCGAGGTTTCCGGTGGGTTCATCGGCAAAGACCAGTGCCGGCCGATGCACCAGGGCACGGGCGACCGCAACCCTTTGCTGCTCCCCACCGGAGAGGGTGCTGGGCAAGGCCTGCGACCGGTGCCCCAGGCCTAGCCTATCGAGCCAGTGCATGGCTGCCTCGGCGGCCTGCGCAGGCGGATCGCCCTTGAGCAGGCAGGGCACCATGACATTTTGCAGGGCTGACAGATGCGGCAAGAGATGAAACGCCTGAAAGACAAAGCCGATCTGACTGCGCCGCAGCGCCAGTCGCTGCGGTTCGGTGAGCGCCGCCAGCGACTGGCCCAGGATCACCACCTCTCCTTGGTCGGGGGGCTCAAGCCCCGCCAGGATATTTAAGAGCGTTGACTTTCCCACCCCAGACTCGCCCAGAAGCGCCACCTGCTCGCCAGGGGCCTGCTGAAACGACAGCCCCTGAAAAAGCCAGGCCCCCGGGGTAAAGGCCCTGCCAAGCTTACGGACATCAATGGCCGGGTGGGCTTCCATCAGTTCGTGCTCTGCCTGTCTCGGTTGTTCAAGGGCTGGTAGATCGGGCATAGTGTAACGATGGATGGTTTTGCACCGGTGATCGTGATTGAGGGTTTTCTGGGCCTGGGCGTGGTGCTGTTGCTCTACCTGCTACACATTCGCGAGATGAAAAAAATCCGCACCGAAAAGGCCCGTAAGGAGGCCGAGGCAAAGGCAAGGGCAAAGGCCGCCGAATCTCATGCAAATGAAACTCCGGCCGATACAGATGGTCTGAAGCTGAAGTAATCAGGTCCCTTATTCAAGACCCATAACCAGGCTCAGCAGTTAAGCGCATTAACCCAAATTGATAACCGAGACCGCAGCCTAACCAAGCCCAACCGAGACCCACCCGTCCGATGCGCCTGCTCGCTCCTTATCTTCTGCCACTTACTGCCCGCCCACGGTTCTGCCTGGCCGCGTGTCTTTTTGGGCTGGCTGCCTGTCTTCTGCTGCCGGCCACCGCGCAGGCGCAGGTTACCTTTCGGCTGGTGGGCGAAGATGCCCAGGGTGTGCGCTATCTTCTAGATATCGACCGTATCGAAACCGAGGCAGACATGCGCCGGTTCTGGGTAATTCGAAACCTGCGGGCGCGCGACGAGGTGGGCGCGATCTCCACCCGCACTCGGCAGGAAATCAACTGCGCAGCCAAGACCGTGCGAGAAGTTTTCACCGTGCACCACCAGGGGGTCAATGCCACCGGACCCATCATTATAACTTTGGCCAGCAAAGGCTCCGACTTCCAGCCCTTTACCGAACAGTCGCTTCACCATAGACTCTGGGGAATGGTCTGTATGAGCCTCTAGTAAGGGGCACTTAAGGTTTGGTCTGGCCTGCCGATGTTTAAAGAAGAAGGTTTTTGTCTACGCATCGTGGGTCTGCCTTGGGGGTCGTGGTCTATGTCATTCTTCTTCAACCAGTTTGTCGTCATATTTATGCTCGTGCCGCTCATGGCGGCCCTCATAGTGTTGTCGTTTCTGGCACCCAAGGTATTTCTGTCAGAAGAAATGGTGGCATTTCTCTTTATGCTCACCACAATCATTATTGGCATCGTGATCGCCCGCCCTGGGCTGCTCACCCCCATCCGCAGAAAGACACCCCCCAAGGGCCCCGCCGTGGTGGTTCTGCCCGGCCCGCAGATCGTGCGTCTGCGCGGCAATCCGCAGCCAGGCGCGCCAGACTATGGGCGTCCTGCCACACTGCCAGTGGTAGGGGCGCTG
>Ga0194120_10011067_pt1 | contig 10947 bp, 15 predicted proteins | sample TA2MahCa65mmetaG_FD_148642 | JGI IMG/M metagenome (GOLD analysis project Ga0194120, IMG submission 148642) | Freshwater microbial communities from Lake Tanganyika, Tanzania - TA2015019 Mahale Deep Cast 65m | ecosystem: Environmental > Aquatic > Freshwater > Lake | place: Tanzania: Lake... | reverse complement strand
CCGTTTCGCCGCGCGCATAGGCGGCTTCGACGGCGGCGCGCGGCGAACCCGCCCGTTCCCCTCGGCCGTCGACGAGGGACGCGAAAGCCTGCGCCACCCGCTCCCAGCGCTTGTCGCGGTCCATGGCGAAATAACGCCCGATCACGGTGGCGATGCGCGCGCCGGAGGCGTTTCGCGTCGCCGCTTCGAAACCTGCGAGATATTGGAGCGCGCTCTTGGGCGGCGTGTCGCGCCCGTCGAGAAACGCGTGCACCGCCACCGGTACGCCTGCGTTCGCGACGATGTGCGCCAGCGCCGCCATGTGATCCTGGTGCGAATGCACGCCGCCCGGGGAAAGCAGCCCCATCAGATGGCAAGTGCCGCCGCTTTTCTTGAGCGCGGCGACGAAATCGAGCAGGCGCGGGTTGCGCGCGAGTTCGCCGGTCGCGATCGCCCGGCCGATGCGCGGCAGTTCCTGCATGACGACCCGGCCCGCGCCCAGATTCATGTGCCCAACCTCGGAATTGCCCATCTGGCCTTCGGGCAGGCCGACGTCGAGGGCGGAAGCCTCCAGCCGCGCGTGCGGGCATTCGCGCAGGTAGCGATCCCAGTTCGGCGTCCTCGCCAGCGCGATGGCGTTGTCCGCGGCCGGTTCGCGCTCGCCCCAGCCGTCGAGGACGCACAGCACCACCGGGCGCGGGCGGGCGGGAGCCGGGTTGGGCGGCTTCGGGGTCATGATCGCAACAAGGCTATATTACTTTATTCCCGATGATAGGGATGTCCGGCAAGGATGCTTTCGGCACGGTAGAGCTGCTCCGCGAGCAGGGCCGGAACCAGCAGGTGCGGCCAGGTCATGGGGCCGAGCGAGAGCACCAGCCCCGCCCCTTTCAGGACCGAATCGTCGAGGCCGTCGGCCCCGCCGACCAGGAAACAGATATGCCGTTCGCCCCGGCCGCGCCAAGTCCCGAGCAGGCGGGCGAAGTCAGCGCTGGCAAAAGCCTTGCCCTTTTCGTCGAGCGCCACCACCAGCGCCCCCTTGGGCACGAGCTTGAGCAGCAGTTCGGCTTCCCTGCGCTTGCGTTCCGCGGGCAGAAGCTTTCGTTTTTCCTCGCAATATTTGAGCACGAGCGAAGAAGCGAGACGGCCGGCGTAAGCCTCGAACAAGGAGCGCGCTTCCGCGCCCTTGCCTCGCCCGCTTCCGCTTCGCCCGACAGCGGCGATGGTGAAACGCAACGCGCCCTCAGACCGCCCGCGCGCGCGCTTTGGTCGGCGCGTCGAGCCAAAGCTTTTCGAGTGCATAGAAGGCGCGGGTTTCGCCGCGAAACAGGTGAACGATCACGTCGCCGAGATCGACCAGCACCCAATCGTGCGGGCCCTCGCCCTCGATCCGGGTGTCGCGGGCGAGCTTCGCCTTGACCCGTTCGCGCAGGTGCTGCGCGAGGGTGGCGAGATGGCGCTGGGAGGTCCCGGTCGCCACCACCATGAAATCGGCGATATCGGACTTGCCGACGAGGGGAATAACGACGACGTCCTCGGCCTTGTCGTCGTCCAGGGATTTTTCCACCAGTTTGAGCAGGCTGCGGCTCGTCGGTGGAAGTTGTTTTGCTATCCGTCGCGTGATGGGCGTCGTCTCCATGCTTCGGTCGCGCCCGGGCTTTCGACCGGGCCGCGCGCGCGGATTGCGGTGGCGGACGCGGCGCTGAGCCGAATGCGAAGGAATGCCCAGGCCGGCGGGCGCATGTCCGCCAAGGCGCCAGCCGCCGTTCCCGAGATTCGCGCCTTGGCGAACCGCCGGGCGGCCACGGAGGCCAGCGCTCGTAGAGAATAAGCGGGCCGCGCAAAAACCGCAACCGGCACGGTGGTGAAAATCGAACGCCAGTCGCGCCAGCGGGAAATTTGGATCAGGTTGTCGGCGCCCATCAGCCACACGAATCGGATCTTTGGGAATCGCGCGACCAGGCGTTTCAGGGTTTCGGCGGTATAGACGGTGCCGAGTTCGGCCTCGATGGCGCTGACGCGGATGCGGGGATGGCGGGCGATGTCGCGCGCGACCCGGATCCGGGCCTCTAGCGGCGTCATGCCGCGCGCGGGCTTGAGCGGGTTTTGCGGCGACACCAGCCACCAAACCTCGTCGAGGCGCAGCCTGGCGAGCGCCTGGCGGCTGATGTGGAGGTGGCCCTCGTGGGCGGGATTGAACGAGCCGCCGAGCAGGCCGATCCGCTCGGCCCGGCGGCGAGCGGGTTTGGACGTGTTTTTTTTGGGCCCCGGCGCGGCCGCTCTCTTCGCCCGCAACCCGGCGTTCACGCCCGGCATTGCCCGGTGCCGCGCACCACGTACTTGAAGCTGGTCAACTGCTCGACCCCGACCGGCCCGCGCGCGTGCAGCTTGTCGGTCGAAATGCCGATTTCCGCGCCCATGCCGAATTCGCCGCCATCGGCGAACTGGGTCGAGGCGTTGACCAGCACGATGGCGCTATCCACTTTCTTGAGGAAGGTTTCGGCCGTCGCCGCGTCCTCGGTGACGATGGCGTCCGTGTGGTTCGAGCCGTGCGCGCGAATGTGTTCGATCGCCCCCGCGACCCCGTCCACCACCCGGACCGAAATGATCGCGTCGAGATATTCCGTGTCCCAATCCTTTTCCGTCGCCGGCTTGACGCGCGGATCGAGGGCACGCGCATCGGCGTCGCCCCGTACCTCGCAGCCGGCCGCGATCAGGTCACCAAGGATCGGCGGCAGAAGTTCCCGGAACTTCGCGCGGTCCACCAGCAGGGTTTCGGTCGCGCCGCAAATGCCGGTACGACGCATCTTGGCGTTGAGCACGATGGCGCGTGCCTTGGCCGGATCGGCGGCGCCGTCGACATAGGTATGGCAGAGCCCTTCCAGGTGCTTGAACAGCGGCACGCGGCTTTCCGCCGTCACCCGCTCGATCAGCGATTTGCCGCCGCGCGGCACGATCACGTCGATGAACTCGGTCATGGTCAGCATCTTGCCGACGGCGGCGCGGTCGGCGACGGGGACCATCTGGATCGCCGCTTCCGGCACCTTGGCCCGGGCAAGCCCGCGGCGCAGGGCCGCGACGATGGCGCCGACCGATTGCAGGCTGTCGGAGCCGCCGCGCAGGATGCAGGCGTTGCCCGCCTTCAGGCAGAGCGCGCCCGCGTCGGCGGCGACGTTGGGCCGCGATTCGAAGATGACGCCGATCACGCCGATCGGCACGCGCACCCGCTGGATCCTGAGGCCGTTGGGCCGCGTCCAGTCGGCGATCACCTCGCCGACCGGATCGGGCAGCGCCGCCACCTCGGCGATGCCCTTGGCCATGGCATCGATACGACCGTCGTCGAGCATCAGCCGATCCAACATGGCCTTGGACATGCCCCCGCGACGGGCAGCGTCGAAATCGCGGGCGTTGGCGGCGAGAATATCGGCGCGCGCGGCGATCAGGGCCTCGGCGGCGGCGTTGAGCGCGGCGGTCTTGGTCGCGGCCGGCGTTTCCGCCAGTTGAGCGGCGGCGGCGCGCGCGGCACGGCCGATCCCCTCCATCAAGAGCGCGATGGACGCCTTGCCGCTACGGGCGGGCGTCTTGCGGGCGGAACGGGCGGTCATGAGTTAGCCCGCGTCATCCTTGAAGCCGATGTCCCAGTGACTACCGTCGCAGAACGGCTTGTTCTTGGAGGCGCCGCAACGACAGAGCGTGAAGTGTTCCGTCGAAGCACCGCGCTTGACGTCGGCCCCGACCAGCCGCGCGCCGCCAACAACGGCGTAAGGGCCATTCTCGGTCACGGCAATCGACGGCTCGCGCGCCTGATCCCGATGCTCGACCCCATCGAGGCTGTAGCTGAGCGCGCCCGAAGGGCATTGTTCGATGACGGCGATGACGCGTTCCACGGCCGCGCCGTCGGGATCGATCCACGGTTCCCGCCCGGACACGAAGACCGTCCGCAAGCCCTCGGTGCAGTATCCCGCGTGCGCGCAAATTTCGCGGTCGTCGTGAATCGTCAACCGCCGGCCCGTGTAACTCGCGCGCGGCGCGCCGACGCCCGCATCTCGCGCGCTCGAGAAACCCGCTTTTTTATGGGTGCCGTCGCAATAAGGCTTGGTCGATGAGCGCCCGCAACGGCACAACGCGGTGACCGGCTTGGTCGCGAGTCTTTCCCCGCGCGCGTTCACGAGCCGGTCGAGATTCTTGACCAGATACGGGCCGTCGGGCGCACACTCGATCACGGGGGGTGTCATGGCGTTTCTCCCGGCTCGCCCCCGGCCTTGGTCACAACCAGATCGTCGCGATGAATCATCTCGTCCCGTCCACGGTAGCCGAGAATCGATTCGATTTCACCGCTTTTATGGCCGGCGATGCGGCGCGATTCGTCGGCGGCATAGGCCGCGAGGCCGCGCGCGATCTCGCCTCCCGTCGGATCGAGCACCCGCACCGCGTCGCCGCGCTGGAAATCGCCGTCGACGCGGATGACGCCCGCCGGCAGCAGGCTCTTGCCCGATTCGAGGGCCTTGAGCGCGCCATCGTCCACGGTGACCGTACCCGAGGGCTTGAGCGCGCCCGCGATCCAACGCTTGCGTGCCGCGCGCGGGGTGGAATCGGACACGAACCAGGTGCAGCGCGCGCCGGTTTCGATCGCCTTCAGAGGCGCCAGCACGTGCCCGGCGGCGATCACCATGCGGCAACCGGCGGCGGTGGCGATGCGCGCGGCGGCAAGCTTGGTCACCATGCCGCCCGAGCCGTAGGCCGAACCGGGGCGCCCGGCCATCGCCTCGATCTCGGGACCGATCGAGCGCACCTCGGGAACGAAGCGCGCGTTGTCGTAGCGGCGCGGGTCGCGGTCGTAGAGGCCGTCGATGTCGGAGAGCAGCACAAGAATATCGGCACTGACCATCGCCGCCACCCGCGCCGCCAACCGGTCGTTGTCGCCGAAGCGGATTTCGTCGGTCGCCACCGTGTCGTTTTCGTTGATCAGCGGTACCGCGCCGAGGCGGAGAATTTCGTTGAGCGTGTTGCGCCCGTTGAGGTAACGCCGCCGGTTTTCCGTGTCGTCGAGGGTCAACAGCACCTGCGCGACCGCAAGGCCGTGGCGGGCGAGGGTTTCGTGATAGGCATGCGCGAGGTGAACCATGCCGACCGAGGCCGCCGCCTGCTTTTCCGTCAGTGTGAGATCGCCGTCGGGAAAGGCGAGATGGCGCCTTCCGACCGCGACCGCGCCCGAGGACACGATCAGCACCTCCTGGCCGCGCCCGCGCAGACGGGCGACGTCTTCGGCCAGCGCCTCGAGCCAGCGCCGATAGACGGTGCCGCGTTCGGGGTCAACCAGCAGGGTCGAGCCGACCTTGATCACCACGCGGCGGCCCGCTTCCAGCGGCGTCGCCGGCGGTGGTTTATGTGTTTCGCTTTCGCTCATCGGACTTCGATCTCCGCCGCCCGGCGCGCCTTGGGCCCGGCGCGACCCGAAGATGTTTTCATCCGGCGCTTGCGTTTCGCGCGCGCGAGATCGCGCAAGCGCCGAGTCAATTCCTTGAGCCCGGTGCCGGCGACGCCGGAAATGACGGCAACCTCGTTCAGTCTCGCCTTGGCCTTGTTGCCGAAACGGGCCTTGGCCAGCGCCAAGCGCTTTTCGGCGATCGCTTCGGGCGTCAGCGCGTCACACTTGTTGAGGGCGACGATCTTGGGCTTCCGCGCGAGCCCGGCGCCGTACGCCTTCAGTTCGCGCCGCACCGTGCGCCAGGCTTCTGCCACGTCGCCCTGGGTGCCGTCGACCAGGTGCAGCAGCGCCGGGCAGCGTTCCACATGACCGAGAAAGCGCGTGCCGAGGCCGGCGCCCTGGTGCGCGCCCTCGATCAGGCCGGGCACGTCGGCGAGGATCAATTCGTCCCCGTCGGCCGAGGCGACGCCGAGATTGGGGTGCAGCGTGGTGAACGGATAGGCCGCGATCTTGGGCCGCGCGCGGGTCAGCGCCGCGAGCAAGGTCGATTTGCCGGCGTTGGGCAGGCCGATCAGGCCGATGTCGGCGATCAGCTTCAGCCGCAGCCACAGCCAGCGTTCCTCGCCCGGCCAGCCCGGGGTCGACTTGCGCGGCGCGCGGTTGGTCGATGATTTGTAGTGGGCGTTGCCGAAGCCGCCGTCGCCGCCTTTGGCGAGCACGATCCGCTGGCCGGGTTCGGTCAAGTCGGCGACGATGTGTTCCTTGGTCTCGTCCAGGACTTGCGTTCCGACCGGCACGCGAAAAACGACATCGGCCCCCTTCGCCCCGGAGCGGTTCTGGCCCATGCCGTGGCCGCCGCGCGCGGCCTTGAAATGCTGCTGGTAGCGGAAGTCGATCAGGGTGTTGAGCCCGGTCGCGCATTCGACGATCACGTCGCCGCCCCGGCCGCCGTCGCCGCCGTCGGGACCGCCGAATTCGATGAACTTCTCGCGGCGGAATCCGACGCAGCCCGGCCCGCCGTCGCCGCTTTTGACGAAAATCTTGGCTTCGTCGAGAAATTTCATGGTGGATCGGGGCCCAAAAATCAAAACGGGGGAATGGCCCGGCCATTCCCCCGCGCAACCCGCGCAAGTGGCCGGTCGGCGATCTAGGCCGTCGGCTCCACGCTCACGTACGTGCGCCCGCCGCGACCGGCGCGAAAGCGGACCTGGCCGTCAGCGCGCGCGAACAGCGTGTGGTCGCGACCCATGCCGACGTTGGCGCCCGCATGGAAGGTGGTGCCGCGCTGGCGCACCAGCACGTTGCCGGCGAGAACGATCTGCCCGCCCGCGCGCTTGACGCCAAGCCGACGCCCGGCGCTGTCGCGGCCGTTGCGCGATGAGCCGCCCGCTTTCTTGTGTGCCATGGTGGTTACTCCTTCGCCTTCGCTTTGGACGCGGATTTGGTTTTGGGTTTGCTCTTGCTCTTGCTCTCGCCCTGACCCTTGGCTGCGGCTTTCTTCGCGGTCTTGCCGGCCGGGGCGGATTCGGGGGCGGCGGCCTTCTTCACGGTCGGGGTGAAGGCAGGCTTTTCGCCGGTGGCGCTGACGCCGACGATGCGCAGCCGCGTCTGCTCCTGGCGGTGGCCGACGCGGCGACGGTAGTTCTTGCGCCGGCGCTTCTTGAAGACGATGACCTTGTCACCCTGATCCTGGGCGATGATTTCGGCGAACACGGCGGCCTTGGCGACGGTCGGGGTGCCGACGACCGGGGCCTTGCCGGCCTCGCCGATCATGAGAACCTTGTCGAGGGCGACGAGCGTGCCGACTTCGCCCGGCAGACGTTCCACCGTCAGGCGGTCGCCCTGGCCCACCCGATACTGCTTGCCGCCGGTGACGATGACCGCGAACATGACTGAACCTTTTGTAATTCCTGCCTAAAACGCGAAATAGGTCGGGGCCTGAGCCCGAGGGGCGGCACTATAGCCCGCTTCTTTTATATGTCAACCAGCGGGCACGGCCAGAAAAAGCCGGCTGATTGCGGGTTGGGGCGGGCTTGGTTACTCTCCCGCCCTCTTTCCGCGACCGTCGGCGCGCACCACTTCGGAAGGGTGGCAGAGCGGTTGAATGCACCGCACTCGAAATGCGGCGTACGGGTAACCGTACCGGGAGTTCGAATCTCCCCCCTTCCGCCATTTATTGCCAAAAATCATATATTAAACAATAAGATAGTATTTTCCTGGATTGTTATACCCATCCTTCTACCCATCCATAAAGGGGCATAAAGGATTAGGGGGCCGTTCCGCCCCTTTCGCGTATTGCTCAAGAAAATCCGGCTTAATTGCCGGGCCGGGGAAAATCGTCCCTTTATGGGCTGCAAAAACTGGAGCCTCGGCGGGCCTTTTGTATTTCCGCCCAGTATTTTATTCCCGGCCCGTCATTTTCGATAAATCGCCTTTGTTTTCGGTTTTTTTAACTGCCGCGCCAGTTTTTTGCCTTGAGGGCCGTGTCTTGGCCCGGTCCCGCATTTTTCAAAACCGCCCGGCTTTTCCTTGGCCCCTACTTTTCCCCGGTTATGGTAGATTTTCCCCGGATGATGCAACCGACAAGGGGGGGTAACAATGGAAGCCCTGCTGGCTGTCTTGCGCGTGTTGGACGTGCTGGCCTTTCTGTCCGGCGCGGTCCGCCTTGCCGATGACGCGGCCAAGGCTCACCCCCAATTTCAGGGCAACCCGCCCGCCCAGGTGCTTCCGGTGCAAGAAAATACGGTCGGGGCCGTAAGTTCCACCCAAGCTGTTTTCTAAGGGGCCAGCTCGATGAATTGGAAGTGAGGGTTATTTAGGGCGTGGATTGTCGCGGCAATTATCTCTGCGGTGGCGTCCACGGGGTATGCATATTTCTCGGCTGTCAGCGCCAGCAAAACGTCTTCAACGGTTTTTTGGGAAAATTTTGGCTGGGGAATAGTAGTTTTGGTGCCTCTCTGGTTTATGGTCACAGTTATCGTTTGGCAGGTTCTCCGTTGGCTAATCGTTGCTGGTATTTGGGTTCGGGTCGGGTTTCTTCGGTGAGATTTTTTCTTTTCGCTTTTCTATTCTCTCTTCCCTCTTTTGCCGCCAATTTATCGGACGCTGCTTCTATCATTGACGGCGATACCGTTGAGATTCACGGCCAGCGCATACGCTTGTATGGAATTGACGCACCCGAAAGCCGTCAGACTTGCAAACGAAACGGCGATGATTGGCGCTGCGGGAAGGATGCGGCCTTCGCCCTTGCAGACAAGATTGCTCAAAAGCCGGTAGAATGCGAACCCAAGGGAAAGCCGGATCGGTATAAGCGCACCGTCGCGGTATGCCGACTTAACGGCGAAGACCTGAACGCCTGGATGGTGAGTGAGGGCTGGGCGCTGGCCTACCGGCAATATTCACTCGATTACGTTCCGCAAGAGAACGAAGCCAAAGAGGCAAAGCGCGGGATATGGGCTTCGGAATTTGTCCCACCGTGGGAGTGGCGGCGAAGATAAATATTTCTTGTGATGGGCTGGGGGCTTTAAATGTTGTTAGATTTTGAAATTGGGACAGTAAAACTCAACCTTCGGGCCCATGATCTCAGAAACACTGAAGCTGACCGTACATCAATTTCAGTCGCTATGGATGTTTATCTTCCTGGTCGTGACCATATAGATTTAGAAACGGGCGAAACTCTCTCTCATCCTGCGTACCAACACCGTTATAAAAATGAAGATAAGACGCTCCGCCCACCAATTGAGGCGACATGCGCTTTTATTAAAGCAAAAGACAGTGAAGATATTAAAAACAATTATCTTATCTATTATGACGATCTACCAGATGTTGATAGTCATATTCTAATAAATGTTTACTTTTCGGATCATGAATTTGAGGAGCTTATTAAGAATTTTCGAGCTGGCTTAATACCTAACGGAATATCTGTCGAGTGGAAGACATCCGTTTTTGACGATCGCGCAAATTATGGATGGAGTTATGGATGGGAGCCCGATGGTTCAGGAATGAAATGGGCGAATAAGGACAAAGATAATCGTCGCATTCCCTTAGATGGGGTGTCGCTTAGTTATAATATTCGCGTTGTCGAAATCGAAGAGCAAAGCGGTCACCCAATTATAATCACGGGGCCTACCACCGAAGCTCTTGGAGTTTTGAGTAAGAAATTTACAGCACTTGCCGAGAAAATTTCTGAAATTGAGAAAAACACAAAATCATCGGCTAAAATGTTGTTGTTTGTCGTGATGGCTACAGTTATCGCATTAACCGTTAAGTTGCTTAAATAGCTTTGTGAGGGAAATTGCGCGATCTCAACTGCGTAAAACTTTCAGTCTATATATTTGCATGATGTCACTTTCCGACCTTGATATTTACCGCACCGCCAAGCTGCTGGTTGACCAACACGGCCAGGACGCGCCGATCCATGCAGCCATGCGGGCCGATGAATTGTTGGCAGCGGGTGATATGGACGGGGCTAGAGCCTGGAAGCGGATAATCGGGGCGATAGACACCCTACTTAGCGGCAAACCAAGCGAGGGGGCGGGGATTCACTAATACTGGCCGAATTGGCCGGTTAAGCCCATTATCTTGGCGTTCTTTCAATCTTGTGGGTTATCTTTCGTCGGTTCCACAATGCGCCGGATGATCAGATTTCGAGGAACCTGATCCCCGAAGGTCCGGGCCACAACCTCGGCCGTCGTTTCCCCCGGCCCAACAATGATCCGGTGCCAAGGTTCGTCAACCGGCGCGATTGCCCCTTCCAGCTTTTCAAGCCGCCGCTTTAGGTCCGTCATTTTTCCATCCCCTTCTCCAGTTTAACGATGCGCGCCTCAATTTCCGTTGTCTCAATCGTCCTGCGGAACACTTCGATTATCCCGGCAACGCCGGTTGCCTCCGATGGTGTCATGTTTCCACGAGAGACGGCTTCCAGAACGCTCCTGACGGCTCCGGCCGCCTCGATCGCGGTCCTGATCCTCGGCATGTCGAAACTGACCGGAGCATCCTTCCGCGCCGGGTAAATCCGCTCCATGCACAACCGCAGGGCAACATGATCGCCCGTCTTGGCCAGTTCGATGCACTTCCGGGTTAGGGCTTCGGTCTCGCCTTCAAGCAACGCCTCGGCGGCGCGGGTCGCCTTGTGTCGAGTACCGAGGGGCTTGCCAGCGGGATTCCCGCTCTCGCCCTTTCGCCAGCGGCCGGAGGAGCGGTCGTGAATTTCGCCTGCATTTTCAGGGGCAGGTTTTGCGTCCTTGGTTTTCTTGCTCATCGGGCTTCTCCAATTCCAAAGGCGGCCAGCGCGGCGGCGGCTTCCTTCCGGCGGCGCTGGGAATGGCGGTCAACACAACGCAAGCCCCAGGGGCCGCCATAGTGGACGGTGGCACCATCGCCCAACGGCCGCCAATCGTTAGCCGCGTCGCGGATCGGATCGCCGCAGCCAGCGCATTGGCCGGGGTCGCCCTGGTAGGGGTGGCGGTTCAGCCATTCGATGATGGCGTGGGCATAAGCGGTTGCATCCGCTCCTATCCGAGAATATCCGGCCTCATGTTCCA
>Ga0194120_10011059_pt1 | contig 10954 bp, 8 predicted proteins | sample TA2MahCa65mmetaG_FD_148642 | JGI IMG/M metagenome (GOLD analysis project Ga0194120, IMG submission 148642) | Freshwater microbial communities from Lake Tanganyika, Tanzania - TA2015019 Mahale Deep Cast 65m | ecosystem: Environmental > Aquatic > Freshwater > Lake | place: Tanzania: Lake... | reverse complement strand
TTCAGCCAATGGGATCAAATCTTTCCTGACACCATGATGACCGTTGCGGCAATTGACCGAATTATCCACCATGCCACCATTATTGAAATTGAAGGAGAAAGCTATCGGAAAAAACAACGCGTAAAAAAGTAACCCATTTTTTAAACTAAAACCGGCCAGAGTAATTGACGTCAAACCGGCAAAGATAATTGACGCCGGACAGGCAGGGAAACGCTGAAATTTAAGGCTTGACACAATCATCCGAACTGGTAGACTTACATCATCACTTAATGGATGAAGTGGATTGTAAGATTTGTCGTTAGACGGCTTGCAATAAAAAATGAAGGATGTTAATTGACTCCTGGGCTATCCGGTCTGGGGATTTAATCATTTTTAGGAGGTAGAAATGGCAGCTACAACTGAATCAGTAAAAGCTGATGCTGCGGAAGCACCGCTGTTGAATAAAAGAAACATGATTCTCGGCATTGCTATATATTGCGTATTTTACGCATGGGTTCGTTGGTACGAAGGCGTTTATGGCTGGTCAGCAGGCATGGACTCATTCGCGCCTGAATTCGAAACTTACTGGATGAACTTCTTATACATCGAGTTCGTTCTTGAAGTATCAACTGCAGGCATTCTGTGGGGCTATCTGTGGAAATCACGTGATCGTAAAGTCATGTCAATCACTCCTCGTGAAGAGTTGAGAAGACACTTTAATCACTGGATTTGGTTGATGATGTACGCTACCGCAATCTATTTCGGTGCTAGCTACTTCACCGAGCAAGATGGTACTTGGCATCAAACAATCGTTCGCGATACTGACTTTACTCCAAGTCACGTTATCGAGTTCTACTTGAGCTACCCAGTGTACATTATCACTGGCGGTGCAGCATTTTTGTATGCTAAAACCAGATTGCCAACCTATCAGCAAGGCAATTCAATCCAATACATGGTTGCTACCGTTGGTCCTTTCATGATTCTTCCAAACGTTGGTTTGAACGAGTGGGGTCACACCTTCTGGTTCATGGAAGAATTGTTCGTTGCTCCATTACACTATGGCTTCGTATTCTTCGGATGGTCTGCTTTAGGGGTACTGGGTGTGTTGAACATCGAGATCTCAGCGCTTGCAAAACTGCTGAAAAAAGATTTAGCCTAATTTTCAATTAATTAAGCTGGTCTTGGTTGTAATTACTATCTCCGTAGCTGCTTCTTTCGTTTCAAGTTGAAAGAAGCGGCGCTATGGGGTGTGTAATTAAATAAAAATAATTTTAAATCCTTTAGGAGGTAAGCTAATGAGCGCATCTCAATCAGCTGTAAGATCACGCGCGGAAGCCGTAAAGGTTTCTCGCACGTTAGATTGGATGATTATGTTCACACTGTTTTTCGTAATCTTGGGCGGTTATCACGTTCACTTCATGCTTGTAGCGGGTGACTGGGATTTCTGGTCAGATTGGAAAGATAGACGTCTTTGGGTAACTGTATTACCAATCATGGGTATTACTTTCCCGGCTGCTGTACAAGCCGTATTGTGGTGGAGATACCGCATAGCATTCGGCGCAACCCTTTGTGTTTTGGGTCTTTTGCTTGGTGAGTGGGTCAACAGATACTTCAACTTCTGGGGTTGGACCTATTTTCCAGTCAACTTTGTATTCCCATCACAGTTAGTTCCAGGTGCAATTGTTCTGGACGTAGTACTGTTGGTGTCTGGCTCTATGCAGTTAACTGCTGTTGTTGGTGGTTTGGGTTTCGGTTTGTTGTTCTACCCAGGCAACTGGCCAGTAATGGCTCCATTGCATTTGCCTGTTGAATACAATGGCATGATGATGACATTGGCTGACTTGTCAGGTTATCACTATGTAAGAACCGGTATGCCTGAGTACATCCGTATGGTTGAAAAGGGTACACTCCGTACATTCGGTAAAGACGTTGCTCCAGTATCAGCGTTCTTCTCTGGTTTCGTGAGTATTATCGTTTATTTCGTATGGCATTTCTTTGGTCGTTGGTTCGGAAGCACCGCTTTCACCAAAGGTAGTTAAGAAGAGCTTTAGAGGTATAAATAATAAAAAGCTTGCTGCTTAATTGATAACCATAAAGCTAGCAAGATACTCAGAAAACTATAGATTCTCTATTATAGAGGAGGATATATGAAATTAATAAAAGACAGGATAGCTAAATTATCCTTTGTCGCATTGCTGATTACTGTAACAGCGGCAATGTTTTATGCACCTACTGCGTCAGCACACGGTGAAAAATCACAGGCTGCGTTCATGCGTATGCGTACAATTCACTGGTATGACCTGAACTGGTCAAAAGACGTTGTGCCTGTAAACGACACAATGACAGTTACCGGTAAATTCCACGTTTTTGCTGGATGGCCAGAAACTGTTGCTAAACCAGAAGTTTCATTCTTGAACATCGGTATTCCAGGCCCAGTATTTATCCGTGCTGGATCTTGGATTGGTGGACAATTAGTTCCTCGTTCATGTACTTTGGAACTGGGCGAAACTTATGAGTTCAAGGTATTGTTGAAAGCACGTCGTCCAGGTGACTGGCACGTTCACTCAATGATGAACGTTCAAGACGGTGGTCCAATCATCGGTCCTGGTAAATGGGTTACTATCACTGGTTCTATGAGCCAATTCACTAACCCAATTACTACTTTGACCGGTCAAACTATCGACCTTGAAACTTGGAACTTGAGCAACATCTACTTCTGGCATGCTTTCTGGTATGCTTTTGGTATTGCTTACATTGCATATTGGGCAAGAAACCCAGTATTCGTACCACGTTTGATTGCTGCAGAAGCTGGTAAATACGATCAATTGATCACTGCTACAGACAAAAAAGTTGGTATGGGTTTTGCTGCTGCAACTTTGTTGATTGTTGCTGCAACTATGCAAAGCACTAACGAACAATACCCAATCACTACTCCATTGCAAGCTGGTTTATTGCGTGGTATGAAACCAATCGAAATGCCAGCACGTACTGTTGCTGTTAAAGTAGATAGCGCTACATATCGTGTACCAGGTCGTGCAATGCAAATGACTCTGACTATCACTAACAATGGTGATTCATCTGTTCGTTTGGGTGAGTTCATGACTGCATCTGTTCGTTTCTTGGACTCAGCTGTTCATGAAGATGACACTGGTTATCCAGATGACTTGTTGGCTGAAGAAGGATTGACTGTTAGCGATAACAGCCCACTTGCTCCAGGCCAAACCAGAACAGTTGAAGTAACTGCATCTGATGCTGCATGGGAAGTATACCGTTTAGCTGACTTGATCTATGACCCAGATAGCCGTTTTGCTGGCTTACTGTTCTTCACTGATGAAGCTGGCAACCGTCAAATGGTTACTGTTGATGCGCCATTAATCCCATCATTTATCTAATAAATATAAGTAACGGTTAAACTGTTACTTAGGGATTTGAAACCCTCACTATCGAAAGATAGTGGGGGTTTTTTATTATCAAAGTATTAGTTTACCCAGTAGTGCATTATGAAATTTGAGTATTAATACATAAAGTTTTTTCTTGTAGACAACAAAAAAGACAGATCAAACAACATGTTTAATGGAGAAATTATAGAAAATGCATAACAAAACAAGCTTAACCTTCTTTAGATTAGGCCTTTTTCTGCATTCCCTATGGGTTAGCTTCTAAAATGCGCCACGTTATAAGATTTTAATACAACAAATAACTTACAAAATAAAAGCTATTGAAGTTTTCGTGGCACTGTAGACAATATATCGGTAAAGCTAAGATATGGATACATGGTGCGTTTAATATCTTCACTAGTTGCGGAAAATTCCATAGCTATTGCTGCATATGAAATAAGTTCTGACGCATTATTTCTGATTAATTGAATCCCTAGAACGGTATCAGATTTTGCACAACTAACAATTTTAATAATGCCATCTGTTTGATCGACAGAAATAGCTTTTATATTTTGATCAAAGCTATATATTTCAACATTAGTAGGATAACCTAAGGCATTTAGCGATGATTCGGTTTGACCTATCCATGCGATTTCCGGCATGGTATAAATCACATTGGGTATTAACTTGTAATTAATATTTGCAATTTCACGATTTCCAATCTTATCAGCAACAAAGTTGCCTTCGGAAACTCCTTTGTGTGTTAACATTGGTCCGGCTAATGCTAAATCGCCTATTGCATAGACATTCGGTAAATTTGTACGATAATTTTCATCGGTCAAGACAAAACCGTTTGAATCGATAAATAAATTGGCTTCCGGTGCGGCTATGTTTTCGGAATTCGGTTTTCTGCCAGACGCGACAAACAGCATATCAACTTCTATTTTTTGAGCTCCTTCTTCGATATCCTGATATTCAATAACTACCTTATTATTAATAATATTTGTCGATAAAACACGAGTACCCAATCTAATATCGATTCCTTGTTCTGTAAAAATTTTATAGGCTTCTCGAGATATTTGATGATCGACAAGATTTAGAAAAGACTCTTGTGCATCGAATAAGATAGTATCTGCTCCAAGTCTGTTCCAGATACTTGCAAGTTCAAGACCCAGAACACCAGCCCCTAAAATTCCTAGCTGCTTTGGCGTAGTATTAATATTAAGTGCAATTGTAGAATCAATAATATATCGATTATCGATTGGTGCGCCCGGTACAGGAATAGGAATAGATTCGGTTGCTAATACAATATGTGAAGCAGAAATAATACGTTTACTATTAAGGCTGTATATTTCAATTTTTCCAGACCCAAGGAGCTTTGACGTTCCATGAATAAAATCAATATCGTAGTCGGAAAATTGTTTTACAGTATGTTGAGCAATAGTTTTCAAAATACCGCTTTTCCTTTTCATCATTCGATTTAAATCATAAGTTAATGATTTAAACTTAAGTCCATGATATTTACTTTTTTTTAATAATTCGGAGTAAAAATTAGCAGATTCTAATAAAGTAAATGTTTCTAAGCATCCAGGATGACACACTACACCTTGCGTTACATTATCGGTTAAATCAGAGCTTATGTTATCGACACATAAAGTTTTTAACCCTAATTGCCCGCATCTGTTAGCACATGCGCAACCTGTCGGTCCTGAGCCGACAACGATTACGTCATAGTGATCTTTAATGGATAACATAACTAAATGTTAAGTAGAAGATGTGCAGGTGCTTCCAGGCATTCCTTAATGGTTACTAAAAACTGTACAGCTTCTCTGCCGTCTACTAACCGATGGTCGTAAGATAACGCCAAATACATAATGGGCCGGATTACAATTTGCCCATTTTCAACGACAGGTCGTTCTTTTATGGCGTGCATTCCCAAGATTGCACATTGGGGCGGGTTTAAAATGGGAGTAGAAAGCATCGAACCGAATACTCCGCCATTGGTAATAGTGAAAGTGCCGCCCTTCAAATCGTCGTAAGTTAATGTGCCGGCTTTCGCTTTATCGCCAAATTCAAGAATACCTTTTTCAATACCGGCAAAATCAAGCTGATCGGCATCCCGAAGTACAGGTACAATTAATCCGCGAGGTGTGCTGATAGCAATACCGATATCATAATAACCGTGATAGATAATATCCGATTGATCGATAGAAGCATTAATGGCGGGAAACTTTTTTAATGCTTCTATCGACGCTTTAACAAAAAACGACATAAAGCCAAGCTTGGTATTATGTTTTTGTTCAAAGCGGTTTTTATATTGATTACGCAAGTCGATAATATTTTGCATGTTGACCTCATTAAAGGTAGTCAACATGGCGGCGTTTTGTTGCGCCTGTAATAATCGTTCAGCAATTTTGGCCCTTAATCGTGTCATAGTGACACGTTGTTCAGGTCGATGGCTTAACGGTATTGTGTTGTCAGTACGTATAATTTCGCTGGCGGGAAACGTTGGTTCACGATTAATCGTTGTTAACGGTTCCACGGTTGGTGTTGTTACTTGTTGTTTTTCAATATGGTCTAACACATCCATTTTGGTTAAACGGCCATCTTTGCCAGTACCTTTTATCGTTGTTGGATCAAGCGCTTTTTCATTAATGATACGCCTGACCGACGGACTTAACGGGATTTCTTGATTAACTGGTGAATCCGTCGTAGCAGTTTCGAGCGGACTAGAAATCGCCGACGAAGTAGCGACAGAATCAATCTTTGCTAGCAATTCGCCGCCGGTCACGATAGCGCCGTTGTCTTTAAGTATGGAAATTAAAACGCCGGATTCAGGCGCGGGCACTTCCAGAACGACCTTATCTGTTTCCAGATCGACCAAATTCTCATTTTTGTGAACATTATCGCCGGCTTTTTTATGCCAGGTTATCACCGTTGCATCAGCAACAGACTCCGGTAAATTAGGTGTTAAAACATCAATGCTCATGTTATTTTCCTGGCGCTTTGTTACCAAATAAAGCAGATTGTACAACAGCTTTTTGTTGTTTTATATGAACGTGAAAATTTCCAACGGCAGGAGCGGCGGAAGCCTCCCGGCCTGCATAACTCATATTAATGGAAGAATCAAGATTATCCGTAAAATGATGTTTAGACTGATACCATGCTCCTTGATTTTGCGGTTCTTCCTGGCACCAGATAAAGTCTTTTAGATTAGGATACCTTGCTACTTCAGTTTTAAATAATTCAATTGGAAAAGGGTATAACTGCTCAAGCCGGGCAATGGCAACGTGTTTTAAATTATGTTCCCTGCGCGCTTCCAGCAAATCGTAATAAACTTTACCGGCGCAAAAAATTAACCGGGTAACTAGCTTATTATTAATAAGATCTTGTTCGCCGATGATGGGTTGAAATTCGCCTTCCGTTAAATCTTCCAGTGTTGAAATGGCAAGCTTATGCCTTAGCAAACTTTTTGGACTCATGACTATTAACGGTTTTCTGTAAGTTCTAAGCAGTTGTCTGCGCAATAAGTGAAAAATTTGCGCCGGTGTTGTCGGGTAACACACCTGGATGTTTGATTCAGCGCATAGTTGCATATATCTTTCCAATCGTGCGGAAGAATGTTCGGGTCCTTGGCCTTCATAACCGTGCGGCAATAATATGACCAACCCGCACAGGCGTCCCCATTTGGTTTCTCCTGAACTGATAAATTGATCGATAACGACTTGTGCGCCATTGGCGAAATCGCCGAATTGTGCTTCCCAAATCACCAGTGTATTAGGCATTGTAGTACTGTAACCGTATTCGAAACCAAGTACCCCGGCTTCAGACAACAGGGAGTCGAAAATCTGAGCGCGTCCCTGGTCGTTATCCAAATGTTGCAGCGGTGTGTAAGTATCATTATTAATTTGGTTATGCAGAACTGCATGACGATGGACGAAAGTGCCGCGGCCGACATCCTGTCCGGTTAACCGGACGTGATATTTTTCAATTAATAACGTGGCATACGCCATATTCTCGGCAAAGCCCCAATCGATCGGCATGCCGCCAGCCGCCATTTTACGGCGATTATCCATCACTTTAGCGACCCTGGGGTGTAATTCGAAACCTTTGGGTAAACGCAACATTCTATCGTTACAAAAACGGATACGATCTAAGGAAACTGCGGTATTTGCATTAATGGTCCAATTCTGATTCAAAAATTGGTTCCATTGGGCGCTGTAAGAATAGATTTTGCTATCCAGTACAGGTCTTGAAACAATACCGCCTGCTTCAAGTTGTTTTTGATAGGCAGCTTCCATTGTTTTTGCTTCTTCAGCATTAATAATCTGTTCTGTAGTCAGTTTTTCTGCGTAAAGTCGGCGAGTCGTCTTATGGCTGCGAATGGTTTTGTACATTAATGGCTGGGTTGCCGCCGGTTCATCCGCTTCATTGTGACCTAAACGGCGGTAACAAATTAAATCGATGACGACATCTTTATTGAAAGTCATCCGGTAATTCAAGGCTAATTTGGTGACAAAAATAACCGCCTCAGGGTCGTCGCCATTGACATGAAAGACCGGCGCCTGGATCATGGTCGCCACATCGGTGCAATAAAGGGTAGAGCGCGCGTCTCTAGGATCGCTGGTAGTAAAGCCGATTTGGTTATTGACGACGATATGTACGGTTCCGCCTGTTTCAAAGGCTCGGGTTTGCGACATATTTAACGTTTCCATTACAATGCCTTGCCCGGAAAAAGCGGCGTCGCCATGAATTAAAATCGGTACAACAAGATTTTTACCGTTTTCACCGGCTCGATCCTGACGCGCTTTCACAGACCCTTCAACCACGGGATTAATAATTTCCAAGTGAGATGGATTAAAAGCAAGCGTTAAATGAACAGGCCCGCCCGGCGTTTCCACGTCTGAAGAAAAGCCCATGTGGTATTTAACATCGCCGGAACTGACACCGGGAGCAGGTAGATAAGCGCCGATAAACTCATTAAACAGACTGGCCGGGCTTTTGCCCAGGATATTAATCAAGACGTTTAAACGGCCTCTGTGCGCCATCCCGATAACGATTTCCTTGACGCTTTTCGCCCCGGAATTTAACACCAACTCGTCTAAAATAAGAATTAACGATTCAGCTCCCTCAAGGGAAAATCGCTTTTGCCCGACAAACTTGTTCTGTAAAAAATGTTCGATGCCTTCCGCGGCAGTTAATAGCCTTAATAACCAGAGTTTTTTTTCTGGCTCCATCCTAAAGTTGGCTTTGTAAGTTTCAATACGGGCAATAAACCAACGGCGGATGTTGGTATCGACAATATGCATGTACTCTGAACCAATGCTGCCGCAGTAAATTTCTTTCAAGCGAGTGATAATTTCGCGTAACGGCAAACGGTCGGCGCCATACAGTGCACCCGTATCGAACAACGTATCCATGTCCAATTCAGACAAACCGTAATATGCGGGATCCATATCCAAAGGTTCGGTAATCGTACCGCCTAACGGATTATTTTTAGCTATTTGATGGCCGCGTACCCGGTAATGGTTAATTAATCTGGCGACAGCCGATTGTTTTTTAACGCTTTCTTCCGTAAAGTCTTGAAGTTGAGCGATACGGCTTTGCGGTTTGCTGGCAAGCTGGCCGAAGCGTTCGACGATAGGGCTGTGCGGGATTTCAAAAGGTACTCCGTTGTGAATTTTGTCAAAATGCTCGCGCCAGCCGACCTCGATTGACTCGGGGTCTTCTAAAAAGCGTTCATAAAGATTTTCAACATAAGTCGCATTTGCTCCGTTGAGAGAAGATGATTCTTCAAAAATTTGGAAAATTGACTTCATTTAGTACATCGTCCCATTTGTTCAATAAAAGCTTTTTGGGGTAGGCCATCATTCAAATCAAAAAGTTCCTTTAGAGTTAAAGGCCTTAAGCCAGCCTAGCTTAATGATAATTAACTTAACGTGTGTCAGATGAGCGAAAAGGCTGTTTACAATACTAGCCGATAAATAAATTAACAACAGTTTATAAAGTTAAATTTGCTCAATAAACATACCTATATTAACAAGATATAGCACTTTATTCGACAAAATCTATGCTATAGTTGAATAAGTCATTTTGCCCTGAATAGAGTTAATTCGCTTATGTCAGATAAGAAAAGTATCGTAATCAAAGTTAAGTATCCTTCGCCCGGTAAAGCGCCCGACAATTCTATTTCCGGGCCATCCGTTATCACGGAATGGAATTTAAAACGGATTGGTTTAGCTTTGGGCAGCCTGCTGTTGGTCATGATGATGTGGTTTTATTTTTCCGATGACGAACAGAAAGCGACTGAAACCGCACAAACCGGTTCATCGCAACCGGCTCAACCTGAGCATCCCTCCGCGACAACTCCAAGCCAAAGTGTAACGGCTACAACGTCGGCGGCAACGTCGCAAAATAAATCCAAAACGCCTGTAGCGCCCAGCAAAGCGGTAGTACGAGTGCAATTGACCAGCGATATCAAAAAGAACGAACCGGTTAATAAGCTCAAACTGCCATTAAAAATCGGCAAAAACGATACGCGATGGATCTATTATTTTGCCGAGTTACAAGGAATGACCGGACAGGCGATATATCACGAATGGTGGTTAAACGGTAACCTTGTGTCCAGAAAAAAAGTAAACGTATCGGGTGATCCCTGGCGTACAGCCAGTAAACAAGTCATTACCTACACCACCAATAGCGACTGGATTGCCAGAGTCGTCGATGAAAACAGAAATACCTTGACGGAAACGAGTTTTAATGTGGAATGAAATTAATATATTACTATTTCTATAAATATCGTAAAATTTACGATGGTTTTGATACCAATATATTTGATTTATAATTTATAGGAAATAGAAATGACTGATTTTAAAAACCTTTCCGAGTCTCAATTACGGACAATGATTGAAAAGGCAGAATCTGTTTTAAAAGATAAGGAAGTTAATAAAAGAAAAGAAACACTCGCGAAAATTAAAGAATTAGCGGCGTCAATCGGCGTTACCGTTGAGATTAATGAAGGCGGTAAAAAAAATGCGCGCCGCTTTGCGAGAGTGCCTATCAAATACCGTCATCCGGAACAGCCTAACTTAACCTGGACAGGCCGTGGAATGACGCCTAAATGGATGAAGGAATTATTGAATAGAGGGCATGATCGCCGGGAATTTGAAGTATAAAAAGCCGAAATATATGGAGAGAGATATTAATAACTGTTGAGTTAAAAGGAATTCGATTCGTAAATATCTCGAATAAACCTAATTTTTCTACTATGTAGGATTTGTAAGAATAAAAAAGGCGAGGATTAATAACCCCTCGTCTTTTTCCGTTTCAGGGTATCGAATACCCGATAATTAAGTCATTTATCATAATAGCCACTGCCGCCACTTCGCTTAATAAGTGACGGAAATTTGAACATTAATAGAATAGGGCGCATCGAAAAACCCACCCATGTTAAAATAGCATATCTACATAGCCGCTAGATTGATGCACACCACCATGATCAAAGAAAGCCTATTTGCCGCCGAAGAACGTGAAGCCAAACTCGATATGTTGGGCGACATTCTGCAAGTAATGGAAAAGCACGTGGACTTTGCGACCAT
>Ga0194120_10011053_pt1 | contig 10957 bp, 9 predicted proteins | sample TA2MahCa65mmetaG_FD_148642 | JGI IMG/M metagenome (GOLD analysis project Ga0194120, IMG submission 148642) | Freshwater microbial communities from Lake Tanganyika, Tanzania - TA2015019 Mahale Deep Cast 65m | ecosystem: Environmental > Aquatic > Freshwater > Lake | place: Tanzania: Lake... | reverse complement strand
GTTGCAGTTCACGGCCTTGCCTGCGTAAACGGCGGTTTTGTGCAAGTGCTGAAAAATTCGAGGTTTGACAAGCACTACAAGGCATGGATAGACCTTGGACGGAGACCGGAAAGCCTGGACCTGGATGGGATAAAAACGCTTGAAGGCAGGCAAATACTCCAGCAAACCCCAGCACGCGTCCTTGGCAAGAGGCCGGATTTGTTGAGGAAAAGGAGGGTAATTTCAATAAAGTCTTCGGTTGTGGAGGGATTGATAATTGCGGAAATTTATGCAGAGTGCGGGACATACATAAAGGAGCTTGTGAATTCCGATGGCGGGAGGACAAGGCCGAGCATTGCAGGCCTTACAAAGTCCAAGGCGCAGTGCAGGAGGCTTGTTATGAGCGGGGTCGAAGACGTTTTTTTGGAAACGTGCCTTGGGAAAGCAACTTAATTGTGCCCGGATTGAATTTATTATCCTTGAGGCTATCTGGATGAAATGGCAATTGCAGAGATTGTTTTTGCCTGAAAGGGTGTTATGATTGGAAAGCTTGCTTGGTTTTGGATTGCTTCTTTCAGCCGGATTCACAGGCTTGTGCGCATATTACGACATTGCAAACAAAAAAAACATACCCGAAAGGCTGTTGCATGCCTTTCTTGCAGTTGCCCTTTTGCATGGAATCTTTTTCCTCAGCCCGGATTTGTTTTTTTTCGGCCTGGCGCAAGCGGCGGTTATAGGGGCGATGGGCTACTCTATTTACCGACTTGGGCAGATTGGACTTGCAGATGTTTATGTCCTGTGCTCAATAGCAGTACTGGTGCCAGCCCAGATTATAGAGTTTGACTACGGCTACGCAATAGCCAGGCAACAGGTTCCCTTTGTGGTGCCGGTGTTTTTCATCTCGGGGCTTGCCTTTGTGGCTGTCATGTATGTTTATTACCTGGCAAAAGTCGCGCATGGCGTGTTTGGCACCGTCTCTGCGAAAGACGGACAGGGCAAAAAGGACAGGGGTTTGATGCAAGATGGCAAGAAAGCCAAACTTGTCGTGTGCATGCTGACATTTGCTGCAAGCCTTGCAGCGTTTTTTTTACAGGTATCCGGAGGCGGGGACAAGAGTATTGTAATTGCAACCTTTGGCTTTGTTATTGCAAGCATGTGCCTGTTTTTCGGCCTTTTTGGAAGGCAGATAAAAGACGGCATGATTGAGTGGGTGCCTGCACAAAGCCTTGACGTGGAGGAAGTTGTTGCGGTTGAAAAAATCCCTGCCGCAATTGCAAAAAAATTCGGCATTGCCGCATTGCTTGACAGGAAAAACCTTGAGGCAATAAAAAAATCAGGCCTTGGCAGGGTCCCGATTTATTCTGGAATGCCCCCGTATTTGCCGTTTATTCTGGCAGGGGTTTTGGCGGCCATATTTTTTGGCGGGCAGCTCATCACTTTTCTTGTATCTTTTTGATTAACCGGACGGATTAACCGGGAAGATTTGCGGAATTAGGCCAGGCATTTCAGGCAATAGTGGTGAGGACAAAAAATCCAAAAAACGCCCCGACTGCCGAGCAGGCAAGATTGGTGGTTGCCTTGTTGCCAATGCCCTTTTCTTCAAGTATGCCGATTAGGGAGTCTGCAATGCAGCCCAAAAACCCGACAAGCGCTATTGCAAGAACCTTCCAAATGCTGATTCCCGGGAAAACGAAATAAGAGCAGGCGCCAATCAAAAGCGCCCCGTCAAAGCTCATAAGCGTGCCGAATTTTGAGATTGCGCCTGACACCCCGCGCTTCACCTTTTTGAAGTTGCCAAGGGAAACCGGGTCGTCGGAAAGCACCCCAAGCTCGGAGCCGAACTTGTCTGCAGTGATTGCAGCAAGCGAGCCTATGAAGGGCCACGGGCCAATGATTGGAAGAAAGACAACGCAGATGAAAGGAACAATGCCGTTGGCAAGAACATTTTCCCAGGAGCGCTCATGTTCGTAAATGCCAAGCTCGCGCTTTTCCTCATATCCGTGCTTTGTCACAGCCACGCTTGCAAAAAGGAAAACAAGCATCATGGCAAGATATTGCCAGCCTCCAAGCAAAAGCAGGCCAAGCCCGAATGCAAGCGCAAGTGCAGTCCCTTTGAAATCAAGAAGTGCTGCTTTCATGAAAATCGACCGTGCTTTGTTATGTATGCAAATGCATATTTAAAATTAGGGATGCAAATTTCCAACCATGGATTTTGCCGACAAGCACAGCCCAAAATCATTTTCCGAATTTGTTGGGAACAGGGAGGTTGTAGATGAGCTGAAAAAATGGGCCCTGGAGTGGCAGAGGGGCAGGCGGCAAAAGCCAGTCCTGATTGTAGGGCCCACAGCCTGCGGCAAGACCTGCCTTGCGCGCCTTGTGGCAAAGGAATTTGGATGGGAACTTGTGCACTCAAGTGCCTCTCAAAAGCGCTCTGCCGCCCAGATTGAAAGCGGATTTTTGCTTGCCGCAAGCACAACTGCGATGGATGGCGGCAGGAGGCTTGTACTTTTTGACGACGTTGAATGCGTGTGGCAGCAGGACAAGGGCGCAACTGCAGCCATAGCGTCACTTTTGCAAAACAGCCGCCAGCCAACCATCCTTACTGCCACAGATGCATATGACAAGAAAGTTGCACAGCTCAAATACCATTGCACGGTTGTGGAGCTAAAGCGGCCAACCGCCATTTCAATAAGAAAAGTTCTGGAGAGGATAAGGGATGCCCAGGGGCTTGCTGCAGACGATGGAATGCTTGAGCTTGTGTCAAGGAATGCAAACGGCGACATGAGGGGCGCAATAAACGACTTGCAGGCAAGAAACACCGAGGCGACAAGGGACAGGGAAAAAAACATATTTGAGACTGTACGGGGAATAATGAAGGCAAGGGCATACGGAGAGGCGAAAGGCGCTTATTCGCAATCCGGACAGGAGCATGATGAGGTAAAAGCCTGGGTTGGCTGGAACATTCCACTTGAGTTTGATGGCGGGGAGCAGGTGGCGGGAGAGCAGGAGATAGAGGCAATGGCAAGGGCTTTTGGGTGCTTGTCGCGCGCGGACATGTTTGACGGCAGGATAAGGAAAAGGCAGTATTGGGTGCTTTTGCGCTATTCTTCAGATCTTATGAGCGCGGGTGTGGCACTTTCAAAAACAGCGCAAACGGCAAAATTCGTCAAGTATGAACGTCCGCCTTTTTCATACAAATTTTCAGCCCAGTTTGGCGCTGCAAGGCAGATCAGCAGAAAAATAGCAAGGGTGGCGCACTGCAACATAAAGGAATCCGCGTGGTATTTGCCACTCGTTGCAGACGCTTTCAAAAAATCCCCCCTTGAAGTGAAGAGTTTGTATGGATTCGAGGATGAGGAACTTGCAACCATCTGCAAGGCAACGGAAAGCACGATAAAAAAACTTCTTGAAAAAGCACAAGCCCAAGAAAACGCAGCGAGTGAAACCAAAACAAAGGAGGATGGCACAGAAGCAGTGAAATCTTTGGGTGAAAAGGAGGCGCTGGTGAAAAAACCGAAGAAAACCGAAGAATCCGACAATGCCAAAAAGATTGAAAAGAAAACAATGGCTAAACTTGGGGAAGAAGGCTCAATCGAACCGGCAGGCAAAAAAATGGAGGCGGATGCTGGTGCAAAGGCCGCCAAAGCCATTGACACTGCCGCAAGGAAGAAGGAAAAAAAATTAAGCGACTTTTTCTGAAAAAGTTTTTCTGATTAGAAGAATTTCAGCCTTTCAAGAAACTTGAAAAAGACGAATCGCCATGCATTTTAATTTTTTTTCCATATTTGCACCAGTTCAGCTGCCGCAGGCAGGCCTGTGGTTTGCCCTTTGCCCCGATTTGCCAGCTTGAATTGCCTGCCTTGCCTGCTCTTCAATGATAGGAATTGCTTCTTTGGAAGTTTTTATCCCGCCGTTTCTTGAGACTTTAAGGATGCGCGATTTTACGGCATCCTCGTCGCGGCACAAAAGCACAATTCTTGAAAGGGCGTGTTGTGCGGTTGTGATATACCCGGACTCCTTTGCAAGACTTGCTGCAAACTCCTTGATTTGCGCATGTGTTGGCATCCTCGAAGGCCCAAGCCTGTTTCTTGAGCTGCCTAGTGCCATATAGGCTTTCACCTCCACATAGTGCGGCTTTGCATGTTTGATAAATGTTGCATAACCTTCAATCCCATGCATGTTGTGGTTTAAGGCAAGTGTCATGCGAAGCACTGTGCGCGTCATTGCCTTGTCAACCTCCCCCTTGCCGACACGTGCCAGGTAATCAAGCGAGCGGCAGTACTTTTCCCAGGCATCAGGAATCAGGGGGACGACGATTTTTTTGTATTCCTCTTTTGTGGGCGAGTTGAAGGACAGGTAGAGCTGGGTTGGCATTGCCCCCTGTTGCTCAAGCCTCTCAAGCACCTGCGGGTTTGAGCCGTTTGATACAAGAAAAGTGGTAAGTCCGCGCGCATGGTATTCCCGAATAAGCCGGGGCAAATGTGCGTAAAGTGTCGGCTCGCCGTCAAGGGATATCGCAACGTGGATTGGGTCGGAGGACTCCCTGTGCTTGGCCATGTCTGTTTTTGCGCTTCCGGGAAATCCGTTTAGCAGCTTTATTTGCGCCATAATTGACTCTGAAGCAATAATATCCGGCGGGTCTGTGCCGCCGTGCCAGCCTGAGTAATGGGCCGACGTGTCGCGCCAGCAGTGTATGCAGGAGTGGTTGCAGTATGGAACTGCCGGAGACATCTGCACGCAGCGGTGGCTTTTGATGCCATAGAAGCTTGCCTTGTAGCATGCAGCCTCTCCCCTTATGGATTTTTTTGTCCACATGCACACCTTGACAGCAGCGTGCATGTTTGAGCCGACAAAGTAGTAGCCTGCGCTTTGCTGCTTTTTTACCATCTGCGCGGCCATTTTATCAGCGATTGATGGAGCGCTAGTTGGAGCGTGGGCTGGGTTTTCGCTTAAATCCAGCGTGGGGTTGTCGGACTTTTCAAGCATGATTTTCAAGCAAACACCTTGGAGTTTGTTATATGGCGGTATTTGTGATTATATTCTTTTTTGTGCAAATTTAGGCCATGCCTGAAATCAAAAAAGTGGTCCTTGACACAAATGTCCTCATGCTCCCATACCAATTCAGGATTGATGTGGCAGGCGAGGTTGGAAGGCTTGTGGATGGAAAATATGTTTTTGTCACAACAAGCAAGGCGCTTGCAGAGCTTGAAAAACTAAAGGAAACAAAAAAAGTCAGCTCAAGGGCCGCAAGGCTTGCGATTTCCTATGCAGGGCATCTCAAAAATAAAGGTCTTCTTGAAATAATAGAAAGCAGCATGAAAGTGGATGATTGGATTGTGGATTATGCAAGGAAAAGCGCCGGATGCATAGTGTGCACAAACGACATGCTTCTCAAGGCGCGGTTAAAAGGTTGCGGAGTGCGGCTGCTTGGGCTGCGCTCAAAGGACCATCTGGATTTTGTCTGAAAAACACAAAAACAAGCACACGACGGTTTGCCGTGTCTGTTTAAGGCATATTAATTATTTCAACGGTGCCGATTTTTTTGGCGGCAGGGAAAGCGCGCAGCCGCTTGCATCCCTGACGGCCTCCAAAAATGCCTCGGCATAGGTCGGATGGGCGTGTATTGTGCTTGTTAGCACGTCAACTGGCACCTTGTTTTTTACTGCAAGTGCAGCCTCTGCAATCAGGTCGCTTGCATTGGAGCCTGCTATGACTGCCCCTGCAACAAGATTGTCTTTCACAAAGACCTTGGCAAACCCAACCCTGTCCCCTGATGCAGTGGCCCTGCCAAGGGCTGCAAACGGGAACCGCCCAACCGCCGCGCCAACACCTGAGATGTCACCCACTGCGGCAACCTCTGGCACAGTGAAAATGCAATAGGGGAATACGCCATCAAAGGAGCAGTCCTGCCCTGCGATATTGTGTGCCGCAATCACGCCCTGCTCGCTTGCAACGTGCGCAAGACCGCCGCCAGCAACGTCCCCCACAGCATAAATATTTGGAATGCTTGTGCGCATGTGTTGGTCAACTATAATGCCTTTTTTGTCAGCCCTGACACCAAGGCCCAGGACATCCGCGCCTATGTTTGGCTTCTTGCCTATAGCAATGACAACCAAATCCGCATTGGTTGCCTGCCCAGTGTTTAGCGTGACTGTTGTGCCCTCGATTTTTTCTACGCGAGTGTTTGTCATGATTTTTACGCCAAGTCCGGCAAGGCTTTTTGCAACAAGCTGGCTTGCCTCCAAATCAGCAGCGCAGATGAGCCTGTCGGCAAGCTCAATCACAGTAACTTCGATTCCAAAGGATGCGAATATGCCGGCATACTCAACACCCTCAACGCCGCCGCCTATTATGATAACTGATTTTGGACATGACTCAAGTGCCGAAACTTCCTCGCCTGTAATGACTTGCGGCCCATATGAAACTCCGGGCAGGTGTATTGGATGCCCGCCGGTTGCCAAAACAATATTTGTTGCCTCGACAAGCCTTTCACCCACCCTGACTTGAGAAGGGGACTCCAGCCTGGCCTCGCCTTCCAAGCACTCTACCCCGTGGCTTTTGAGAAGCAGACTCACCCCCTGGCTGACGGTGCTTGCAGAAAGCCTGCAGCGCTTAAGTGCTGCGGAAAAATCAAATTCGATTGCAGGGGCCCGAATGCCAAACTGCCCAGGATTTTTTAACTTGCGCGCAAGCTGCGCACACGAAACAAGCGCTTTTGTTGGAATGCAGCCTGTGTTGGAGCATACCCCGCCCATTTTTCCTTTCTCAACAAGCGCAACGCGCTGCCCAAGCTGTGCAGCCCTAACTGCGCACATGTGGCCTCCCGGGCCGCTTCCAATTACAACAACGTCGTATGCCATTGCGCCAACTCTTCAGGACAGATTTGCTTTGCAGCCTACACCCGATCAAGCCACTGCAGGCTGGAATAAATTTTTGAGGCGTTTTCAGTTGCCATAAGCTCCTTGAGCGATACGTCGCTTTTTGCAAGCGTTGCGCCAAAAGCCAGTGAAAAACCCTCCTTGACTGCCTGCGATGCCTTCTGGTATGGAATGTCAAGGCCAGTCACGCGCTCTTTTACAGACGAAATCAGCTTGCCGCGCATCTTTTCATCCGGAACTTTGAGGAGGGAAAACATTTTTTCAACATCTACCTGCAGCAGGATTGTGCCGTGCTGCAGCATCACCCCGTTTTTCCTTGTTTGCGCATTGCCCGAGAACTTTTTCCCCCCAAGCACCAGGTCGTTGAGCGGGGAAAACTGGCCCTTGATTCCTATGCTTTCAAGGCCCGATAAAATTGCCCCGCAGACAAGCTTGTAGGACTCAAGAATGTTGTCAGGATAGATTTTAGTCACAAACGAATAGGTAAGCTCTGCGTCGTGGAAGACTGCCCCGCCACCTGTCGCCCTCCTCACGATGTCAACGCCAAGCTCCCTGCACTTGTCAACGTCGACCTCTTCACGCAGCCTCTGAAAATAGCCGATTGAAACCGCCGGAGGCTTCCAGCGATAAAGCCGCAGGCATGGAAATGTCCCCTGTCCAGCTGCCGCCTGTTCCATCAGAACCTGGTCAAGTGCCATGTTCCAATATGCACTGTGATAGTCGGTTTCAAGAAGCCTGATTTGTTTGTTTTCCATAGTTATCACACAAATTATAATCGGTTTATGTTGATTTTATTGGCGTTGGCGTCTGCATAATCAAATGGTTCGGCTTTAGATTCAACCCGCCTTGTTTTCACCTTCAAAACAGGCTGCAATGGCCTGCGACAGCTGTAGCTGGTCAAACCCGAACACATCTATACCCTTAAGCAAAACGGAAAGCCTCTGGTTTACGGCTGCTTGGTTTGCCTCAACCCCCACAAGGCCCTGCTCTATCTCAACTATTTTTTCTTCAGGGTGGAGGAAAAAATCCCCTGTGATTTTTATCTTCCTTATGTGGTTGTCATATTCGACAAAAACCTTCAGAAGCTTTCCTGCCTTAAAGACGCTTTTCCCTGTTTTTATTTCCATTGCCAGCCCACCTCCAGTTCCTGCCGCTGCCCTTCTCTGGGCTATCAGTGATTTTTCAAACGCCTCTGCTGCTTTGTAAGAGCTTCTGACAAAAGGGCCTGCAACAACCATCTTGAAGCCCTTGCCAAGCCCGATCTTCTCAAGCTGCCCGAATTTTTCAGGGGTAACGTATTCTTTTACTGGAAGGCATTTGGTATTTGGACGAAGATACTGGCCTATTGTCAGTATGTCAACCCCAACGCCGCGCAAATCATCCATTGCCTGGGATATCTGTTCCTGCGTCTCGCCAAGCCCAAGCATAAGCGCAGATTTTGTCACAACCTGCGGCTTGAGCCGCTTTGCATTTGCAAGGACAGCAAGAGATTGTTCATAGCCTGCCCTATGGTCCCTGACCGATTTTTGGAGCTGGCGGACGACTTCAATGTTGTGGCTTAGTACATCAACCCCCGACTCCAATACCTGCGACAGGCACTGCCCGTTTCCGCGAAAATCAGGTATGAGTGCCTCCACAGTCACACTTGGCCTGTCGGCTTTTATTGCATTAATCGTCTTTGCTATATGTGAGGCGCCCTGGTCGGGCAGGTCGTCCCTTGCAACACAAGTCAGCACAACGTGCGCCAGGCCCATGCGCCTGACTGCAAGCACGACATTTGCAGGCTCATCTGCCTCAAGCGATTCTGCGCGCGCTGCCGTAGGGCAGTTGCAAAAATGGCATCGCCTGGTGCAGGTGTTTCCCATCAAAAGAAATGTCGCCGTGCCTGCGCTCCAGCACTCGCCCCGATTCGGGCATTTGCCGGTCTGGCATATTGTATTGAGCTTCAAGTCGCCTAGGGCGGATGACACTTTTTGGAAAAGTACAATTTCGCCGCCTGTTGGCGGGCGTATCTTGAGCCATGGCGGCAGCTTTGATTCCATAAACACAGCCTTAATGCAAGTTTATAATGGCGATGACGCGAGCAATAAGACAAGACAGCCCCACGGTGTGGTTTTGGTTTTTGGTTTTGTGCAGTTCGTTTATTTTTCAGCCCACCGCAGATTTGGCTTTCTTGCAGCAAGAACGCCGTCCACGCGCCCGACAGGGGTGTTGATGGGTGCATCGTGCAGCACCTTGGCATTTGTCTTTGATTCCTGCGCTATTTGAATCATTACCTGGGCAAACTCGTCAAGGGTTGCCTTGCTTTCAGTCTCGTTTGGCTCAATCATCAGGGCCTCCTTGACAATAAGCGGGAAATAGATTGTCGGTGCGTGATAACCATAGTCCAAAAGCCGTTTTGCAATGTCCATTGCATGCACGCCATTTTCCATCTGCCTGCTTGCAGAAAGCACAAATTCATGGCAGCATGTCCTATTGTAGGGAAGGTCGTAGTAATCCTTGAGAATGTGCATAAGGTAGTTGGCGCAAAGCACTGCTGACTCTGAAACACTGCGCAAGTCAGGCCCCTGGCTTCTTATGTAGGTATATGCCCGAAGCGCAACGCCAAAGTTCCCCCAGAATGCCTTTACCTTGCCAATTGAGTCCGGTTTTGCATAGTCCAACGAGTAAGTGCCGTTGCTTTTCACAATCCTTGGGACGGGAAGGTATTTTTCAAGTTCCCGCGTCACGCCAATGGGCCCGCCGCCTGGACCGCCGCCCCCATGAGGGGTGGAAAAGGTCTTGTGCAGGTTTATGTGCATCATGTCAAAGCCCTGGTCAGCCGGCCGCGTGATTCCAAGCATGGCATTCAGGTTAGCCCCATCACAATACAGCAGTGCCCCGGCTTCATGCACCATCTGCGCTATCTTGCCTATGTTCTGGTCAAACAGGCCAAGCGTGCTTGGATTGGTAATCATCACAAGTGCGGTTTTGTCGCTTAGGGCTGCACGAAGCGCCCCAAGGTCCATGCCCCCGGCTCCGTCGCTTTTTATCTCAACTACTTCAAAGCCGCACATTGCAGCACTTGCGGGGTTCGTGCCATGCGAGCTGTCTGGAAGTATGACTTGAGTGCGCTTGGCGCCAAAATGCTTCTTTGCAATCATGCAGCAGGCAAGCTCGCCGTGCGCGCCTGCGGCAGGCTGGAGGCTGAAGGCAGAGAATCCGGTGATTTCGCACAGATAGTTTTCAAGCGAGTGGAGGATTTCCAAGGCCCCCTGGCAGCACTTTTCCGGCGACAGGGGATGAAGCGATGCAAAGCCGGAAAGGCGCGCCATGTCTTCATTGACTTTTGGGTTGTACTTCATTGTGCAGCTTCCAAGCGGGTAAAACCCGTTGTCAACGCCGTAGTTTTGCCTTGAAAGGGCCGTGAAGTGCCTGACAACATCAACCTCATTTAGGTTTGGAAGCGGCAGGCTTTCCCTTGCAAGGCCCGCAGGAATTGCCGCTTTTTCAAGCGTCCCCTCTTTTGCGCAAGGCACGTGCCCAGTTGGCTGGCTGTTAAGTTCGAACAAAAGTTTTACAACCATATTTACACCGTTTGCACCGAGATGAAAACATAAGTATAACAGACCATGTATTCTGCATTCACAGGCGGGATTTCACCGTATCAATGAATTTTTCAATATCTTCACTTGACGTAAGCTCGGTGCAGCACAAAAGCCATAAATTGTCCCCCAAATCAATCCCGCCAAGCATGCCTTTTTCAAGCAGGGCGGAATTGAGATTTTCCACTGGAACAGGGCTTTTCACAACAAACTCGTTGTAAAATGCCGACTTGTTTTCTGGAACAAATCCCAAAGCCACAAGTTTTGCCTGAAGCGTATGCGAAGCGTCAATAGAGAGAAGGGCGACATCTCGCAGGCCACGCGCGCCAAGAAGCGACAGGTAGATTACGGTTGCAAGGGAGTTCAACCCCTGGTTTGTGCATATGTTGCTTGTCGCCTTTTCGCGCTTGATGTGCTGCTCGCGGGCCTGAAGGGTGAGGATGAATGCACGCTGCCCGCGGGTGTCAACACTCATGCCGCACAGGCGCCCAGGCATCTTTTTGACAAACTCGTTTT